>JAESFO010000070.1_pt1 | contig 348441 bp, 334 predicted proteins | sample 9269421 | NCBI WGS metagenome assembly JAESFO01 (sample SAMN14502839, study PRJNA617101) | algae metagenome | isolation source: Nostoc desertorum CM1-VF14 and co-occurring heterotrophs from rocky... | place: USA: Clark Mountains, San Bernardino, California | collected 2000-06-05
GAAGAGCAGCCCTCCAGATACTCCCGAGTGTCTCACCCGTTCTAAAACCGCGCAACGCCGCCAGATCGGCTGGTTTCGGCTGATGAAAGTCCGCTGAGACAGCTTGACTGTTCAGATAACGCGCCGAAATGGCGGCGGCATTCGTCTGCTCGGCGCTGCGTATCGCGCCGACCGTGCGCCACGCCGATTACATCGGCTCGTGGCTGGCGGTGCTGCGCGAGGACAACCGCGCGATCTTCCGCGCTGCCAGCCTCGCCTCGAAAGCCGCTGATTTCCTGCTCGCTTTCGATGCTGGCGCGCATGACGAAGCGCGAACCAGCATCGCCGCATGACCCGCGTGCTCATCCCAAGCTGATCTTAGAAGGAGTGTTCCCGTGATCCTGATAACGGACGACCTGCGCGCAAGGCTGCTCGCGAACGGCGCGGTCGCGACCGGAACCAACCATGTCCCGGTCGTCAAACTGTTCAATCCGGTCGGGGCGGCGACGTGGCTGCTGACCGAACTTGACGCCGATGGCGATACGCTGTTCGGACTTTGCGATCTGGGTTTCGGCTTTCCCGAACTCGGCAGCGTCAGCCTTGCCGAATTGCAATCCGTCAAGGGGCCGCTCGGCCTCGGCATCGAGCGCGATCATCACTTTGCGCCACGTTATCCGCTTTCGGTCTATGCCGAGGCCGCGCGCATCGCCGGGCATATCACCGAGGCCGAGCGGCTGTTGCAACACGCTGCTGCGACACTCGCACTTTCTCAATTCGAGCTTCCGCCAGACGCGGCGGATGACAAGCGCCGCTAGGCGCAAACCGGGCCCGCCGCTCGGCCTGCGGCCTCGCGGGGGGCATTTCCAACCAGAACCAAAGGAGAAAGGACCATGCAACTCGCTCATGTTCCCATTGCCAGACTGAGCATCTCGACTGTCAACATGCGGCATTCCAAACGTCCCCCGGATGTCTCCGACATTCTGCCCTCCGTCAGGGCGCGCGGCGTGCTGGTGCCGCTGCTGGTGCGGCCGAACGGCTCGCCGGACGATTTTGAGATCGTCGCCGGGCGGCGACGGTACTTTGCGGCAAAAACCGTTGCCGACGAGCGCGGGGAGATTGAAGACCTGCCATGCGCCATCATGGAGGATGGCGACGATGCAGACGCTCTGGAGGCTTCGCTGATCGAGAACATCGCGCGTCTTGATCCCGACGAAGTTACGCAATGGGAGGCGTTCACGCGTCTGATCGCGCAGGGGCGCGAGCTTGCCAGCATCGCCGCGACATTCGGCATCACCGAGTTGCAGGTGAAGCGCGTTCTTGCGCTTGGGAACCTGCTTCCCAAAATTCGTGACGCCTATCGGCGGGAAGATATCGATGCCGACACGGTACGTCATCTGACCATGGCGTCGAAGGCACAGCAGAAGGACTGGTTGGCCCTGTTCTGCGATCCCGATCAGTATGCGCCGCATGGAAGGCAGTTGAAGCAATGGCTGTTCGGCGGCCAGTCGATCTCGACCAAGGTGGCGCTGTTCGCCATCGAGGATTATGGCGGCCAGATCGTGTCCGACCTGTTCGGCGAAGACAGCTACTTCGCCGATGCGGACCTGTTCTGGCAAAAGCAGAATGACGCAGTCGCCGCCAGACGCGATGCCTATCTCGAAGCTGGCTGGCGCGACGTGCTGGTGCTGGAAACCGGCCAGTACTTCCACAGCTACGATCATGAAAAGACACCGATGAAGAAGGGCGGCAAGGTGATCGTCACCGTCTCTCAGCGCGGCGAGGTGGAATTCCATGAGGGTTGGCTGACGCGCAAGGAGGCACGCCGCGCCCGTTCCGGCGAAGAGGATGGCGAGCAGGAAACGGTTTCGCCGAAGACGTCTCGCCCCGAACTTACCGGGCCGATGCAAAACTATGTCGATCTGCACCGTCACGCGGCAGTCAGGGCAGCCATTCTCGACCGCCCGGCTGTGACGCTGCGGCTCATGGTGGCGCATGCGATTGCCGGCTCAAGCCTGTGGCAGGTGCGTCTGGAGCCGCAGCGCGCCGCCAATCAGGCGATCGCGACAAGTGTCGCCGAAAGCACGGCGCAGGCCGCCTATGCCGGCAAGCTGGCGGAGGTTCTGGTGTTGCTTGGCCGGGCGGATGACGACACCACTGTCGCTGGCGGCTTTGGCGATGACGCCACACTCGCCACCGTTTTCATCCGGTTGCTTGCGTTGTCCGACGAAGAGGTCGCGCGCGTACTGACTGTCGTCATGGCGGAAACACTGGCGGCTGGCAGCGCCATGATCGAGCTTCTCGGCACGCACCTCAAAGTCGAAATGGTAGCTGGCTGGCGGGCGGACGACGCCTTCCTCGACCTGTTGCGCGACAGGGACGTCGCCAACGCCATGCTGGCCGAGCTTGGCGGCAAACAGGTTGCCGAGGGCAATGTCGCCGAGAAGCTGAAGACGCAGAAGGCGATCATCCGCGATCTGATTACCGGCGAAAACGGCAGGCAGAAGGCACAGAACTGGTTGCCGCGCTGGCTGAGATTCCCGGTGGAAAGCTACACCGATCGCGGCGGTTTCCGCACCGCCGATCAACGCGTGCTTGTCGAGACGCTGGTGGTCTCACAGTGATCGTCAAAAAGCTGAGCGGCGGCGCAGCGATTGCCGCCGCTTGGCTTGTTTTTCCTGAGCATATCGACGGCTTCGTTTGCCGATGCCGATGGCCGGGGCCTCTCCGGGTCAGGTTGCGCACTGCCGATCCGGCTTCCACATCCGCATCTGTCTTGTGCGGAAAGCGCTCATCCTGGAGGAACACTGGCGTGCCGGTGATAGGCTAGGGTCGCACGCTGCGTGGGTGTTGCCGTTTTCCTGCCCGCTGCACGCGAACGCGCTGCCAACGCGTCTCCAAGCGCGTCGCCAAAGACCATTCCCCTGCGGCTGGCTGAACGACCTATGGGCGGATCCGGCCGGCCCGAAACCCTCGACCGCCGCCTTTTTTCCCCGACCGCCTGTGGCGGTCTCCTCGCGCCGCTTCGCTGCAAAAAAGCCGCCTGCTCGGGTCCTGCGCTGGCGCTCCCGCCCTGCCGGGTTCGCGCCGTCCGGACGCGCCCATCACGGTGCGCCATCGCAGGGGAATGGTCCCCGGCGAACACCAAAGGAGACTTTCAAATGACCGCGATCGGATACGTCACCAAGCAGGACAACGGCGCCTACAAGGGGCAGCTCAAGACCCTCAGCCTGCGCACCGACATCGACATCGTTCCCAATCAGGGCAAGAATGCCGACAACCATCCCGACTTCCGGGTGCTGGCGCAGGGCGTCGAAGTCGGCGCCGCCTGGGTCCGGACCGGCGAAACCTCCGGCAAGGATTATGTCAGCCTGTCGATCGCAGCGCCGGAATTCGGACCGCGCAAACTCTACGCCAATCTCGGCCGCGCCGCCGGCCATGACGATGACGAAACCTTCGCCATCATCTGGAACCCGGCCGATTGATCGAAAAACCGGTAGGCCCCGCGCCCGGCGCGGGGCCTTCCTTTTCACGAAGCGAAGCATCGGCATTCCGCGCAGGCCTGCAAGCAAGACAGCGCGGCCGTCGCAGGCGCGGTGTCGCTCCGATCCGGACCGACCGAGGGACAACGAAACGAGCGTTTCGTTTGCTTCCACGCTTGCCATCCCCAGTGTTACAGCGCCTTGTATGTCGTCAGCCGTGCAACTGCCGCCCCCGCACTGTCGCATGCCATGATGAACCTGCGACATGACCGGGCTGATTGCCGAGGTCACAGCGGGCGCGTCTCGAACGGTCGCGAGCCTGCAGCGCGCCGGCTGCAAGACAGCGTCGGACCCGCGCGGCTTCGGCCATACATACGCCGGTATCGTCGCGCTGAAATCTCCTTGAAGACTGCATTGCGCGCGGGCTGGACCGCCTGACCGAGGCGCATACGGGTCGCCGCCATTCTCCCTCTCAGCGCGCTTCCCTGCTGCTGAAACATACAACCACGTTGCTTCGTCGCGACCAGGCAGCGATCCCCCGACGCATCTTGCGGCAAGACAGCTTCGCGACGTTCATGGCGCGCGCATCGACGAATATTCATCAGAAAGACGCCGGTTGCGCGACGACAGGGTAGGGGAAGCGCGAGGCCGCCGCCGGTTCCCCAGACCGCGAACTCCCACGACAGGCCGCGACTGTGCAATGCCGGCAGGGTGTTGCTGTTCGACCAACCGAATGATGGCAAGATAAAAGCCCGCACGGTGCACGTCGGGCTGGCGGTTGTTTCTAAACGAGATTTCGGCGCGCTTCGCACCGTGCCGGGGTTTGCCGCACCGTGCCGGACCGACCTATGTAATTGATTTGTCGTCCTGTTTCGCACGTCGCGGCAGCGCCCGATCAAACGGTCCGGTCGCTTGCCGGCTCTTCGCTCGCGCACCGGCAGCAAAGGTTGAGGCGCAGGTTCGTGGTATCGACTTCGCGGTACCGACGAGGGCCACGGTCACCACCGTTCGGTGATGGGGTAATCCGGCAGATCCATGCCGTCGCAGACCCAGTCGAGGCGGCGGTTACCGCCATAGTTGTAGGTTGGACGAAACGTGTTTGGATCATCGAAGGTGCCGCCGTGGAGGGCGATCTCGGCGGAGCCGTCATAGAGCAACGCGATCGGCGTGCCGCATTCGTCACAAAAGCTGCGGCTCGCCAGCGGCGACGAGCGGCGCATGGCCGGGGCCGCGCCCGCCCAGGAAACGGCCGTCCGGTCGACCCAGCACAAGACGGCATAGGCGCTGCCTGTCGCGCGCCGGCACATCGCGCAATGGCAATAATGCACGCGCGGTTCCGTGCTGACGCTGTATCGGATTTGCCCGCAAAGGCAGCCTCCATGACGTTGCATCGCCAGCTCCCTGATTGTGCGCAGGTAACCGCTCGCCGGGCGCTTCGTTCCATTGATGCGGGACGCTGATGCTGCTCGAAAGAACGGTCGTGCCGCTTGAAATCACCAGGGCAGCTACCATTTGACGGTCGCGATCACGCGAGCGGCAGAGCAGGGCGATGAACGACGTCTGGTTTTCCGAGCCGGTCATTCTTGATTTCCGTGACAGCGGAGAGCGCAAGGTCGCCAGCTGTTTCGAAGCTCTGGAATGCATGGGCGACCAGTGGCCCATGCGCGACCGCGCCTGGAAATCGGCCATACGGGCCTGCCGCGATGCCCTTGATGGTTTGAAGAGTGCGGTCGAAGCGCGTAGGGCCTTTTGCAGGGCTGCACGCAGCGCGCGGCTGCTCTACCCGCTTCGGGAGCGCCGCGCAGCAAGGCGATCGCCGCAGGCCGCGGTTTTTTTGGAACAAAGCCAGTTGTCGATGGTTCGGGGCAGGAGGCGATGAGGCCTCGGCAAAACCGGAGGAAGATCACAATGGCCCGTTCAACCGAAGGCCTCCAGGACCTGTTCCTGGACGGCCTGAAAGACATTCTCTACGCGGAAAAGAAAATCCTGAAGGCGCTGCCCAAGATGGCCAAGAGCGCATCGGACGAAGCCGTGTCACAGGCTTTCGAGACGCATCGCGAGCAAACCGAAGGTCAGGTCGAGCGTCTGGAGCAGGTGTTTGCCCTGTTGGACAAGCCGGCACGCGGCAAGACCTGCCCGGCGATCGACGGCATCATCGAGGAAGGCTCGGAGATCATGGAAGAGTACAAGGGCACGCCCGCCATCGACGCTGGCCTTGTCGCGGCGGCCCAGGCGGTCGAGCACTATGAGATTGCCCGCTACCGCACGCTCTGCGCCTGGGCCGAGCAGCTTGGAATGCCGGACGCCGCAAAGCTGCTGCAAGCCACGCTGGACGAGGAAAGCGAGACCGACGCGACGCTCGCCCAGCTGGCCGAAAGCGGCGCCAATGAGCGCGCGCTGCAAAAAGCCGCTTAAAGCATCGCAAGGAGACAGGCCCCGGCGACGGGGCTTGTCTTGCCATTATGACCCAACTGAAAAAGCGCGGCGCTCAGTCGCGTTCCAGGATGCGACGCATTGAAACCGCGATCGAGGCCTCATACCTCGCGCCGCGCTTCGGCCTGACCAAGCAGGAGGCCGTCGCGATCATCAGGCAGGCCGCCAGCCCGACGGAGCGAACCGATGTCCCACCCAAACGCCTTTGAAAGCGGCGCGCGCGTGCCAAAGCCCGGCAAGTCGCTGCGACCGGACCCGATTCATACCGGTGATCCTGCGGACGAACCGAAAAGGCCGTATGGCCTCGTCGAGGACCGCGACGACGTCAACGAAAAGACCCGCCATTCCGATGGGCGCAGCCACAGCCATCCGCGCCTGCGCGGCCATCCCGGCTGACGCCGCGGATCATGGCGACCGCGCTGAGGCATGGTCCCGTCGCCGCCAACGCTCTGCATGTCTGCGTCGACATGCAGATGCTGTTCGCCAGCGGTGCGCCGTGGCAGGTGCCGTGGTTCGAGAAAACCCTGCCAAGGATAGAACAGCTTGTCGCCGCCCATGCCGCTGCAACAATCTTCACGCGTTTCCTGCCGCCAAAGCGTTCCTCGGATGCGGTCGGCATGTGGCGCCGCTACTACGAAAAGTGGCGCAGCGTGACGCTGGAACAGATCGATCCGGCAATGGTCGAGCTCGCACCGGATCTTGCCCGATATTCGCCACCCGCCGTGATCATCGACAAAACCGTCTATTCACCCTGGATCCAGGGTCGCCTCGACGGGCATCTGTGGCGGCGGCCAACCACCACGCTGGTGATCAGCGGCGCTGAAACAGATGTCTGCGTGCTGGCCACGGTCTTGGGCGCGATCGATCGCGGATTTCGCACCATCATCGCGGCCGATGCGGTCTGCGGTTCGGCCGATGAAACGCACGACGCGATGATGCGGTTCTATGCCAGCCGCTTCAGTGAGCAGGTCGAACTGGCTTCAACCGAAGAGATCCTTGCCAATTGGCCGATCCGGGAGTGACCCCATGAAAAAGCTTCTTCGCGACAATGGGCTGACCATCGTGCTGATGGTCTGCTTCCTGATCAGCCTGATCGGCATGATCGTGGCGGGATTGGGAAGCTATAACAGCGAACTCGCCGAGCACTCCGCGCAAGGCGTCGGCCTGGCGGCATATCTGCGCAGCGGCCAGTTTGTTTCGGCGCTGTTCGAGAACTGGGAAAGCGAGTTCCTGCAGATGGCCGCCTATGTGGTGTTCACCGCGATGCTGTTCCAGCGCGGCTCGGCGGAATCGCGCGACCCCGATGACCCCGAGCGGCCGGATGACAAACTGCCGCCTTGGCCAAGCCGCACCGCCAGATGGTTCTATGGCCGCTCGCTCGGACTGGCGCTGGCTGGCCTGTTCGTCCTCTCCTTCCTGGCGCATTGGCATGGCAGCCTTGCCGCCGCCAACGAAGACGCCCGCTTGCATGGAACGCCAGCGCACTCGGCGCTCGCCTATCTCGGCGAAGCCGAATTCTGGTTCGAGTCCTTCCAGAACTGGCAGTCTGAATTCCTGTCGACGGCCGTGCTGGTGGTGCTCTCAATCTGGCTGCGCCATCGCGGCTCGCCTGAATCGAAGCCGGTCGCCAGCTCAGACAGCGAGACGGGTGCTTGAATGCCGGCCCGCAGTACCCCCGCCGTCCCCGCTCGGACATTGTGATGTTTGTTACAGCGCTATTTCAGGAACGTCGCGCGCCTGCCCCGGTTAGGCGGGTGAGGTCTCAAGAGGAGCCTCGTCACTCCAACTCCGAAGGAAACAAGCTATGGCCAATCAAGGTGGATCCCACGAGCAGCATGTGAAGGCCGGCGAGCAGAGCCACAAGAACACGCAGAACCAGCAGAAGGCCAGCAGCGGCGGCAACGACAAGAAGGGCGGCAGTGGCGGCAATTTCGCCGACGACCGCGACCGCGCTTCCGAAGCAGGCAAGAAAGGCGGCAGCAAGTAAGTCTGCCTCGACCCTTCCAAGAGAAAACTCGCCCGTCCGGGCGAGTTTTTTATGTCGAAATCACATGACGGCCGCGAGCGGCTTTTTTGAACCAATGCCGGTGAAAGCCGTTGACCCTGGTCTGCCTAGAGGCTTCCCCCTCGTTCTGCGCCGCATGTGGCAGTTGCCTCAGGCGGCGCTTTTTTGATTTGTCGCGCGGCTGCAGGAGTGACGATTCAGCTGCCGGCTTTGGGATACACGCCCTGCAGAACTTCATCGAAATGATGATTGACGGCAGCGTTGCACTCGCAGGCGAGCGCGCGCAGCCGGTCGATGTCGTGGATGGTCGTGCGGCCACGATGCGTTTCGATCGCGCCAGCCTGTTTCAGGTCCCGAAACACACGGCTGAGATAACTCCGGCCGACACCCAGCATGCTGGCAAGTTGTTCCTGTGTCAGCGTCACGTTGAGCGAGCCGGTCCGCTCATATGCGGCGATTAGCCAGCCGGCAGTCCGCTGCTCGATCGTATGCGTGGCGTTGCAGGCGACAGACTGGAGCAACTGTGCCAGCAGGCAGTCGGCATAGCGGGTGAACATGTTACGCAGTGTCATCGAACGGGATTTGGCGCCTTCGAGATCGTCCAGGCGGACGCGCAAAAAAATCCCGCCCAACTGCACCTCCGCGCGGGCAAAGGTCGGCAGATCTCCCTGGCTGACGATGCCGCCGACAGCACCCTCGCGCCCGATCAACGCGGTTTCGATGCCTTGACCATCGTCGAGGATCACCAGATACGAGACCAGGCTCGTCTCGCATGGGAAATAGGCGTGCGCCAGGGTTTGCCCGGGCTCGTGCAGGACGGTCCCGGCCTGCGCAGTCCCGGCCTCCAGTATCGGTTTCAGAATGTTCCAGTCTTTGGCCTGGAGGGCGCCGAGCAGATTGTTGCCGACCTTGTCTTGTTTGAGCGCGTTCTGTTCGTGAAACCTCATCGCGGTCTCCTTCGGTGCCCTTTTGTTAATGCACCTGCGCGGGATCGGTTCACTTCGCTTGGCATGTATTCCCTATCATGGGATCTCGACTTGATCAGGTCAGGATGAAACGCGCGCTGACACTCTCTTGCCGCAAGCCGATTCCGCGGCGACCAAATGCTGTCAGCACGCTGGTGTTCGGCAACAGCGATCTGTTCGCTGGATCGTCAAAATCAGACCAGCCAACTGTGGCTCGTTCGAACGCAGCGCTGGCTGCGATCGATGCGGGCGCGAGGCCTTTTTTGGCCGGCGAAACCCATTAGCCTTGCTTCACCGGATTCCAGGCTTGGCTGGACGTCTGCGCCAGCGTCCGGTGCTCATGGCGATGAGAAAAACTGCAGAAGTTTTTCGGCAAGTTCGACCGGAGCGTCCTCCGCCATGTGATGTCCGCTGTTGATGGGAAAGGCGTCGATTCCGCTGGCTGTCCATGCCCGCCATAGTCGCGTTGGATCGCCATAGAGCCTTTCCATGTCGTCATGGACGGACCAGAACACGCCAAGCGGACAAGCCAGCCTGCGACTGGCTTGCAGGTCGGCGCAGTCGTGGAAATAGTCATATTCCAGGCCGGCCTTGTAGTCGGCGAGCATGCCCCGCACCACAGCGGGATCGCGCGTGGCCCTCAGGAAGTCGCTGGCGTTTTCGGCGCCCATTTTCAGGGGATCGCAGGGATACCAGAGGTCGGGGTTGCCCGTGACGGCGGCTTCGGCTTTTTCGCTCTGGGCGAAGAAGAACCAGTGCCACCAGCTCTTGGCGAATTGCCAGTCGGCTCGGTCTAGAGCTTCATAGATCGGCACGCCATCGAGCACCGCGAGTTTGGTGACCTTTTCGGGGAAGTCCATGGCGAGGCGAAACGCGCGATAGGAGCCCCGGTCATGTCCGGCGACCGCGAAGGCGTCGAAGCCTAGGTTGCGCATGCATTCTTCCAGCGCGGCCGCCTTGGCGCGGCCTGACGACTGTTCCAGCGTCTCCGGTTGATAGCTTGATCCAAAGCCCGGCAGGTCAGGGCATAGAACGGTGAAGCGTTCCGCCAGCAGCGGCGCGACGCGCCACCATGTCGTGTGCGTCCGAGGGTGCCCGTGCAGCAGAAGCAGTGTCGGCCCACGTCCTCCAATCCTGAGGCGGATTGGCCCAGCCCGTGTCTCAACGACGCGCAGTTCGAAGCCCTCAAAGAATGCAGTCATGCGCCGCCCACCTTAGCCTGGTTTGTCTTTTCGAACGGCCACGGCCCGCCAGGACCCTGCAAAGCTTTTCCACGGCATGGGTATGGGGGCGTGTCCATCAGCCCCGTTCGCCCGCTCGTGTTTTGTCTCTTAAATCGCCGATGATCGCCCGATCGCGAGAGCATTTTGTCAGGTTGAAGTGCGGTGTTCGTTTCAGCTGGTCTTGGCTAACTGTGTCCGAGCGCGTTGGTTCCGGCCGATACGCCTGTCTTCACCTGCGCTGGCAACTTTCTCCATAAACCACCGAAAGTCGAAGCTGTTGCGTGCCCGGCGGGCTAGGCAAGGATCGTTTGTATCGCGGAAGCGACATGGCGGATGACCGGGTCTGAATCGCTACGCGCGTGCCAGGCAAGGTGAATTGCGAAGCCATCCACCGCGATGGGAAGATCGAATCTCGCGAAAGATTTTGCCTGTTGTTTCGGCAGGCATCTCGTTGGCAACATGGCGATCAGATCGGAGCGCAACAGCAATGGCGGCACGGCTGAAAAGCTCGGCACCACCAGGCCGATACGGCGCTGACGCTCCATCCGCTCCAATTGTTCGTCGAGTTTCGTAGCGGCAAGACCCTGCCGGCTCACGATGACATGCGGGTAGGCGAGCCAGGCATCCAGGTTGAAGCACGATGCAGCGGGATGATCGCGACGCATCAGGATACGGTAGCTGTCTTCAAACAGAAGCTCGCGTCGGATCGCTGTCTCCGCCTTCGGCAGAACAGATACTGCAATATCACAGTCGCCCTGTGTGAGCGCGACCGTTGCGTTGGCGGCCGCCTGCCAAGGCAGGATCACCAGATCGATTCCGGGAGACCGTTCCCGGAGATCGGCAAGCAGCTCAGGCATCAGCAGGCTGACGAGTACGTCCGCCATGAGCAGCGAAACGGTTTGTCGCACCGTCAACAAATCAACGGCAGGCGGGGCGACGATGGCCGCGACCGATGCAAGGACGTCCTTGACGGGTCGGCGCAGGCTTTCACCCCTGGGTGTCGGTCGCATCGTTCCTTGAACCCGTTCAAGCAGGCGATCGCTGAAAAGATGGCGGCAGCGCTCCAGCGCAGCCGAAGCTGCTGGCTGCGACAGGCCGATACGCCGCGCTGCGCGCGAAACATGGGCCTCATCGAGAACGGCATCCAGGACGACGAGGAGGTTGAGGTCGACGGAACGCAAATTCATCCGATGGATATCCCGCATACAAACTATCGATTGGATCGATCATATCCCTCGACCTAACCTTCTGGCCATCACCCATGGAGATCGAGGAAAATGGATCGCAGAACCTTGCTGAAATCCGGTTTCATCACGCTGACGGCGGCCACGGCGCCGGCATATTTCCTTCGGTCGCCGATGGCGCGCGCCCAGCAGGCAGCAGAGACGAAGGTCTTTCTGAGCGGTCACTATGAACCCACCCAGGTCGAGTTGACGGCAGACAGGCTGGCGGTACAAGGCGCGATCCCGCCAGCGCTGAGCGGTCGCTACATTCGCAACGGACATAATCCCGCCACCGGCCACCAGCCGCCTTACTGGTTCGAGGGCAATGGCATGTTGCATGGCGTGCGCATCAAGGACGGTCGCGCCGAATGGTACCGAAACCGCTTTGTGCGCACCCCGGCCTTGTCGGGCGCGAGGACGTTTCGCAGCGATGGTAGCGTGGATTTGACGGCCAGTGCAGCTGCGACGAGTGTCTACGCGCATGCCGGCCGGATTTTCGCGCTGCAGGAAGTGAATCTGCCTTTCCTCGTCGGTCCGGAATTGCAAACGCTCGGCGTGTTCGACTTCGGTGGCAAGTTGAAGGCACCGATGACGGCGCATCCAAAGATCGATCCGCGAACCGGCGAGATGCTGTTCATCTCCTATGGCCCGCAGGAACCGCACCTGACGTATTTCCGGGTATCGCCGCAAGGCGAACTGACCGATGTGGAAGTTGTCCCTGGAGCGGGCCCATCGATCATGCACGACTTCGCGATCACCGAGAACTACGTCATCTTTCTGGACCCAAGCGTCGTCTTCGATCCCAGGAGCAAGCTGGTTTTTCCGTATAAGTGGGACAACAGCTATCAAGCCAAGATCGGCGTGATGGCGCGCGATCGTTCGAAAGGGCCCGTGAAGTGGATAGCGGTGGATCCGAATTTCTACTTCCACATCAGCAACGCCTGGGAAGAGCCGGACGGCACTCTTCGCCTGGAAGCCACCTATTATGAGGAAAGCGCGTGGACGAAATTCAGCCAGTGGCTGACCAGTGCGTCGGGCCACGGGCACTACATTGTCGAAGGCGACAAATTCGCGCGATGGCATATCGATCCTGCCGCAGGCAAGGCGACTGCGGAAATCCGCAGCGACATCTCCGCGGATTTTCCGACCATCAACCAGACTTTCCTCGGCCGGCGGAACCGATACACCTATGCCGCCGCGTTTCCGAACGGGGCCTTGAAACGCAACGCCCTCGTCAAATATGACGGCCGCACCGGAGCGGTTACCTTGCGGGAGTTTCCCGAAAGACAGATGCCGGAGGAGCCGTGGTTCGTCCCTGCTGATGATGGGACTGAGGAGGATCACGGCTGGCTGTTCAGCTATGTCGGAGACCTCGCGACGAAACGCGGCGCGCTTTACATCCTGGATGCTTCCGATATCCAGGCGACCCCCACCGCGATCATCTCGATCCCCGGCTGGATACCGGCGGGCGTGCATGGAAGCTGGATCGATGACAAAGTGTTGGACAGCTAGGTCCGCATCTTCCGCCGCCTGAACAATGTCCGGGTCCTTATGCAGGCGCCGGATAATCCGCGTCACATCGGCCCGTTCCGGAATATGACCCTTAGCGGCTTGTCATTTTTGTCAGTCGAAGGCGGTGCGGGAGCAGGCGGCCGGATGCTCCCGACCGCCCACACGGGTTTCAGGCAGCCAGCCATTCATCGGCGGCCCTTGCTGCGGCCAGCTCCAGCGCTTCTGGGGCGAGGATGCCCGTTTTCCGGGCGAAAGCCTCAAAGGCCAAACGTGCCACGGAGACGCTGCCGTCGTCGAGAGCCGCGCGAACCGCAGCAAGCGCCTGCTCATGCGTAGGGCTTCGCGAGCCGACCCATTCGTTGAGAATTTCGAAGGCCTCCTCGACGGATTCCACATCGCGGGGAAATCCAAGGCCGACAAAAATGTAAACGGGTTTTGCGAAAGGCGTCATGCAGCTTCCTCGGTTGTGAGCAACACCAAGATTATGGGTCTGCCTAGAACGGACGATCCGGTACTTCGTTCAAAGAATTCATCCTTCGGAGGAAGGACGTGCATTTGAGTGAACCTGCGCCGGTCGAGAGTGTTTCTGAGGCAGTCGAGCGCTCGCTATCGAGCTACTCCCTTACGTGGCAGCGGCCAGCTGCGCATTTGTGTTAGGAATGGCTCATGATCTCCTCGTCGCTCATGACCGCCCGGTTGGTGACCGTCGCTACGATGATTGCCGCGATCGTGGTTCTCTATGTAGCAAAGGAGCTGCTGCTTCCTCTCGCAATCGCGGTGCTGCTGACATTCGCACTTGCTCCGATCGTATCCTTCCTCCGGAAAATGAAGCTGCCGCGGCTGGCGGCGGTGATAGGAGCGGTTGCGTTCGCCTTCGCGGTCATATCGGTCTTCAGTCTCATCGTCGCCGCGCAGGTCAGCCAGGTCGCGCAGGACATTCCGAAATATCAATTCAACATCGTTGAGAAGATCCGCGTCTTGAAAGAGACCGGGTCGGAAGACGGCATCGTCAGCCGCCTCGGACGTGTGTTCGAGCGCGTCAACACCGAGATCAATGAATCAGCTTCCTCGCCACCCACAACAAGCGCGCATCTCCCGGGTGAGCAGCGTCCGGTCCTGGTCCAGATATTTTCTCCCCAGCGACCCATCGAGACGCTGCAGAACATTATTGAGCCCTTGATCGGACCGTTGGCGACGACAGGCCTCGTGATCGTCATCGTGATCTTCATGCTGCTCGAGCGCGAGGAGCTGCGTGACCGCTTCATTCGCCTTGTTGGCTACAGCGATCTTCACCGAACCACACAAGCCTTGCAGGACGCGGGCAGCCGTGTTGGCAGATATCTGTTGATGCAGCTGGTAGTGAACATCACTTTTGGTGTGCCCTTGGCGGCAGGCCTGTGGCTTCTCGGCATTCCCAACGCCTTGTTATGGGGCATGCTCGCCATCGTTTTCCGCTTCGTGCCCTATATCGGGCCAGTTATTGCAGCGGCGATCCCGCTGTTCCTGGCGTTCGCGGTGGCTCCCAGCTGGTCGCTGCTCGTCTGGACCGCAGGCTTGTTCATCTTGCTGGAGCTCATAAGCAACAATGTCATCGAGCCATGGCTTTATGGTTCACGCACCGGGCTATCGCCCCTTGCGATCATCGTTGCAGCGGTGTTCTGGGCATGGCTCTGGGGGCCGATAGGACTGGTGCTTTCGACGCCGCTGACAGTGTGCCTGGTTGTGCTGGGTCGACACGTGCCTCAGTTCGAGTTCCTTCAGATCCTGCTTGGCGATGAGCCAGTTCTCGATCCACACGAACGCCTCTATCAGCGCCTGCTGGCGGATGATCTTGATGAGGCCACCGACAATGCGGAAGAAATGCTCGAAGAGAAATACCTGATTGAATATCACGGTACCGTCAGTATCCCGGCGCTGTTGCTCGGCGAACAGGATAGGGCTCGCGGGGCCCTGACGAAGGCCCAGGCGGCCGAGCTCGCCGAAAATGCACGCGAAGTCGTGGCCAACCTCAAAGCGATTGCCGCGGAAGAAGAGGAGCACGAACAAGACCACCAGGAAAACGGCAAAGACAGCAAAGCCGGCAGCGCGGTTGACGAGAAGGAAGAAGGACGGTTCGATGTCGAACTTCCCGATGGTTCTGGAAAATCGGTTCTCTGCATTGGTGGGCATGGCGACCTGGACGATGCCGCAGCCCTTGTCTTGGCGCAGGTCATTTCCGTCGAAGGGGCCGTTTCCGAGGCGGTGGGCCACCGCGACCTCGTTGCAGCCAGGATGCGCAGCCTCCCGGTGGAGGGGCGCGATTGTATCGTGATCGGCTTTTTGAGCCCCGAGTCCCTTAAGTACTCCAGGTTCGCGGTGCGTCGTCTACGCCGAATGGCGCCGCATGCCCGCATCGGTCTCGTGCTGTGGACGTCGCCCGAGAGTGAGCGGCCTTTCGATGAGAAGGAGCTTGCCGAACGACTGGAGGCCGACTTCATTGCGTTCAGTCTCGTGGACTGCGTGGTGGCAGCGCTGTCAGACGAAAAGCCGATTCATGATAAGCCAAAAAGGCAGAGAAGCATCCGACGTTCGCGTTCAGCGACCTCGATACCGTCAAAAGCCGAACCGGTGACGGAAACGTAACTTGCCCAATCGCAGATGCCAACCTTTACCGGTCGGGCAGGGCTTTTGAAAAAGTAGAAAAGGCTCTTCCAGCTGTCAGGTTCCTCGTCAAACAGCAGAAGCTTCATAGTGGCCGAGGTAATCGGACTTGAAGGAATCGCGCAGCCTGTTGGCTGCGACGCTCAGGAATCCGTCACGGCGCGTAACCAGAAAGATCGGGATGGTGAGCGTCAAATCCCTTACATCGATCGTGGCGAGCGTGCCCGCCGCCCGCTCCTCGGCGACCGCGCTTTCCGTCATCAATGCGAGTCCAAATCCTGCCTCGACGAGCCGCTTCTGCGCGGTCAGACTGTCGACAGGGGTCCATTCGATTTCGCCGAGACCAAATGTCTGAAAGACGCTGAACACGTGCGACGCCCAAATCTCGCGTTGCCCCGGGATTTCCGGAAAGGCTAGCCAATGCTCGCTGACGAGTTCAGCGAGCGACTTGATCGAACGGCCAGCCAGATCATGGTCCGTGGAGCAGGCGACCGCCATCTTTTCCAGGCCAAGGCGTTCGTAATGCAGGTCAGGCGAACGGTCGCGGTCGTAGCGAATGCCGATGGTGGCTTCTCCGCGCCGCACCAGATCACTCACTTCCGTGCTTCGGGTCGTTTGCAACGCCAGGTCCACGGACGGATAATCGGCGGCGAAACGCTTCAATATGCGGGTGAGGCTTGTGCTTGCAAGGGTGCCAACCACCGCTAGCGACAAGGGTCCGGCATCTTCCGTCTTGAGGGCTCTTACGGCGGTCTCGGCATCCTGGAGAGCCGCAAGCGCGCGTTCGGCATAAGGCAGCAGTACGCGTCCTGCTTGGCTGAGCGCAATGCCGTTAGAGGTGCGCTCGAAGAGCGACATGCCGAGCTCCTGCTCAAGCAGGCTGATCCGGTGCGAGATGGCCGGCTGCGTGCGGTTCAAAGCGCGAGCTGCATTGGAGAAGCCACGCTGCCGGTAGACCATCAGAAACGTGTTCAGTGCTTCGCCATCCATGCGTTCGCTATAAATGATATCTATGGGGCTGACAAATATTAGAAATTGGACGAATGCCCTTGCGCCAAATAGGACTGTCCTCGCTCGCCAATTGCAGAGGAAATCCGATGATGGCCGTCCAGATCGAAAAGGTGAAAACGTTCAAGGACCTTCACGCGGCGGAGCGCGGTTTCGTCATGCCAAACGCCTGGGATGCCGGAAGTGCGGTCGTCCTGGCAGATGGTGGCGTCTCCGCGATCGGAACCACCAGCGCCGGCATTGCCTTCTCGCTTGGCAAACCCGACTTCGACATTCGGGATGCCGCCTCGGTGCTGACCCGCGAAGAAATGTTCCAGCGGCTTCGGCAAATCGTCGATGCCATTCCCCTGCCGGTCAATGGCGACCTGGAAGACGGCTATGGCGCCGAACCCCCGTCGGTTGCCGAAACCATCGGCCTTGCAATGGCAGTGGGCCTGGCCGGCGGCAATATCGAGGATAACAATCCGCGCGCCGAAGGCCTCTATGAAGAGGTGCTTTCAGTTGAACGCATCAGGGCAGCAAAAGCCACGATCGAGGCGAGCGGCGGTGACTTTGTCCTGAACGCCAAGATCGACGCATTCCTTGTCGGCATGGCTGATCCGCTGGGCACGGCCATAAGGCGGGCTAACCTCTATCTGGAGGCAGGCGCCGACTGCGTCTATCCTTGTGGGCCCAATGACCTCGACACCATCAAGACCCTGGTCCGTGAAATCGCCGGGCCGGTCAACATCGTCATCGGCTGGGGCACCGTCCCTTTGAGCGTACCTGTTTTGCTCGACATTGGCGTGAAACGCGTGAGCCTCGGAGGTAGCATCGCGCGATCGGCACTGGGTCTTGTTCGCCGCAGCGTCCGCGAATTGTGCGACGAAGGCACCATCAAGTTTGCCGCCGATCAGATCGGCCAGCAGGAACTGAACGCTCTCTTCTCCAGATGACCGCTCGCTGCCAGATCGGGTAGCCAGAGCGGCTTGGTCTGCACGGGCGATCGATTCACACAAGACAATTCCGATACGTCACGGCTGGGGAGCTGCAACGCCGGACCAATGACGTGCGCATGGGTTCCACGAAAGGGGAGGGAATGATGAAACTGCTGAAGCTGCTGCTCACCATACCGCTGACTGCATTTGCGATGCCGGTGGTCGCGGGCACACTCGAGAACGTCAAGGCCGCCGGTTTCGTCAAGTGCGGGGTCAGCACGGGCGTCCCCGGGTTTTCTGCTCCGGATGAGAAGGGCGAGTGGTCAGGTCTCGACGTCGATCTTTGCCGCGCCGTCGCGGCCGCGATCTTCGATGATCCCAAGGCGGTAAAATTCGCCCCCTTGTCGGCCAAGGAGCGGTTCACGGCCATCCAGTCAGGTGAAGTCGACATCCTCCAATACAACACCACCTGGTCGCTGGGTCGGGATACTGCTCTCGGCCTCAACTTCCGCGCCGTCAATTATTATGACGGCCAGGGTTTCATGATCAACTCCAGGAAGTTGCCCGCAGTAAAATCTGCCCGACAACTGACTGGCGCTTCGGTCTGTGTCCAAACAGGCACAACCAGTGAACTGAACGTTGCTGACTACTTCAAGGCCAATGGCATGGAGTACAATCCAGTGGTCTTTGAAAAACTCGAGGAAATCAGGTCCGCATACGATGCCGGTCGCTGCGACGTCGTCACCATTGACCAGTCGGCGCTGTACAGCGTGCGCCTGACGCTCGCCAATCCAGCCGAGCACATCGTCCTTCCCGAGGTCATTTCCAAGGAACCACTCGGATCGGCAGTCCGCCAGGGCGACGACAAATGGTTCGATGTCGTGAACTGGGCGCACTACGCGATGGTGACCGCCGAGGAGCTGGGCATTACCCAGGCCAATGTCGGCGACATGAAAGTCAACGGCAGTCCCGAAGTCAAACGGGTGCTTGGTCAGGAGGCAGGCAGCCAGTTGGGCGCTGATCTTGGTCTCGACCGCGACTGGGTTGCCCGCATTGTCAGCCACGTCGGCAATTACGGCGAGGTTTTCGAGCGCGATCTCGGAGCCGGCAGCCCGTTGAAGATCGCGCGCGGCATCAACGCGCTGTGGGTCAATGGCGGTCTGCAATATGCGCCGCCGTTGCGCTGAGGGTGGTGTTTGCAATTCCAACTGCATGACTGCGGAGAGGCCGGATGATGGCTGATGGAGAGAGCTTCGCCAAAACTGGCATGAACACGAAGCTGGCGCATATCGGCTATGAGCCGCATGGTTACTTCGGTTTCGTCAATCCACCTGTGGTTCATGCATCGACGGTGCTTTTCCCGAACGCCCGAACGATGGCGACACGGGACCAACCATACATCTATGCGACCCACGGAACGCCGACCAGCAATGCGCTTTGCCGTGCAGTCGACACGCTGGAGGGATCGGTGGGCACTGTCCTGGTGCCGTCGGGCCAGGCGGCTGTCGCTTTGCCGATGATGGCTTTTCTTGCGGCAGGCGACCACGTGCTGATCACGGATTGCGTCTATGCGCCGACCCGCCAGTTCGCCGACCTTGTCCTGCGGCGCATGGGCATCGTGGTGGAATACTACGAGCCGCGTATCGGTGCCGGCATCAAACGGCTGCTGCGGTCCAACACCCGGGTGGTCTTCACCGAGTCGCCAGCCTCCAACACGTTCGAAGTGCAGGATATCCCGGCTATTTCCAGTGCCGCTCATGCCGCCAACGCCATTGTCATGATGGACAATACCTGGGCGACACCGCTGTTGTTCACGCCGCTCGACCACGGTGTCGATATTTCAGTGCATGCAGCGACGAAATATCCCGGCGGCCATGCCGACCTGCTGCTTGGCATGGTCTCGGCGAACGCCGCGACCTGGCCGCGGCTGTGGGAGATGTTCCTGGCGCTGGGCATTCCTGCCGCACCCGATGATAGCTATCAGGTACTGCGTGGCCTGCGGACAATGGGCGTGCGCCTGGCCCATCATCAGAAAAGCGCAATCGAGATCGCCTCATGGCTTGAACATCAGCCTGGCATTGCGCGGGTTCTCCATCCGGCTCTTTCTAGCCATCCCGACCATGCCATCTGGAAACGGGATTTCTCGGGTGCGAGCGGGGTATTCTCGATTGTCCTGGCAAGCGCATCGCAGGCGCATGCATTTCTCGATGCACTCAGGATATTCGGCCTGGGGTATTCATGGGGCAGTTATGGCAGCCTTGCCATGCAGGTGGATCTCGCGGATCGGAGCGTCGCGGATAGAGCGTTCGACGGCGCGTTGATCCGGCTGCAGATAGGTCTCGAAGACATTGAGGATCTTAAACAAGATCTGGCGCGTGGACTGAAAGCTGCGGGATGCGCGGTTCAGCCCTTGGTTGATCAATCGGTCTTGTGAGGAGATCCGAGGCGATGAAACAGCTGGACGATGGAACTCCCAGCGAACCCGCTCACGTGAGAGCAGCACCAGCCCATGGCGATCCTTATCCCTTCTATTCACGTCTGGTGTCCGGAGATCCGATTTATCGAGAGGGCGTGACGGGTCCGTGGATCGCTGTCAGCGCAGCGGCAGCCAACGCCGTGCTGACCAGTCCGCTTTGCCTAACCAGACCGATGGCCAACCGGGTGCCCGAGCCCTTGCTCGGAACGCCCGTGGCCGAGATTTTCAGCCGCCTCGTGCGGATGAACGACGGAAAAATCCATTGCCCGCTGAAAAGCACGGTGGCGGCCGTACTCGAAAGTGTGAGCCAACGACGCGTAGCGGATCTCACCAATCATCTGGCGAAGGAACTGACGGCAATCCTCAGGCCAGAGGAAGACCTTGAGGGGCTGAATCAGTTCGCGACGGCCTTGCCGTCGCAGGTCATCATGACCCTGCTTGGAGTTCCGCCCGCCAGCTTTTCGGACGTCGCAGGCTGGATGGGTGACTATGGGGCGGCAGCAACTGCTGCGGTTACCGGCGTTCCCCAATTGACCCCCGCTATCTTGGAAGCCGGGGCCGACAGTTCGCCCCGGCTTCTCGGTCTGTTTGGCACCATGTTGGCAGCCCTGCCTGATGATGATGGTTCGCTGCTTGCTATGCTGTCACGCCAAGCAAGCTTATCAGGCCGATTGGATGCTGACATGGTGATTGCCAACGGCATTGGGCTGATGGCACAAGGTTTTGCCGGTACCTCCGCGCTGATCGGCTCAAGTCTTGTCGCGCTTGCGCGCCATGCTGAGGCGGCGGCCGCCGTTCGCCGCGATCGATCATTGCTCGGGGAATTTGTTCAAGAGGTTCTGCGCTTCGATCCGATCACCCATAGCACCCTTCGCTTCGTGGCCAACGACGGCATCGTTGCCGGGCAAGCGATGCGTGCGAACGACATGATCATCGTCATCTTGGCCGCCGCCAGTCGTGACCCAGCGTTGAATCCTCACCCTGATCGCTTCGAGTTATTTCGCGACAATAGGAGGTCTCTGGAGTTCGGCGTCGGCGTCCACGCTTGCCCGAGTGCCTTGTTGGCGACAACGATCACCGAGACTGCCTTGAGCCACCTTCTCGATCGCGGCCTCGTCTATGAGGGGCTTGAAAATCAGGTGACTTACCGCCCCTCAGCGCATGTTCGGATGCCGGTTTTCGGGCCTTAGATCGACACGACCCAAGTGGCGGAAACCAATCGCAACCTGGACCGTCGCGCGATCTTTTCGAAACTCGGAGAAGAAGAGGCTATCAGCGATAGCGGTACGCACTGCCTTCTGGCAAACAAATCAGCGTGGACGACCGAGTGGCGACCTCTTGTTGAGGAAGTTGTGGCCGGACGGCTTCTTTGTTGATCGATCGTCGAATGTCGCGTCACGATCATCACTCTTGTCCGACCGCGTCGTATGGTCTTGACACCGAAAATCGGCCTTCACATATTTTTCGTGGTCGCTGCAAAATTCGGCAGTGATTATCCGCAAGCATCTGAAATCGTTCAAGGAAGTGGAGGTTTCTATGGGCGAGAAAACGTTCGAAAATCCGCTGTTCGTCCGGGCCGTGCACCGGCAAAGCGCGAGTTGCCAGACTGCGAAGCAAACAGCCACCCCAGCCTTCGCTGGCAGTTCTGCGGCGATACCCTGGAGGGCCAGGTCGACGTATCGGACCGGCGACGTGACCGACTGAGCGTTACGGAGGGATGAAACGATGCTTTCCCAACCCTTCAAGAATCCCCTGCGGGTGTGGGTCGGGCTTGGCTTCCCGCGCCAGCTGAACTCCGTTGTGGACGCATATCAGTTCGTGACCGATTGGTGCGGTAATAGTCCTGAGCAAAAGGCGGCTATCCGCGCCTGCAAAGCCGCATTGACCGGCGACGTCGATGCAGAGACGGCGCGCCGCGTCGTGATCCAATTCGCCAAGAAGAAGAACATTCTGGTGGAAGAAGACGCGATACCGCCGGTGGCCGGTCCCGGAGAATGGTTGCCTGCCTGACCGAAAAACACGCGTTGCAGCGGCGATATCGGTATCGCCGCTGCCTCAGCGCACGCTGCTCCAGAATTTTAGGAACCTTCCTTACGCGATTGGGTTGACTGGAGCGCGAAGGAGGGTCTGATGGCCAGCACATCGAAGCCCAACTGTGTGACCAGAAAACCACCGGATGCCGAACCTCGCGATCAACCGTCGCGGGATGTCAGCCGGATCCCGGCACCCGATGCCAATCGGCGGATAATCATAAACGTCCAGAACGACGTCTTAGCCGTCACGCAGGTTGCTACGACGTTGTGAACTCCGACCATCGCTGAAATATCCTGGATCTTAAGCAAGGTTTGAGATGCCGAAAGCAGTTGCGCCTTCTTCCGAGGAAGCTGACGTCTTGGGCGTGTCGCACGGGCGACCACAAAAGGCGACAGGTTCCCGAGGCCAGTCGTCGAAGAGACCGACATCTTCGAAGACCAAGCGGCAAAAGCAATCGAAAAACCATTCCGTTGCAAATGAGACGACGACAGCGGATGAAGGCCTAATCGTCGAGGGCGAGCCGGAATCTGTCGGCGAGGATGTCCCGCCGCCGCCCGAGGCCGCCGAGCCCGATCCGACGTTGGATGCGGAAGAGGCAGAACAAGCCCGCAAAAAGTATCTCTTCACGCGGTTCTGGATCAGTGCGCGTGGCTACTGGAGCCGACGCGGTGACAAGCTCGCCTGGCCACTTACCATCGGGCTGCTGGTGCTGATCTGCACCAATGTCGGTTTCCAGTATGGCATCAACGTGTGGAACCGCTTGATCTTCGACGCCATCGAGAAGCGGAATGCCGCGAGCGTCTACTTTCTGAGTGCGGTTTTCCTGCCGTTGGTGGCGGTAAGCGGCAGCATTGTCGTCGCTCAGGTCTATATGCGCATGACGATCCAGCGGCGCTGGCGGTCATGGTTGACGACAGCGGTGATTGCCCGTTGGCTAAGCAATGGCCGCTACTACCAGCTGAACCTTGTCGGCGGCGATCACCAAAACCCGGAAGCCCGCCTGACGGAAGATCTGCGCATCGCCACGGAAGCGCCGGTCGATTTTCTTTCCGGCGTGATCAACGCCTTCCTGTCGGCTTCGACATTCATTGTGGTGCTGTGGACGATCGGCGGCCCACTGACCGTGTCCATTGGCAGTTCAACCGTCACCATTCCCGGCTTCCTTGTCATCACGGCGCTGATCTACGCGTCCATCACATCGACGTCGATGTTCGTCATCGGTCGCAATTTCGTGCAGCTGTCGGAAGCCAAGAACCAGGCGGAGGCCGAGTTTCGCTACGTGCTGACGCGCGTGCGCGAGAATGGCGAGAGCATTGCCCTGCTCGGTGGCGAGGAGGAGGAACGCAGCGGTATCGACCAGACTTTCGCCGGCGTCCTTTCCCGCTGGGCACGCCTGACAGGGCAACACATGCGCACCACGATGGTGTCGCAAGGCTCCAGCCTGTTTGCTCCTGTCGTGCCGATCCTGCTGTGCGCACCGAAATTCCTCGATGGGTCAATGACATTAGGGCAGGTGATGCAGGCGGCTTCGGCGTTCGCCATCGTGCAAGGCGCGTTCGGCTGGCTGGTCGATAACTATCCACGCCTGGCGGACTGGAACGCATCGGCGCGTCGCGGTGCGTCGCTGATGATGTCGCTCGACGCACTGGAGCGCGCCGAGCAAAGCGATGGGCTGGGGCGCATCGAGCACGGGGCGACGAAAGGAGATGTCATGGTCAGCCTCAACCGTCTGTCTGTGTCTCTCGACGATGGCACCGCGGTGGTTAAGGAGACCAGGGTCGCGATTGAAGCCGGCGAGCGGGTTCTGGTCTCCGGCGATTCCGGTTCGGGCAAGTCGACACTGGTGCGCGCCGTAGCCGGGCTTTGGCCGTGGGGCAGCGGCAGCGTTAATTTCCATCCGGACAAACAGCTGTTCATGCTGCCTCAGCGCCCCTATGTCCCGACCGGGACACTCCGTCGCGCCGTTGCCTATCCTGGTGCGGCCGATGACTTTTCGGCAGACGAGATCAGGAGCGCGCTCGACAAGGTTGCACTCAGCCACCTGAAGGACAGGATCGAGGAAGACGCGCCCTGGGACCAGACGCTATCGGGCGGCGAAAGGCAGCGGTTGGCCTTCGCACGACTGTTCCTGCATCGGCCGGACATTGTCGTCATGGACGAGGCGACGGCAGCGCTGGACGAGAAGAGCCAGGACAAGATGATGGCGACGATGATCAGTCAGCTGCCGAAGGTCACCATTATCAGCGTCGCGCACCGCGCCGAGCTTGAAACCTATCACAGCCGCAAGATAACGTTGGAGCGGCGCAAGGGCGGCGCGAAACTGGTCAGCGACATCGACCTCATTCCGCGAAAGCGAAAGCGCAATCTGATCCAGCGCGCCTTGTGGGGCACTGGCAAGGGGAAGGAAAATAGGGCTAGGTGAGTTAAGCGTCCCACTCTCCGGCCACCATCAGATGCGGCGCAAACGCACCGTCTGCGTGGCGAGCAGCGCGGACGGTTCCATCCCCGACCGAAAGCGATGCCACGCGGAAGACGCTGGCGGCAAAAAAACCCGCCCGGCGGGCCGAGCGGGTCTTATCAGGATTGCTGGCGTCCTTGCGGCGCCTATTTGCCCTGGGATTTGTCAGCCTGTATTCGTTTCGACGCCTCCGAAACATGCTGCGCTGCAAGAAACATGAGCGTCGAGGCCGCGGTGCGGCGCATCCAACCCGCGGCTTCCGCCTTGTCCAGCAAATTGGCCAGCAGCGGCTTCAAAACAGCGCGGCACTCCAGCTCATAATTGAGGAATTCACTTGCCTCGTGGGTCGGCGCCGAAACCAATGGCGAACCGGTTATAGCGTTCATGGCGATCACCTTATCTTAAAGATGCCTGCCTCCGCGGGAACGGAGGCAGGCACGTGTCTGCCTGCTCAGAAGTCCATCCCGGCGCCGGCGGGCAGGGCGGGGGCGGCTTCCTTCTTGGGCTTTTCCGCAACCATGGCCTCCGTGGTTACCAGCAGGCCGGCGACGGACGCCGCGTCCTGCAGGGCGGTGCGCACCACTTTGGCTGGGTCTATGACGCCCTGACTGTAGAGGTCGCCATATTCGCCCGTCTGGGCGTTCCAGCCATAGGCGAAGTCCGTCTTCTCCCGCAGCTTGCCGACGATGATCGAACCTTCGGCGCCGGCATTTTCGGCGATCTGGCGAACAGGAGCCTCGATAGCGCGTCGCACGATCTCGATGCCGTATTTCTGGTCGGCATTGTCGGCGGTCAGCGTGCCGAGGGTCTGGACCGACCTCAGCAGTGCGACACCGCCTCCTGGCAGGATACCTTCCTCAACCGCCGCGCGAGTGGCATGCAGGGCATCGTCGACGCGATCCTTCTTCTCCTTGACTTCAACCTCGGTTGCCCCGCCGACACGGATCACCGCAACACCGCCAGCCAGCTTGGCGAGCCGTTCCTGCAACTTCTCGCGGTCATAGTCGGAGGTTGTTTCCTCGATCTGGGCCTTGATCTGGGTGGCACGCCCTTGGATCTCTTCCTTCCGGCCGGCGCCGTCAACGATCGTGGTGTTCTCCTTTTCGATCACCACCTTCTTGGCGCGACCGAGCATCTGCAGCGTAACGTTTTCGAGCTTGATGCCGAGGTCCTCGCTGATTGCGGTACCACCGGTGAGAATAGCTATGTCTTCCAGCATGGCCTTGCGGCGGTCGCCAAAGCCCGGCGCCTTCACCGCCGCGACCTTGAGGCCACCCCGCAGCTTGTTGACGACCAGCGTCGCCAAGGCCTCGCCTTCCACGTCCTCGGCGATGATGAGCAGCGGCTTGCCGGATTGAACCACCGCTTCCAGAACCGGCAGCAGCGCCTGCAGGTTGCCGAGCTTCTTTTCATGGATCAGCACATAGGGCTCTTCCAGTTCGACACGCATCTTGTCCTGGTTGGTGACGAAGTACGGGCTCAGATAGCCGCGGTCGAACTGCATGCCTTCAACCACGTCCAGCTCCGTCTCGGCTGTCTTGGCTTCTTCGACGGTGATGACGCCTTCATTGCCGACCTTCTCCATTGCCTCGGCCAGATAGCGTCCGATTTCGGCGTCGCCATTGGCCGAAATCGTGCCGACCTGGGCAATCTCGTCATTCCTGGTGATCTTGCGGGCGTTAGCCTTAAGCTCCGAGACGACTGCTTCGACGGCCTTGTCGATGCCGCGCTTCAAATCCATCGGATTCATGCCCGAAGCGACTGCCTTGGCGCCTTCACGAACGATGGCCTGGGCGAGCACCGTCGCTGTTGTGGTGCCGTCACCTGCAAGGTCATTGGTTTTCGAAGCAACTTCGCGCACCATCTGGGCGCCCATGTTTTCGAACTTGTCCTCAAGTTCGATTTCCTTGGCGACGGTTACGCCGTCCTTGGTGATGCGCGGCGCCCCGAATGACTTGTCGATGACGACGTTGCGGCCTTTCGGACCGAGAGTCACCTTGACGGCGTTGGCGAGGATATCGACACCGCGCAGCATACGCTCGCGTGCGTCGGAATTGAATTTGACTTCCTTGGCAGCCATGGGATCACTCCTTCAATAGGCAGTTTTCTTTGACTTTTTCAGAGACCGTACTCACGCCGCTTTCTTCAGCGTCGCGGTCGCCTCGATCACGCCCATCACGTCGCTTTCCTTCATGATGATGAGGTCTTCGCCGTTGAGCTTGATTTCAGTGCCGGACCATTTGCCGAACAGGATGCGGTCACCGACCTTCAGGTCGAGTGCCACCAGTTTCCCGCTTTCGTCGCGCGCGCCGGGCCCCACGGCGACGACTTCGCCTTCCTGCGGCTTCTCCTTGGCGGTATCGGGAATGATGATGCCGCCAGCCGTCTTTTCATCGGCTTCAATGCGGCGGACCAGAACACGGTCGTGCAATGGACGGAACGTCATATCGTTCTCCTTCAGGACAAACAGATTGTGAGAGGTTCCTCCACTCCGGACCGGGCGGACCGGAGCGGGGGCGCGCAACCCCAAAAGGGCGTCACGCGCAAGTGGAGCTAATTTTGCGAATTCCGAGTTTCAAGAGGTGATGCAAAAATTTTTTGTAAGACCGGTACATTTTACTAGAGCGCTGAAAAGCAACAGCAAAATTCGCTATTCGATCTTGAATTCGTCCGGGCTTACGTCAAAATATCGAGACCTTCGCCAAGGCCAGGCGGCCGGCAACGAACGCCGCTCTGGATGGGTTCGCAGTAAGGAGGACGAGATATGGTTGCCACCGTGAGCAAGCAATTCCGTCGGCAGATGGAAGGATACGGCCTAACCACGGCCGAGATTCACTACCGCTTGCCCGATCACCCCAGCCTGCTGCAGCTCTACGTCTGGCAGGAATACGACCTTGCGCCGCACTTCCCTGAATTGAAGCAGTTTCTCGGCTATTGGGAACGTGAGCTGGAAGGTCCGCTTCATTCGGTACGTATCGCCCACCAACGCCTGATCCGCCCATCAGAATGGCGCGCGGTCGACGGAGTTATCGCAATCCACTAGCCGCAGCCCGCCATACCGCTCTGCGGGTTTGAGCCCGCTTTTTGAACATTTGCGCTTCGCGCCCATAGCTTCGCCGCACAGTTCGCAGGTTGGATCGGAGCGGCGCGTCGATCGGGAACCGCCCAAGGCCGAGGGCCGTCGAAGCCACGTGCTTCGGAACGGTCTTTGCGATGAACGTCAGGACGGGTTTCGTGCCACTTTGCCGAACATCAATTGCGTCTTCCGGCAAGCGCCAAAACTCAGGCGACATTGCTTTCAGCCGAAGCCGTCGATGTGGGTAATTGCCTCTGTCAGGGTTCCGGCCAAGCGCTCAAGGTCGCTAAGCCGCCTTTGGGTCGTATAAGTGCGGAGAGATTGAGCGTTGATTTCGTAGGCGTGCATGCTGCCACTCCGCAGCAGTTCTATGAGATCCTGACAGCTCCTGAGTTCTTGCTCGAGCTTGCCCTTGAGCGTTTTGAGCGCCACATCCATCTCTATCCTCTCGCAGCAAACCACAATGTGCGTCGTCAAACGTTACCCGCAACGACGGGTTCCGAAAGATGACGCTCCGCGCATCTGCGGGAATCTGGCGTCAGATCGCGACAGGCTCCGGACTTGCGTACCTTTCGCTCTCCTGCACCGTGCTTCCGACTTTCCCTTGGGTGATCTACGGTATCCGCTGTTGCGTAGAAGTCGTATGAGGAAGTCGAAGGGGCACTCGCCGTTGAAGATTTACGTCATTGCCTATATTGCAACCGGTCTGGTGTTTTTGCCAATCGACGCCGTATGGCTGGCCGTTTCAGCAGAACGGCTGTATCGTCCACGGATTGGCGAGATGCTTCTCGACGATTTCAGGTTGGCTCCGGCAGCGTTGTTTTATCTGATCTACATCGCCGGCATCGTCACCTTTGCAATCGCTCCTTCCTTTGCAAGCGACCGATGGACAACAGCCGCATCCTATGGCGCTTTGCTCGGGCTCTTCGCCTACGCCACCTATGATTTGACCAACCAAGCCACGCTTAAGAACTGGCCGGTGATCGTAACCTTGGCCGATCTTTGCTGGGGAACAGTGCTGACAGCTTTTGCCGCAACCGCGGGCTTCCTGATTGCGCGGGCTGCCAAAACGGTTTTTTGATCTCGTGGTCAAGCCGGCGGGAACAATCCGACACCCAGTTCACCAGCGATCGCTGCATGGATAGAAGGGGAAATGAAGCGTGATGCGACGAGTAGCTTCAAGATTGAGGCTGTCAGGTCGGTCGAAGGAGATAGTGGCTTACGCCCCATTGCCGCCCGCCAGCGTGGCCGAACAGTCCTGCCGTCGCGAGATAGAAGAGGCGCCAGCGCTGTCGCCAAAGCGCGGCTTCGGTGCCGTAGACATCCTCAAGGATACGAAGGATTGGCTGACCATTGGTATCGAAGCGCGCTAGCCAATCCAGGGCGGTTCTTTGATAATGAAGCCCGCTCCGCCACCAGTCCCGTTCGATGACGAAACAATCCGCAAAATGCCGCATCAGGCCATGGCTTGGCATGATGCCGCCGGTGAAGAAGTGTTGGGAGATCCAGTCGGCCGGGTTGTTGTGATCAAATCGGTAAGGGCTGTGAATGTTGCTGAAGACGTGAATGAACAACCGGCCATTATTGGGCTCGAGCCACGACCTGGCGCGTGCGAGCAATGCCTGCCAGTTCGACATATGCTCAAACATCTCGATCGAGACAATCCTGTCGTGGAGGCCGTTTGCTGCAAATTCGTTCATGTCGGCGGTCATGAGACGAACGTTGGTCAACCCCCGTGCGGCCGCCTCGGCTTCGATGTAAAGACGCTGAGGGTTTGAGTTCGAAACCGCGGTGATGATCGAGCGCGGAAATTTTTGTGCCAGGAAGAGGGTTAACGAACCCCAGCCACAGCCCAGCTCAAGAATCGATTGACCGTCGAAGAGGTCGGCATGGGCGACAATCTCTTCGAGTGCGAGGCACTCGGCCTGCTCCAGTGTCTCTTTTCCTGTCGGATACAGGCAGCACGAGTATTTGCGTTGTGGTCCCAGCGTGAGGGCAAAGAATTGCGGCGGCAGCTCATAGTGCTGCTTGTTGGCCGTGTCGGGGTGCTGCGCGATCGGATATGAGCTCATCGCCCGGGCGAAGTCGCTCTCGGCGCTGTCTCGCGTTGCAGCGAGCATCCGAGCGGTGCGCGCGACCAGTAAGCCGATGCCCATCCGCACGAGTGGGTCTGGGAGCGGGGAGCGCTCGACGGCGCGGATCACCGACGAAAGCAGGTTCATCGTACCAATCCCGCTGGCTTGGCGCGGGAGCGGTGATGCGGACCTGGCCAGAAGGCGTTGACGCGGGCTTGATAGTCAGAGAATGCCGCGCCGCGCGAACGCAACATGTGTGCTTCCAGCGGAGGAATGCCCGATACATGAACGAGCAGCCAGTACATCAGCAACGGCGCCGTTAGCGTAACCCATCCCAACGGGTAGTCGCCTGACAGATCGATCGCGATGACGGCGTAGGCCGACCAGCCGAGCCATTCAAAGAAATAGTTGGGGTGGCGCATAATGCCCCACAATCCAATGTCGCAAATTGCACGTTGGTTTGCCGGGTCGGACCGAAATGCGGAGAGTTGTCGATCCGCTATCGCCTCACCCGCGACCGCCAGCGTGAGCAGGGCCAGGCCGAGCCAATCGGAAACACCCAAGCCGGGCGCGGGATTGTGCGCAGCGACCAGGATCGCGATCGCAAGCACCAGCGATGCCAACGCTTGGATCTGCAGGAACCAGAAAAGCCGACATTTGAAGGAAACGCCCCACTCTTCGCGCAGGTGTTGATAACGTGGGTCGTCGCCATCCGACATCGTGCGTGCGCAAATATGGAGGCCAAGCCGAAGCGACCAGGCCAAGGCGAGCGCCGCGACGAGCGTCTGGCGCGCCGAAATCTCGCTTCCGGAGAATGGAACCAGGGCTGCGCCTGCCGCCGCCGCGCCTGTAGCGAAGGACCAGATTGCATCGATCCAACCTGAACGGCCAGTCCAAAGCGCCACCAGCCATCCCGCCGCCATGGTGGCCGACAGGCACGCTGCAAGCGTCACAACAATAATCGCTGCGGTCATCATCGAAGTGCGCCTAGGGCAGGGGAGCAATTCTTGAGCATGAGGCCGATGTCTAGCCGAGCAAACGGGCCGGGCGCAGAAGCTGCTCGCCGCCGCCGCAGCATACCGCGTTCATTGTTTCGAATTGCGCTGTATCGGTCGCTTGCGCCGCGTATCATCGATCAAAAACCCACAATCGGGCGCAAAAGACGTCCAAGCAACCCATGCAGGCGGGTATCGCCCTCAAGCGCTGCCAGGCAGATGCAGTCTGCTTCTCGCCCGACGACGGGGCTGTGGTCGACATCGCTGTCCGCTTCATCGAGATCGCCTGCCAGATACCGCCCCCGATTGTCAGAGAGCGACCCGGACAGGATCTGCATAAATTCCAGGCCCGTATGGCCGTGAGCAGGCAGATGCAAGCCTGCGCGCCCTTTAAGCAGCATCACTTTGGCGTCCTGACTCGCGGCAATCTTAACCTTGCTCCATTTGAATCCGGGTCCCAGCCATTTCCAGGGACCGACTTCGCAGTCGCGCATCGCGCGTGGAAGCTCCAATCCCAGCTGAGCATGCTTGCTGGGAACTTGGTTTCTCTGCTTTTGGGGCCGGTCAAGTTCAATACGTTCCATGGTGCGGCCAAACAGGTCGGCGGCGAGACTGGCCGGAGGCATGTCGTCCAGCAACGCGCCACCGACAGCCTCGAACTTGGCCAATCTGCTGCGGCAAACGAAACAGCCTTCAAGGTGAACAGCGACCACCAGCGCCGGTCCTGCGCTCAATGTCCCGGCCGCAAGGCGCAGCAGCGTTTCGTCGCTCGGGTGGTGGTTGATCGTCATGGCTGGTTGTCCAACAGAGCCCTCAGGCGGTTCAGTGCCAACCGTATACGAGATTTTACGGTGCCGAGCGGGATGCCGAGTTCTTTGGCGATCTGGGCATGCGGCTTCTCGGCAAAGAAGGAAAGCCGCACGATCGTTTCTTGGTCGCTCGGCAAGGTTGCTAGAGCCTGGAGAACCCCATCTTCGCGCTCCGCGGCGAGCGCAATGTCTTCTCCAGACGGCGGCAGGTCAGGCTCTTCGCTTGGGTCCGGGAGGCGGTCGGTTGTTCGCGATCGGGTTCGGCGCAGGCAGTCGATCCGCTGATTGCGCGCGATCGTAAACACCCAGGTCGATGGACCCGCTTTGGCAGGGTCGAAGTAAGACGCCTTGCGCCATACAGCGATCATCACCTCCTGGGCCACTTCCTCCGCTGTGGAATCGGCAAGGCCCGATCGCATGAGGAAGCTTTTGACCCGTGGCGCAAAGTAGCCAAACAACTGGGCGAAGGCTCTGCGGTCCTGTTTGCGTGCAACCGCATCGATCAGGCCGACCAGCGCTTCAGCGGATATGAGCGCCTGTTTCTGCCTGGTCTCGTTCAAGGCAACAAGCCTGCCAGCGGCCCGGAGCACCTCTGTATTCCCGACATCGAAATGTAAGCTCGCTGCATCCATTTGGCCTTCATACGCGCGTGCTCGACGATCGGATCACTGATGAAGTGATCTAGCGCCCATACAGCTTCGTAAATACTCGCAGTTTGGCAAGCGGAGGGAAGATGTTTTGACAGAAAAGGTAACGGTTGCCGCCTGGAAAGGGCATCCCGGCCGCAGGCTGCCTCCTGATCGCAGCCTCGATATCGCCGTGATAGGCAGTGGCATTGCAGGGCTATCAGCCGCTTGGCTGCTCGCGAAGCGGCATCGCATTGTTCTTTACGAGGCCGACAACAGACTGGGCGGTCATAGCCACACGGTGGAGGCGGCCGGAGTGGATGTCGACACCGGTTTCATCGTGTTCAACGCAGAGACTTATCCCAACCTGACTGCACTTCTTGGGCACATCGGCGTAGCCACAACGCGGTCTGACATGTCCTTTGCGGTTTCCCTCGACGAGGGCCGTCTCGAATATTCCGGGGCAGGGGTGCTAGGCCTGTTCGCCCAAGGCCGCAACGCTATCAGCCCACGGTTTTGGACGATGCTGCGCGATCTGGTGCGCTTTTATCGCGAGGCGCCGCGCAATGTTGCCGCCCTGGGGATGATGACGCTCGATGAATATCTCGATGCCGCCGGCTACGGCGACAGTTTCAGGAATGACCATCTTTATCCGCTGGCGGCCGCGATCTGGTCCACCCCGGCTGCGAAGATCGGGGCTTATCCTGCAGCCTCGTTCATCCGGTTCTGCGAGACGCATGGTCTTTTGAAGCTCGTTGGGCGACCGATATGGCGGACGGTCGCCGGCGGAAGCCGATGCTACGTCGAGCGTCTGCGGAACGGCATTCAGCAGGTTGTTCAAAACCACCCCGTCAACGCCGTTATCCGCACCGGTGACGGTGTTGAGATCATCGGGCCGGATGGTCAGCGGCGACATTTCGATCATGTCGTGATCGCGGCGCACGCCGACCAGGCCCTATCTATGCTTGCCGATCCAGATAGCGAGGAAAGGCGCCTGCTTGGCGCTTTCGACTACATCGTCAACGACACTGTCCTTCACTCTGACGCGCGCCTGATGCCGAAAAGGCGCCGGATCTGGTCCAGCTGGAACTATATGACGCGTGACGGAGAAGATGGCCGGAGACTTGCGGTCACATATTGGATGAATCGCCTGCAGCGGATCGAAAGCGATCGTCCCCTGTTCGTCACGCTAAATCCTCACAGGGAAATCGACGACGGCGCCATTCTGAAACGTATGAGCTATAGCCATCCCCGTTTCGACGCCGGTGCGATCGAGGCGCAAAAGCAGCTTTGGTCATTGCAGGGCAGCCGCAACACCTGGTTTTGCGGTGCCTATTTCGGGGCTGGCTTCCATGAGGATGGGCTGCAGGCCGGCCTCGCGGTCGCCGAAGCGTTGGGTGGCGTGCGGCGGCCCTGGACGGTCAAAGATGAATCCGGGCGCATTCATCTCCCTGGGGAAGGGACGGACCCGTCGGTGGCGGAGGCTGCCTGATGGATGCGTTCCGCTCGGGTCTCTATGCCGGGTCGTTGATGCATCGTCGGCTGCGTCCAAAGGTGCACAATCTGCGTTATCGCATCTTCTACCTGCTTTTGGATCTCGACGAGATCGATATCTTGGCGAAAAGGCTACGTTTGTTCTCGCATAACCGACTTAACCTCTTCAGCTTCCATGATCGTGACCATGGCGAGGCAGCGGCGGAATCCCCCCGGAACGCGATTGAACAACAGCTACGAAATGCGGGCATTGAGCATGGTGGCGCGATCAAGCTGCTGACAATGCCGCGGATTCTCGGTTACGCCTTTAATCCGCTGAGCATCTATTTCTGCCACAGGCGCGACGGATCGCTCAGCGCGATCCTATACGAGGTCAACAACACCTTTGGACAACGACACAACTACCTCATCCCGGTGGCCGCGGACGTCAAGGAGCCAATCCTCCAGGAAAGCCATAAATCCTTTTACGTATCGCCGTTCATGAGCACAGACATGGTCTATACCTTTTCCGTCATTCCGCCGGGAAAGGACGTTGCAGTTTCAATCACTGCCAGCGACGAAGCCGGGATCCTCCTTGTCGCAAGGCTAGCAGGCACCCGTGTGGCTCTCAGCGATGTTGCTTTGGCGCGCACGCTCATTTTCTATCCTCTGCTGACACTGAAAGTTGTGGTGGGAATCCACTGGGAGGCGCTGCGAATCTGGCTGAAAGGCATGCGCCTGCACCCGCGCCCTTCGCCGCCCGGCCACCCAGTCACTCTGGGGCGCGGCGCGGAATCAAAAGTCAGGAATGAGTCGACGAAATCTTGCGAGCGAACCCAGGCACCAAACGCGGGTCGCAATCAGCGCTGAACACGCGGTGGCCTTTCCCTGATCAGTCGAGGGCCTTGAACGCGTCGAGTGCCCGCTGACGGGCGCCGTCTTGTTCTACAATCTTTTCCGGATACGTCTTGCCAATTTTCGATGCCTGCCAGGGGCGATGGATGTCGGATGCAGACAAACTGGCGAGTTCGGGCACCCACCGCCTCACATATTCTCCGCCCGGGTCAAATTTTTCACCCTGCAGAATTGGATTGAAAACGCGAAAGAACGGTGCGGCGTCTGCGCCAGAGCCGGCGACCCATTGCCAGCTTGCAGCGTTGTTGGCCGGATCGGCGTCCACGAGCGTGTCCCAGAACCAGGACTCCCCTTGACGCCAGTCGAGAAGGAGATGCTTGACCAGGAAAGACGCCACCACCATGCGCACGCGGTTGTGCATCCAGCCGGTGCTCCATAGTTCGCGCATGCCCGCATCGACTAGGGGGTAGCCTGTTCTGCCGTTTTGCCAAGCGCGGAGGGCTTTCCGATCCGCCCGCCACGCCATCTGGTCGAACTTGGGCCGCAGATTCTGCTTCGGCATCTGCGGGTTGTGATAGAGGAGGTGATAGGAAAATTCGCGCCAGCCGAGTTCGGACTGGAATTTCTCGAGACTGCGATGGATGTTGGAACTGTTACTCGCGCTCGCCGCTGCCGTCGCTGCGTGCCAGACCTCGCGCGCTGATATGTTTCCGAAGCGGAGATAGGGCGAGAGTTTGGATGTCGCAGCACGATCGGGGAAATCCCTGATATCTGCATAGTCGGTCAGGTGTTCTTGCAGGAATCCCTGTAGCGCCGCCTGAGCCGCCGCTTCTCCGCGCCGCCAATTCGCACGCAACCCTTTCGCCCAGTCAGGTGAGCCGGGCTCAAGTGCAAGCCTGGCAAGATCCAAGGCCTCTGGTCCGCTAGCGCAACGCCTGCGAGTTAGCCGCAATTGCGCGGGAACACCGAGAGGCCGCTCGGGTGCCCCCACTTCATGAGCGGTCCGCCAGAATGCTGAGAACACTCGAAACGGTCCATCCGACCCAGTCCTGATCGACCATGGCTCATAAAGCAGGTGACCGTTAAAGCTTCTCGCTTCAATCCGCTGAGCCTTGAGGGCGCTCTTGACTGTTTCATCGGCGTGCCGTTCGCCAAGTCCATACCTGCGGTTCCAATACACTGCGGCTGCGTTGTTTGCGTTGGCGACCTGCGGCACCACCACTGCCGCAGGGCCTCTATAGATCCAAAGTTGACCGCCTAGGCGCTGAAGATCGTCGGCCAGTTCTTGCAACGCCCCATGCAACCACCATCGGGCAGCGCCACCGAGCGGGCGAATGGCGTCCGACTCTTCGTCGTGGACGAATATACAGATGATCTCGCGGTCGCCGGTTGCGGCTGCCGTTAGTGCCGGATTGTCGCCTAAGCGAAGATCATCGCGGAACCAGACGATTGCAGGACGATCGTTGTCGTCGTCAAACCCCGTTTTGCTTGCCATCCGAGTTGGTGGCCTCCTAACCGTTCAAACGCCAGATCTCGACATTCAGCAAAACGGCAAACCCCACCCAGGCTGCCAGGGGTACCAGGCACCACGCAGCGAGGAGATCAATCCGCCGGAACATCGCGATCGTGACAAGAATGATCAGCAGCTGCGGGACAATATTGAGCAACCCCGCAAAGGGGCTATGGAGCCCGAAGAACAACCAGGACCAGAGTGCATTGAGCGCCAGTTGGAGGAAAAAAGACGCCAACGCCACACGGCGCTCTTGAGCCCCGCCGTGGCGCTTGAGCACACGCCAGACTGCGTACGCCATCAAGATGTAAAGCGTGGTCCAGACGGGTGCAAAAAGCCAGTTCGGTGGGTTGAAGGAGGGCTTGACCAGCCCCGCATACCACGAGGCGATGTTCGGATAGGTAGCCCATTGCCCGAGCAGGGATGCCGAAATCACCGGGAGCACGGCAATCGAGGCCCTGAGCCAAGCCGGTGATGCTTGGTAACTTACCCTTGCGTCCATGCGACTGCTTTCATCTGTTTGAATTTCCCACCGCAGGCAGGCCGATATGATCGGTTCTGATATCTACGCGGTGAAGGCGCAGTTGGATCAAAATCTCTCGTGTCATTGGTAGCAAACGCGGCCAATTGGCTTTCGTAGCGCGTTGCGGCTGGGCTACCATGGGGGCCAGAGTTTGCCGGTTGGCAGAGGCGGCGCAGCACCTTTATATCGTCGGCAATCCCCAAGAGATCGTCGACCGCCTGCCGGTATGAGATGGCATACCCGGGATGACACCCCTGCTGCTTCCCGCAGAAAGTGCCCCACGTTTCGTGGTCCGGGACCGAATATGTGCCGCTCCAATCGCCGCCGACCTGAGCCCAATATTGCAAGCCGACATCGAGCATGCTTGCCCGCTTCAATAAGCGATCGTGCACTGGCCAAGAGCGTCATCTCACGCCGTCTCGCAAAGAAGGCCCGCCCAGCCGAAGCTGAGCAGGCCGTTGCCTGAGATGCGCGCGACCAACGTCGGACGCGTAGCGCCAGATAGTGAGCCAGTCGAGGCGATGCAAGTCTCCTGGCTTCCGCTCACCTACAACATTTCTCGCTGAGTTTCTGCAAATCAACGTCAACAGCGAAGAAGCGCTCGGGATTACGCTTCCAAGCGACCCCTCAACCACGCAGTGTCAGCGCGCTAAACATTATCGGCCGCCGCTGCAGTCGCCAGTTTCAGCGCGACCGTGTCTCGACCTTCGACGAGATCGCGCAGCAGGGGCAGGGTGCTGCGCCAGTAAAAGCGGACGTGCTTTTCTCCCGAGTCCGGGCCTATTTCAAATCCATTGCCACGCCGCACCGGAGATGGCGGAACAGTATGTCCGACCTGCAGGGATGTACCCAATTTCACCTCAGTGAGTTGAAACGTCACGCGCGAGTAGCTCTCGGCGACATCCGGCAGGCCCGATACTTTCGGCAAGAAATCATAGATCAAGATTGAAGGCCGCTTGACCAGGATGACTGTTCCCCGGTCGCGATAGTGCTTGGATCCGATCCTCGACGAGATTTTGATTGTCGATCCCTGTTTCCAGTCGGTCTCGAAATCGGCGCCGCGCCAGATCCGCGCCTGTCCACGATCCAACAGCGTGTCCCAGACGCGTTGGGCAGGGGCGGCAATACGGATGAGGTCAGTTACCGTCGTGTGCACGATCGCGTAGGCCCCTGAAGCTGCAACAGTGTCGCAAGCGATTGAGCTATCAAAGTGGGTTTGCCGACAACGGTCCGCAAGTCGTCGCAGCCGCCGGCTCGGGGGTAGCGTCTGACAATACGTGCTTACTCCGGCGATGGACTGCCGGTGGCCTCCACCATCGGCCACTTTTTGCGAACAAAAGCCAGAGAAGTTCGCGCGGCTGTCTGCGGCGGCGTCTGGCTCGCCTTCCTCGGTGATGCGTCCGTGATCGAGCACATCGATCTGTCAACACCACCGCAACGCTTGTCGACAGCTTGCGCAATTCGGGAACCGCCACGCGTTCCCGGTCATTTCGGCTGATGAAGCCAAATGACCGCTCGAGTGACATGCAATGACCAAGCGTCAAGCTGTAGGGCCGCAACCTATGGAGATCAGGGGTGCGCGCACGAACAATCTGAAGAACGTGGATGTCTCAATCCCCAAACTTGAAATCGTCGTCTTCACCGGCGTTTCCGGCTCCGGCAAATCGTCGCTTGTTTTCGATACGGTCGCAGCGGAATCGCAGCGGCAGCTGAATGAGACCTACAGCACCTTCATCAGACACCGCTTGCCCCACTACGGCGTCCCTGATGTCGATGCGCTTGCAAACCTGCCGGTTTCCATCCTGGTCGACCAGAAGCGCCTCGGCGGCAATTCGCGATCAACCGTCGGCACGGCCACCGACATCTACGCGCTTCTGCGTTTGCTGTTTTCTCGCATAGGCAAGCCATTTGTCGGCGAAGCGAGTGTGTTCTCCTTCAACAATCTCGAAGGCATGTGTCCGACCTGCGAAGGCCTGGGACGCGTGGACAATATTGATGCGGAAGCGTTGCTCGATCGCTCCAAGTCGATGAATCAAGGTCCGTTCCGTTTCCCGGGCTGGCATGCAGGCTCCGCGCGATGGAAACGCTACGCGTTCACCAACTTCTTCGACAACGACAAGCCCTTGTCCAATTATTCGGCATCGGAATGGCGACGCCTGACGGTAGAAGACGATATCCCCGTCACCGATCCTTTGCCGGGCTGGTATCAGAGCACGGCGTATGAAGGTGTGCTCACCCGCTTTCGCCGCAACTACCTGACCAAGGACCGGGATCGGATGAACGAAGGTGAGCGCGACGCGCTGGCCCGGGTGGTGACGAGCGAACCGTGCCCGAGCTGCGCTGGCGGCCGCCTTAAACCTGAAGTCCTCAACTGCAAGATTGCAGGCAAAAGCATCGCGGATTGCTCGGCAATGGAAATTGACGATCTGATCCGTTTCCTCAGTGCTGTCAGCGCACCGGAGACAGCAATTGTCGTCGCCACATTGATCGATCGCCTCAACGCGATGATTAGCCTCGGGCTCGACTATCTGACATTAAGCCGCGAAACCCCATCGCTTTCGGGTGGAGAATCCCAGCGCGTGAAAATGGTGCGCCATCTTGGCAGCAGCCTCTCCGACATCGCCTACATCTTCGATGAACCCAGCACCGGCCTGCACCCGCGCGATGTGCACCAGGTCACCGAGTTACTCGCCCGGCTGCGCGACAAGGGTAACAGTGTGCTCGTCGTGGAGCATGACCCTGACGTGATTGCAGTCGCCGATCACATCATTGATGTTGGTCCTGACGCGGGACAGGCAGGGGGTAAGATTGTCTTCCAGGGTGACCTGGCGCAGCTGCGCAAGGCATCGACCAAAACGGCCAAGGCTTTTTCTGCCGAGAGGAAACTGAAGGAAGCGCCACGGCAAGCGCGGGGTGCGCTCGAAATCAGGGGCGCAACGCGACACAATCTGCACCATGTCGATGTCGACTTTCCCTTAGGGGTGATGACGGTCGTCGCCGGCGTGGCCGGATCGGGCAAAAGCACGTTGACGCGATCGGTCCTGGCGCGCCGCTATCCGGAGATCGTCTGCATCGACCAAAGCGCGCTTGGAGGTTCGCGCCGCTCAACGCCGGCTAGCTATCTAGGCATACACGATCACATCAGAAATCTGTTTGCAAAGGCCAGCGGCAAGCCGGCAAGTCTGTTCAGCAGCAATTCCGCCGGAGCATGCCCCATATGTAGAGGGCTGGGTGTTATCAGAACGGACCTCGCCTTCATGGACGCCACCGAAGCGGAATGCGAAGCCTGCGACGGCACCGGATACTCCGATGAGGCTCGCGCGGTATCATGGCAGGGCCACTCGATCGATCGGATCGCAGGTCTCTCCGTAGTGGCCGCCGAAGAATTATTCATGCAGGAAAAAACCATTGCCGCGCCGCTTGAACGGATGAAGCAGGTGGGTCTCAGCTACATGCCACTCGGGCAGCAACTCAACTCCCTTTCAGGGGGGGAGCGTCAAAGGCTGCGGCTGGCCGAGGAACTCGGCAGCGAAAGCAGGATCTACCTTCTCGATGAGCCGACGTCTGGCCTTCACATGACGGATGTAGCCCGATTGCTGGCTCTGTTCGATGCGCTTATTGAGCAAGGAAAATCACTCATCGTCGTCGAGCACAATGTCGAGGTCATAGCCAGGGCGGACTGGATCATCGAAATGGGTCCTGGCGCCGGGAAACGCGGCGGCAAGCTTATATTCGAAGGTACACCGCAGGACATGCTGGCGGCCAGGAATTCGGTGACTGGGCCGTTCCTTCGTCGATACCTGGCGGCGGGTTGAAGTGATCGCCACCGTTCGCAAGTCCCTTCAACCGGAGGGGCACTTTTCCGTTGGGCAGCGATAGGTGGCCGGCCAATCCGGTCAACAGAACACGGCCGCCTCTGGCTCTGGCCCGCCGGGAGTTGTCGAAGCCGACCAGCCCTTCACGGTACGAAATCAACCACCGCTTCGCGCTTTGCCGTATTCGACTTTAGCTCGACGGTGGTATTCGTACGCCGTTCGCCGCTTGCGGTCGTTTCGCTTCAGCGTTTCGGCGTCCTTCAATCGTTTCTTCGCGAAGATGAGTTTTGCGTAGGCCTTTGCCAGATCGCCGTATTTGGGATCGCTCTCGTCAAGTGCCATATCCATCTCCTCGATGTCCCGAGGAATGAATGGGTGGGGTTGAGATGCGTTCCAAATACCGAGTGAAGGCCAGGCGGCTTAGCGCAACGCACGGCTAGGTATTCACCTCACTTTGCGGTGGCATCGGCCATACGGGGTTCTAAGAGTACGGCGGTCCGCTACTTCCCAGATCTATTCGTTGGTAAGCGGCATTTGTTGGTGCGAAAGCAAACGCCAGCTATTCCCGGACCGAACATAGGTCGAACCGCATAGGGCATGATAAGGTGCACGGGCGGGGACCGATGCGACTACCGCGTAGGCCAAAGCGGCGGTGTCTCCCGCCTCGGCCAAGTGTTTCTCGCTCATTTCTACCTCATGCCAGCGTGGAGCTTTCCTTATGCTCTCCAGAATGGCGTCTCGGCCCAAAATTCCTATCTCCGGGAAGATCATCAAGGTCTCGTCAGCCAGGTGCGCTTCGTAGACCTCGACACCGCCCAGCCAGAAACTTTTCTCTAAATCCCAAAGGCTGGTGAGTTTCATCTGCCGCTCCTTCGACAAAATAGCCCAATCTAGGGCGTTTCGCATGTCTGGCCATGGTTCAGATTGAGCCTACCACCCGTCGCGTCATAATAGATCGCAATTGCTCCTGGCCCTTTGCGCTGCGCCTGGCCAAAACCACCGCGAATTCTCACCGTGTGAGCGCGAGCGCCTTCGGCAGGCTCGACACTAGCCATCAGCAGAAACGTTTGCCCGTCCTGCGAGCACGGTTCCGCCGCGGGCACTTCTTGTTGCCACATAGTACCGATAAGCGCCCGCAGCGCTCAATTTGACGGCGCGTCTCAGGTAACGCCCGCTCGGCTTCGGCGGGGCGGGCTTTTGCTTTGAAGAGCGTTAAGAATTTTGGAACTCCGGGTCGAAAACTGACTTTTTGGGTTCGGGCGAACAAGAGATGCCCGCAGTCAAAATGTTCGATCATATCAAACGGAGATACATATGACCGTCCTACGCTCGGCAATCAGCGGGATTGCCTTTCCCAGCGATATGGATGCGCTGCACCGCATCTATGACAACCTCTGCAATGAGCGTGGATTTTGTCATGGCAGCCCGGCTGCCCAGGATTTGGCCAGAGCGACAATGAGCCTTTTTTCCCAAGGCGTCTCCGACGAAAGCGAAATCCGGGAAAGCATCGCGATCTACCTGGGCCGAAAATCGCCAGCAGCAAATCTGTTGCACAGGGGGCGGTGATGGCCTGTTCGAGCCGGTAACGTTCCGCACCGCGAGACGCGGCCATCACACAGGGCTGGACCGTTGAAGCGCGTCCCCTTCGCCAGCAAGCAGCTCGGGCGCTGGCGGTAATTGAGCCCGAAAACTTTGTCACCACACCAGCCTCTTCTTCTGGTCGACACGTGGGGATGCCAAGCGGTCAATTTTCGGTCCGCCAATAGGGGAGCAACCTCATGCTGACATGGTTTCATGCATCAGGGCGGCTCGTAGCGGGGGATGGCGTCGTCATTGCCAAGCTTCGCTCGATGAGCGTGGATATACGCTGCGAGAAGACCTTGGCGTCTTTCGGCTTGTCGCCGTCGAGAATGCGCGCTTCATCATAAAGCAGATGAACCATATCCTGCCGGAACGGCAGGTCCTCGTCGCTCAGCTTCGCCAGCGCCAGAATGCGCTCGTGTCGAGGATTGATTTCAAGCACCGGCTTCATGGCTTTATCGAGCCGTCCAGCGGCACTCAGCAGTCGCTCGATCTGGCGATCCGGTCCACCTTCCGGAGCCACCAGACAGACAGGGCTTTCGGTCAGGCGATCGGAGCTTTTCACATCTGAAAGCTCTTCGCCGAGGGTCGATTTCACGAACGCGATGAAGGTTGCAATCTCCGGGGTGGTTTCGGCATCGGGTTTTGCAGCATCGTCTGGCAGCGCAATCTCGGACAGATCAGCGCCACCCTGCGTTACCGACTTGAACGGTTTGCCGTCGAACTCCGGCGCCATCGTCACCCAGAAATTGTCGACCGGGTCCGTCAACAGAAGGACCTCGACGCCACGTGCCTTGAACCCCTCAAGTTGCGGCGAGGCTTCGAGCCGGACCTTGTCGTCGCCGGTCATGAAGTAGATCGCGGTCTGTCCGCCCTTCATGTCCGCGATATAGTCGGCGAGGCTGCGCCATGCTTCGCCTGATGTGGTCGAGTGGAAGCGAGCCAGTTTCAGCAACGGTTCGCGGCGTTCCCAATCCTCATACAGACCCTCCTTGAGGACGACACCGAAGTTCTCCCATATTTTCAAATAGCGCTCGGCGTCCGTGTCGGACAGTTTTGCGAGGTCACCGAGGATGCGGTTGGTTACGCCCTTGCGGACTGCCGCCAGAAGCGGGCTATCCTGGATCATCTCCCGTGAGAGGTTCAGCGGCAGATCGGCGGAATCGACGAGACCGCGCACGAAGCGCAGATAGCGTGGCACCAGATCCGCATCGTCGGTGATGAAGACCCGCCGCACATAGAGCTTCATGCGACCCTTGCGATCCTGATCGAACAGGTCGAAGGGGCGCGAGCCCGGAATGAAGGCCAGCGTGTTATACTCGTGCCGTCCTTCGGCCTTGAAGTGAATGGTCTCGGCCGGTTCGTCATACAGGCCGGAAACGCCGCGATAGAAATCGGTATAGTCTTCAGGCTTGATGTCGCTCTTCGGCTTTACCCACAAGGCCGTGCCGTCCGCGATCTCTCGTCGGTCGGCTCCCGGCTTCTCGACCAGCACGACCGGCACCGGCACATGGCCGGATTGTTCCTTGATCAATCCTTCGAGTTGATAGGGTTGCGTGTAGCTGGTGGCGTCCTCCATCAGGTGAAGAACGACACGGGTCCCGCGCCTGGGCGCATCCGCAATCGGGGCCGGCGCGATTTCATATGAGCCCTTGCCGTCGGAAGACCAGCGCCAGGCCGCGTCAGTTCCTGCCTTGCGCGTGATGACGTCCACCTTGTCAGCAACCATGAAGGCCGAATAGAAGCCTACGCCGAACTGACCGATCAGTTCCGCACCTTCTCCAGATTTCGCAGCCTCGATACGCTCCATGAAGGCACGGGTGCCGGAGCGCGCTATCGTCCCGAGCGCCTCGACCAGTTCGTCGCGGCTCATGCCGATGCCATTGTCCTCGACGGTCAGACGTTTTTGGTCGGGAACCGCGGAAATGGTGATGGCCGGCTTGGCATCGCCGCCGAGCAGCTCCGGCCTGGCGATAGCCTCGTATCGCAGTCTCTCGCAGGCATCGGCAGCATTGGAAATCAGTTCGCGCAGGAACACGCTCCGGTCGGAATAGACCGAATGCACCATCATATGGAGAAGGCGTGAAACATCGGCTTCGAAGGATAGGGTCTCGGCTTCTTTCACATCTGTCGTCATGGAAGATTACCTGCTGCAAGTGAATAGGGTAGACGGCCGATGAGATGGCCAAATGTGGGCGTGCTTTCAAGTGTCTTTTGCTTTGGTCGAGAGGGCGTGTGCGCTTCGATTGCTGAACTCTTCAGCCAGCGAATGCTACTTTTGCCCCCGGCGCGGGAAGGCATGACGCCGGAGGTGAATGCCATCTCGTTGACGTGGTTGACGGCATATCCTTGCGCGGGCATCGGCGAACCGTGTCAGGTATTCATGGCTGATACATTTGGGTGCGCAACTCGTACTGCTTGAGGGCCCGACCGGTTTATAGGTTGTCGCGTAACTCGCCACGGCTCGCCTCATTGGCCGGCGACACGAGGCCTGTTTCCATGTCAGAAAATATCGGGAAAGTTGAACGAACGTCCTGATAAGAGTTCTGTCTCAAGGTGACACGAAAACCGCTGTCGGAACTATTCACCGGATATTGACAGAACTCGCGTTATTGCCCTCACAAGGCGATCTTCGGCCCGGCATCACCCGCTATCGAGTCCCGCTTCGGCGACACCGCGCTCGAAGTGAGCTTCTACGGGCAGGGCAGCCACCGCTGGTCGCTGGACAGAAGCCGCAGCCGCCAGACCCGCAACCGCCGGCACAGTCGGAATCCGCCTTAACTGGTGACCGAGACAGATGTGCAAGATAAGCGAGCGGCTCGCGTGCTAACCGGCACGCGACCGGAAAAAAGTCCCAGCCAAATCCTCAGAGCTCATGCACCGTCGCTCCAGGCACCACCTTCTTGGCGATATCGCATAGATGTTGGTGGTGGGTGAGGTAGATGACCTGGCCTACCTTCGCCATATCCCCAAACAGCCTGAACACCTCCTCCGAGCGGACATGGTCGAATGTTTCCATGATGTCGTCGGCAATGAAGGGGACCGAGGGACGAAGCTGGGCGAATTCGTAATAGCCGGCGAGCCTGAGGGCTAGATACAACTGGAAACGCGCTCCCTTCGACAAAGCATTGGCAAGCTTGGACTGCCCATCCCGCTGCATCGCGATCAGGACATCCCCGCTCTTAGCGGGCTGTGTCGTCAAGCCTGAATACTGGCCCCGCGTCATCAGCGAAAACGCCTCCGATGCCCGCACCATCATTCCGGAGCGGTGGCGTTCCCGATAGCTGCGCAAGGCGTGTCCCGCCGCCATGATGCCGAGCTTGAGCTCGACATAACGCACGGCCTTGTCTTCGATTTCCAGCAGCGTCGTGCGACGCTGCGCGTCTAGGCGCGCGACAGCACTGTCACCACCGATCTCGCTCAGCTTGTCCATCGCCCGCGTCTGCCGGATCAGCTGCTGCTGGCGAGCCTCATCAAGCTGAAGAAGCCGTTGCTCGCTTTCGGCCTTTTCGACGAGCAGCGCGTCGAAATCGACGGCTTCCAACAAGCGCTGCGCCTGCTCGAAGGTTTCGGCGGAGAGCTCCGCCGCGATCCGCTCTTCGATTTCAGCCACGGTGCTGCGCAGGTCATTGCGCTCGCGTAACTGTTCGTCGCGCTCGAGCGCCTGCGTCAGGCTGGCGACATCGAATGCAGCCAGCACGTCGTTCTTCAGGCGATCATGCTCCAGGATTTCCAGGTCAAGTTTCGCGCTAAGATCCTGAATGCGTGTCAGATCGGCGACGAGGCTGGCCCTAGCGTCCCGGGCCTGTTCGGCATGTGCCAGGCGATCGGCGAGGTCGATGGCAAGCTGTTCGGCATCGTCCCTTGCCGGCTGCTTTGCGTCTGCGGCTACAGCGATAACCTCGGCCAGGAAGCGCGTTCGGTCGGCCTCCATCTTGTCGATCCGCAGTTGCAGCGCATCGCGTTCCTGGAGGTTCTTCGACAGCTCCGACAGCTGATCAAGCACTGCGCCGACCGCGGAAGCGGATAGTCCGTTCGCGAGCCAGGTTCCTTGCAAGGCATCGGTGATGTCGGCAAGCCACTCCTCTTCCCGACGCTCGGCCGAGGCCAGCTTGAGTTGCCGCCTGGCAAGCTCGTCTTCCCGCGCAGCGACCGTTTTAAGCGCTTCGGCATGTTCCGCGTCGAGCCTGCGTTGCCGATCCAGGAACTGCTCGGAAATGGCCATGTTTGCTTCGAGCGTGTTGAGCGGTGTCAGGCCGACGCTGTTCAACGCCCCGGCCAATTCCCGATCCAGTTGTTCGCCGGCCTGGGTGACGCGCTCCAGTTTACCGGTCGCAATCTTGATCTGGTCCCAGGCTGCCAGTGCTTCGTCGCGCGCCGAAAGCAGATGTTCGATCCGTTCGATTAGCTGCATCAGTGAAAGATCGGTCACCCCGCCAAGCAGGTCGTCTGCGAGCGCGCGGATCGTCGTCAAAACGGTGGTCGCATCGTTGTCGAGCTGTTCGCGTTGACGGCGCAGGGTCAACAGCCCGGCCTCAGCCTCTGCCACCGCCCGCGTCGTGGAACGCAAGTCGGCGAGATCGGACGCGTTTGCAAGCCTGCCTGCGCTCACCCGGTCGTCTTGTGCCAGAACTCCGGCGAAAACATCGGCCGTTTCTGCACTCAGCGTCGCCCGGTGCGTGGTCCAGGCCTCGTCGCGGGCGCGCCTGATTGCGGCCGCCTCGGTGTCGTCCGCAAAATCGATCGAAGCGCGCAAGGCATCGAGCCGTGCCGTCAGCGATGCATGGTTGGCCTCGTGCTCGGCAAGCCGTTCAACAACGACAGCGCGGACGTTGGCGAGCTGCGAGGCCTGCCTCTTCCAGTCGACAATCTGCTGTGCAAAGGGAACTGTCATGCCGGCGAGTGCCGCGGCATCGCCGGACCATGGCGCCAGACGGGCAAGTGCGGCTTGCCAGTGGATCGTTTCCGCATCCACCAGTTCCCTGGCTGCGCGGACATCGGCCTGATGCGTGCTGCCGCGTGCCTTCGACAACGCTGCACCGACCCTTGCCTGGGCAGAGGGCGGCACGGCTCGCTCCTCGCTGACGCGCTGCCTTGCGCCCTCAAGGGCTTCACGAGCCCCGGCAACCTCATCGCGGGCTGAACGAGCCGCGGTTGCGATGCCTGACCGCTGCTCCAGCATGCCGCGCAACACGCCGACGGTGGCGGCTGGCAAAAGCAGCGCGCTCGGGTCCGGTTCCGACGATCGGCCAAGCGCTGCGAGACGGTCCGCCACGGAATTGTCGATGATCTGCAGTTCCGTCCTGCGGCTGGGCAGATCGAAGCCAGCCGAAGCATGGCGCACCTTGCTCTCGGCCAGCGCGCGGATGCGTTCGGACATGTCCAGGACGACATCGTCGACGCCAATCGCATCAAGTCTTGCCGTCAGTCGCTCATGCTCCTCCGCCTGCGCCGCACGCCTTGTCCTGAGGCTCGCATCGTCCTTGATCAGGTCCGTTATGCTGGCTGTCCAGGTGCGGACGGGCGAGGGGAGATCCGGAAGCGCAATCAGGCGTGTGAGCTTGCGTTGTCTGTCTGCCAGCATCGGGCGCGCGCGACTGTAGCGGTCGATGACATCGAGCCGGGCTACAACCACCGCCCGGTCATGCACGATGCCGTCATGGAGCTGGGTCGCGTCGATGCGGTCGGCTTCCAGCGTCTCATAGGTCGAGGCGAGAGTGTCGATGGTTTCCTTTTGTGACTTCAGCTCGGCAAGTCGCTTCTTCAGCAGTGCCAGCTCGGTTCCTTGCGCCTGCTTGCGATAGATGCCGTCGGCTTCGGCTTCGAGCTTGTCGAGGACGTCGCTTGCCTGACCGAGACCGGCGCTGGCGGTGAAGAGCAGCTTGCCGAGATCGCCCCGCGATTCCAGAATGGACTCGCCGCCCGCCTCCAGCGTTGCGTCATCGAGCGAGAACATCGTCGTATAGGCCTCACGCGACAGTCCAGCCAGATGCGCCGTGATCGCAACCTCGCTGACCGGTTGCTGGCTGGCGTCCAGAAGCGAGTTGTTGCGTTGTTTCGTGCGCGTGAACCCGTACTCGGTGCCGCCGAGTTCAAGCACTGCTCCCACACGCATTGCGCCGTATTCATGCAGGAAGTTGTAGCGGCTGCGCTCCTCGATGCCGAACAAAAGGTCGAGATAGCCCGAAAGTGCGGTTGATTTACCGGCTTCGTTCAGTCCGAACACGATATGAAGATCAGAACCGGTCCCGGGCCGGGGGCCGAAGTCGATCGTCTTGTCGGTGAACTTGCCGTAGCGGAGGAGATCAAGGCGCCGAAGCCTCATGATGAACCACCGCCCCTGAGGCGCGCCGTAACCTGACCGCTCCCGCTCAGCAGCGCCCGATCCAGGAAACGTTCCAGCCCGACTTCGTCCTTTCCGGCGAAGTCGCGGCTTTCGGCGGGAAGATCGGCGGCCAGTTTTTGGATCAGGGAACGTGCCTCCGCACGAAAACCTTCCGAAGTGATTTCGGCGCGCATGGAAGCGGCGAGCTCGAGGATCGGGTCGGCAGTGCCGGCTTGGCCCTCAGGGATAGGAAGCGCGACATCGAACTGCAGCTTTTCTATCCAGGTAGCCCCGATCTGCTCCGCTGCCTGTTCGGCTTCGGCCAGCAGCAGGTCCTTGTCCCGGATCAGGGACCAGGACAAGGGCGTCGCTCCAGTCAGTTCGAGGCGTATCACCGCATGGCGCGAACGCACCGATCCGCGCTTCTGTTCGAGCTCGGCGCGGATGTGCGCAACGGCCTCTGCCCAATCCACCACGCCCGATAGATCCACGCTCAGCCGTTCGAACTGAGCGACACTGGTCAACCGCTCCTCGATCTCGATCGCGCGGTCGTCGCGAATTGTCACCAAAGTGACGGATTTCTCGCCGGCCTCGTTGATGTCGCGGCCTTGCGGTATGCCCGGCATAACCGCCGTGCTGGCGCCACGATGAACGGAGCGCGCGTGGATATGGCCGAGCGCCCAGTAGTCGAAACCATGGCCGTGCAATTGAGCCACGCTGCACGGCGCGTAGACGTCGTGGCCGGGGGCTCCGGCCAGGCTCGTATGCATGATGCCGACATTGACCGCGCCGTCTTGTGGAGCTGGATATTTGGGCAGCAGGCTGTCCGGCGCCTTGGGATTGGCAAAACTCAACCCATGAAAGGCAATGTCGAGCCCGCCGGCGGTCTGCAGCACCGATTGCGCGCGTCCGCCAAAGATGGTGACCCGTTCGGGAAACACCAACTGCTTCGAAATGCGCGACAGCGCGTCGTGATTGCCGCGGATCTTGTATACCCGGATGTTCGCCTCGTTCAGCCGGGCCATCTGGGCCGCCAGGAAGCGCGCCGTCTTCATCGACGTCTGGTCCCCATCGTAGAGATCGCCGGCGATCACCAGCGCATCCACCTGCTCGGCAAGGCAGAGGTCGATTGTGCTGACGAAAGCCTGGCGGCTGGCATCGCCGACAAGCTCGGCCAGATCGGCGTTGCGCAAGGCGAGTGAGCGCAGCGGCGAGTCGAGGTGGATGTCAGCGGTGTGAACGAAGCGAAATGGCATTGTATCTCCCGCTACGCTTATAAGCGTTGCAGCTTCCGGGGAACTAGGGATTGCGGATTTCACATGCCAGTTCAATGGATTTGGCCTTTCCATCACGCGCCAACTCGCTGAACTCCATGGTGGCTATCTGATTTTCGGTCGGTCGAGAGCAGGCAGCCTGAAGGCAACGATTGGTTTGCCGGCCTCCCTGGCAGGTGTCGGCCTTTGAAAAAGTGGAACCAATTGTTTGTGAGCCGATTTCCTTGCTCAGTGAGAGCCTGAATCAACACGGAGCCTGGGTATGGGAAGCACATCGGACAAGGTCAAAGGCAAAGCCAACGAGGTCGCCGGGAAGGCGCGCCAGGCTATCGGCAAGGCCGTGGGCAACCACGAGGAACAGGCCAAGGGCAAAGTCCAGGAGACCAAGGGTAAGGCGCAGGTCGCCAAGGGTAAGGTCAAAGACGCCGTGAAGAACCTCGTCGACAAGGCCTGATCTTAAAACACCCACCCGTCAACGAGCCCGCGGCGACGCGGGCTTTTCCTTGGAGAACGAAATGCGGATCGAGATATTGGCTGCAGTACCGATTGTCTTTGCGCTGCTGGCGGGAAACGCCCAGGCGCAAACGCTCGACGAGCCTGCTGTCACCGCCTGCAAATCGACCGGCTTGTTGGCCTTGCAAGAGAAGTCCAAGGATATCACTGATCTGGTGATCGATATGGAGAGCGTCGCGGTCAGCAAGGCTGACACCAAAGTGGAAGATGTGCCGGTTAAAACCGTCATCCTCGGCGAAGCTTATATTGCGCGGAGCGGCAAAACCGGAGCGCCTGATCGCTTCGTCTGTCTCCTGGGCGAGAAGGGCAAGGTGCTGTTGACCTTCTTCACCGCACAGTGAGCAAGTTCCGGGATAGCGAGTTCGAGAATTGCGCGGCGGGGTCGTGGCGAAGTGGCCGAGTTTCCTGGCGGCTTCAAAGGGCGCGTTCCCGGTACGGCTTGTGCGGAAGCCGATAGGCGATAACCTCGCCAGCGGCATTTCGATAGAACTGTCGACGGCGTTGTTGCCAACGGTTTCGAGTGAAGCCGCCGCTGGTCTGCGCCCGATTGAGACCGCTTTTCACCGTTCTTTACGTTACTAGATCCCCTTCATGGACACCGTTTCAGCCACAGTCTCCGATGACGACGTGCTGGATAAATTCCAGCGGCATGCGCTTGACTATTTCCTGCTGCAGGCAGATCCGGTGACCGGATTGGTGGCCGATAGGGATCGGCCTGGATCTCCAGCAAGCATTGCCGCCACCGGCATGGGACTGGCGGCCTATGCCGTTGCTGCGGAGCGCGGCTGGATCAATCGCGAGGAGGCGTGCAGACGAACGCTGACGACACTGCGATTTCTCTGGAACAGTCGCCAGGGGCCGGGGAGGGACGCGAGCGGTCACCGGGGCTTTTTCTACCATTTCCTCGATATGAAAACCGGGCAGCGCGCCTGGAATTCGGAGCTCTCCACCATCGATACCGCGCTGCTGATGGCAGGCGTTCTGGTTTCAGGCCTTTATTTCGATCGGGATGGCGAGGACGAGGAGGAAATTCGCACCCTTGCCGATGGGCTGTACCGCAGGGTCGACTGGCGCTGGGCACTTAACGGCGGCGCCTTGATCTGCCACGGCTGGAAGCCGGGCAGGGGCTTTCTGCCCTATCGATGGCTAGGCTATGATGAGGCGCTCATCCTCTATGTGCTGGCGCTCGGATCGCCCACCTACGGGATCCGGCCGGAAAGCTATTCGGCTTGGCTGACGGGTTATCGCTGGAAGAGCATCTATGGCCATGAATTCGTCTATGCGGGCCCGCTTTTCATCCATCAGTTTTCCCATCTGTGGATCGACTTTCGTGGAATTCGCGACACATTCATGCATGAGAGAGGGCTCGATTATTTCGAAAACAGCCGGCGTGCGACCTTCGTCCAGCGCGAATATGCCATCCGCAATCCGCGCGGCTTCGTCGGCTATGATCAGAACGCCTGGGGGTTGACCGCCAGCGACGGTCCAGGAAGGCAACACCAGGCGATCGATGGGACAAGGCGGAGCTTCTTTGCATACCGCGCCCGCGGCGTGCCGTTCGGCCCCGACGATGGGACCGTTTCTCCATGGGCAGCTTTCGCGTCGCTGCCTTTCGCTGCCGAGATCGTCTTGCCGACAATCCGGCATTTCCACGCGATCGAAGAGGCTGACCCTGCGGCTTCCGGAGTGAGCGCGAGCTTCAATCCGACGTTTCGCACCACTCAGGGAGATGGCTGGGTGTCGAGAGATAAAGTCGGGATCAATGAAGGTCCGATCGTGATGATGTTCGAGAACCACCGCTCGGAGCTCATCTGGCGCCTGTTGCGGAGATGTCCTTACGTTGCCGGCGGACTCCGCTCGGCCGGGTTCATCGGGGGCTGGCTCTAATTGTATGTCTGCGATGTCGCCTGTGCCCCGCTAGCCGGCCATGACCATACCAAGCCGGTGCCGCTGGCACTCTCTATCGAGAATTGGATGCCAAACGCGGAGGTCCAACCTCGCGCTGAGGCTGGTGATGGGGGCCTATCTTGGAACCTTTGCCGCTGCCGCCCCGGTGCGGGGGCGTTCTTTATCGGCCACGCGTCAAAGTTCTTCCAAAGCTGCAGCTTTGGAGGGAGGCCTATCGAGCGCATAGCTACTTACACGCTTTGGCATCCATATATCAGGAACCGCCGCTCCGGCTTGTCGGGGCGAGGATGCTGGGTTCAGGCTGGCCCAAGCGCTTTAGGCTGGAAAACCACCGAAGCTCGGATAGAGTGCGACCATCGCCACCGACCCGCGACATCGCCGCGCGTCCCACCCGAGCTTCTCGGAGGTTGGTCATGCCCGATTTCTCTTCGAAGGGAATTGCTTCTCCCCGCGATCTACGGCGCCTTCGAGAAATTTATGACGAGCTATGCGCTGAATATCGACTCATGCCTGGCGACGAGAAGGCCGAAGATTTGGCTTCAGCGACCATGAATTTGTTCTCGCGCGGTGTCGTCGATGAGAACGAAATCCGGGAGAGACTGCGCCAGTTCTTGAGTCAAAAGCCGCTGCGCAATTGAGGATTGCACGCTTGGCTGCAGGGTGGGGAATGCTGGAGACGGCCCGGTATGCGTTGACAGGACGCCAGACCTGCCCGGATCGCTGATGGAGACAGCTATTGGCGTTCCAAAAACAGGTCAGACCGGTGGATGATAAAAAAGCGCCGCCCGGGAGATCATTCCAGCAGCGGCGCAAATCATCACAGGTTGGAGGTGAAATGAACGTGCAGCGATGGTGGAAGGTTCCATCGACGTTTAGTTCGGCTGCGTTTTGCATTTGCGTGAAATGAAAGCGGCCGACGCACCGAGGAGGGACACGGTACGCCGACCTAGACGCTGCCAGGAATTTCAGCGCTAGGCGCAGTGTACATCAGGTCAGGATGATGACTTCGTCATCCTTTTTGACGATGCTCCCAGCCTCGTATTACGCCGTTGGACGGAAGCCTTTGCGGACGCGACGGCTCCACGATGGCCCCTTTCGCCTCCCTCTTCGCACGTTCAGGCCGGCATATCGGAATACGATACCCTGCATCAGCGGTATGTTGATCAGGGCGTCACCAGCTGCGAGCGACGATCGCGCCACCAGCGGAATTGCCTATCCCGACGACCTGAGACTTCTCAAGGAAAGCTATGACGATCTGTGCGCGGAGAACCGTATCCCCCTTGGTTGCATCACGGCTGAAGACCTCGCCAAGGCGACGATGAATTTGTTCGAAATTCAAGAGAGCTTACGGGAGTTTCTACTCAGGCGATCATTGCCAAATTGATTGCGCGACACGCCCGTTTAGCTTCGCTGGGGCGAGCTTTTGGCGTTAGGGAAAACCAACCAAACACCGCATTCCCAATGTCGATCTACGGCAAATGCCGTATGCCCATACCCTTGCCTCGGGAGCATAACCGTCCTGCGTACACAAAGCGCGGCGATGGAGGTATCGATGAAGAAAATTCTGGTGGCAATCTCAGCAACGTTCCTGGTCACGAGCATGGCGGTGGCAGGGGTGCCGTCCAAGCCGGGCGTTTCAAAGCAGTCAGTATCTAATGACGTCGTGAAAGTCGTGAGGAAGCCAGGTTTGGGAAGCGTGGTGTGCCCTCCGCTCAGTCGCTGCGGCAGATAGCAAGCCGGCCAATGGCGGACGCCCGCTCAGCGTTGGCTGTGTAGCCTTTTTGTTTTTCCGGGCAATGAAAGCGGCGGGCTGGTGTAAATCCATCACCGGGAGGTAAAGCCCAGCCGCCCGCCGCGCGCGAGGCGTAGAGGGAAAATATCAGTCCGGTTGACGGTTGGTGACCCGGCTCTGCCTGCGTAGACGGCAGGCTTGAAAGCGACTGTTGATCCTGAAACCCGAACGTTCACGCTACGTGGCGGCGGCCAAGGCGACGCCTGGATCGACCGATGTCGATGCAATGTTGGGCATCGAATGATCGGAAAAGTTTGGCTGCTCGCCTGTGGCAGGCTTTTTCATTTTCAGGAAGACGCCCTGAAAGAACAGGCGCATAGTGGCACCATCGGCGATAACTGACCAGGGCATCGTCGGCTGTGAGCAAATTCGATGCTTCCGCCCCAACATGAAGGGAGGGAGCCAATGAGCAGTTCCTCTTCTATTCGCGGGCTTTCCTATTCCGATGATGTCAAGCTGCTCGGCAGCATCTTCCGAGACTTCCAAATTGATGAGCGCGTTCGTTCCGGCGGCCTAACTGCCGAGGAGGTGATTGCTGCTACTCTGGGGCTATTCGCTCAAGGGAAATTTGGCGACGTGGAAATCCGCGTGGGCCTTGGGAAATTTCTTGCTGCGCGATCCCACTGATCTTGGCAGCCGACGCACGGGTATTGGGATAGCATCAGCCTAAGCGCCAGCAGGCCACTGGCTCTTACGGCTCGCTACTCGTATTGGTGGAGATAAGCGAGCTGTTTTATCGTTGGCAGAGGCTCTCCTTGCGCGATGTAGCGATAATCTGTTCCGGCTTGGAGGGGGTCGTTACGCGTGGTCCGGCAACGACCGGCCCAAAACGGCTATCGGAAGGATGCTCTGGAGACGACCACGGCGAGCAGGGCCGAAGATAGACCAATATGGTGGACGTTGGCGGTACTAGCTTCCCCGTGTTTTCAGCATCGACTCCGTGAACTCACGCGCGTGCTGGATGAAATCGCGTTCCACTTCAGAGGCCTGTTCCAGCCCACAGAGATAATCTTCAAGCTTGCCTCGTACACGATCCCGAATCCCGGGTTCGACTACGCTCAACTGCTCAACAAGCACGCGCAGCGTCGTCTCTATCGCGAGGAGCCGGGCGCGACGTTGTAAGGATCTGACATTGCGTTTCTCCAAATGCTGTACGACCGCGTCAGGCCGCGGTCCTCGGTATAAGATGCTCTTCCTTGTCGGTTTTCTAGGATTCCGCTTTCGGCAGTGTCCAGGCACTTCTTCGTCCCGCTCACGATGGACACCCTTCTTGCCGCTCGCCGACCAGGCGCAAGCTTCCTTGAGTGTCCGTGGATATGGCAGACTTGGAATCCTGTCGTTTCGTAAGGCGACAGACAGGCATATATGCAATGGCGATATTGCCTTGGGTGCTTCGAAGGATCAGCTCTCGGAGGGCGTGGGCGAGATGTCCTTAGCGGAAATCGGCAGCCGTGAGCGTGTAGGAGGTTTGGCGGCGGTGGGAGTAAGCTTCGCGGGCGACATCTTCAATCGACCTGCGCGTCAAATCGAAAGTCGAAAGATACATCTCCTCAGATAGCTCCCTGTTGCGCAATCCGGCTGAGGATCTGGCAAGCGCTGCGACTTCGATGAAGAACGGCACTTCGAACATGCCATCGTGCCCGATAAAGCGAATGGCGCTGCGCACCTCATCGAAGCTGCGACTTGGATTCGGGAATTCGAGGGCCATCGTTCAATTTGCTCTGGCTGTTTGCAACAGCACTGAGACGCGCAAAAGGCCGTTCATGTACTCTTTGCGTCGCCGCTCATTTCGACAATTCAGGGAAAGCATGCCGTCTGTTGCGACCGAGCGACTAAGGCCGATCATCTCCAGCCCTTCCTGGCTGGCTGGAATGCCGGTGAAGACATGATAGATGGTCCAGGACCGGTCGGCTTCGATGCGGCGGCCATATTGTTCGTCGCCGTGTGAGCGGACGGACGCGCTGGCTTCGTTGTCCAGGACGCCGATCACGCGATCGTGCCGTCCCCGCCCGGTTTCATCTACGTATCGGGTCATGATCTTTGCCTTTCTTCGGTCATCTCGGCATCGGCGATGCCGGAAAATGGCGTGTTGCCGGATAAGTCAGTGATCGCCAGGACGTCTTCTTCAGCGCTTACCTTTGCCTTGCGACGCGTTGGCATTTGCAGCGACCTTTATCTGGTTGCCAAACGTGTTTTCAGGCTTTGGTGGGACCTTTTCCTGCTTTGGCTTTCTTGTCTCGCGATTGCCTCTTTTCTGGCCTTTAGCCATGTCTGAACGTCCTTTCGATGAGAGTTGCGCCATTCCCGGATTGCAACCTGTCGACCGGCTCGAGGTTGTCCTGCGTTGTCACTCGCTCATGGCGTTCGTCATCGTTGCGTATGCGGTATTGCGGCGAAACTCCCCGCGCCGGCAGTGTGCCGGTGATGCGGTAGGTATCAGCGGGCAGAGTTGGTCTCGCGAAACCGCTCTTGAGCCGGACAGCCTGTCCAATCGCGAAGAGATGAGCAGGAGCCTCCTGGCGGGGGGGGCGGGTCGTATGCCGGATTGGATTGGTCAATATCATGATTTTTAGCGATCCTTTTCGAGGACAGCGTCGAGATCGGTAGGATCGATCGGCGCCATCTGATGTGTCTGGCCATCAACGCCGATGGCGGGCAGGTGAACAAAGGCGCCTACACGTTTCCACGCGAGGCGGGAGGATACCTCCAGCAGTTCTTCATCCTGGTCCACGCGATAGTCGCCGGCAGGTTGTGCGGCATCGAAGCCGAGCAGCATGAAGGGGGCTGGGAACCGAACGATCGTTTGTGTGGTGCGCGTTGTCATGGTCGATCTCTCCGCAGAAGCGCGCCAGGGCGCCTCCTGCATTCTTCCTATCCAAACCGGAATGGAATTCCGTGCTGCCGGGACATCCACGGTCAGCGGCGGGTTCATTCCAGCGTTCGTACAGGGCGGTATGCACGCCGGTTCGGCGCTTGATGCATTCGCTATCGAAAATTCGGTTGTGAATGGCGGGTCTCTGACACCGCAAGAAGCCAAGTCGGCCAAATCAACGAGATTTGTATATGGGATTTACATACGAAATAAGCAATAAGCAAAGCGCTATTATTTCCACAAGGATGAATAATGGATTTTGATAAAATAAAAATCCTCTAAAAAAGGCAGGAATACGTATTGAAAACAACAATAATTACGCCGAGGCGGGTGAAGTAAATTCTCCCGGTGCCGCTTTTTCGAAGAAATACATCTGGCACTCCTATCATTGAAGTGCCAAAGGCGCTACGTATCTGAGGTGGTCGCCCTATGCGTCGGCCTCAGAAAGAACCACATGAAATTCCGGCCCCTGCATGACCGCGTCGTCGTACGACGTGCGGAAGGCGACCTCCAATCCAAAGGCGGGATCACCATTCCCGAGACGGCGAAGGAAAAGCCGCAGGAAGGCGAAGTGATCGCCATTGGTGCGGGCCTGCGCGAAGAGAGCGGTAAGCTCGTTCCTCTCGATGTCTTCGAAGATCTCGGCATCAAGCTGGAAAACGTCACGCTCGATATGCTCGGCCGCGCCAAGCACGTGCTGATCGAGATGGATACGACGAGGGTGATCAATGACTCCGGTGCCAAGGTAGGGATTGCGGCGCGCATTAAACAGATCAAGGCGCAGATCGAGGAGACCACCTCGGACTACGACAAGGAGAAGAAGGACCGCATCGACGATGCGCTCAACGCCACCCGCGCGGCTGTCGAGGAAGGCATCGTGCCCGGCGGCGGCGCGCTGCTGCGTGCCAGGACGGTGCTGACCTCGCTGACAGGCGTCAATGCCGACGTGACCGCCTGTTTCACGATCGTGCTCAGGGCGCACAGTGTCTGAACCGTTCGGCCGGCGCGGCCGGACAAAGCAATCCTCATCACAACCTGGAAGGAAGATCTCCATGGCCTCGCAGAGCACGACCAAACAATCTCTCTCCCGTCGTTGGGAAGACTACCAGCCCTCAAAGACCGCACTGGTTTGGGCATGCATCGCCGCGATCATCGCAACGATTGTGGTCGGGTTCAGCTGGGGCGGCTGGGTCACCGGCGGCACATCGCAAAAGATTGCCGTAAGCGCCAGTGACACGGCGCGTGGCGAACTGGCGTCCGCCATATGCGTCGAAAGGTTCAAGGCGGCGCCGGACGCCTCGGCCAAACTTGTCGAGTTCAAGGCTGTTACCGATAGCTACAAGAAAAGGCAGTTCATCGAAGCTGGCGGCTGGGCGACAATGCCGGGACAAACTACGCCCGACAGGCTTGGAGCCCTGGGCTGCGCCACTGCGCTTGGCGCATAATATATAGTACACCGCTTAGAACGCTCGGGCAGGCCACTCGCCGCAGGCAGGAGCGTCAGACATGATCACGTTTGTGAAGAAGACAGATCCGCAGCCGATAGCCCTGCCGGTCGGAGACAATCGTTTTGAGCAGATCCGCAAGGCAGCTGCCGAACTTCACCGGAAGGCAGACAGCGACAGCACAGATCGCCGCGCCCGCCGGAAGGCCAAGGACAATCGGCTCGTTTGAGTTGGCGGAGTTTTTGGGCCGAGCCTCTTAGCGGCAAAATCTTCAACCTCGCTCGCAAAGTTCCCGATAGACAGAGTACACCCGCTGGAAGCCGAATGCGGCTAATCACGAAGTCGGATAGCGGACAATCAGCTAGCGGCGCAATCGTGGGATGCAGCCTGTTCAGTTACGCGCTATTTTGTCATAAGACGCGGTGCCGGTGGCAAGGCGCGCGCCAGAGGCCTGGCGTCTCGCTCACAGACGATCCTGGCGCCGGAAAATGCGGCAGTCGGGCAGGCCAGGCCAGTGGAGTCATCGCCGCTCTAGCACTATGTGCCACCTGGCAGAAGGGCAGATTGTTCTCCGCGGGCTCTGCCGAAAAAACAAGAGAGGACACCATACGTGTCTGGGCTGGTGAAAGCGAGGCAAATCTCGAAGAGGCGATGGAAGCCGATTTACCCTCGCTGCGCAGCTGACGTAGCCGGCTGACGTCTGTTCAGAAAGGCGAGCGCGCGTCGAGTGATGCGAGCCGATGTCAAGGTCGCTGCTCTCGCCGCGCCATATGCGCGCTGTTTTGCTCCGCACCGTCATCCGGCCGGTTCAGTGTCACCGTGCAGCGGATCAGGAAATTCCAATCGGGACCGTGTTCGATGATGAGGTGTAGATCCGAGATTTCCTCGAAATAGTGTTCGACCGCTTCTGCTCCGTCATTGGTACGATACTCGATGATGGCCTTCCAGCGCTTTTCGCCGTGCAGGTTGATCACATTGCTCATGCGCGCTCCTGGCGACCACGATCCGTGGCAAGAGGTTTCATGCTGGTGCGGGGGACGCCAGGCACTGTCATCCCGTTTTGCGACGGAGTTTTTTTGCGGCCGCCTCCGGCTTTATCCTTATGCGCAGCATGCCTTCCTCGGGGTGATCGATCTCAAATGCATTGGTCTTGCGGACAAGGTCGCTCAGTTTCCGAAATCCGAAAGTCCGTGGATCGAAATCGGAAGCGAGATTGGCAAGTCGCGTTCCCACCGTCCCAAGCGGAACCCAGCCGTCCTCGTTTTCCATCTGCTCGATCACCTTACGGATGATCGGCACTGCTGCGGATGGCTGTTGCAAGGGCTTCGTGGCCGGGGCAGTTTCCGGCCCGTTTGCTGAAGCAACTGACAACAGGTTTTCCGTGTAGACAAAACGCCGGCAGGCTTGGCGGAAGCTCTCGGGCGTCTTTTGCTCACCAAATCCGAACACGTCTATTCCCTGCTCGCGAATGCGAGCCGCAAGTCGCGTGAAATCGCTGTCGGAAGAGACGAGGCAGAAGCCGTCGAAGCGTCCACTGTGAAGCAGATCCATGGCGTCTATGACAAGCGTGATGTCGGAGGCATTCTTGCCGGTGGTGTAGGCGAACTGCTGTTGCGGAATGATAGCGTGTTTTGACAGCACCTCGGCCCATGCTCTCGAACGGGAACTGGAAAAATCGCCGTAGATACGGCGTACGCTGGCTTCGCCGATCTTGGCGATCTCCTCAAACAGCCCGTCAGCGATTTTTGCCGATGCATTGTCGGCATCAATGAGGACAGCGAGGCGCGGTGCGCGGGGCTCGGATGGCATCTGGTTTCCTTTAGCGAATTTCTGCTTGTGTTCGATCGTCTGTACTTTCTGCCAAGCGCCCGTGGCGACGACGGATACCCCGAATTTTCCCTTCCAACTCAGGATCGAAGATAGCACCGACGGTGATGTCGGCGTGAGGGGCTACCTCCTCACGGATGCGGGGTGCTGCCTCATCGACCTCGAACAGTGTCATGTCAGTTTTGCCACAGATCGAGACAAGGACACCGCGCTCCGCCCATGGACGTCTCGTTGAGAAGAGGATTTGCTATCGCGGCTAATGCGGCAGCTTTTGCATACCCGGTCCGGCTTCATATCGGCGATGTCCTGCCTGGCATTCATTGCCGACATTCTTCAATGGTTCGATTGGTCGATCCAGAACCGGCTGGGAAGGGATAAAATCCCCCCTCACGTAGCGACGCTGCAAGGCCAGCCAGCATGGGTTGTATCTGATATTTGAGGCAAATCGAGGAAAGATATACCAACCAATTTGATGAATGATATTCGATCAAAGAAAAAATAAAAAGGTATCTGTCTTGTTTGGCGAGCAATCGAAGCGCATAATTAATTTTCTTTAATTCGGTTTCATCATCTATGAAGTGGTATCGGAAGCCAAATTTTTCTTTCGATTTTCGATATCCGATTTGTTATTCGGATCGCGTGAGGCCGCTCATTTCTATTAGGAAGCTGTCAGGGCAGGCGCTGAGCAGATTTTACAGGTGTGAGGTTTCGGCGTTCACGACGGACCATGTCTGAAAGGAAGGTTGGTCTGGATAACCGCACCGCGCCGGCGATCGTTCGCTTCATTCGGCGTTTCGCTGCCCGGTTTTCGCGACTTGCAGCCCCGGGGCGAATACCTCGCCGACCATGACGAAGAGCCGATCAAAGGGGTTGCTAGTATCGCATGGCGGTGTGTCACCACCTTCATTTATCTCCCTGCGATCTCGGTGAGGGATCGCCACGACAGGTTGTCCTTGTCGCCCCGAAAGGACGTTCGACCATGGACAAGGGACAAACGCAGCAAGCACGAAAACCGGAAAACGAAACAGGCAAAAGCGGCGTCAAAAGTTGATAAACCGCTCGGAAACCAAGCTCGGTTTGCGGCAGCCGCGACAATACCCCGGAAGGCACAGAGCTGACCCGGCGCCCCGCCGCAGTAGATACGGCCCGTTCGCCGATGGGCCGCAAGCTCGTCTCTGGCGGGCAAGCAAGGAGATGCAATGCAGGTTCTCGTACGGGACAACAATATCGACCAGGCGCTGCGGGTCCTGAAGAAAAAAATGCAGCGCGAAGGACTCTTTCGCGAAATGAAAGCCCGCAGAGCTTATGAGAAGCCCTCTGAGAAACGTGTCAGATTGCGAGCCGAGGCCGTGAGACGGGCGCATAAGCTGGCAAAAAAGCGCGCGCAGAGGGAGGGCTTGTTACCTAAGCCTGCAGCGAAGGCTCCGCCTGCGGGAAGATCACCAGGCCGTGCTTAGCTCTCGCGAGCGCAGTCGAACCGCTCACTTCGGCAACGCACGACAATACGGTTCCCAGCGTCCAATAAACCACCACAACGACAATCAATCGTCGATGAGAAGACGGCATTGATTTTTCTGATGATCATCAGGGGGCAAGCCGAACAAGACCATCACACTAAAGATGTTACGCTTTTCCGAAATGCCGCAGATGGTTTTATCGAAACCAATCCAGGACTGACCTGGGTTCCACCGGATCAAGCCACCCGACTTGCTGGCACATCGAGATCAGGCTGCTAGGTCAGGCTTGATACGAGGCGGGATTGGCGCTCGTTCGGTCGGCAGAAGGCCTTAGATGGCAGAGCAGCGGGAAGACGTGATGTTTTCCTTCGATCAGGGGCAGGAGGCTCGTATTCCCCCTTGCTTGAAGCTCAGGTTCTGATGCTGTCGCGCTCTTGGACGAAGCTTGTCCAATCGCGTGGCGGTGTGCCCCCCATTGCAAGGCCTCGCCGGAGAGTGGCGGCCGCTATGCGCCCGCATTGCGGATGCGCGGCCGATCGAATCCGAATCCCGAAAGCAGCCGCTTTGCACGAACCGGCGCTGTCTGTGCAATGAGGCGGCCAAACAACTCGCCTCCTACAGAATTCACGGCGTGAGCCCCGCACATTGCGCGGTGTTACGGATGTGCGATTCCATCTCATGCTTTGCACCCGCGCTATCGGCTGTTGTCAGCGCCTTGATGATGCGCCGGTGCTCGGCAATGGAGTTCTTCATGCGTTCCGGATCGGTGATGGGAATCGGCTGGCGCTGTGTTTCGGCTAACTGGTCGCGCATCGTCTCATAGAGCGTGCGCAGCACTGCGTTGGAGCAGGCCGAGACGATGGTGGCGTGGAATTCGAGGTCGGCCTCGACGTTCGCCAGCCGGTCCTGCCGGGCCCAGCCTTCTTCCATCGTGCGGGTGGCGGCTTCCATCTGTTCGAGCTGCAGTTGGGTCAAGCGTCCGGCAGCCAGTCGTGCGATTTCCCCTTCGAGCATGATGCGGGTCTGGAACACATCGAAGACGGAAAAGCTCTCCGAATAACGCCAGGGCGCCATATGGCCCGTCTGACCTTGCGGTGGGCTGGCAACGAATGTTCCCCGGCCAGGTTCCGTCTTCAAAAGGCCGAGCGTTTCGAGCGTCAGCAGTGCTTCTCGCAGTGAAGCGCGGCTGATGCCGAAGTTTTGTGAGAACTCGCGTTGCGACGGAATCTTGTCGCCCGGCTTCAGTGTCCCGCTTGTGATCATGGCCTGGATTTCCCGAGCCACTGACTGCGGAAGAAGCGTCTTGTTCAGCATTCTCACCCTCTTCTTCAACCCCGTGCGAGCGGGGTGTTCAAATCTATTTTCGACCGGTGGCCTTGCAAAGCGGAAAGAGCCGTGTTTTTGTGGTCTAACTGGTCTGACCAGTTAGACCATGTAAAAGACTTCCAAATCAAAAGGCAAGGGGAGCCCATGACACTGGCATCAAAACTCAAAACGATACTGCTTTCCGCAACTTGCGCCGTCGTCGGCGTTGTGGCCGCGCACGCTGCCGACCTCACGGTGGGAGCCAACATCGGCAACGTCCCTTGGGAATTCCAGGACGCGGACGGCAAAGTCGCTGGATTCGAGATCGATCTCGTCAATGAGATCGGCAAGCGGCTCGGCAAGTCGGTCGAGTTCGTCAACACACCGTTCAACGGCCTGTTTTCAGCCGTTCAGTCAGGGCGCATCAACATTGGCATCTCCTCGATTACCATCACCGACAAACGACTGGAGTCGGTCGCATTCGCGCAGCCCTACTATGACAGCGACCAGTCACTCACCGTGACGGCATCGTCGGGCATAGCCGGGCTCAAGGGAATGGAGAGCAAGGTGATCGGCGTTGATACGGGATCGACCGGAGACATGTGGGCCGACAAGCACAAGGCCGACTACAAGTTTGGTGAAATCCGCCGTTTCGAGGGCCTTTCCCCGGCAATGCTCGATCTCGTCGCCGGGCGCATCGACGGCTATGTCAGCGACATTCCCGCACTCCTCTACTACGTCAAGGACAAGCCCGATCTGAAGGTCGTCGAACGTATTCCGACCGGCGAAAAATACTCGATGATGTTCAGGAAGGGTGATCCGCTCGCCGCGGAAGTGAACGCCGTGATTACAACCCTGAAAAAGGAAGGTTTCGTCGCAAAACTGCACGAAACCTGGTTTGGCGCAAAAGCCGAGGAAGCGACCTCCACTGTTGCCGTCTTTGACATGCCGGCTGCCAAGTAACCAGCAAACCGGTGAAGCCTCCGACCGGCGAAGCCTCGGGCTTTGCCGGTCTCCCATGGGAGCCGTCGCGGCATGAATCTTATTGATACATTCTTCAACTTCAAAGTGCTGCTCGAAAGCCTGCCGCAACTTTTGCGTGGGCTCGTCGTTACGCTTCAGATCGGCATTACCAGCATTCTTTTGGGGCTGGCCGGAGGTCTCTTCCTGGCCGTTGCCCGTCTCTACGCGCCCGCCATCTTCAAGCCTCTGATCCGGATTTATGTCGATTTTTTCCGATCGATCCCGCTGCTGGTTCTCCTGATCGTCGTCTATTACGCGCTGCCCTTTGTCGGCATAAAGCTCTCTCCCCTGTCGTCGGCGGTGACGGCACTCACGCTTGTTTCAGCCGCCTACACGGCCGAAATCTTCCGCGCGGGCATCGAAGCGATACCGCGAGGGCAGTTCGAAGCATCGGCGGCTTTGGGCCTCTCGAACAAACACACGATGATCGACGTCATCCTGCCGCAGGCAATCCGTGTCGTCATTCCGCCGCTGACCAACAATTGCATCAACGTGTTGAAGGATACCGCGCTCGCGTCGGTCGTTGCGATGCCTGACCTGTTGAAGCAGGCCACCCAGGCGCAATCGCTTGCCGCGAACCCGACACCGCTGATCGGTGCGGCCGCCATCTACGTCCTGCTGCTCTGGCCGCTGGTCAGCATGGTTGCCAGGTTCGAAAAACGTTTCAGCCGGGGAAGACGCTGATGGCTGCTCTCATTTCCATTCGCGGGCTGACGAAAGCCTTCGGCCAGTTCACCGTTCTCCATGGCATCGATCTCGATATCGCCGAAGGCGAGGTGGTTTGCGTCATCGGGCCCTCCGGCTCCGGGAAATCCACATTGATCCGCTGCATCAACCATCTGGAGACTTTCGATTCCCGATGCAACATCACCGTGGACGGCATCCGGGTCGGGCAGGGAACGGCCCTTGCCAAGGTGCGGGCCGAAGTCGGCATGGTGTTCCAGTCGTTCAATCTGTTTCCGCACATGACGGTGCTGCGCAACGTCATGCTGGCGCCGATGCGGGTGCGGGGGACTGCGCTGGCAGACGCCGAGCGCAAGGCGCGGGAACTGCTTGCTCGCGTCGGTATCGCCGAGCAGGCTGACAAATATCCCTCGCAGCTCTCGGGCGGGCAGCAGCAACGCGTAGCCATTGCGCGCGCGCTGGCCATGCAGCCAAAGGCGCTGCTCTTCGATGAGCCGACCTCGGCTCTCGATCCGGAAATGGTCGGCGAAGTGCTTGACGTGATGCGCACACTGGCCGGCACTGGCGTTACCATGGTCGTCGTCACCCATGAGATGGGTTTTGCGCGTCAGGTCGCCGATCGCGTCATCTTCATGGATGGCGGTCGCATCGTCGAAGCAGGAACGCCCTCCGAAGTATTCGACACCCCTCGCGAAGAACGAACACGCGGTTTTCTGCGCGCGGTCCTCAACCATTAGAACCATTTCCAAGGGATGATACAAATGGCCATCACCAAGCCGTTGGACATCGATTTCGCACGCGCCCAGTTTCCAGGTCTCGCACGGGGCTGGACCTTCTTCGACAATGCAGGGGGATCACAGATCCTCCAGGGGGCGCTCGATCGCATCAACACGTTCCTGATCGAGAAGAATGTTCAGATCGGCGGTTCCTACGCAGTATCCCAGGAGGCAGCGAAAGCGCTTTATGAGGCGCGCACTGCCGCCATGCATCTGGTCAACGCCAGCCGGCCAGAGGAGATCGTATTCGGGAGCTCGACGACCGCTTTGCTGCAGAATCTGGCTCGCGCCATGGCAAGCCAGCTCGAACCGGGCGACGAAATCGTCGTCACCGTCAGCGACCACGAGTCGAACATCGGCCCGTGGGACAGGTTACAAGCGACCGGGGTGATCGTGAAGTTCTGGCCCCTCGACAGGAAGACCCTGGCGCTGGACCTCAACGACCTCGAGCCGCTGATGAGCGAGCGCACGAAACTCGTCTGCGTCTCTCACGCCTCAAACATCCTTGGCGCGATCAATCCGGTTCGTGAGATTGCCGACTTCGTGCATGCTCGAAATGCGAAATTGTGTGTCGATGCCGTGGCTTACGCACCGCATCGAGCGGTGGACGTGCAGGCATTCGATGCGGACTATTATGTCTTCAGTCTCTACAAGACCTACGGGCCGCACTATGCGCTGATGTATGGGAAGTATGACCTCCTGCTGGAGCTCGATACGCTCTATCACTACTTCTATGGCAAGGACAAAGTTCCCGGCAAACTGGAGCCCGGCAATCCGAACTACGAACTCGCCTATGCGACCTGCGGGATCGTCGACTATCTTTGCGAGCTTGGCATCCGCGCCGGCGCAACAGGTTCGACACGGCAAAAGATCGAGGCGGCGTTCGAGGCGATCATGCGACAGGAAGATGCTCTGGCGGAGCGGCTGCTGGCGTATCTGCGCCAGCGCAATGATTGCGAGATCATCGGGCAGGCAGTCAATCGCGACAGCAAACGCGTTCCGACCATCTCCTTCCGCTTCGATGGCCAGGATGCGGCCGAAATCTGCAAGGCCATTGACGAAGAGAACATCGCCATTCGGTTCGGCGACTTCCATTCCCGCCGGCTGGCGGAATATCTCGATGTCACCGACCGCAATGGAATGCTTCGTGTCTCGATGGTGCATTACAACACCCTCGAAGAGGTCGATCGCCTGACCGCCGCGTTGGATCGCGTGCTTTCCAGCGACACCGGAACCGTTGCGCAAGCACGGCGCCTCGGCTGAGTGCACAGGCGGAGAACAAGATGCATTTCGATACGGTTATCCGTCACGGCACCGTCGTGACTGCCAGCGATATTTTCAGGAGTGATGTCGGTATCATCGATGGCCAAGTCGCAGCTCTTGCAGCCGGGCTGGTGGATGCCGACGAGATCATCGATGCGACGGGCCTGTATGTCATGCCTGGCGGCATAGACAGCCATGTCCACCTCGATCAGCCGTCGGGCCCCGGCATTGTCATGGCGGATGGTTTCGACAGCGGCACGCGATCCGCGGCGATCGGTGGCAATACGACGGTACTGGCCTTCTGCATGCAGGAGAAGGGCCAGAGCCTGCGTAGCGCGCTGAAGGCCTATCATGCCAAGGCAGAAGGACACTGCCATGTCGATACGGCCTTTCATCTCGTGATCACCGATCCATCCGCCGCGGTATTGGAGCAGGAACTGCCGGCTCTGGTGGCGGATGGTTACACCTCCATCAAGATATTCATGACATATGAGGGTTTGCGGCTGCGCGACGACGAAATCCTGTCGACCCTTGATGCCGCGCGCCGGACCGGCGCACTGGCCATGGTTCATTGCGAAAATGAAGATGCGATCCGGTACTTGATTGGCCGCCATGAAGCGGAAGGGTTGCTCGAGCCCAGATATCACGCCACCACCCGGCCGATCGCCGCCGAGCGCGAAGCGACGCATCGGGCATTGTCGCTTGCGGAAATCGTCGACACGCCGATTGTGATCGTCCACGTTTCCAACCGGCAGGCGATGGAGGAAATTCGTCGCGCACGGGAGCGGGGACAGAAGATCGCGGGCGAGACATGTCCACAATATCTGATGCTGACGGCGCAGGATCTGGAGGGCGACGCGCTTGAGGGGGCGAAGTATGTCTGTTCGCCGCCACCTCGCGACCGGGAAAGCCAGGAGGCGTGCTGGGATGGTATCGAGCAGGGCGTGTTCGAGCTGTTCTCCTCGGATCATTGCCCGTTTCGGTTCAACGACAGCGAAGGCAAATCAAACGAACGGGGCAAGCAGAGCTTTCGCTGGATCCCCAATGGCATTCCTGGCGTTGCCACCCGGTTGCCGATCCTCTTTTCGGAAGGGGTGATGAAGGGGCGGATCGACCTCAATCAGTTCGTCGCGGTGACGTCGACCAACCACGCGAAGCTTTATGGCCTCTACCCGCGCAAGGGGACAATCGCGATCGGCGCTGACGCCGATATCGCATTGTGGGATCCCGATCGCGAAGTGATCATCACCAACGATATCCTTCAACACGGTTCGGACTATACGCCCTATGAAGGATTGGCGGTGCGAGGATGGCCGGTTCGTACCCTTCTGCGAGGGCAAACCATCATGCAGGACGGACATCTGAGCAAGGCGACGGCCTCCGGTATTTATCTTCGCAGAACCCTGTCGTCGCTGGCACGGAACCGCGCGGAGACAAATCCGGTTTAAGCTGGATCCGTTGTGGGTGATGTTGGTCCGCGGCTGTCGCTGCTCCTTGGCAATTGCACCGGCAGCTTAGCGCCGTCATTTCGGTCATTCAAACCGGGCGCGCCGCGCCGATAGCCCTCTAAATGAGCGCTCCGTCGCTAGATCGTCGAATAATAGATCAGGTTGAGGCCGTTATAGATCACGTGAAGGGTCACGGCTGGCCAAATGGAGCCTGACAGGCGCAACATCGCACCAAAGAAGAGCCCCATCACAAACGCATCGACAAAGATGACGCTCGGCCCGTGAACAGCGGCGAACATGAGCGAACTGCCCACTACCGCGACCCATGATCCGTACTTTTCGAGGGCGCTCTGGACCACCCCGCGAAACACCAGTTCCTCGCCAATCGGTCCCAAGACTGCGCTCGTGAACAACAAGAGCAGCATCCCAGCGACGCCGCCGTTTGCCGCAGCCTGAAAATCCGCTTGTGTGTTCGCTTCGGAGATAAAATGGAAATAGATCGCTTCGACAACGAGGATCAGGCCGAAGCCCACCACGCCAAGCGCCGTGCTGATCGCTATCCACTTAAGCCTCGTCGGACGAAAGCCGAATGCGCCCCAGTCGCGAACACGATGGAGATACGCGCCGAGCAATCCGGCGAAGCCGAGCGCAAAGTTCGCTGCACCGGCAATGTTGACGCGAAAGACGGCCTTGTCGTCGGGTTGGAGCAGCATCCAGTAGCCAAGAAAGCCAATGCCAAGAACATAAACAACAACAGCGATCGCGATCTCCGGCCATCCGGGTTGCGCGATCATTCGTGTCTGGGCAGGTCGAACATCAGTCATCGGGCAGCCACAAATCCACTAATTCCTCCACAGTCACGGCCGTTATTTCTATGAATTTTGCCATTCTGCACGGCTGGTTCCGAAAGCCGCGGCAAACAGGCGCAATTCAGTAACCCTTAGTGGGAAGCGACGAAAGGCGGCGATATCTTGCCTTGGGAAACCCGAACGGAGGCCCCTGCGAGGAGGCGGTCGTTCATTCCTGCTGCAAGAGTTTAGGGTAAGCCTCTGCGCTCCGACCCATCAGAACATGGCTTCGGATCGGGCCGCAACCAGCAGCCAGCCGGGAGGATAGCCCGGCGGTGGTTTCGAGCGAGCTCTTTACACTGGGGCCGACTTCGAATTGGATCATCCCATGGATGAAATCGACTTGAATCACCTGCGCCGTTGCGTGGATCTGGCTAAAGCTGCCTTGGACGTCGGCGACGAACCATTTGGCTCGGTCTTGGTATCCAGTGCTGGCGAAGTGCTGTTCGAAGACCATAATCATGTGGCGGGCGGCGATCACACCCAGCACCCTGAATTTGCCATCGCGCGCTGGGCCGCCAACAACATGGCGCCTGATGAGCGGGCCGCTGCGACCGTCTATACGTCGGGCGAACATTGCCCGATGTGCTCTGCCGCACACGGCTGGGTTGGCCTTGGCCGTATTGTCTACGCCAGTTCGTCTGAGCAATTGAGCACCTGGTTGGCCGACCTTGGCGCTACCCCTTCTCGAGTTCGGGCCCTACCGATCGAAAGCGTTGTCGAGGGGGTTAAGGTCGAAGGCCCGGTTCCCGCACTCGCGGAGGAAGTTCGGCAACTGCACCGGGCTTTTCACGGAAAATGAAATGCGGGCTGAATAGGGTGGGTCACGGATTGAGGCTGTTGAAATCTAGATGGGCAGCTTAACCAGAGCGTCCACCAGGGCGATTGTCTCTCGGAGATTTTCTGCCATTCGCTCGTGGTCTGACAGCCGGCGCTGGGTCGTATAGGTTCGGATACCCTGTCCGTCGACTTCGTATGTCTCCATCGTCTTGCTGCGGATGGAGTAGATCAGACCCTCGCAGGTCTGCAGATCAGTTGCGAGCTTGTCACGTAGCGCTGTCATCGTTGCATTCATGGCGTCCCTCTTGATGTGAGCATTGCTCGTTTCAAACGTGGGTGGCCGCGGCGAGTTCCAGCAGATTTTCCTTCCGTTTCCTTTCAACTATAGTCCTTGGTTGATGGGAGATTCCGATGGTTCTTTTCTGGTTTGATCAGCAAGAACGCCTGAAGACGAAGAAGGGCCAGGAACTGCTCTCCGATGACCGTCGGGGTGACATCGCCCCAACAAACGTCGCACCGGCGCCGGAGCCAGTTGAGGGCAAGATCGCAGTCAGGATCGGACCTGACGGCAGGCCAGTGGTTGTCGTGAAGGAATAGCGGCTCCAGCCAGCGACTGCGCTGACGCCGCTAGCCTTCCTGTCGTTGCGTGAGGTCAGGCAAGATGCGGGGTTCGCGCTTCGGTTCAGAGGCGCGGAATTCGCGTTCTCTCTTTTCCATGAGCGCTTTCGCGAATGCAGGATCAGCGAGCAGTCGCGCCCGGAGAGCCAGCTCTTCTTCTGTAATGTTGGGCAGTATCGTCGTCATTGGGCATCCTGTCCTTGCTGTGAAGGCTTGAACTTACCCCTTGGGTCGGGGCTGGCCTTTTTTCGGATAGCCAGACCACGGTTTCCAGCCGAGATATTCGACCTGTTGCGAGGCGTTAATGGTGGCGCACAGCTTGTCCGTCTTCCCACCTTTAACGTTCGTCGAGATACGCCCCGACCCTTTCACTCCCGAAAGACGGGCGAAAACACTCACCGGATAAGGGCAGTTGTTTCGAAAGGTGACGCAGGAACACTTTTCACCTGAGCCGACGCACGAAGTCAGCGTTTTTCCGAGCGTAAGACCGCAATAATCGCTGGATGCGACGTCTCTGGATGGTGTGCTGGCCTGTCGAGATACCTGCCACTTGCAGGTCTCCGCCGTCCCGGCGCGCTGCGTGTAGGTTCCTGACATGGCTGACCCATTCACAGAGCCAGTGAACGTGCCGCCGTTACCGAACGAGTTGGCGTAGTCAAATCGGATGCTCTTGCCGGAAAGTCGGCCCGACGTGATCTGACCGTTCGTCATTCCGCCGGAAACGCCGCCGGCATCATCTATGGAAAGCTTGAGTGAACCGGACCCATAGGAGCAGTTTATGCTGCCTACCCAAGTTGTGTCCGCTTTCGCGACAGTCAGTGTCATAGCGACGGCGAACAAAGTCGCCAGAATTCGAAGTAGCATACTGTGTTCCCCCAGGCCTTGGGGAAATCTGCTCTAGCTCCGTCGAACAGACAAGTCGGAGCGAAAGCTCTTCAGAGATCGCGAGGTCCACGACAGGCTTCGCCGCCTCGCATAACCAATTGCAGGAACTCAAAAAGCCCAAAATCAGGCGAGATTTACGGCTTAGTTCGTCTCATAAGCGAGGAGGCGGGCACGGCGTCGAACACCCGGGCTTTCGCAAACGACGCCGATATGTGCGTCCGTGAATGTCCTCTCCTGATCTAATGCGATTGCGCGTAGACGGATTCGCGGATCATCTGCCAACCGCTGTTCTTGTGGCGCCAAATCTGGCTGAAGATAAGTTCGACTGGTTTGCCGTTGACCTGCATGGTGCGCTTGCCGATCACCATGCCGATGTCGCGGCTCCTGCTGGCATGCAGATATTCAACGGTGTTCCCGTCACGAGACGCCGCGTCCGTCTCGTGCTGTCCCGCAAAGAACGAGATGATCGCCTGCTTGTCCAACACCATGGTCTCGCCGCTGCTGTCGAGCCGATGGATCAGAAAATCGTCGGCATAAAGCGTCCGCAGCGTGTCGGGGTTGTTGCGCGCGGTGTCGTCCAGCCGCTTAGAATTTGCAATGAGCTCGCGGTCCATCACTCCCCCCTGAAAGCCTGTTCGAGATCGGCGATGATGATCTTCTTCATCTTGTACATGGCCTGCATGGCGCGCTCGGCTCTGGCCCGGTCCTTGTCTGCAATCATGTCGAGCAGGCGAGTGGGCGTGACCTGCCAGTAGACGCCAAACTTGTCCGTCAGCCATCCGCAGGGCTGTTCGCGGCCGCCGTCGGCCGTCAGTGCATTCCAGTAATAGTCGGTTTCCGCCTGGTCGCTGGTCTCTACAAGAAAGGAGAAGGCTTCGTTGTATGTGACATGCGAGCCGGCGTTGAGGGCTTGAACGGGCATGCCGGCCAGTTCGAAACGCACAACCGACAGTTCCGGATCGGGCAATCTGGTTTGGCTCAGAACCCTGGAGTCCTTGAACACCGACCGATAAAATTCCATGGCCTCTTCGGCTTGGCCTTTGAACCAGAGGTGCGGGTAGATTTTCATGGGGTTGACCTTTCTGTTGTCGGGAAATCCAGGGCTGATTAGCGATTGAACGGCTGGATCGAACCGTCCCAATCACGTTCGAAGCCGACATCCTGGAGACCATGGCCGGAGAAACGCTCGAACCGCTTCATCGTCCGGCGATGTTGCAGTTTCACGGCCAAGTCATTGGCGGCGGCTGACAGCCGGTTGCGCAGCGCTGCAATGGCGTCCGCGAGGTCGGCGGATACCGTAGGCTGTGGGTTGGTAAGTGCAGAAATGTTTCTCATGATAGAGGCCTTTCCCTGGTTGCTTGGGTAGCTCGCAAGGAGCAAACCGCTTGCTTTCATGGGATAAGCATGTGAAATTTGCCGTTGGGCGACAAACGACTAATTCTTCGCGATACGTAAAGAGAAGTTACAAATAGCCATGGCCCGGAAGCTGCCACCCTTGACGGCTCTTCCCGCTTTTGACGCGGCAGCGCGTCACTTGAGCTTCACAAAGGCAGCTGATGAACTTCTCGTGACCCACGCGGCTATCAGTCGTGCGATCCGCAACCTGGAGGAGGTTTTGGGCACCCGGTTGTTTGAACGGCACACGCGCTCGGTGCGTCTCACGCCGCAGGGCGCTGCCTATGTCGCCGAGATCGGTCCGGCATTGGACCGTATCGGTGCGGCGACGATCCTCGCATCCGCATCGAGATCGGCAAGCGTCCTCACGGTCAGCACGTCCGACGGCTTTGCAGGACGCTGGCTTGTTCCGCGCCTGCACCGTTTCCACAGCGCGCACCCGGATCTCGATGTGCGTCTGTCGACATCGGGTGCGCATGCCGACTTCGTCAGGGACGGGATCGATATCGCCATTCGCTATGGTATGGGCGAATACCCGGGCGTGATTGCGGAATTTCTGGCCGACGAGGATGTTTCACCCGTCTGCAGCCCTTCATTGCTTGAAGGCAAACACCCATTGCGCACACCAGCCGATCTGAAGCATCACCGGCTCATCCAGGACAATTTTCAGCTCGGTTGGGAGACGTGGTTCCGCGCGGCGGGGATCGATGACATCAAGCCGGAGACTGGCGTCAAATTCGACTCCGCCGTCTATGCGGTCGAAGCCGCGGTGCACGGTGAGGGGGTTCTTCTTGGCAGAAGCGCGCTTGTCTCAGCAGATCTGGCAGCAGGGCGGCTGGTGCGGCCTTTTGATATTTCTCTCAAATCGAGATGGAAGTACTACGTCGTCTATCCCGAAGGGGCATTGCGCCAGAAGAAGATCAAAGCGTTCCGAGATTGGTTGTTTGCGGAAATGGCCGGTCAACGGCCGGGAATTGTCACCGTGTGAGCGCGCCTGCCTTCGGGGGCTCGACAGTCACCACCGGCGAAATTGCTTGGCCCGTCCTTAGCACGGTTCCGGATGCTTGCCTCTGTGGTATGAACGGCAGCTTTGCGCCCGCATTGCGGACATTCAGCTCCGGATAGGCCGCGACCGAAAGCTGCCATTCGTTCGTTTGTGCAACGTCGGATTTTCGCTGGTACCCAAACCGGGATCGGGGCCAGGTCAGGATTGTGGCGGAACGGCGCGCAAAGGCGAGCTATAAGCACGCGAGCGCACAGGATTGAGTAGCACAAGTACAGTTTACCGCGCTCACTGGTGAGGAGAAGCAGTTATCTGGGTATGGTGAGGTCTTACTGGACGATAGGAGGTGCACACATTCTTACGGGTGGTAATCTCCTGTCCCCAGGAGGGAAAGCTCATGAAGATCACGGGGTTGGACAAGTTGAGTCGTCAACTTGAAGATGCGCAGAAGGCATTTGGGGAATTGGACGGCGAATTGGGGAGGGTATCCTTTACCCCAGATGATCCGGCCAGCATCGAGAACGCAATTCGTCAAGTCGAAGACATGCTTGATGCGCGGGTGGGACAGTACGCCTCGAACCCATTTGTGGCGCCGCTAATAGAAGGCGCAAAAGAGCGCTACCGGGAAGCCATTCTCGAAAAAGCAGCTGCTGCACGCCTTAGGGAAGGTGAAGACCAGAAATGAACGACGTAAGCCTTTTCACTCAGATCAATAATGCTGTTCTTGACCTTCAAAGTGCCCAATATCAATCCTTTCAAAAGCCGCTGAAAACGCTGGCTCGACTGCTGCGCCATGACGATTTGGCGACCGTCAATGCGAAACTGACCAACGGGCTCGATCTGGAAGGCTTTCTTGCCCGACAGGACCCTGACCGTGGAATGGGAGGAAGTAGCATCGAGTGGCCGGAAGACCCCGATGAGACATTGGGTCTGACGCTTCTTTTGATTTACAAATTTGCCGAAGATTCCAACTACATGGAGCAGTTCGGCTATACTTACTACGACTCCGGTACCAAAGTTATGTCCGGCATAAATGGGGTCACCGGGCAACTGATCATCCCGTTCGTGAGGGATTATAAGACCTACGTCACCACATCTGGTCAAAGCCAACCGAAACTCATCCTGCCATCCTCGAACAAGATTTTCATCGTCCATGGGCACGATAGCGGAGCCTTGAACGGCTTGGCCCGGTTTCTGGAAAAATTGAAGCTGGAGGTCATCATCCTCAGTGAACAGCCAAACCAAGGCCGGACCATCATCGAGAAATATGAGGCGAGTGCTGCCGAAGTTGGATTCGCTGTGGTGTTGCTCACGCCGGATGATGTTGGATCAGCGGTATCTGTCGAGGCGCAGAGCCAACGCGCCCGACAGAACGTTATCTTTGAACTTGGCTATTTTGCCGGAAAACTCGGACGTGGCCGCGTCTGCTTGCTGCGCAAGGGGAATGTCGAGATACCGTCTGACCTCTTCGGCATTGTCTACACGGACATGGACGCGGGCGAGGGCTGGAAACAATCCTTAGTAAAGGAGTTGAAGGCAGCGAAGATCGAATTTGATGCCAATCGGATGTGGGACTGATGGCGATGCTGGTCCGTGCGAAAGACATGTTGATGCGGATCACCGGTATATCCACGCCGGTGTTCGGTATCTCGTGGAACCCACCGGCTTCGGACCGTGATGCTGTCCGGAAATTCCTCGCCTTCTTGGAAGATCGTCGGGGGTTGTTTAATCCCATGCCTGCCGAGGTCGAGGACCACGCCAATTCGTCCATCCACACGATCCGGGCCCAATGCACGGGGACGGTCGGGGCTCTCAGCGATAAAGCACCGGGCGCGGCACATGTCCGTTCTATTGGTGCGGCCTGTCGTCGCTTTCTCGATGAGCCGTATTCTGTCTTCGAAGACATTATGGACCATCGTCGAGATCCGTACTTTGACCGGGATGAGCATCATGGCCGATTGCGTCACGGGACGTACCCAGCGGCCTTCTATACCGCCCTTGGGGAGTTTCGTGGGTTTGTGGGCGCACAGATAGCCCTGCTGTCGGCCCTGTACGCGGTGGACGTGCATGGCGACCTGGTCCGTATCCTGCCGCCTGTGGTGGACGACTTCTAGACGTTCGATGCTCTATGGCGCAGGATCATTACGTTCCTCAGGTTCATTTGAAGAATTTCTATGCTTCCGAACTGCGGGGGCAGATGTATGCGATCCGCAAGGCAGACCTGAAAACCTACTCCTGCAATTCTCGCAGTCAGTGCCGTATCGAAGACGGCAGTACGAACCCGTATCTCCTGGAACCCCGTATCATCGAGGAATTCCTGAAGAAGGTCGAACCCCGCTACAACACTGCGCTTGAAGGATTGCGAACCGGAAATCTCGATGTCGATTCCATCTTCGCGATCGCGGGGTTCGCAGCCTACGTCGATGGTTGCTCGCCTGCCGGGATGCGCATCCACAGCGTGCCGATGCGGGCCGCGCTGGAGATTGCGACGGGTTTGCTGGAGCGAAATGCGCGACTTCCAGTCTCCCCGTCGGAGTTCGGTGGACAAATGTTAAGTGAACTTCTGAGTTCCGGCCACGTGCAGTTTAAGGTCGACCCCAAATATCCCCAATCGATGGGCATCCGGAGTGTTCTCCAGCGCTTGTCGATTTGGGGAAATTCGCGGTGGGAAATCATCATCAACGAAGACAAGGATAGTCCTTTCTTCACAAGCGACTATCCTTTGGGAATTGAACCGGACGCCCGACCCGGGATCGTGAACCGGATCGTACCACTTGCCCCGAATCTCGCTGTGCGGATTAGGCCCGATCCCGGCGAGCGAAGAATCGTGGATCTGGAATTCCGCAACCTGCGCACCCGGCATGTGGAGGCGACGAGGCAACAGATCGTTGCGATTAATACTGCGATTGTGCAGGCGGCCGAAACGACGGTCTACTATTCCTCAGCCCGTCCGTGGATTCGTCGTTTTGTCGAGAAGTACGCGGATTTCCATGTCGAACCAAAGATGACGAAGCTGCCGTACGAGGATAGTTATATGTCGGTGGCAACTATGGCTGTTGGTCGGAAATCTGCTTGATTTGCGCCAAGCGCATTATGAGTAGTCTGCTCGCGATGCTTACGTCTGATAATACGGCAATTGTGCGGATTTGAATTTGTCGGGAACCACGAAGCCCACGCTGTATTTTGCCCGCGTCACAGCGACATAGATTTTGGCGAGTTCCTTTCCGGCGTCGGAAAGTTTCCCCGTGTCCAAGTATTTTTGCAGTGGGGCATGTGGATAGATGAGCGTCCTATCGAATGTCAGGCCCTTTGACTCTCCGAAATTGAAGGGATTGCCGAATTGAACTGTTCGAGCGCGATTGTAGCGCAAGGGCTGGGGTGAAAATGCCTCCATGTAAGCCGCTATATCGGATTGTCTTACGAAGAAGAGCCCGTCATGCTTGGTTGTCGTTTCCTGAAATGATTTTGTTTTGTGGCAATCAGGGAATATTGCATCTGCAAAGTCGCAAATGAGTTGATTGCAACGATGGGAATAGGCGTGGTGGTCGAGCTTGACCAGACCTGCCGCGTTCCAGCCCTCAAACTTCTTGATGATGTTTTTGCCCGAATATGGCTTGTTTTTGGGATTGTCGTTGGTTGAATAGGTTGCTTGTCTGTGATCTCCGATCAGCGAAATTTTGACCTTTGAGCGCAATAAGTGTTCGACAAGTTCCAAATCCCAACCTGACAAGTCCTGAGCCTCGTCAATGTAGATACGTTGGAAAATTCCTTCTATCCGGCTGATCGGTAAGCCCTTGGTTTTTTCGATTATTTGGCAAGCGAAATCAGTCACACGGTCTCGCCAGATACCGGCATTGCGCGTGAAATAGAATTTGGCTGTTGTCGTTTTGGGTATCTTTCTTAGGTTGTCGGGCACCCTGTCGAATACGATGTGCTTCACCCGGGGGGCGTAAAGATGGTTCTGATAGGGGCGCACAAAGTGTGCGAAGACGAACGAATACCATGTGCCTATTGAGAAGTGAGGAGGGATGGCCCCAAACATCTCATATGCTTTTCCGGCCAGTTCACTGCGCCCGTTGAGTGTGTAGGTTATGAGTGCGTTTCGCCTTGCATTGTCGGCATGAGCCTCTTTGACCAAACTGGTCGTTTTTCCTGAGCCCGCCGATGCAAGGATGATTGAGTTAGCGGATTGCATCTTGAATGTATGTCGGGATTTTCACGATGCCGTTGTACTCATAGAGCTTTAGAGCAACGTCGGTCTTGTTTGCGGTGCAGTGCGTGAGAAGGGTACCCGTATCCGGGAACGTCTTCTCCAGCATGAAATTCATATTTGACAAGCCGTTGAATTTGATGAGTTGTGGTTCAAGCGTAGGCGCGGCGTTATCGTCATCTATGTTGATGTGGATTGTGGCATCCGCTGCATAATCAACGAACAGCGCCTTTTTGCCCGCCGCATCACCATCATTGTCTCTTATGATGTCGACATCCAATTTGAGAAGTTGGGCGATGTCCAAAAACCGCTTGAATGACGTACCTACTGAGATGACTTCCACGCCATCTTCCAGCGGTAATTTCTTGTGTTTCTGCCGATATCCGATTTGAACCACCAATTCGTCGGATGGCCCTTCTACCAATATCGAGCGCTCGGCAAGTATCATGCGAAGCGTGTCATGACCGGGTAGGCGTTGGAAATAGGCCTTTGTTTCCGCGTTGAGATGGTCGAGGGTTACACCCGTCTCACCATTGAACATAAGGATATGGTCGATGCCGAGTTTGTTCAGCACGAAACTACTGTGCGTGCTGATGAGTAATTGTTTCCCCTTGCATCGTTCTGCAAGGTGACTGACCAGCCTTCCCAGATTGGTATGCGAGAGATGGTTTTCCGGCTCTTCAATCAAGAAAATGTCGCAGCCGTTAGCTGCTTCAATTGCCAGTTTGATTTTGACGGAGTTTTGTTCCCCTTTGCCGACCAGTGTTAGGGGAATGTCGTCCAAGTGCGGCATGACGCCGGTTTCCCAGCTAGCCCGCGTAGTCGTATCCATTGATACCGATAAGGTCTTGCTGGAAACGACCCCTTTCTTCGTACCAAGTTCTTTGTTTATTGCCTCGATGCGTGGGTCTTCTTGGAAGCGGTCGCGCATAGTGCGATAGGCCAATGCCAATTCACCTGCTTGAGCCTTTGAAAGATAGTCGCGCACGATTTCGAGCACATACTTGTTGGCTGTGAAAGAATTTGTGGAATTGCCCGGATCGATCAGTGCCGATTTGACTGGAACGCTGTGCGTTGACAGGGGGGCGCCTGAAAATGCCGTCCAGACTACCTCGTAGTACTCGATAGGGATGCTATTTAGTGCCCCTGTATCGCTTACGAAGGCTTTGTATTGATCTAGGCAGTTTTCATCCAGCCTAATTGTCAAGCAGATGCCTGCGCTGTTGGATTTTTGACTGTTTATAGAGCCTACCAGTTCTGCGACATCTGGCGTGGATTTCAGATAAACCTCCACCATCGCCTCGGGTGGCGGTATGGGCTTTCCCTTTTTGTGAGCGGCGACAAACTCAGCTACAGCATCGACGTTTATCAGAAACGGGTGCAATTCGTATTGGGCGGCTCTGCGGTTTAGCTGGCATCTAAGCGCGAGGTTTATCGCTTCAAGCAACGTCGATTTTCCGGCTTCGTTGTTACCAACGACAATGTTTACATGCTCATTGAACGGAACATCTGCTTGGCGCAAGGCACGGTAATTTTTTACGATAACACGTTCAATTGGCATTTAGACCCCCCGAATCGTTGGGAGTACTATACATATATAGCGCGTGGATTCGCAGCCGCAGGCACAGTTGGGGATGTTGAAGTCCCCAGATCAGCATACACCCGGAAAGCCAGATAAACTCCGCTGCACCAACGCGCTCCGGCCGTTCTATTCGGGGAGAAGAATAGATTGTCTTGCAGATGGACGTATAACTATTCCCAAGAAGCACACATGGCGGATTGGGTGTCCGCTCTTTTGACATTTGGCGTTCAACGCGGACCGTCCGCTACCGTGAAGAGTTTCGGGTGCCGTCAGGCGTACGAAAGTCCCCGAGGAAGGAACCCGCGGGGCACAGTCGATGGCTATGGGGCTTTCGAACTGCGGCCGATGTCGGCGATGGCGCGAGCGCCGCTGGGAAGCGTGGGAATGGATGCGGAGAGGCCGCTTCGTTGTGCTTTCGCGCGGTTTAGCCGATCACGCCCTAAGCTCGTTGCGCCCCTGTCGGTTGCGATAATCACCATGGACACGCGTGGGTTCGTTGCCGGAGGCGGGGCGCCTGCGGCTGAAGGATCGACCATGCCATGCCGGATCATGGAGCGGTCTCCCGGTTCGTGGCGGTTGTATCGGGCGGCCCGCGTGGCTGCCTAAAGCGTTCGAACGTCTCGATGATGATCATGCGCCCGCCACAGCAGCGGCATGGCGGCCGGAAGTCGTCCGGCACGTCTGATGTGCCGTCATCAGGCGGCGCGGCGACATCCAAGAGTTCTCGAGCCAGCGCGAGACTGGCCTTGCGGGCGGAGCCGGCGAGCAAGCCATAGTGCCGGATACGATGGAAGCCGCGCGGCAGGACATGGAGCAGGAAGCGGCGGATAAACTCGTCGGCTGCAAGCGTCATGACCTGCTGCCGATCCGCTTCGTCGCGGCGGTAGTCCTTGTAGCAGAAGGTAACGCCGCTCTCGTCGAACGCGATCAGGCGGCGGTTCGAGATCGCCACCCGGTGTGTATAGCGCGACAGATAGGCGAGCACCGCCTCGGGTCCGGCGAACGGCGCCTTGGCGTAGACCACCCAGCGCTTTGTTCGGACGGGAGCAAGGTGATGCAGGAAGGCTCGGCGGTCGGCCAAGTGCGTCAGCGATCCAAAGAAGGCGAGCCGCCCGGCCTCGCGCAGCGCGAGCAGGCGCGTGAGGAAGAGCCGTCGGAAGAGTTTGCCGAGCACGCGCACCGGAAGCAGGAATGCCGGCCGGGACGCGATCCATCGGCTTCCGTCGGGCGCAATGCCGCCGCCCGGCACGATCATGTGGATGTGCGGATGGTGCGTCATCGCCGATCCCCATGTGTGGAGCACGGCTGTAATACCGATGCGTGCGTCGAGATGCTTCGGATCGGCGGCAATCGTCAGCATCGTCTCCGACGCCGCCTTGAACAGTAGATCGTAGACCAGCGCCTTGTTCTGGAAGGCGATGTCGGCGACCTCGGCGGGCAGCGTGAACACGACGTGGAAGTAGCCGACCGGCAAGAGGTCCGCCTCGCGCTCGGCAAGCCATGTCCGCGCCGCCGCGCCCTGGCACTTCGGGCAGTGCCGGTTGCGGCAGGAGTTGTAGGCGATCCGCCACTGGCCACAGTCCTCGCAGGCTTCCACATGACCGCCAAGCGCCGCGGTGCGGCAGTTCTCGATCGCCGACATGACCTTGAGCTGGGCGAGGCTCAGGCGCCCGGCATGGGCGACCCGGTAGACAGGTCCTGCTGCGCGGAAGATGTCGGCGACCTCGACCGAGGCGCGCACGGCTCAGCCGTCGGGCGAGATCTCTTTCGGCTTAAACAGCCCAAGCTTGTCGAGCGGGCTCGTGACCGTGCGCACCGTGCGGGTCGCGACCTTGGCGTAGAGGGCCGTGTTGTTGAGCTTGGCATGCCCGAGCAGGACTTGGATGATCCGAATGTCGGTGCCATCTTCCAGCAGGTGGGTCGCGAAGCTGTGGCGCAGCGTGTGCGGCCCGACCCGTTTGGCGATGTCGGCGGCCCGGGCCGCCTCGACGACGATGCGATAGAGCTGCCGCGTGCTGATCGGCTTCATTGCGTGCTGACCGGGGAACAGCCAGCCGTCGCGATGCATCACGCCCTGCTGTCGCCCGACCTTCCACCACTCCCGCAAGAGAGCGAGCAGATCCTCGGATAGGATGGCATTGCGAAAGCGCCCGCCCTTGCCACGCTCGACGCGCAGCAACATGCGCTCGCTGTCGACGTCGGCGACCTTCAGCATCGACACCTCGGCGACGCGCAGGCCAGCGCCATAGGCGATCGACAATGCGGCCTGGTGCTTGAGGCACGTCGTGGCGTTGAGCAGCCGGGCCACCTCGTCGCGGCTCAGCACCACGGGCAGGTTGCGCCGATGCGCCAGTCGGACGAGCCTGCGCGCCAGGTCCGGGCGGTCTAGCGTGTGGATGAAGAGGAAGCGCAGTGCCGACACGATGCTGTTCATCGTCGGCACCGGAACGCCGTCCTCCTGCTGCTCGATCTGGAATCGGCGCAGATCGTCGGCGGTCGCCGTGTCAGGTGAACGCCCGAGGAATGCCGCCAGGCGTCCGATGTCGCGGAGATAGTTGCGCTGCGTCTCGCGGGAGAAACGCCGCATGTTCATGTCGTCGATCAGCCGCTGGCGCAGCGGGCTGACGGTTGTGTCGAGATGGTGATGCTGCATGGTCGGGCTCCTTGTTGAAGAAGCCCGTCATGCTCTGCCGCTGCCGTGCGGCGCTCAATGGAGGCCCGACCTCCGGCCTGTGCCCTCTACATCCATCCCAAGCGCCTTCCCGCGCGAGCGGGTTCGTTCACCGGCCCCATTCCAGACGTACACTTGGTTCGATTTAGATTTGACCGCTCGTCGGAGGCGGACAGTCCCGCGTCCCGGCTTTGCCGTCGCATACTGACGCTCCTTAGACCGCCTTGTTGAACTGATCTCGCGGACGCGAATTTGCTTCGAAGCCCCGCCAGCTGAATCACAGCTGCGGATGTCGGGGCTCCTACGCTTTATGCGCTGCTCTCTTGATTGCCGCTAAGCGGCTTAGAGGTACAACTCTACGGCTTACGCTGATCGTTGTCCTTTGGCGGCTTAAGGCCCCGACGCTCCGCATACTCAAGTATCGCAATCTCGATCACAGCGGTGATCGAACGCCTGTCAACTTCAGCCAGTTTCTGAGCCAGCGCCAATATCGCTGGATCGAGACGAGTAGTGAACGACTTCTTGGGCATTTCCACTCGGTGCTTGAACTTCGCGTTCGGCTGTGCATACATGTGCACGTGCAGTGCAATTGCATCGCACGTGCTGCGGCAGATAAGGGCGCGCCAACGCCCGAATCTGCCTAACCAAACCCAAGCTGTCTGGGGCTCGGATCATGGCTGATTCCGACAATACCACGACTTTGTCTATCGTCACCCGCAGCAAGGCAACTGCGGGCCAACCCGTTCTGACGTTTTCGCCCAACAATTCGGAGGTGGATGCAGATCCTGCCGCGGTCGTGTGGGGCAAATGGCGGGCGACACAGGATGAGGTTGACCGGCTCTGTCGGCATCAGCAGCGCCTTGAGGCGGAGCATAGGGCCGGGGCAGGGGGCGTGGATGATTACGCGGCAGCGCTGCATGCTGAGAACACGGCCGGTGAACAGGCGATCGAACTGCTCAAGCGGTTGTCACAAACACCGGCTGTATCGCTCGCGGGTGTCGCTGCCAAGCTGGACGTGGTGTTGGGCGAGGGGCAACCCAGCGAGGACGATGATGAGTTTCCGTGGCCGCTGATCCGCTCGGCCCTGGCGGATCTCATCCGGATTGGCGGGCTGCCGCCGCTTGCGGGCGCGGCGGTGCTTCGGACGGGAGCGGGCAATTCAACATGATAAGCGGTTGTGACGACAGGCCGATGGCGGATCACGCCTCCGGGTCCAGCAGCCGGACACCTTCGCCTTTCTTGTCGACCGACAGGAATTCTATGCCCGCTTTTTTCAGGGCTTTTTCGATGGACTGGAGCGTGCTGACCCGTGAATCGACCTTGCCATTCTCCAGCCGGGCCAACGCGTTCACCGAAACGATCGCGGCGTCCGCAAGGTCTTGCTGCGACCAACCAAGCAAAGCCCGTGCGGCTCGAATCTGTCGTGGACTGACCATGCCGCCACAATCGGCAGGCACCCGGCTTCCGCCACAGATAGGGTGAATTTCAACCTTATAAGGTGTAATCTCGGCGCCTGCGCTTAGACGCCGAATGCTGTGGGCAGGAGAAACGGGTGGAGCAGGCTTTGCCGACAGGTTCATTCGAGGCCGTATCGCCTCTTCAGGGCGAACCGCATCCCGCCGACCAGCATGTCGGGCGGCAGATCGCGCTGGTGCGCATCCAGTCGGATATATCGCAGGCAACGCTTGCCCGTTCCATCGGCATCAGCACGCAACAGTTGCAGAAATACGAAAACGCACGCAACCGCGTCAGCGCTTCCATGCTCTACGAGATCAGCCGTGCGCTGAAGGTTCCTGTCAGCCGCTTCTTCCAGGGGCTGCCTGGCCATGGCGCGGCCAGCGCTGAAACCGCGCCGCTTCCGGCAGATGAGCGCATCCATTTCATGGCCAGCGCTGAAGGACGCCGGCTGATCGCCGGCCTGGTGCAATTGCGGCCACGCCTGCGCGCGCGTATTTCGGACCTGATCGCCGAGCTGGGGGAGTGAACATCTCTCCACGCCAGTTGGGAAAGGCAGATTTAGGTCGGCAGGAGCTCCTGTGAGGGTGAACGCGGCAGACCAGCAACCTTGCTGGACCGTGACGTTCGCGCCGATCGTTCCCGACAAGGGGAGGGTCGGGAGAAATGCCCTGTCTGCACGATAAAATATGGCGCGACGTTCTCGACGCCGAGGTGCTGACGGCTCGCCTCATCGCGTTTGCGGGATTTCCGGCCTGTCAGATCGGTGGTTTTGCACTGTCCGCGGCCATGCGTGCCTTCCGTCCACTCGGCAGGCGGTTTCGGGATGCTTGCCGTCAGGTCTATCGTCGATCGAGATAGTTTGTCAGACTCTCGGTCAGCTCGTCCTCATCGACGACGCCCTGGGCGAAGAGATCCATCGCGGCCTTGGCCAAATCCTCTGCCGCGGGGCTCCCCTGGCAAAAGCCACGCTGGTGGCAGAGATCGTCGAAAATGCGTTTGAGCAGGTCCATGTCGCCCGGATAGGCCACCCCGGTGCTAGGGGGATGCAGAACGGCCATACTTACCTCCTTAGGTACGTTCGAACGTCCAACACTGACTGAGAGGCGACCGGCCTACGGCAACTGCCGGAGGCGGTCCGCCGAATGAAGCCGCGCCGAGCACGTGATGGCCTGGAGTCGGCGTGATTTCAGACAAAACGATTCCATCAAGGCGCGAAAACCACAACGCCTGACGGCGAGGAGGCGAGAACACAATTGGAAGCATTTTGAAAGATTTGCGTGATTGAAGGGAGTTGGTCGGGCGCCGGCAGCTGGCTTCTGCTGACGTCGCAAGGTATGCCGCATGTCGCGGCACACATCTGGCTGATCGCCGTGCTCGCGGCCGCGACGGGATTGCTCTCAACGCTGGCGCTGTACCGTAGTCTCAAGATCGGCGCCGTTTCGATCGCGGCGCCGATCGCGGCGACGTTTGGCGCGGTCACCACAACACTAGGCATCGTCGAGAGCGAAATGCCTGGCGCGATAATGCTCGTCGGCCCTAGCTGATCCTGATTGGGGTGCTCATGGCCGGTATGCGCAGCGACACCAGCAATGCGGGCAGGTCGCGATATGCAGTCGTGCTGGCCTGCCTGGCGGCCATCGGATTTGGCGTTCAGTTCTGGCTGCAGGGGCGTTTCGCCGTCCCGCAAATGAGCAGCGTCTGGCCAGTCTGGATTGGCGACCGGCCAGCTGGCCGTCGTCACCGTGCTTTCATCCGTGCAAAGCGTCGTGACGGTCGCCCTGGCTGTCGTCTTGCACGGAGAAAAACCTGTTCCCAGCCAATGGCTCGGTCTGACCCTGCTTCTTGCCGGCCTGCTACTCACTCGCCTCACCTGAGGGGGCTTGCCGTGGAAATCTCGCCCCAAATCAATTTGCTCCGTGGATACACGGCGCATCCACCGAGCTCTGGTTGCGGGTGTCGCACCCTTGCCAGTCAGTCCTTGGCTTCTGCTTCCGGCTGCCGTCCGGGTGCAGGTGTGTCGGCATCTTCGGGCCTTGCCGGGATCGCAGTGCCGGCGCCGATACGTTTCTCGGTTTCTGAGGCTAGTCCCTGTTCCGTCGTCTGGATTTCAGCCAAGCCGGCGTCGTCAAGCGAACGACGCAGGATCCCTCGTTGCGGCGCCGGCGCAAGCCTCGCGTTTTGCGTGAATTCGGGATGAGATGCATATGAAAAATCTGCGGCGCTGGCAGGCTCCGACCGCGTCAGCCCCAGAGGCGGTTGCGCCGGCTCCGGCGAAAAAGCCGGATCGTCGAAGGGCGGAAATACCTGCAATGGCCTGCGTTGCTCCGCCTCCGCATCATCAACGGGATTTTCCGGGCCTTGTGTATCCGGTGTCTCAGCGGCCAGGCGGACTTCCTCATCGATCTCCTGCTCGGCCTGAAGCCAGTGGTCTTCCTGCTTGCCGTCCAACTGCCCACCTTGTTGCCACAACTGCTCGGCACGGGCCCGGATGCGATTGTTTCTGGTATCGTCACCCGGGTCTGTCGCACCCGGCTCCAGCAGTTCGACGCCCCTGGGCGCTGGATCACTCGGCTCTTCGGCGATTGACGCAGCGGTCAACGGCACGTCCTCCTGGAAGGATCGCACGGCCGTGTTGGATGCACCGGGTGCGATCCGGATGGTTCTGTCGGACATGGTTGTGTCTCCTCTCTGGAGCGAAAAACCCAATGGGGGAAGAACCTGTTCCCAAAATCTACGACGGGCTGGGCGACGAAGCTGGGAATAGGCAGCTCGCGGACCTTGTTGCCAGCTGTACGAAGCCAACGCCACGAAATCTCCAGGAACGATTGGTCGAGAGCGGCATTGCAGGGAGGAGGGGCGATCGCCCATTGTTCGGGCCGGGGAGGAACACCATGCAAATCGTGAAAACTGAGGTGTACCGTCCGACATCGGAAGGCGGTAACATCTTCCGCGTCCGCTTTTGCGGAGACGGCGAAGAATGCATCAGCGTCGAGATGCAAGGGCACGCCCTGGAGGCTGACGAGGCCGTCCTCGCAAGGGCCAAAACGCTGCTGATCGAAACCGCAAGTGTCGGTCTTGCTGAAAACCAGTACGATGCCGAAAGCAACGGCAACTTCGACGAAGTGTCGGTAACTGCGGCGCAAACCGAAGACGATGCCGTCTTCATCTTTGAATGCCGTGATGGCGAGGGCAGCCGTCAGCTCCCTTCGGTCAGGCTATCCGGCCTGGACGCCGCGCATGCCGAAGCCCTTCGCTGCGCGGTCGACATGCTGGTCGACCTGGAGCCAGGCAAGGATGCCCTGACGGGGTGGCTTGTCCGCGTACTGAGCGAAAGCGGCGAATTGCACTGGATCATCGATGTCCAGGAGGCCGAGGCAGCGCGACAGGCGGCAGACCGCCCGGCGGTCGTCGATCACTCCCAAGTTTGAGCCTTCGGCTTTGCCGGGCAATGGCAAGATCCAGATTTGTGCGCTTTTGGTAGAGCCGGCGCCAGAAGGACATCTATGAACCAACGTGCGCGACAGTCTCTGTGGCTCTTCGCGATCGTCCCGCTTTGCACTGCATTCTGTTTGTCTGGCGGCGCTGCTCTCACAGCGGAGACCGCCGCCAAATCGACTGGTTCAAACGGCGCCTCCGAAGGCGCGTTCATCGCCGAGATCGTCTTGCTGCTGATCGTTGGCAGGGGGCTTGGAGAACTTCTCCAGCGCTTTGGCCAGCCCGCCGTGATGGGGCAGCTGATCGGCGGCATCCTGCTTGGACCATCGCTGCTCGGCTGGGCATGGCCGTCAGCTTATCACACCATCTTTGCTTCCGGCCCCGAACAGAAAGTCATGATCGAAGCGGTGTCGCAGGTCGGCATCCTGCTGCTGCTGTTGCTGACCGGCATGGAAACCGACCTGAAGCTGGTGCGGCGGGTCGGGGCCGCGTGTATCTCGATTTCCACGACCGGCGTTCTCGTCCCCTTCGGCTGCGGCTTCGCGCTGGCACAGTTCCTGCCGCCGACGTTGCTGCCCAATCCAGACCAGCGCGTTGTCGCCGGCCTGTTCTTGGGAACCGCGCTTGCGATCTCTTCGGTGAAGATCGTCGCGATGGTGGTGCGGGAGATGAACTTCATGCGTCGCAATCTCGGCCAGGTGATCGTGGCTTCGGCGATCATCGAAGACACGATCGGCTGGATCATCATTGCCATCACCTTCGGCATCGCCAGCCAAGGTCATATCGAGATCGTACCGCTGGCAACGACGATCATATTGGTTGGCCTGTTCATGGCATTTTCGCTGACGGTGGGGCGTCGTATCGTCTTTTTCCTGATCCGCTGGGCCAATGACGTGGTCCGCAGCGAATATGCGGTTGTCACCGTCATCCTCGTCATCACCGGGGTGATGGCGATCATCACCGACCTGATCGGTGTGCACACCGTCCTTGGCGCCTTCGTGGCCGGGATCCTGGTCGGCGAGTCGCCGATCCTGTCCAGCCATATCGAAGGCCAGTTGCGCGGCATCATCACCGCCTTCTTCATGCCGGTCTTCTTCGGCGTCGCGGGGCTTTCGGCGGATCTGACGGTCCTGCTCAATCCAACCCTGGCGTTGCTCACCGCCGGCTTGGTGCTGGTCGCCAGCGTTGGCAAGTTCAGCGGTGCGTTCCTCGGCAGCAAAGCCGCCAACCTGTCCTGGCGCGAGGCGGTCGCGATCGGCTGCGGCATGAATGCCCGCGGGTCGACGGAAGTGATCGTCGCGAAAATCGGGCTGTCGATGAGCATCCTGTCGCAGAACCTGTTCACCATGATCGTGACCATGGCTGTGGTGACGACGCTTGCGATGCCGCCGATGCTGCGCTGGGCGCTCGGCCGCATTCCTCTCGGCGACGAAGAAAAGGAGCGGCTCGAGCGCGAGGAGATCGACGCGCGTGGCGTCCTTTCAAGGTTGGAAAGACTGCTGGTGGTTGCCGACAATGGCGCGCTCGGCAGGTTCGCGTCCTATCTCGCCGGACTGGTCGGCGGCGGCAGCGGCATGCCGACCACCGTGCTGCGGGCCGGGCCTTCCGGCGAGGCATCTCCCCGACGCGACGAACAGGATGTCCAGAAGATCAAGAAAGGCGCCAAAGCCAGCGCCGGGGCAGTGAAGCAAGAGGAGGCGCGCCCGGTCGAAAAAGTCGCGCTGACGGTCCACGATGAGGACATGTTGTCCCCCGACCGCGTCGCCGAGGAGGCCCGCAAGGGTTACAGCATGCTGTTCGTCGGGCTCGCCCGAGGCCTGACGGGCAAGGGCGTGTTCACGCGGAGGTTCAGTGACCTTGTCAACGCATTCGATGGCCCGCTGTGCCTCGTCGTCAAGCGTCCCGGCGAGAGCAAATCGATGCCCTTGCTGGACCAGGACAAAACCATCCTCGTGCCGATCAACGGCACCGAGATTTCCCGCAGTGCCGCTGAACTCGCCTTCGTCATCGCAAGGCCGCACCGTGCGCAGGTGAAAGCGCTTTATGTCGCGCGCAGTGCCAAGCCTGAGACCGCCTCATTGTCCCATCGGCGCGAAGAGGCGGTCCTGAAAGACATTGTAGATCTGGCCGATCGCTATGGGGTGACGATCCAGACTGTGATGCAGCCGCGCGGCAGTGCCGGCAGTGCAATCGTCAAAGAAGCGTCCAAGGGCGCGTCGATGGTTGTCATGGGGGTGGCGCGACGGCCGGGTCTGGAATTGTTTTTCGGCGAAACAGCAGGCGCCGTGCTCGCGGCTTGCCCTGGTCCCATCGTCCTGATTGCCGGTGAGCGCATGATAAGGGATGCTGCCGCCCAGGAAGCGCACCGAACGGGGTCTGGCGACAGCAAGGGCAAGGATCAGGATTGATGGCGCCTGTGAGATGCAACGGTCGCAGCAGGCCGCGCGAACAGCCCTGAATTTTGGAACGTCATCGGTTTCCTGTCGTTGCAAAGCCAGCAGAAATTCGACAGCCGGCGGGGTTTGATGGAAAAGGTCTTCTCTCATTTTGCCGACACCATTTCGCGGTGGACGGGCAAGCCGCTGACATTTGTGCTTTGTGCCTTCTCGGTCGTGATCTGGGCAGTGAGCGGCCCGCTTTTCGGTTTCTCCGAGACCTGGCAACTCATCATCAACACAGGCACGACCATCGTGACCTTTCTGATGGTGTTCCTGATCCAGAGCACGCAGAACCGCGACGGTGCAGCCGTCCAGGCCAAGCTTGATGAACTCATCCGCGCCGGTGCGGCCAAAAACGACTTCATCGGCATCGAGCGGCTGACGGAAGCCGAGGTCGCGCAGTTTCGCGCCTGGTGCGAGAAAGCAAAGGAGGACCAGCCGGCAAAGGCCCTCGATCAAAAACTCATTGGCAATCTGGACAAACAAAAGCCGAAAAGCCGCATCCGCAGCAGGAAGGAAACTGTCCGGTCAGGCTGACTGCATTGTCCTGAAGGTGATCGAATAGCGGCGGTCATGCACCGGCGCAATGCTGTGTTCCCAGAGATGGCGGGAGGCGCCGGACATCCTGTAGAGCGAGCGCGGCGGCGTTTCGAAGTTCAGGCGTTGCCATGATGTCCTCACCTTGCGGCGAAAGCGCAACGTGCAGGGCGAAGCGAGCGACAATCCGAAAATCTCATCGAAATGCGGCTTGTCACGATGCCAGCCAATGCCCGTGCCCTCATCGTATTCGGTGCAAAGAAACTGCCGGATGGCGCCATGCGGCAGGTGGAAATGCTCTTCGACGCGGTGCGCGAGAGGCAACAACCATTTCGGCGCGCCGTTTGCCTGCTCGAGTTTTTGCAGCGAATAGTCGTAACGCCAGCCAAACGATGCCACGCGTCGCTTCCCCTCAAACGCTCCGAACTGAAAGGGCGCAAGCGGCAGTTTCTGAAGATGTCCGACGAGTGCATGTTCCTCCTGCACGCCGATGAAATCCGGTATCAGGCGAAAGCCTTGCGGTTCGCTTTCTTCAGCAAACAGGTGGAGTTGATCGGGCATCATAAAGCTCCTGCTGCAGACAACAGCAACGTCGGCTGAACAGCCAGGTTCCCGAGGAGGACGCTTGCGTGAGTGATGGCGCGGAGACAGACAACGCGGCCTGCCTGGACCGGCAATGCTCCCAGCGAGCCCGGGGCGGATCTGTTTCAGATGGGGCGGGCGGACGACCGGCGGCTATTTCACAAGCAGGTCAGCCGAGAGCTTTGTTGCAAGGTTCTTGGAGAGATGCAGATCGAACGTCTCGGAGCCGACCGACACTCTGATGATCGTGCGCCCTTTCGCACTCACCAACTGGACATCTGTCGCCGTCACTCTGCTTTTTCGAGGCTGTTGCAATCCGCCGTGACAAAGAAGGCGCATAGCTTCGCCGCGCGAGGGAACACGATTTCCGAATCTGAAGTCATCAATCGCCTTGAGTTCCGATTGCGACAGCAGCACCTGAACGCGCTGATCCTTGGGTTCCTTGTTCATAAGCACCTGTAATCCAGTCTCGCCGCCCCACTCCCCGAGAGTGGACCAGAACCGAGCGCGGATGACAACCGGCGGGAGGCATGGCCGGGACTGGCCGGCTTACAGGGGATCGACTGACACCCAGTTCGTGCCGCTGCTCTTCTGCTGTCAGCAGGAGAGCAGCGGTTGCCGGGATGCGATGTTCCTCCCGGAGTCAGGCGGCCGCGGCTTCGCCTTCGATACGCCTTGCCGGCTTCTTCGTCGGTCCGCTATCGATAACGATCTGGCGCGGTTTCATGGCCTCAGGAATTTCCTTTCTGAGATCGATCTCCAGCAGTCCATTCTCCAGCCTCGCTCCAATGACGCTGACATGGTCGGCGAGCTCGAAGCGCCGGGCGAAAGGCCTCAGCGCCAGGCCGTGATGCAGGTATTGCACGTCACCGTTTTCAGGTTTGGCGCCGTTGATCACCAGCATGTTTGGCTCATGCGTGATCGTCAGCTCGTCGTCTCTGAAGCCGGCTACCGCAATGACGATGCGATAGGTGTCATCGCTCACCTTGGCTATGTCATAGGGTGGCCAGTTGTCGCTGTTTTGCGGGGCACTGGCTTTTTCGAGGAGATCGAAAATCCGGTCAAAGCCGATGCTTGACCGGTAATACGGGGAGAAGTCCATATTTGCTCTCATAGCTACATCCTCCTTGAAGCAACATAGGTACGAAGGCGTCAGAAGCTTGGCTCCTGACATCGCCGGTCCGGGATGGCTCCGACGAAAATGAGGTGGTGATCCTGGTTTTCGGCGTCAAGTGGTGTTGCGCCTGGACGGCGGTCGAAAAGCGTTCCGCCCCAAGGCTCTCACCGGCAGCCGGTCGACGGCTGTGGTGTGAGCATCCGTTGGGGAGGTTATGGTCGCGCTGGTCGGCCGCCAGGCGAAGATTGGAGCCTGCCGCAATCGCGACTTCGAGGCCGAAGTTCACCAGCAGCCAAGCAGCCCTGCAGCTTCGCACGGACAATGTCGCCCGCCGCAGCAAGCCGCAAAAGCTGATCGGTTGCCGCCGCTAAAGGTCCTGTTCCAGCAATTTCCGCATGATCAGCGCGTTTTGCGGTGCAAACCCATTGTAGTCGTTGTTGAAATAGACCCAGGCTCTGGCCGCGCCGCTGTCGCGGATCCTGTCGGCCCATGCTGTCAGTTCGGCCTGCGAATAGTCGTGCCGGTACCAACGCTCCGGCCCGTGCAGCCGCACATAGACGTCGTCGGCTGTGCGTACCAACGTATCGGGAAGCCGGGGCCCGCTGCAGGAGCAGAAAATGGCGCCGGTGTCGCGAAAGGCGGCATAGACCCTGTCGTTCCACCAACTGGCGTGACGGAACTCCACGACGTTGCGCCGCCCCGGTTCGAGCTGTCGCAGGAGTCCGTTCAGCCTTGCCTTGGTGAAATGATAGCTGGGCGGAAATTGGAACAGGAAGCAGCCCATGCGCGGGCCGAGGACGTCGGCGATGAAGCCGAAGTCTTTCACCAGCGTCGCCGTGCCTTTGCCTTTCTTGATGTGCGTGATCAGTTCATTGACCTTGACGGTGTAGAGGAAGCTGCGGTCGCCGGGCTGGCGCAGCCAGGCTTTCACATTCGTTATGGTCGGCCAGGAATAGAAGGACGCATTGATCTCGACCGTGTCGAAGTGAGTTGCGTAGTGATCAAACCACGCTGCCGCCGGCAGCTCGGTGGGATAGAATGTCCCGCGCCATTTCCAATAAAACCACCCCGAGCAGCCGACATGGACCGATCGCCCCAAAGGGGAACCGGCTGGCGCGCCATTCGCCGCCGTCAATCGGGCAAGATGCATCTTCTTTGCGCGTCCGACATTCTCGGACCGCTGCTTTTCCCGACGCAGTCTGCGCCGCTCACGACGCTCATCGGCGCCAAGCTGTCTCTTCTCAGTCGTGTCCATCCGCCTTCACACGGGTCATCCTGTCGTGCCGCGTGCTGCGGGACGCTCCATTGTTCGACTGGAGCAGCGACACGTCGTCGATCGGTGCGGTCTGCACCATTGTCTCGGACGAGCCTTTGCGTCCTTTCAAAACCGACAACCGGACCGACGATTGCCTGTTCCCAAAACCTGCTGGCGCGACGAACCCGTCATCTGGTTGCAGAAGCGCGTTGTCGCGGCGCGACGCTGCAAGGCACGCTCATCCTGATGGAAAGAGGGACGTCACCAGACGAGCGTAGTGCTGCATCTCGGACATACTCCACTGCTCGAATTCGTCGACCAGGACAGGGCGCGCTGCCCTGTCCTCATCAATCGCTCCGTTTTTGTGAAGCCAGCCGATCACGTTGCCGACGTGGGAACGTGAAACCTGAAACCGCTCCGCCAATGCGGCGTAGCCGAGCGCGACCCCGCCATGGCCTTTGATGCGCCGATAATGATCGGCCATGATTGCGGTCAGCACAGGGTAGCCGCCATCATAACCGGCCATGGCAAGGACCGTCGGATAGGGCGCAATGACGGTGCCTGAGGAAAGGACCTGGCGGGCCGAACCCCAGATCATCCTGCCCAGCCTGTCTGTCGATGCTGACGCGATCCCGGCGAGGGTTCCCGCATGGACGTGGTCGTGGGCCGTCAGGAAGGCGACACAGGATCGGCTGATCTCCCGTATCAGTTCCGCTTGCGGGCGCAGGATCGAGCGACGGCGATTTCCGGCTTCCGGTTCGGCTGCCACCAGTTCCGCCTGCCGAAGAACCGTCACGAAACTCGTCAACTGGCGCGGGCTTAGCCCTGAAACGGTCTTCAGACGCGCCAGGGTGGGCGATGGAGCGCCTTCCTCCACCCACCCGTAATAGTTCCAGATCAGCATGTAGGCTGCGTAATAGCGGTCGAACTGGTTCAGCAGTTTTCGGAGCGGCCAGGCGGAGGGCGAAGGTTCGATCATCGTTTCGCAATAATGCGCAACGGCTTCCGTGAATTTCGGTTCGCTTCTCATCACCCGTTTTCGCTGCCAGCCATGACCCGCCCGCGCAACTCAAAAAAGCAGAATGGTGCAAAGTTTGGATTGGTGAACGTCCATTTTGATGGGCAATAACCGTGACCCATCGAAGGGTCATGGGCGGAACACGGCGTGGCGAGACTGATGACTTCAGGTTTTGAGCTTCGCGCGCATTGCCGCCGACGCAAGACAACCGCACTCCTTGCTGGCGCATCGCTTCTTGCGCTGACCCTGGGCAGCTGTCCGGCGGCAGCGCAGTCCAGGCTGTTCTGGGATGGCGGTGATCCGGCAGTGCATGGAAACAATGCGGTGGACGGTGGATCCGGAACGTGGACGGCAGGGCAGGGCAGCAACTGGACAGATCAGTCTGGAGCTTCCATCAGCGGGTTCAGCCCCAATCCAGGCTTCGCGGTGTTTCAGGGCTCCCCCGGGATCGTGACAATAGACGGCGGCCAAGGTGCCGTCGGTGTCACAGGCATGGAATTTGCGGTTGACGGATACCGCATTCTGGGCGCACCGCTCGCGCTAAGGAGTGCAAATGGCGCGACCGTCGTGAGTGTGGGGGACGGTTCGGCCGCAGCGCGTTCAATGACGGCAACCATCGCCGCGGCGGTTTCCGGCAACAGCCGCCTCGTCAAGGAAGGTCCGGGCACTCTTGAACTGGCCGGGACAAACACGTTCAGCGGCGGAACAACCATCGCTGGCGGCACCGTGAGGCTCCTCAACGAGCGTGCGCTCGGCAGCGGCCCCATCACCATGTCGGATGCGACCACTCTGAGCTTTGCCGCATCCACCTGGCGAACTTTGGGAGCAGTGCGCATTGACGGTGACGTCACCTTCAATGTCGAGCAGTATCGAGACGCCGCGCTCAATAGGGATGTCAGTGGACCGGGTGGTTTCACCAAGACCGGGCTCGGGACGCTCAGTCTCTATGGCGACAACAGCTTCGATGGAGACATCCACGTCAAGCAAGGCAGGCTTTGGGTCGATAACTGGGCCGGACAGGCCAACAGGGCGATCCGCGATGACGCGCGCGTGACGGTCGACGCCGGCGCCGTCCTTTCCTTCCAGAAGGGCGAGACCATCGGCGCGCTGACGGGCGCGGGTCTGGTGGATATCACCTATGCCGGAGACGTCGGGCTGACGGTCGCAAACCTGGACGATGTCACCTTTGCGGGCAACATTTCGGGCGGTGATCCGGCAAGGCCCGGTTTCCCGCAGAGCTATCGCTTCACCAAAGCCAGAACAGGAAAGCTCTTTCTGACAGGAAACAGCGATTCACAAGCGGCTTTCCTGGTAAATGGCGGCGCACTGGTGGTGGATGGTTCCATCGCCAGCGGCCTTGTCGATGTTGGCGGCGGCAGCCTCTCTGGCCACGGCAATATTGCTGGAGCTGTCCAGGTCTATGGCGGAACGCTCGAAGGACGATCCGGGCAGACTCTCACAATCGGAGGCGGACTTTCGCTGGCTTCGGCGTCCCGGATCGATGCCAGCCTTGGTACAGCCGGCAGCGCAGCGCTTTTCAGCATCGGGGGCAACCTCATTCTCGACGGCAGGCTGAACATTTCCGATGCCGGCGGCTTCGGCGCCGGGGTCTATCAGTTGCTGACCTATGGCGGCACGCTGACCGACCGCGGGCTCGAGATTGGCGCAATCCCGGCCGGGGTGACGGCCGGAGACCTGTCTGTTCAGACAGCGGTGGCGGGCCAGATCAATCTGGTTTCGTCGACCGGGGCCACGCTGGGCTTCTGGGATGGCGGCAATCGGGCGTTTCATGGCAACGGTCGTGTCGACGGCGGCTCCGGTGACTGGCTGGCAGACGACAGCAACTGGACGGAGCAGACCGGCGTCATCAACGGTCGGTTCAAGCCTTTGCCGACCTTCGCGATATTCCAGGGAGCCCGGGGTGTCGTGACGGTTGACGACAGGGCAGGCGCGGTCAGCGCCACCGGGATGCAGTTTTCAACTGACGGCTACCGCATCGAGGGCAGCGCGATAGACCTTCAAGGCGCTGACGGACGCAGCATCATCCGTGTCGGCAACGGCAGCCTTTCGGGAACAGGAACCGTCGCCACGATTGCTTCGGCGTTGTCTGGCAGCACATCGCTGGTCAAGGACGACTATGGCACTCTGATCCTGGAAGGGACAAACAGCTATTCGGGCGGGACCGCCGTTCGCGGTGGCACGCTGCAGGTGTCGCGGGACGACAATCTCGGCGCGGCCGCGAGCCGGCTGAGCCTGAGTGGCGGCACGCTGAAGACGACGGCAAGTTTTGGCACGGCTCGCGCAATCACGCTTGCCGGGACTGGCGTGTTCGACGTCGCCGGCGGCGCCAACCTCAGTCTCCAGGGCGCCATCTCGGGAACCGGCGATCTGGTCAAGGAAGGATCCGGCACACTCACGCTCGCTGGTACGGGCAGTTATCGCAACAGCCTCGTTGGCGCCGGCACGCTCGTCGGCGACGCCTCGTCAATTGCCGGCAACATCGGCAACGCCGCGATCATGGTCTTTGATCAATCCGCAGCCGGGGTCTTCGCCGGCGATATCCTCGGGCTCAATGGCACCAGCGGTGTGATGTTCAAGCGAGGTACCGGTGACCTGACACTGACGGGCAAGTCATCGCTCGACTGGCGACTAGAGGCAGGTAGTCTCGCCTCATCGGCGGACAGGTTCGCAGGCAATGTCTCGATTGCGCCGGGCGCGGCCTTCATTCTCGGGCAGACGTCAGACGGCAGCTATTCCGGCGCCATTTCCGGCATTGGACGCCTGTTGAAGCAGGGCGTTGGTGTCCTAAGGCTCACCGGCGACAGTTCGGGCTTCGCCGGTTCGACGCTTGTCGAGACCGGGGTGCTGTCTGTTGACGGCAAGCTCGGCGGGACCGTGGACGTCCTCGCCGGCGCTCGATTGCAAGGCAATGGCACGGTCGGTCGCCTCACCGTTGCTGGGCTGATCGCGCCGGGCAATTCGATCGGCACGCTGAACGTCGGCGGCGATGTTACCCTGGCCGCCGGCTCGACCTACGAGGTCGAGATCGGCGGGAACGGCAGCAGTGACCGTATCGCCGCTGGCGGCAAGGCGGCGCTTGGCGGGGCAAAGGTGGGGGTGACCGCGCTCGATGCGAAGACCAGCTACCAGGATGGTCAGAGCTACACGATCCTCACGGCAGCAGGTGGCATCACCGGAAGCTTCGATCCGGCCGTGCTGTCGCGCTCGGCCTTTCTCGATGCGACCCTGGCCCAAAGCGCGAATGCAGTCGACCTGAAGATTGCGGTGAAGGAAACGGGGCCGGTGTTCGACAAGGCCGCCAACACCGACAATCAGAAGCAGACTGCCGGTGCGCTGGATACGCTGCAGCAGAGCGGTGCGTCGCTAGCGCTCTACAACACGCTGCTGGTGCTGTCGGCCGATGAGGCGCGCGCCGCCTTCGACAGCCTGTCGGGCGAGGTCCATGCCGCGACGGTGACCGGACTGATCGAGGACAGCCGCTTTACGCGCGATGCCATCAATGAGCGCCTGCGCTCGGCCTTCGAGACCGTCGGCGGCGTGCCGCTGATGGGCTATGGCGAGGATGCGAAAGAAATCACCACGGCTTCGGTTGCGTCCGAGCGCTACGGCGCCTGGGGTTCGGTGTTCGGTTCGGGGGGGCATTTCGGCGGCGACGGCAATGCCGCCAGGCTGTCGCGTTCGACCGGCGGCTTCGTCACCGGTGTCGATGGCCTGATCACCGACGACGTCCGCCTCGGCTTTATGGCCGGCTACAGCCATTCGTCTTTCAAGGTCAATGATCGGCGTTCATCCGCCTCAAGCGACAACTACCATCTCGGACTCTATGGCGGCACACAGCTTGGTGCGTTCTCGCTGCGCTCCGGTCTCGCCTACACGTGGAGTGAAATCGACAGCAGTCGTGAGGTCGCTTTCCCCGGCTTCAGCGACAGCCTGACCGGCTCCTACCGCGCCGGCACCACGCAGGTTTTCGGGGAATTGGGCTACAGCCTCAAGGCCGGCAGCGTCGCCTTGGAGCCGTTCGCCAACCTCACCTATGTCAATGTCCACACCAACGGCTTTGCCGAGCAAGGCGGCGCATCGGCGCTGACAGTCCAAAGCGGTTCCAACGACAGCACCTTCACGACGCTCGGGCTTCGTGCTTCGACCGGTTTCGACATCGGCTCAACCAAGGCGACGGCACGTGGCATGATCGGATGGCGCCACGCCTATGGCGATTTGACGCCGACGGTGAGGCAGACCTTCACGGGCAGCAATGCCTTCACGATCGCCAGTGCGCCGATCGCAGAGGATGCCGCCGTCATCGAAGCCGGGCTCGACTTCGCCATCACGCCAAAAGCAACGCTCGGCCTCTCCTACCACAGCCAGGTTGCCTCGAAATTGCTTGACCACGGCGTTCGGGCCGATTTGAACGTGCAATTCTGACGGGCGTCCGAAGGGCAAGAGATTGGCAAACGCAGGGATGGTCCGTCGAGGGCGTCCACTTCGGCGCGGATTTGGCTCAGTCCCCGGCAGTCCTGGTTGGCGTATTTTCGTGTGCCGGGATGTCGACCGCTAGATTTGCATCCCGCCGCTTGTGGCAAACGCGGACAAGCTTGCCCGGCGATCGGGTTCAAGACTCTGGCGTCCCATCGATGCATCGCAGGAGAATGTGACCACAGCGTTGCGCTGTCGTCATCGAAGTCATGCCGGATCAGAACCCATGACCAGTCCCTCGATGTCATGCTTTTGCGTAATCGGCACCAGGTCGTCGACGATTCGGCAAACCACATGCTTCTTCGCCAATTCGGGCAGGGCGTCATGCCAATCCTGGGTGACCATCATGTCATGCAGTTCCGCGTGGCCTGCGCCCGGAGCGTCGACGCCAAGCACGAGGACCGGCCGGGCAACCGGCGAGCGATGCTCGGTGCCGCGATGGACAGTGAGCGCCGACCGGCATGAGATGTCGCCGCGCTGCGGAAACTTGCGCACCGCACGCTCTTGGAACCGGCCCCACAGGGACTTGTCAGGAAACATCTCGTGTTTCCAGTCGCGGCCGTCATCATAATGCGTACCGGGCGCGATTTCGAATGGCCCCATCTCCTCTTCGACATCGACGCCGGTGAGATTGAAGGCAAGCGAGGTCAGCTTGCGCTCGCGATAGGTCTCGACAGGCGAGGGGAAGTCACGATGCCAGGGTTGGTATTTCGCGCCCTGGAACGGCACGTCGAGCCCGATCTCGACGATTTGATAGTCGGGTCCCAGAACGTTCGTGCAGACATCGACCACCCATGGATGGGTGACGAGATCGACGAATCCGCGAAAGTCCTGCGGGTGGATCTCGACATACCAGCGGCGCGGACCGCGGCCCACCGCGCCGCCCGGCCTCTGGATGGCTGACCAGAAGGCCGTCATCATATCCTCGCGCATCGCATCAGCCCATTGCGGGGTGAAGGCGCCCTTCAGCCCTATGATGCCTTCTTCAGCAAGCTGTGAAGCCTGCACCGCGATATCGTAGTCGGGGGTGGTTTGTGTGCTCATCGCCGGCTCCTCCCTGTCCTTTGAGGTTACGGGAACTAATAAATATTAGTCAATGGCCTGAATATTATTAGCTGCTATAAGGAGGCGGAAGGGAAGGTCATGACCGAACGGATCACCAAGAAACGCGTCACCATGATGGATGTCGCAAAGGCAGCCGGCTGTTCGCAGGCAACCGTTTCCGTCGTTCTGAACAATATCACTGACATCAAGATTTCGCCGGACCTGCGTCACCGGGTTCTGGAATCAGCCCGTTCGCTCGGCTACGGACGGGGAAGCCCGATCCTGCGTGGTGCGCTCGAAGGCCTGCGCGGAAGTTGCGTCGGTTTCATCGTCGACCAGCTCTCCACGACGCCCGAGGCCGTCAACGCCATCGAGGGCGCGCGCCAGGCCTCGTGGAGCGATGACGTGACCATTTTGGTCGCGCAGACGCAAGGGCGTGCGGAACATGAGCGAAAGGCCTTGGCTTGCCTGCTCCAAGCCGGCGCCCAGGGCCTGATCTATATGTCGATCTTCACCCGCCGCGTGTCACTGGATCGGGTCTTCCAGGACTTGCCCATGCCGGTGGTGCTGCTCAACTGCTATACGGGCGAGCAAGTCTTTCCCTCGGTGGTTCCGGATGAGGTTTCCGGCGGTCGTCAGGCAACGGCCTCGCTCATAGCGCAAGGGCACCGGCGCATCGCCACCATCGTCGGTGAAAATTTCATGGAGGCTGCGCAAGATCGTCTCGCCGGCTACCGGCAAGCGCTGGCGGAAGCCGGGATCGCTTATGACGATGCGCTTGTCGTGAGCGGAAACTGGACACCGACTTCGGGCTATGAAGCAACGCGCAAGCTGCTGGCGCTCAACGCGCCGCCGACGGCGATCTTTTGCCAGAACGACAAGATGGCGATGGGCTGTTTCACCGCCGCAGCCGAAGTCGGCATGAACATCCCGCACGACCTGTCGGTCGTCGGGTATGATGACGACGAATTATCTCGTCACCTGCGCCCGCAACTCACCACGCTGGAGCTGCCGCACCGGCAGATGGGAGCCTGGGCTATCGCACAACTCGCCAGGAAGGTTGAGCGAAAGTCCCACCGCACCCACAAGGTGACGTGCGCCATGGTGGAGCGGGCGTCAACAGCCCCTTTGGGGCAGCCGTTTCGGACCGTCAAACCGCGAGCGGGCGCGATCACCGATCACACCTGATACACTTGGCCGCGTAGGATGCCGTTCGCTGGAGGCAGCCGTCTCGCCGCTGTCGTTGGAGGCCCTGCCGATGGCTATAGGCTCGCCAGCGGGATTTCGAGTGTGACCAACAGGCCTTGCTCTCGCCAGTCGCGCTCAATCCGTCCGTCCAGTCCCCTCAGCACTGCTTTCTCAAGCGCTGTTCCAAACCCTTCGCGGCCAGGGTCCCGGCTGGGGGCCAGTTTCGCCTCTTCCTTCCATGCAAGCTGCAGCGCATCGCCTGCCACGGTCGTCTTGACCGCGAGCGCACCCTCGGGAGTCGACAGCGCGCCGTATTTGGCGGCGTTGGTGGCAAGTTCGTGCAGCAGCAGGGCAAGTGAAGTCAGGGCACTGCCTGAAACCGGCACGTCGGCGCCGTCGACGTCGATGCGCGTTGCGTCGTCGAGTTCGTAGGGGGCAAGGATGGCCTTGACCAGCGAGACCACGGTCGCCGAGGCGCCAACCGGCATCTGGCCACCCGTCAGGTCCGGCAGAGTGAGGGCATGGGCGGCAGCCAGCGTGCGCAGGCGCGCCTTCAGGTCATTCGACAGGTCCTCGACCGTGCTTGCGGTTCGTGCGCTCAACGAAATAAGGCCGGAGGTCAGGCTGAACAGGTTTTTGATGCGGTGGTTGACCTCGCGCAGCAGCACGTCCTGCTGCGCCCTGGCATCCTGGTGCAGGCTGAGATCATGCGTCAGCGTCAGCAGGAACTCGTCCTTGCGACGGCCGGCTTCGGCGAGCGCTTCGGCCTGCGCCTGCAGCGCGTCACGCTGTGCTGCGATCTGCTGGCGCTGCCGGTAGAGCTCGAAGAACACATCCGCCTTGCTGCGCAGGATGTCGGGTTCGATGGGCTTCTGGATGAAGTCGACAGCGCCTGCCTCATAGCCCTGGAACCGGCGCTGGCCATCGGTGCTGCCAGCCGTCACGAAGATGATCGGAATGCGGCGGGTACGCTCATTGCCGCGCATCAGCTCGGCCAGCTCGAAACCATTGAGGCCAGGCATCTGCACATCAACCAGGGCAAGCGCGACGTCATGGCGAAGCAGCAGTTCGAGCGCCTCATCGCCCGAACGCGCCTTCAGCAGCACCAAATCATCGCGGCGCAGCAAAGCCTCGAGCGAGAGAAGGTTCTCCTCGAGATCGTCGACAAGGAGAAAGTGAACTGGACTCATGGATGGGCCTGCATGGTTTGGAGATTAACGGCGATCTCGGCAAGCGACATGACGCTCGCCCTGGGTACAGAAAGGATTGCCGCTTCGGGCATTGCCGAGGCGAAAGCCCCGTCGGGGTTTTGGACAAGTGCGGCCCCGCCGCATGAAACCACGGCGTGCAGTCCCCTGGCACCGTCCTGGTTGGCGCCGGTCAGGATGATTGCGAGCAGGGCGGGGCCATAGGCGTCGGCGGCGCTCTCGAAAAGGACGTCGATCGAGGGGCGCGAAAACAGCACCGGCTCGTCGCTGGACAGCGCCAGCGTTCTGCCTGTCTCGACCAGAAGATGGTAGTCGGGCGGCGCGAAATAGACGGTGCCGGCGACGATCGGCTCCTTATCCTCGGCTTCTTTCACCGGGATTCGGCATTTTGCCCGCATCAATTCAGACAGCAGGCTATCGCGATCCGGCGGCACGTGGACAACGATCAGGATGGGCAGCGCGAAGTCGCGCGGCAAGGTCGGAAGGATGGCTGAAAGCGCTTCGAGCGCACCCGCCGAGGCTCCGATGACGATGGCTTCAGGGCTGGCAGGCGTCATGGCCCGCGCCTTTGATAAATCTTGTCCTCGCGCACGAAATCCTCGAAACCGTCGTCATGGCTCGAAAAGCGCAGGCTCTCCTTGGCGCCGAGACCCAGGAAGCCTTTGCGGGCAAGCGAATCCTTGAAGAGCCCAAGCGCCCGGTCCTGCAAGTCGCGGTCGAAATAGATCAGCACATTGCGGCACGAGATCAGGTGCATTTCGGCAAAAACCGCGTCGGTCACCAGGCTGTGGTCCGAAAAGACGACGTTGCGGCGCAGCGACCGGTCGAACGACGCCTTGCCGTAGGCGGCCTGGTAATAGTCGGAGAGCGATGACTTGCCGCCGGATTTGCGATGGTTCTCCGTAAAAAGCGGGATGCGGTCGATGGCGAAGACGCCGGCTTCGGCGGCGTGCAGCGCTTCCTGGTTGATGTCGGTGGCGTAGAAGATCGTGCGCTCTTCCAGGCCTTCCTCGCGAAACAGGATGACCAGCGAATAGAGTTCCTCGCCTTCGCTGCAGCCTGCAATCCACACCTTGAGCGAAGGGTAGGTCTTCAGATGCGGCACCACCTTCTCGCGGATGGCGCGGAAGTAGCTGGGATCGCGGAACATCTCGCTGACCTGCACGGTGAGATAGCGCAGGAAATGCGGCAGCATGGCCGGCTCGTGCAGCACATGTTCCTGCATGGCGGAGAAGGTCGCGAAGCCCATCTGCTGCCGCGCCTGCCTGAGGCGCCGCTTGATCGATGCCATCGAGTAGTTGCGGAAATCATAGTGGTAGCGAACGAACAGCGCCTCCAGCAGCAGCCGGATTTCGATGTCCTCGACCTTCTCGTAGGCGAGGGGCTCCTTCACTTCGGCATCCATACGCGCACGAGAGACAGCAGCTTTTCAACGTCAAGCGGCTTGGCCATGTAGTCGTTGGCGCCGGCCTCGATGCAGCGCTGCTGGTCATCGGGCATTGCCTTTGCCGTCAGCGCGATGACCGGCAGTTTCTTCCAGCGGGAGTTCTTGCGGATTTCGCGCGTCGCGGTCAGCCCGTCCATCACCGGCATCATCACGTCCATCAGCACCAGGTCGATCGCCTTTCCAGGCTCCTCGGCATTGGCCAGCGCATTCAACGCCTCCTGGCCGTTGCGGGCGATCTCGACCGCGGCGCCGCGCGGTTCCAGCACATTGGTCAGCGCGTAGACGTTGCGGATGTCATCCTCGACAATCAGGATGCGGCGGCCCTCAAGCAGGGCGTCGCGGTTGCGAGCCTTGCGGATCATCTTCTGCCGGTCGCGCGGCAATTCGGAAATCACCTGATGCAGGAAAAGGCTGACTTCATCGAGCAGCCGTTCCGGCGATTTGGCGCCCTTGATGATGATCGACTTGGAATAGCGCCGAAGGCGCTGCTCGTCGTCAGCCGACAGATCCTTGCCGGTGTAGACGATGACAGGCGGGAATGCGTAATTGCCTTCCTGGCTGAGCGTCTCGAGCAGCGAGTAGCCTGAGGCATCGGGCAGCGTAAGATCGAGCACCATGCAGTCGAAGGTCTGTTCGCCAAGCAGCCTGACACATTCCGCTGCCGTGCCGGCGGTCACCGTCTCGACCTCGTCGGAGGCCAGCAGTTGCGCAACCGCCTCACGCTGGACCGGGTCATCCTCGACGATCAGGATGCGGTGCGCGCGCTTGGCCAGCCTTTCTTCGAACTTCTGCAGCACCTCGACCAGCTGCTCGCGCTTGACCGGCTTGATCTCGTAGCCGACGGCGCCGAGCGAAAACGCGGTTTCGGCATGATCTTGCCCGGACACGACGTGGATCGGAATATGCCGGGTCTGGTCGTCACGCTTCAGCCGGTCGAGCACCGACAGCCCTGACTGGTCGGGCAGGCCGACGTCGAGAATGATGGCGTTCGGCACAAATTCCCTTGCTAGGCTGAGCGCTTCGTCCGCTGTTCCCGCGACGAGGGCATGGAAGCCCATCTCCCTGGAAATGTCGCGCAGGATGGCCGCGAACTTGTCGTCGTCCTCGACAACCAGCAGCACACGCTTTGCGTCGGCCAGCGCATTGCGATCATCCTTCACACGCCGCAGCACGGCAGGCGATGCGGAACGCGGCGTTTGCGAAGCGGCCGGTGCCACCGTCGCCGGCGCACTCGGTTGATCCTCGCGTGGCGCCACCTTGGCCGGGTCGTAGACCGCCGGGATTGTCACGGTGAAGGTGCTGCCTTTGCCTTCCTCACTCTTGATGTCGATCGTGCCGCCCAGCAGCCTGGCGAGCTGGCGCGAGATCGACAGGCCAAGGCCGGTGCCGCCGAACTTGCGGCTGATCGTGCCGTCGGCCTGGTGAAACGCCTCGAAGACCCGGCTCTGCTGGTCGGCGCTGATGCCGATGCCGGTGTCCGAGACGGCGAAGGCGATCTGGCCGTCACTGGTTTTGTCGACAATAAGCCGAATTTCACCTTTTTCTGTGAATTTACAGGCGTTTGACAGGAGATTTTTCAGTACTTGTTCAAGGCGTTGCGGGTCGGTTTCGATCTCTGCAGGGCAGCCGGCAGCGATGTCGATGACCAGATCCAGCTTCTTGTCCGCTGCCACCGGCTCGAACAGCTGGCGCAGATTGCCGGCCAGCCGCTCGACGGCAACCACCTCAGGCCGGATTTCGACATGGCCGGCCTCGATCTTCGACAGGTCGAGAATATCGTTGATGAGCGTCAGCAGGTCATTGCCGGACGACTGGATCGTGCGCGCATATTTGACCTGCTCCTCGGTCAGATTGTCATCGGGATTGTCCGCCAGCAGCTTGGCCAGGATCAGCGAGGAGTTGAGCGGCGTGCGCAGCTCATGCGACATGTTGGCCAGGAAGTCAGACTTGTAGCGGCTTGCCTGTTCCAGCTCGCGGGCCTTGGTCCGGACCGTCGCGTTGATCCGCTCCAGATCGTCGCGTTGCTTCTCCAACTGCTGGGTCTGTTCCTCCAACTGCGAATTGGTCTGCTCAAGCTCGATGTGCTGCTGCTCCAGCCTGGCCTGCGATTCCTTGAGCGCCCGGCCTTGTTCTTCCAACTCCTCATTGGAAACGCGCAGTTCTTCGCTTTGCGTCTGCAGCTCCTCGGCCTGACGCTGCGTCTCGTCCAGCAGGGTACGAAGCTGCTGGCGATAGCTTGCCGAACGCACCGCGATGGCGATGGCTTTGGAAGCGGCTCGCAGGAGCGCAAAGCTGCGTTCCTCTATCGGATCCAGGAATCCGAGTTCGAACACGGAGTTCACTTGGCCGTCCAGGCTGGCGGGTACCATGGCGAAGTGTCTGGGCTGGGCCTGTCCGAGCGTCGAGCCGAAGGCGAGGTAACCCTGCGGGACGTCATTGACCAGCATCGCCCGATCCTCGGCCGCGGCCTGTCCGAGCAATCCTTCCCGCGGTGTAATCTGCGACGGAACCGCGCTGTCGTCAGGCACGCCGTAGGTAGATGTCCGCCGGTATAGTGCGCCGCCGCCGGCAAAGAACGCACCGGCCACGGCGCCGGTGTAGCCGGCGAGGGATTCAAGCACGCTGTTGCCCAGCTGTTCCAGGGATTGGTCACCCAGCATGGCGGTCGCCAGCGCGACTTCTCCCGATTGCAGCCATTCCTGGCGCCGCCTTGCCAGCGTCGCGCGGCGCACCAGGAAGCCGATGGCGAATGTCAGGATCAGGCCGAGGGCGCCGGAGAGGGCACTGCTTGCGACGGCCGTTCTTTGCGCGCTGCCCATTTGCGCAATGCGCTCCGAGCGGATTCGCGTTTCTTCGTTGGCCAGTTCGGCGAGCTGGTTGCGAATGGCATCCATTTCCGCTTTGCCGCGCCCCGAGTTCACGATTGCAAGGGCGGGCTCCAGCCCTTGTGCGCGACGAAGCTCGATTGTCTCCTTCATTTCGGCGAGCTTGGAGTCCAGATGCTGCTTGAGTTTGGCGATTCTCGGCGCCTGCGTGGGACTCTCACCCGAGAGCGTGCCGATTTCCGCAAGCTTCATGGGAACGGCATGCAGGGCGGAATTGTAAGGTTCGAGATAGCGATCATCGTTGGTGAGCAGGAAGCCGCGCTGTCCGGTTTCGACGTCCTGGACGATCGAAAGCATCTGGTCGAGCGCAACGATGGCTCTGTGGGTCTGCATGACCCGTTCGTTGCCTTCGCGAAGCGCCTGGAGATTGAGGAAAGCAATCGCGCCACTGACCAGGAAGAAAACCACCGCGGCCGCGAGGCCCATCGCGACAGCGGGATCGAGCCCCAATTTTCGCGCAGGATTGCCAGCTTGGAAGGGATAGGACATACGAAAAACTCGCGGAGATGAAGCCGTCTCCCGAGACGCCGGGCCTGGCTGTGGATCAGATGGATCGGGGTAGGGCGGTCAGGTCGTGGGCAGGCTGCAGTTTAGCATCGGAACATTAGCTGTTCTGTATAAAAGTGCACATTTCCGCAGTCGAGCCTTCGAAACCGCTGGCGGTTCTGTGGATAGACGCTCGATGCGTCAAGCCGTGTCCAGGAGGAGTGGCCGTCGGCATCGTCTTTGGCTGAAGCCGTCTCAGCCGTAAGACCGAGGCGCCTAAACGCGCATACGAATCCACAAAAGCGCGCCGGCGGCGCACGTCACCGCGACCGCCTGGAACCATCGGCGTTCCCAGATCCGCGGTGGTCTTTCCCAATTATAGCCAGGCATTCCACTCTTCCCCCGTCTGAAGTTCACACGTCCTCTACCGCAAAAACCGGCTGAGGTCATCGACGGTGCCGGTGCACATCAACGCCACTCCGTGGCCTTGCTGTGTCGGGCACTGCGCCAATGCGGATTGTTGACCGCTTCCCGGGAACAACAGGGCTCAGTCTTGGTCAGGTTTGAGCAGCGGACCTGTGACCACGGATGTACTGGCACCGCCGCTGCTCCTGAGAGGCCGGGAACCCGGCCTTTCGCTTGGTGTTCCCATCGACGTTGCAGCGGCAGAGGCTGCTGAGTTCGCCTTGGCAACCTCTCAACCCATTGATGTGATGTGTCAGGAAGCAACGGTAGTGAATTGATATCAATGAATAAACTTGCTACAATTCAGAGACGCCCTGCTGATCCTGACGGCGTTGGTTGGCTCAGATCCGAGGCTTGGGTGCCGGTTCGCGGCCGGAGTCGCCGGAGTTTGGTTCGCCTTTCGGTTCAATGAGCAGGACCTTGACCTCCTGTTCTGCTCTTGGCCGATGCACGATCCCCTTCGGCACCACGAACAGCTCGCCGGCCTTGATCACCTGGGAAGGTTGCCCTTCGATATCCATGACCATCTCGCCTTCGAGGACGAAGAAGAAGTCATCCGTGGTGTCATGCTTGTGGAACGGGTACTCACCTTTGAATTTCACCACCATGACGTCGTTGGCATTGTAGTCAGCCACGACATGCGGATCCCAGTGACTTGAAAACAAAGCCAGCTTCTCGGCGGTGTTGATCGGTTTCATCGTTGGGAGTCCTCTTCATGTGACGGGGACAAACAGCAATGCTTCGCTGTCCGCTCTTCGGATTGGTGTCGCATACCAGATCCATCAGCGGAGTGTCGCGAGCAGCGGTCATGGTGCGGCGCTTGTCGAAGATTCGTGCAGTGGATGTTTCGGTTGATGGGCGATGCCTCAGCGGTCGGCCAGCATGGCGTCGGTGACTTCACGACCTGTATGCTGCGGCATGATGAGCCCGGCGAGCTTGAAGCCCTGTCGCTTCGCCTCTGCAAGGTACTCATCGCGGGTTTCTTGCGGCAATGAAGGCGCGCGAGCAAGCAGCCAGAGGTATTTGTGGTTTGGCGTGCCGACCAGCGCCACGTCATAGCCGGGATCGAGCTTGAGCACCCAGTAATCGCCGCTTGTGAACGGCAGCCAGCGCAGGCTCTTGGGCAGGAAAGTCACCTTGAGACGCGAGTTGCTGCCGTCTACCGGAGTCGCTTCGCCAAGGGCCCGTGCCGGCTTGCCCTCCTTGTCGAAACACCTGTTGTCGACGCGAACCTTGCCATCGTCGCTCAGCGAATAGGTGGCCGTGATATCGGTTGCCGCCTCGTCTTCCCATTTGATCGGCTGGCGACAGATTTCATACCAACGGCCGAGATAACGCTTGAGATCAAGCATGGGGACGGCGGTGACATCGGACATATTGAACGCTCCATGGCGAGACCAAACGCGCCTCGACACGTTGTGTTCCGCCCAGGATCGGTAAGGTTCAGAGATGGCCTTGCTTTTGAACAAAAATGTCACTCGGAAGTTCGGCGATGGAGCACCGATCATCCTGAAATCTGTTGGAGGGTCGAAGCGCGCGGCGAACACGATCTGCCGCAACGCCCGCAGGCGATTCTGCGCTCGACGATGGGTAGCGGGAAAGCCGGAGCGGTTTCCTGCGAGGAATTCCCTCATCGAAACCATCGTCGAACCCGTACGCAAAGCGAATGGCGCCGAGCGTGACGTCGCGCAGGATGTGGTCGAAAAGGGCCGAACCAGCGGCGCGGCCTCTTCGAAGGTTAGCTAGCGACGCCTGTAGTCGCTCCCCGAGCGTGCCAGGGGCTCAAAACACCGCGAGATATTTCAGCAGCGAGATAATGCCGATGACGATGACGACGAGCTGAATGATCTGGCGTATGCCGCCCTCAAGCGGCAGCCTCTGAACGAGGTACAGGACCAGAACGATGACGAGAAAAGTGATGAGGATGCCAATAAGTACGCCGGAAGCCATATTCCCTCTCAAAAGCGCGAAATGCGCGTTCAAAAACTCCAGATTGCGGGACTGGTTCCAACTGTTTTGGGCGTAAGATAAACGTGGCCTGCGACCATCATGTCATAACGGATCGCTTCACTTGGCTTTCCCATTTTGACGAAGGTCTGGAACGAAACCGCTCCGGAGAACTTAGGGGTCAAGTCGTCGAGCAGAATTCGATCGCTACCTTGCCGGGATAGGCATTCGTAGCGCCACCAACTGCTTGGTAAGATGGTCAGTACCTTGGCCACGAGATTCGCGAGAATCCGCAAGGTGAGAAAGGAAGAGGAGGGCAGGTTGAGCAAACGCAATCCTCCATGAATCGAATCCCCGGATGTCGCGCCCGGCCAGGACAGCATGCTGGCGCAGTTGCTGGAAGATATCGAACAGGAAGAGACGCCGGAGCGCTTGCTCAAGCTTGCGCGGGAGCTGCAGCAGCAATTGTCGCTGCGCAAGCAGCGCGAGACACCCAGTTAGGACGTCCGCCCGCGGCGTACGTCGTCGGCCTGGAATAGTGGCGACGAGAACCTCTTGCTTTGCTCCATCAGCGTGTCGGGAGAGGTTTCACCGAGTTCCTCGAGCAGGTGCTGACGAGCCCGGTTGAGCCTGCTTTTGACGGTTCCGACGGCGCATCCGCAAATCTTGGCAGTCTCCTCATACGATTCCCCCATCACGCCCGCGAGCATCAGCACTTCCCTGTAAGGCTGCGGCAGACGGTTGATCGCCTCGTGGATTTCTCTGCCTCGCACTGACCATTCCTGAGTGGCCTCGATCCTCGGGCGAGCGGCAACACAATCAATGCTGCCCGGCGCCTCCCGGATATAGACCTTGATGCGTTTGTAGAATGTGTTGCGCATGATGGTGAACATCCAGGACTTGAGGCGTGTGTTCGGCTCAAAACTGTCGAAGCTGTTAAGCGCCTTCACCAGCGTTTCCTGAACAAGATCGTCGGCATCGTTGGGGTTTCGGCAAAATGTTCGGGCAAAGGCGCGAAACGCGGGCACCAATTCCACGATGGATGCATCGTCTCTCAAATTCGAAGAAATCTCAGTCACCCGAAACGGCCCCATCCAAACGAGTTCACAGCACCTAGAATGGTTGAGGGCCCAAGCTGTTCCTAAAATTAGATCACAAATGAATATCTGAGCCTTTTTTCATTCCGCGCTGTCCCTCGGGGTACCGCTCGGGCAACTTCATGGCTGTTCTATGCCTGCGCTCCGGACTGGGGTCGGGAGATCGCCACAGCATTCCACACGTTTGACAATGATGCGGAACAACTGCACTGCGAGTGCGTTCTCTGTGCGCAGCCCTCTGGGGCTCCGTCTTGGACAAACGGTCTTTTTGAATCTAACTCATCAGATCGAATCCCGAATGGGATCGCGAGGAGACTGAAATGCGATCTCTTGCCGGCGCGAACATCCTCATTGTTGAAGACGAGTTCGTCGTTGCCAACGAAATCGCTGGCTACTTCGCCGAACTGGGCGCCGAAATCCTGGGGCCTGTGGCCACGGTAGAACAGGCGCGCCCCTTAGCCGAGCGCGCCGACGCGGCAGTGCTCGACATCAACCTGCGTGGCGTGCCCGTCTTTCCGATTGCCGATCGTCTGGCCGAACGCGGCGTGCCGATCGTCTTTTTCAGCGCCTATGACAGGAATGTCATTCCCCCTCGGCTTGGCCACATTGCCAGCCTGGTGAAACCAGCCGACCGCAGGCAGATCATCGAGCAGCTTTTTCCTTCGCCCTGCCGTGAAACGGAAGAAAGCACCGACATTGAAGCGCTGTTGCCCAAACTGAGGCTGGCGGCGCGTCTGATCCTTCCCGAACCCAATGCAGCCGATCGCCTTGTCGAACTGACACTGAGCGCCGCCATTCGAGAGATGGACGATCGGCCACCGGAGCTTTCGGTGCGCGAATGGCTGAACGCTCTCTTGCAGCGCAATGCCCGGAAGGCTCGGGATCTGCTTCAGTAACGCCACGAAATTCCCGTTCCGATCATTTCAAAAGGCAGGTCTTCGCAGCAGCCAGCACCGCTCGCCGTGCATCGGTGCGCGGTGACGGAACATCCGACCGCATTGCCGGTTAGGCAAAGAGCGCACCAGCGGAGGCTTTTGATGGCTGATAAAATCGACACTCGCGATCTTGAGCAGCCGTTGCAGAAGCAGCAGCAGGACATGCCCGGCCACACCGAAGCCATGAGGCCGCGTCCCGATCATGGCGAAGATACCTACCAGGGGAGTGACAAGCTAAAAGGGCGCGCTGCGATCATAACAGGTGGCGACTCCGGCATAGGCCGCGCGGTGGCGATTGCCTTTGCCCGCGAGGGCGCTGACATCTTGATTTCCTACCTCAGCGAAGATGACGACGCGCAGGAGACCGCGCGATGGGTTGAACATGCCGGGGGCAGGGCAGTGCTTGCCCGGGGCGATATCGGTGAAGAATCGCACTGCCGACGCATTGTTGAGCAGGCGGTGAGCGAATTTGGCCGTATTGACATATTGGTCAACAACGCCGCCCACCAGGCGACGATCGATCGTATAGAGGACCTGACGGCGGAAGAAATCCAGCTGACCTTCCGTACCAACATCTTCAGCCAGTTCTACCTCAGCAAGGCCGCCCTTTCGCATATGAAGGACGGCGGCAGCATCATCAACACCGCCTCTATTCAGGCTGCCGATCCTTCGCCCGACCTGCTTGCCTATGCCGCTACCAAGGGCGCCATTGTCAACTTCACCATCGGCCTTGCCAGGATGGTCGCTGAACGCGGTATCCGGGTTAATGCGGTGGCCCCGGGACCCGTCTGGACGCCGCTGATCCCGTCCACGATGCCGCCCGACAGGATTGAGAAATTCGGGAGGAACACGCCGCGTGGGCGCCCGGCCCATCCCGGCGAACTGGCGGGAGCCTATGTCCTTCTTGCTTCGGATCAGGGCAGCTATATGAGCGGCGCGGTCATCCCTGTGACCGGCGGCCGTCCGCTTTAGCACTCGAGACCAGGAAGGACGCCGGACTAGCGCCCGACAGACGGGCCAGAGGGGATCGCACTCCAGTCGGTTTGAAACGGCGCGGTAATCTCGCATACCAATCCTGTCGGCGCATAGTCCACACGCACCTCGCCGTTCATTTGCGCAGACAGCAACTCAATCAGTCGTGTTCCGAAGCCCTTTCGGCGGGGCGGCTCGACCACCGGGCCGCCTGTTTCCCTCCACGCGATCGTGAGCTGAGGGCGATCTTCGCCAGTGATCGACCAATGGATATCCACGCGCCCAGAAGGAACCGAGAGGGCGCCATACTTGGCTGCGTTCGTTGCCAGTTCATGCAACGCCAGCGAGAAGGAAAGCACCACATCGGACGGCAATCGCAGCTGCGGACCGCTGATCGTCAGGTTGGCTCCGTCATGCGGGGACAGGACCTCCGCAACGAGTGTTGCAAGCTCCGCTCCGCTCCAGCTCTCCGCGGTCAGCAGATCGTGTGCTTTCGACAAAGCCAATAGCCGTGCCTCGAACGCCGCCCGCGCGAGCGCATGTTCGTCGCCGCGAAAGGTCTTCATGGCAATTGCCTGAACGGTCGCCAGCACATTCTTCACCCGATGCTTTAACTCGTTCATAAGCACGCGTTGAAGGCGCTCAGCTTCCTTGCGGGCACGGATGTCTCTGGCGATCTTCGATGCTCCGACGATCCGCCCGGTAGCGTCCCGAACCGGTGATACGGTGAGAGACACGTCGATATCGGTGCCGCTCTTGCGGACGCGCCGCGTCTCGTAAGGATCAACGCGCTCGCCATTGCGGATGCGTGCGAGGATCGTCTGTTCTTCCTCCGAGCGGTCCTTCGGCAGAAGAACCGTGACGGGCTGCCCGACAATCTCTGCGGCGGTATAACCGTAGAGCCGCTCGGCGCCCGCGTTCCAGCTCGTTATCGTTCCTGCGAGGTCAATGCTCATGATGGCGTCGTCGGACGACTCGATGATCGCGGCCAACCGCTGCGACGTTTCCTGGGCAATGACCCGTTCTGTCGTTTCGCTCACGATGCAGAACACGCCGCGCACCAGTCCGGCTTCGTCCCGAACCGGTGAGTAGGAGATATCGAAAAACACATTCTCCGGATGACCGTGCCGCTCGATATAGAAGGGCCGATCTTTTGCCGATACCGTTTCGCCTTTCTCGAGGACCCTCTTCAGCAGCGGCTCAAGGTCATCCCAGAGCTCCGACCAGTTTTCGCTGGCAGGCCTGCCGAGTGCGCGCGGGTGTTTGTCGCCAATCGTCGGCGCGTATGCGTCATTGTAAAGTGCGACAAAATCCGGCCCCCAAAACATGACGATCTGGGCCGTGGCGGTAAGCATGAGGTCGACGGCGATGCGAAGGCAGGACGGCCACGTTGACCCAGGCCCCAGGCTGCTGGTCGCCCAGTCGTAGCTGCCAATAAGTTCCGCCATACCCGCAGTGTCACGTGGCATTTTGATGCCCAATCACGATTCTCCCGTCCACCGATGAATTAGCACATCTGCAAATGCGCATCTTCTGGCCGCGTTGCATTTTCAGGAGCGTCCTCAAGGAACCTCAGATAGTCAAGGGCATTGCCTCGCCAACGAGGTTGTAGACTGAGGGGCTGTGGAGGTGAACGGCTATCACTGTCGGCCGCCGGCCAAAAACGATTCCGGGATCAGCGCAGCAGACCTTCCTGATCGAACGCGTCCCATCCGTCCAAGCCGCTGCCGCTGGTCACTCTTCCGCCGGAATCCTCGGCGGTGGTGTTTTTGCCTGCCCGCGTGGCCGCGGCCTTGTTTGCGCCGCGTCGCCTGTTTCGCGCGACTTCGTCAGCATCCTCTTCGCGCCAGATGTTCGGCAGATCGCGATCGAGGACCTCCTCGATGTGTTTGGGATCGAAAACGTGAAAGGTGACGGCTTTGGACCGCCCGCGCATTTTCACGGTGTGTGCCAATGCTTTGCAAGCGTCCGTCTTTCAACCACTTGTGTCGCTCGCGCGGTGAAATCGAAAGAATGTCCTCAGCCTCGCGCGGCAGCACTGGCAGTGTCTCGATGGTCGCTATGGTTTGGGCGATCTTGCCCGAGGCGACCCGGAACGCTGCCGCTTCGTCCTCGGCCATCTGCAGCGTTACGCTACCGGTTTCCGCTTTGACATGCTTCTTCGCTGCCCCCGGAACGCGGGCACGCAGTTCACGCTCGATGCCTTTGATGCGAATGGAAGATCCAAGCGTTGCGGCTGGCGACAATGGCCAAGCAGCAACCAGCGAAGGCGGTGGGTTCATGGCTTGCCGCTTCGGAATTTTAGGAAGGAACATGGCCGCCGCGATGTTGGCAATTGTCCACAAACTGTCTGGTATGGCGATTTTCTGGAGACTTGGACATCCTGCGCCAGCGGTATGCTGTCGGTTCTACCTATGCACTGTGGCACTTGAACGGCGGGCCGAGGATGCCCCCGCAGAAGTGTGGCCCCGGTCTCCTCCTCTGTGCTTGGTTCTCCTCATGCGTTGAAATCCCGAGCGACGCGTTCGAGCACGTCGCGGGGCTTGTCGGTGATTATCTCGCCATGACTTACAATGATGCGCGCAATATTGGCCTCAAGCGACCATTTGCGGAAGGCTTCACCCACTGCCTTGGCGTCCTTGACGAACAGCCACCTCCCAAAATAGGGCATTTTCGGTCGGGAAACACCGTAGCCCAGCAGGCGTGCCAGAATTTGCGCGCCAATCCCGTGAGGATGCCGTACGTTGGCCAGGATATCGTTGACGATCAGGGTTGTTCCTCCGTCCCGGAATACCAGAAGCGCTGCCTCTTTCTCCGCCACACCGGGGACCGTCTCCATGCGAACGGAATGATCGTTGAAAATATCGGTTGTCGCATCAACCTTGACGAGTTCCTGGACCGCTGCTCGAGCGCCTGGCGGGCAGACCACCTTTGCGCCAGGATAGCGAACTGCCCAAGGCTTGATGTCGAGCCGGTGGCCGGCACCGGGCACGATCAGAAAGGCTGGCTCTCCGAGAGCTTCGATTTCCCGCATCTGCGGTTCGCCAAGGGGAATGCAACTCCATATCGCAGTTCGACCTCCTGACAGGCCGACCACTGTCATGCGGCGGGGAAAATGGCCGAGCGGCATCTGAATCTCAGCGCTAACCGTCAAGAGCCCACTATCCAGCTTTTCCAGGCGACCGTGCGGTTCGACTTGCCACGAGTGGCGGACTTTCGGCATACGGATATCCACCCTTGGGTTTAGTTCACTAAGCACCGCGCAGGGTTTTCTTTCTACTTTTGCCGATGGCGTGAATCGCCTGTCAGTTGACGCTTGATATTCGAGACTTCCGCACAGCCGATGGCTGCGGGAGATTCGCGCCGTCGGTGCTCAATTTGGAATAGTGTCGGCGAGGCGCGCAGCGGCGTTTGTCAAACTTACAGGTAGTCGCCCAGAGAGCAGTGTGGGATTTATCCGCCTCAGAACGTCGTCGCCGGTGCTAGAGGGGTAGCTGACCACCGCCGCGTATATCGCGAGGGTCGTAGGCGCGCCTCGTGCGATGGATTGAACGCGCTTTGAAGAAGGCCTCGCTGCATTTCGGCGGCGAGGCCTTCTTGGTCAGGCCCGGTTGATGTCGCGCGCTTCGTCGCGGCCGATGTCGTCGTTGGAATAAGGATGAGCATCGGCATCGAAGCCGGTCCAACCGCCGGTTTGGTATTCGCCTCGCCGTTCTTCCAGATCGACCGAACTTGTCTGCTTCAGGATCCTTTCGGCCTGCGGAGCGAGGTCATCCTCGACTTTTGCGGTGACCAGTGTTCCGCCACGACGCACACCTTCTGCGTAGACATGTGCATCGTCCTCCGAAACACCAGACTCGGTGAGCGCGCCGACGATGCCGCCGGCGGCTCCGCCAACCGCTGCCCCGCCAACGGCGCCCACCGCAGTTGCAGCCAGCCATCCTGCGGCGACAACTGGTCCGACGCCCGGAATAGCCACTAGGCCGAGACCGGCGAGCAATCCGCCGGCACCGCCGATCGCCGCACCCAGTCCGGCACCTCCCGCCGCGCCCTCTGCTGCGTTCGATTCATCGCCGTGGCGGTTGTCGGAATTGCTGGCAACAATGCTGATGTCGGACTCCGGGATGCCGCTGGCTTCCAGTTCGCGCACAGCGTCGGAGGCGTCGTCGTAATTATCAAAAAGGCCGGTTACGGTTTTCATGGTTTTTCCTCGTTGGTTTTGTTGATTACTTGTTTCCGGCAACGACGTTGCCCTTGTAGTCCAGCGCGACGTCGGCGTGCTTGCCGCCCTTGGTGGCTTGCCCACGCCAGATGCCCTGGTCGTCTTTGGTCAGTTTGGAGACATCCGAGAATCCCGCATCCTGGATGCGGCCCTTCGCCTGATCCTCGGTAAAGCTGTTTGCACCCGGCAATGGTGGCGTGGGGTCGGGCGTGCCGCCAACGGTGGTTCTGGGGCCTTTTCCCCCGGCCGTATCCGTGGTCGCGATCTTCTCGATCATCTCCTGGTGCATCTTCAGTGTCGGCACCGTCTGCTGCGCAAATGCTTTCAGATCAGCATTGTCGCCGTCCTTGGCGTAGCTTTCGAACAACTCCACCGCATCGGCATGGGCCGTCCGCTGCAATTCCACGTAAGGTCCGTCGACGGGATCAGTACCGTTCTGCAACGCGTCGACGTCGGCCTTTCCTTTGGCATCGAGTTCCTTCGGAACTGTCAGCTTCTGGGCCTCGGCAATCGTCGCGAGCTTGGCGTTGGCTGCGCCATGGTCGGCGATCATCTTCTGGGCGAAAGCCTTGACGTTCCCGTCCGACGCCTTGCCTTCGGCGATTTTGCTCGACTCCACTTCGAGCATGCCGCCGGCAGCGGCCTTGTTGACAAATTCCTGTGCGCTGTCGGCGGCCAGTGCGTGCATGGAAAAAGCCATGGCTGTAGCTGTGGCCAGTGAGGCCACCAATAGGCGTGGTTTCATGGAGAAGGTCCTTTTTCTAAGCACTTATGTGCTGTGGACCAAACCTTCAGATCCTGTGTTTGTTCCGAGAATCTGCGGCGAGCCAATCATCTCCAAATTCGGCGGCCTCGCGATGCACGATTGTGCCATACCTCCACTGCGGCCGCCGGTCCGCTGTTTAGTATCAACCTTCGTCTTTGATTTTTCGGGCCTCCTCTTCGCCCTTTTCTTTGCCATGCTCTTTTGCCAAATCCTTGGCCTGCTGCGGGGATACGTCGGTTTGCTCTGCAATCCGCAACGCTTCCTTGTCGGAAATGCGATAATCTTTCGATTTGCTGGTCGCCATTTGAAGAACCTCCATCGGGAGCGTTTTGCTCTGTGAACAGCAACTCTTCATGCAGAAGGCCGTTCCCCCGAATGCAGATCCGCGAAACGCAAGGTGGCTTAGAAAGAGGGAACGTTCGAGACCGGCATTCGTTGGCTTGGAGCCTCACCAGGATGCCGTCATGAACAGCAATCACCAAACACCAATCCTTTCGGCCGAGGTGCGCGCCGCCATTCAAGCATTCTTGAATGCTTGCCAGGAGGAAGCTACTCCCTTCGCCTCGATCGAAGCGATAGGGGCGGTACGGCGCGTTTTTCCAGGTCTTGATATTTCAGATGCCGATCTCATGGACGCAATCACCAGCGAGGCATCAGCGGCGGGTTTCGATGTCGAGACGATCGGACGCGATACGACGCCTGAGTAAAAGTGTTGGCCGCCTTTTTCTGGACATTTGCTGCTACGAAGCGTGGTCCTCACGATGCGTTCTGAAAAACAAGACCGGGCTCGCATCGACCACGAACCAGCCGGGCCCGCGAGGCCGGTTCCCGGAAGAAATTGGCTGGCCGGTCGGGCGGTCAAGAAGCACCGGGGATTTGCGTGAAGCTGTTCGTCTATCACCATACGACTTATCGCTACGCGCGGCAGGTGGAGTTCCTGCCGCACCGCATGATCTTGAGGCCACGCGGTAACCATCAAGTCGGGGTGTTGGCCAGTTCCATTGTCTGCTCTCCCGTGCCCGACTTCGACTGGAGCGAGGACGTCTTCGGCAATCTGATCGCCACCTGCACCTTCCGAGAACCCTCCAGTGAACTGTCTGTTGTGAGCGAACTTACAATCGAGCAGACGGCAGCCGCCTGGCCCGTGTTCAGAATCGCGCCCGAGGCGCATTCCTTCCCGTTCAATTATTCCGGCGACGATATGGTGGATTTGGCAATGCTCCGTGGTCCCCTACATGTCGATCCGGAGGGAAAGACTGGCAAGTGGGCGAAAGCGTTTGTTCGAGGAGCAACAACCGATACCCTTTCGCTTTTAAAGGATATCAACGCCGGTATCCTGGGTTCCGTGGCGTATCGCGTTCGTGATGAAGAGGGCACGCAGACGCCGCTTGAAACGCTGGCGCTGGGAAGTGGCTCCTGCCGTGACATCGCAGCCCTCTTCATCGAAGCGGTGCGATACCTCGGCTTTGGCGCCCGCGCGGTTTCAGGCTATCTCTTGGACCCCGAACAACGCGCCGACGACCCCGGATCGACGCACGCATGGGTTGAGGTCTATCTTCCCGGCGCCGGATGGATCGCCTTCGACCCGACACACCGCAGGCTCGGCAGTGCAAGCCTTATTCCGGTTGCTGTCGCCCGCGACAATCGCCAGATCATGCCGATTGTCGGCGGCTACATCGGTGCGCCGGGTGATTTCATCGCCATGGACGTCACCGTCCGCGTCACGCCGGCATCGTCATAGCAAGCTATTGGCAGAAGCAAGCCCGCCAGCTTGCGGCTGGCAGGCTCGCTCATAGTCCGGTTGTGTCAGGGGGAGACGCACTGCTGGCGCGGGCCGTTGTTGGGTTGAAAGGTGTTGTCCGAAGCGCGATAGGACCGGTAACGATCGGAGCAATATTGCACATGGGCGTTGCCACTTGAGCGCGACTGATTGTCAAGCGCTCCGCCAACGATAGCCCCGGCTATAAAAGCGGCAGCCGGAAACCACACGCCATTGTGCTCCCGGTAGCCACGGCGCGCTTCGTGATAGCCGCGATAGCCATTGTAATACGCGCGGTTGCCGCGGCGCTCGAAGCGCCCGTCGCGCTCCATCCGTCTTTCGCTGCGATGGCCGCGGCGCCAGTCGGAACCAAACTGCACGGTCTGGATCTGAGTGGAAGCCGCGCTCGGCCTGGGTGCAAATGCCGAAGCAGCGGCGGCCGGTGCCAGAGTGGCAAGCCCGAATGTTAGCGTGTAGACGCACAAATGCTGTGAGGATCTTCTTCATGGCGGTTTCTGGAGAGGGACGTTGGTTGTAGCCCTTCACCAGACGCAACGAGTAGTCCCACCTATCGTTTAAATTTTCTCGCTTTCCTGGCCATGCCGCCGCTCGTGCCGGCGCGCGGGGCGCTTCGCCGCAGTTTGTCCTCGACGCCCCGCCGGACTTTCGGATGAGCGCACGACCAATCTTCCGGAACGAAAGGGATTTCGGGACATTGAGGTCCCGTACCGACACGGCTTTTCCGGAAAGGGATCACAATGGCTAAAAGTGCAACATCATCGGGTAAAGCCGCGACCATTCACGATCAAAAGCTTCTTAGAGGCGAAGGCGGCGAACTCCACCAGATTGCCGAAGGTGACGCGCCGGCGCTGACGACGGCGCAAGGCGGACCGGTTTCTGACGACCACAACACGCTGAAGGTCGGCGCACGCGGCCCCTCCCTGATTGAAGACTTCCATTTCCGGGAGAAAATCTTCCATTTTGACCATGAACGCATTCCCGAGCGTGTTGTCCATGCCCGCGGCTACGGTGCGCATGGCTACTTCGAGACCTACGATTCACTCGCCAAATACACCAAGGCGGACATCTTCCAGCGTGCCGGCGAAAAGACGCCAGCCTTTGTTCGTTTCTCGACGGTCGCCGGTTCCAAAGGTTCGTTCGATCTTGCACGTGACGTGCGCGGCTTCGCGGTCAAGCTCTACACAAAGGAAGGCAACTGGGACATCGTCGGTAACAACATCCCGGTCTTCTTCATCCAGGATGCGATCCGGTTCCCTGATCTCGTTCATGCCGTGAAGGAGGAGCCGGACCGTGCCTTTCCGCAGGCCCAATCCGCTCACGACAATTTCTGGGATTTCATATCGCTGACGCCTGAGTCGATGCATATGATCATGTGGATCATGTCTGATCGGGCGATCCCGCGATCGTTCCGCTTCATGGAAGGTTTTGGTGTTCACACCTTCCGATTTGTGAACGCGAAGGAGGAGTCGACTTTCGTCAAATTCCACTGGAAGCCAAAATTCGGGTTGCAATCGGTGGTCTGGAACGAAGCGGTCAAGATCAACGGGGCGGATCCGGACTTCCATCGCCGGGATCTGTGGCAGGCGATCCAGTCCGGCAATTTTCCGGAATGGGAGTTGCGTGTTCAGCTGTTCGATCAGGCGTTTGCCGACAGCTTCGACTTCGACATCCTCGACGCCACCAAGATCATTCCGGAAGAAATCCTGGAACCGATCCCGGTTGGGCGCCTCGTTCTGGACCGCATGCCCGATAACTTCTTTGCCGAGACCGAACAGGTCGCGTTCATGACGCAGAACGTGCCGCCGGGCGTCGACTTTTCCAATGATCCTCTCCTGCAGGGCCGCAACTTCTCCTATCTCGATACCCAGCTGAAGCGGCTGGGAAGCCCGAATTTCACGCACATCCCGATCAATGCGCCGAAATGCCCTTTCCATCACTTCCAGCAGGACGGCCATATGGCGATGCGCAACCCGGTGGGCCGCGTGAACTATGAGCCAAACTCGTTCGAGCAGGGCCCGCGCGAGTCGCCTCAGCGCGGCTTCCGCTCTTTTGCCGATGGCGAGGAGGGGCAAAAGGTTCGATTGCGGGCCGAGAGCTTTGCCGATCACTACAGCCAGGCGCGGCAGTTTTTCAGTAGCCAGACCCCACCCGAGCAGCGCCATATCGCCATGGCGTTGACGTTCGAGCTTTCAAAGGTCGAGACGCCGGTGATCTGCGAACGCATGGTTTCGCATCTGTTGAACATCGACGAGGGCCTCGCCGACACGGTCGCCGACAAACTTGGCCTCAAGGAAATGCCGAAGCCAGCAGACGCTGCCGTCGCCACCCGCAAGGATCTGGAGCCGTCGCCGGCGCTAAGTATTATTGAAAACGGTCCCGATAGCTTTGCCGGCCGCAAGGTTGGCATCCTCGTCAGCCCCGGCGTCGACGCAGACCTCCTCAAAAGCCTGCAAGGCGCCATCGAGAAGGAAGGAGCCGTCATGGAGATCGTTTCGCCAAAGGTCGGCGGCGTCGAAGCGTCCGACGGCAGTTGGATCGAAGGCCGTCACATGATCGACGGCGGGCCTTCGGTGCTGTTCGACGCGGTCGCGCTGCTGCTGACGGAAGAGGGTGCCGAGCGCCTCGCCGGCGAAGCCGCCGCGCGCGACTTCGTGGCCGATGCTTTCGCCCACTGCAAGTTCATCGGATACGCTGCCGGCGCCATTCCGCTGCTGCAGAAAGCAGGCGTGGAACCAGATGCGGATGAAGGCCTCATCGTTCTGGATGGCGATAAGGCCATCGCCTCCTACATCGAGTCGTGCCGCAAGCTCCGGCTCTGGGCCCGGGAAGGCGCTGTCAAATTGTAGTCTTTAAGGGCGCCGGAGAAAACAGCATTCAAATTGTTCGCACCGCGATCGATCGGCCAACGGCATTTGGCAATGAGAACATCTTCCGCGTCCGCTTTTGCGGCGACGGCGACGAATGCATTAGTGTGCAAAGGGAGACCATCCCGAGGCCGACGATGCCATTCTTGCCAGGGCTCGGACGCTGATGCCGCAAACCGTCAGCTTCGGCTTAGCTGCGAACGAGTATGATGCGCAAAGCGACGGCGATTTTGATGAACTCGCCGTCACGGCGGCAGCAGCCGAGGACGGGGCCGTCTTTATTTTCGAGTGCCGTGACGGTGAGGGCAGCCGTCAGCCCGCGAGGAGGCTTTGCGTTGTGCCATCGACCTCCTCGTCGATCTCGAACCTGGCCGCGACGCCCTGACGGGATGGCTGGTGCGCGTGCTGAGTGAAAGCCGTGAATTGCACTGGGTCATTGACGTCCAGAAAGCCGAGGCCGCCAAAGGCGCAGCCCTCGGCGCCTCCGCCGCCAGCCAGCCGCGAGATTGAACAAGCGAGCGCTTGCGGGCGATGGCGTGGCCCAGGAAGCCCATCGTTCATGTGCTGACGTTACCCGGGAGCTGGAAGCCGTCAACACACTGCCAACATAGCTGACGTGGCGGTCCATTCTTTAGGTGTCAGCCAATAGTTCCCGAAAGGAGGCGACCACGGCCTTGTGATGGTAAGGCTTGGGATAGAAGACGCTGCCTTCAGGCAGGTCCGTGATCTCGACCAGGCGATGCCCGGACGTCACGACGATCTTGACCGGCGGCCAGCGATCGCGCACCGCCGCCGCCAGCCTGAGCCCATCCATACTTCCGGGCATGTCTATATCCGTGAATAAAATTCGAATCGACGGCTCTTTTTCCAGCAACCTGACCGCGTCGTCGGCATTTGATGCTTCGAAAACCCGATAGCCCTCTTCGGAAAGCTGATCCGCGATGTCCATGCGAATGAGGAATTCGTCTTCAACCAGCAATACGGAGACTTTTCCTGTCATGACACCTTCCACCGGGCGATATGTTCCACGCCGCCAGTGGGGCACCAGGAGTGGAATGCCGGACGGGTCTCGGCACCAAGCTAACCAAGACAAGCCTATTAAGTTCCATTATGGTCACGTCAACCTTGTTCATAGCGACCGGGGGTCTGGCCGGTTGCCTAGAGCATCGGGCTCTAGGAGGGCTATGTCCGTTCTTTCCCGCAACAATGTTCAAACGCGAGGCCGTGGCTCGCGCATGATGGTCTTCTCCCATGGTTTTGGCTGCGACCAGAATATGTGGCGCTTCGTCGCTCCTGCATTCGAAGGCGATTTCCGCACCGTGCTGTTCGATCACGTCGGTGCCGGGAGGTCCGACCTTGGTGCTTACGATTCGGCAAAGTATGCCTCCCTCGAGGGGTACGCCGACGACGTTGTCGAATTGGGGCAGGCGCTGGGCCTGGCCGGAGCGATCTTCGTGGGCCACTCCGTCAGCGCGATGATCGGTGCGCTGGCATCGGTAAAGGCTCCGGGAATGTTTGAAGCCTTGATCATGGTGGGGCCGTCGCCGCGCTATATCGATGACGGGGCATATCAAGGGGGATTCAGCGCCGAGCAGATCCAGGAATTGCTGGCTTCGCTCGATGACAATCATATGGGCTGGTCGGCCGCGATGGCACCGGCCATCATGGGTAATCCGGACAACCCGGAACTTGCCGAGGAACTCACCAACAGCTTTTGCCGCACCGACCCTCACATAGCCAAGCAGTTTGCCCGCGTCACCTTCATGTCGGACAACCGCGATGACCTGAGGAATGTGAGCGTTCGGACGCTGATCCTCCAGTGCAAGGATGACATCATCGCGGCAGAACCTGTGGGTCGATATGTTCAGCAGCAGATCCAGGGTAGCAGCCTGGTTGTTCTTGACGCGAGCGGACATTGCCCGAACCTGAGCGCGCCGCGGCAGGTGGTATCGGCCATCCGCGCGTTCGTCTAGCGCGGGGTCGTGATGGAAGAGGACCTTGAGGATCTCTACGAAAACGCTCCTTGCGGCTACGTCTCGCTCGGGACGGATGGCCGTATCCTCAAATCGAACCGCACTTTTTCGACATGGACGGGGTATGAGCAACAAGCGCTGATCGGCAAGCGATTGCGCGATCTGCTGAATGTTGCCGGGGCGATCTTCTATGAGACGCATTTCGCGCCGCTGTTGCGAATGCAAGGGTTCTTCAGCGAAGTCGCACTCGACCTTCTCGCGGCGGATGGCAACAGGCTAGCGGTGCTGCTCAACGCGCGGGAACGCCGCGATGAGCAGGGTGAACTCATGTTCATCCGCCTGACGATTTTCCCGGCGACGGAACGACGTCGTTATGAAAGGGGACTTGTGGCGGCGAGGCTTGAAGCCGAGCAGGACCTCAAGGATGAACGTGCGGCGTCAGAACTGCGAGAACAGTTCGTCGCCGTGCTTGGCCATGATCTGCGCAATCCGTTGGCCGGCATCGACGCAGGTCTGCGTCTGCTGCAGCGCGTCGACGGCGACACGCGTACAAACACCATTCTGGAACAGATGCGGCGCAGCGTCGCCCGCATGCATGAGCTGATCAACAACGTTCTCGACCTGACGCGCAGCCGGCTGGGGGGTGGAATTTCTCTCAGGATCGATCCCGATACTGCTTTGGGCCCGGTCTTGATGCAGGTCATCGAAGAGATCCGTGTCGTCAATCCGGACCGCACCTTCGTGGTAGATCTGGATATCAACGAGCCGGTTGACTGCGATCACAACCGCATCGGCCAGCTCCTCTCAAACCTGCTGGGCAATGCCATCACGCATGGAAAGGAAGATCGGCCGGTTCATATCGAGGGCAGAACGCGAGAGGGCGAGTTTTCGCTTGCCGTCTCCAATGCCGGAGACCCCATACCCGCCGATACGATGAAGCAATTGTTTCAGCCGTTTTACCGTGCCGAAAGCCGCTCCAACGCGGAAGGCCTGGGGTTAGGTCTCTACATTGCCTCGCAGATTGCCAGGGCCCATCACGGGACGCTGTCGGTAACCTCGGACAGTCTGCGTACCACCTTTGCGATGTCGATGCCGACGCGCCAGACCTTGATGCGGTACGACACCATCTCGTGAAGCCCGGCGGGAGCTGCAAAGCGGAAACAGCTTCTGATCGACCGAGTGCACTGCTCGCCACCTGTGTAAAGCCTTGAGAGCCGTTCCGCCAAGCAACCATCGGAGATTGCGCAACGGGCCTAGCGCCTCACGCCACATAGCAGTCGGTTTCGTCGTCATGCGCGTGGCTCTCCAGCGCTCCTTGTCGGGCCACGTTGCAAACATACTGGTTGTCCTGCTCCGATCGCGCCAGCACGAGGTCCCCGCGCTGGCCGTCGATGATAAGATCAAGCAACGCGTTAGCGACGTTTTTTACTGAATAGCTTGAGCCGTACTGCAGCCGCAAATGATCGCCTTGCGGGAAGCGACAAAGGACGTTGACGACCTTCGCCTTGGCACCAGCGTGCGCGACGCCCTGTCCATCGACCTGGATTGTGACCCAGGCGCCCTGGGTCGCCATCGCCTGCTGAACTGCCTCAGGTCTCGTTGTGCCGACCGACAGCCTGCGCTCAATACAGCATTGCTCGATCGCCGAGATCAGACGATCAAATCCCACCAGCAAGATCGGTCGCGAAGAACCCAGCTTGAAACCACGTTCATCCCGCCACCAGCCCGGCCGATCCAAGACTGGATGATCGGCGCTAGCATTGGCAGCAAGCCGTGCGATGGTGTGAGAGAGTGCGGTCGGCCGCGGCGCCGCGCCGCGCACGTCGAATGCGCCGCTTTCATAGTATCCGCCCCGTGCTGTCAGCATCGAGTTCCAGTCGAAGGCGCCGAACAGCGACCATGCCGTGACAGCGCGGACATCGACGCCCTCAGCCTGTGCGGCTTCCGCCGCCCGCCACCCTTCCACCAGCCAGCGGACCTGCTCGTCGCGCGTTGAACCGTTGTGCATTTCCGTTACAGCAATCGGCAGGCGGTAGCGGCTCCAGGTTTCTTCGATCCTCTGGCGCAACCCGGTGTCGTACCGGCCGACCGGCCGAACCGCAGCGGTATCGACATAGGTGTCGAGGCCGTTTCCCCCGATCGGTTCCCCGGGATATCGGTCGATCTGCTCATCGAGCAGCCGGTCACTGGTCAGGTAGTAGTCAATGCCGACGATATCCGGCAGACAGGGCGATGCGGAAAGCGCGCGGAGGGCCTCGGCGGCGATGCCGGCTCTGCGCAACCGTCCGTAAAAAAGATGTTGCTCGTCGACACGCCCGGCAAGCAAATCCAAAGCGAGCCAACGCCGTTCGTTCTCATGGTTTGCCTGGTAGGCCAGACGCTCGGTTGAAAAGATCCGCCCGACATCCTCCGTCTGCACCAGCTTAGCCCGCGGAACCCTGTCACGGATTGCCTTCATCGCCCGGACGGTCGCCTGGCACAGGGCGAAGGTCAGCTGCAGGCATGTCTTCTCGCTTGTGCCGTGCGGATGCCATAGCCCATAGAGCCCGCTGATCCGGGCGGTGGTCAGTGGCTCGTTCACGGGCGTGTAATGCTCGATCCAGGGGTAGCGCTCTGCGACCCGCCCGGCGTATCGGGCAAACATATCCGGGAAAGCAGGATCGAGGACCTGTGCCCATGACGGCCCGCTGCCGTGATGCATCAGCCCGGAAATGGGTTTGATGCCCAGGTCTTGCAGGCGTCGTAAACGGGCATCCGGCCAGCTCCAGTCGAACGAGCCGGGTTCCGTTTCAATCTTTTCCCACAGAACCGGGTAGCGAAGCGTGCGGATGCCGAGCCCGGCAATCAGGTCGAGATCGTCGATGCGGTGAAAGTGCCCGGTCTCCTCCAGCTGGTCGCGGATCGCGCCGTGAATGCGAACATGGCTGCACTCCACGCCGCCCCACATCTCGATCTTGTCGGTCATCCCGCGACCTCGAATTGCCTGGCCGAAATTGCCGGCAAGCTCTTTTGAATTCGGGCGAATGTCGCCAGCGCCTGACCGACCACCTGGTCCATGTTGTAATAGCGGTAAGTCGCCAGACGTCCTACGAACCACACGTCGGCCACGGCGGCCGCCAACGCCTCGTAGCGTTTGTACAGTGCTTCGTTTTCCGCACGCGGCACCGGATAATAGGGGTCGCCAATGTTGGTCGGATACTCGTAAGTAAGGCTGGTTTGCGGACTTTTCTGACCGGTCAGATGCTTGTACTCGGTGATCCGGGTGTACTCCTGCGTCTGCGGATAATTGACGACAGCGACAGGCTGGAACTGCTCGCGATCGAGCGTCACATGTTCGAACCGAAGCGACCGGTATGGCAGGCGGCCCAGGGACCAGTCGAAATACTCATCGACAGGCCCGGTATAGATCATGCGCCGAAACGGAATGCGTGCCTGTACGTCCTTATAGTCAGTCTGCAGCATGACCTTGATTTTTGGATGTTGGAGCATGCGCTGGAACATCCGGGTGTAGCCACCAGCCGGCATCTGCTGGAAGGTATCGTTGAAATACCGGTCGTCTCGGCTTGTGCGGGTGGGAACCCGCGCCGTGACGGATTTGTTGAGTTGAGACGGATCGATGCCCCACTGCTTTCGGGTGTAACCCCGGAAGAATTTCTCATAAAGCTCCCGACCGACAGTGCTGACGACCACGTCCTCGGCGGTGCGGATTTCCTCAACGGTCTCGCGGCGCGAAACGAAAAACTGTTCGAGCTGCTCCGAGGTCAGGTCGAGCCCGTATAGTCTGTTGATGGTGTCGAGATTGATCGGGATAGGCAGCAACTGGCCGTCGACCTTGGAGAGCACGCGATGCTCATACGGCCGCCAGGCCGTGAACTGGGACAGGTAATCGACGATGGACTGAGCGTTGGTGTGGAAGATATGCGGTCCATACTGATGGATCAGTATCCCGGCGTCGTTGTAACAGTCATACGCATTGCCGCCGATATGACTGCGCCTGTCGATAAGCAGGATGCTTTCGTTGCGCTGCGATGCGATACGCTCCGCAAGGACGCTTCCGGCAAAGCCGGCGCCGACGATCAGCCAGTCGAACATGGTCAGGCGCTCCTTTGAAAAGGAAGGATATTCTTGCTCGAACGCACCCGCTGGATGTGCCCAGCCATCGCCAGCCAGGTATTTTCCCAGGACATGTCCAGCAGATATGCATCGACCTGCCTCAGCAGGGCGTCGCGGCGGCGTGCCAGAACGGCGCGCAGTTCAGTCGTTGCATCCTCGGCATCGATGATGGCGACAAGCCCTTCTGCACCGTAGGTCCGCACCACGTCCACGATCGCGGTGGAAACAAGTGGCACGCCGGCTGCGAGGAATTCGGGTGTTTTCGTCGGACTGATATACCGCGTCGCCGCATTGAGCGCGAAGGGCATCCAACCGGCATCCCAATGCCGGAGATAGTTTGGAAGATCGGCGTAGTCCTTTCCGCCCAACCAGTGCAGGTTGTCCGCCTGCGGCAGACGCGTGGCATCGATCTTGACGACTGGCCCGACCAGGACGAAATGGACGTCGGGCATGCTCCGTGCCGTTCGTGCAACCAGTTCCACATCGAGCCTTTCGTCAATGACGCCGAAATAGCCGACCCTTGGATGAGGTATCGCCTCCTGATCCACCGGGTCGTTCCCGGGACCCCTGGCTTGATGGAAGTGCGCGAGGTCGATGCTGCTGGGGAAGGGAAAGATGGAGCTGTGTAAGCCGCGTTTGGCTTCATACAGGCTCTGTCCGCCAGTGAACACGATATCCGCACGCTCCAGCAATTGCCTTTCCATCCGCACGAGTTCGGAAGGCGCGTTCTTGAACGCGGAGAGTTCGTCCATGCAGTCATAGACACAGACGTCACAAGCGAGATGGTCGCTGAACGACAGGGCCATCGGCGTGTAATACCAGAGCGTCAAGAGATCGCGCGAGGTTGAGGCAACGAGAAGGTCCACGAACTGCCGCTGCATCTTCTCTGCCTCCGCGGGAAGGGTGCCCACGGGGAGAATTGGTGTGACAACTTTCAGCGACGGCGAAACCGCGTGGGTTCGCATCGACGCTACAGTTGCCTGTTCGAAAAGTGGCTCTTCGAAATAAATCACCTTCTTGGTTTTCGAAGCCAGCGTCAGCAGATGCTGAGGGCGCTGGTAGACGAAATCCCATCGTAGATGTGAAAAGCACAAAAGCAGGGAACGATCTTCTTTTGGGGGGCTCGATACAGATGTTCCTGCCACTTTCTTCATTATGAAACCCTTCTAAATCAACCGCCTGGCGGTTGTTACAACGAATGTTAATGCTGTCTGCGAGATGTGATGTTTCTTGCGCCTAACCGGCGGCAAGCTGCTTTGTTCCGCCACAAACACGGCGTAGTGCCGGGCGGGAACACGGCCGTGACAGTGGAAGGGTGGGAGCAAGCGGTCGCGACGATTTTGTTAGTCGGTCAGAGCAAGTAATCCCGTGTTAAACCGCGCGGCCCATGATGACTGATGACCCCGCCCCACGTAGGATTAGCCTGCACCGTCGGGACGTTAATTGGGTGAATCGATGTCGATCGATTTTGAAACTAACGTCTTCCCGCTGTTTCATCCGACTGGGGTCGACGACGTGAAGGATCCGTGTCCGGTGTTCGACGGGCAACTCTGGCACATGTTCGGCTCGAGCGGCACGGTTTCCAGCGAGACCTGGAGTATCCTGCATGCAACGTCCTGCGACCTCTACGGGCCCTGGACAGAACACCCTGCAATCCTTTTGCCGATCAGCGGGTCGGGAGTTGCTGCTCCGGGAGTGATCCATGAGGATGGCGTGTTTCACATGTTCATCCAGACCGAATTCATGCGATCTGGCGGTCGCTGCGAACATGCCATCTCTGACAACGGCTTTCAGTGGTCGATGCAGAAAACAGCGATTGCTGCCATGCCTGGCACGGATGAAGACGGCATTTACGATCCACATCCGGCCATCATCGATGGCAAGCGCTACATCGTCTATTCTGCGATGCCAGAATTTGGGACAGTGCCGCAACCGGACATCTATCTGGCGCGAAGCCAATCGGATTCCTGGTTCGGACCTTGGAAGCGGATTGGCAAGATACTGGATCATGCCGATCTCCCGCATCACAATGCACGACATCACCCGGCCTACGAATGGGGAATCGAAGGTGCACAACTGATCGAGCTTCCGGACGGGCGGATCCTTTTGAATGCGACGTGCTTTCTTCCGGAGGGCCTGCCTGGCTCACGGCAGCGCGTGTTCTTTGCTGTCGCTGACCGGATCACCGGCCCATACAGAACCGTCGGGCCCGTGCTCGAACCTGGTGAGCCAGGTGAAAACGGGCATTCGACCGTGATGATCGAGAACGGACAGCTGTTTTTGTTCTATCAGTGCCGTCGTGCAGCCACTAACCACCGCTGGCGCTATGGCGTCGCAAGATGCAAGCTGGATGAACACCTCCTGTCACGCGTCGCCTGATCGTTTCGCAGTAACCGGTTTCCGAACGGCATTCGCGTATCAGTGCTCACGACATGCCCGCGATCTGCGGATGAGCCGACAGGACAGCAAGAGCCGGCTCCAGCGGGCGGATTGGTCACTTGGTGGCGTCCATTGAACCGAATGCGGTGGAGTCTTGACTGAGGCTCAGGGATTGATGACCACCTTGATGCAACCGTCTTCCTTGTCGCGGAATGTCTTATAGAGCTCGGGCCCCTCGTCGAGGCCGATGCGGTGGGTGATGAGGAAGGAGGGGTCGATCTCGCCGTCCTGGATGCGCTGCAGCAGCGGTTCGAGATAGCGCTGAACATGGGTCTGGCCTGTTTTCATGGTTAGTGCCTTGCCCACATAGACCCCCATCGCCACAGGCACGGCGCCGATGAACACACCAGGCAACGACACCGTGCCGCCCGGCCTGCAAGCTATCAATGCTTGCTGCAAGGCGTAGGGCCGTTCAGTCGCGGTCAGATTGGTCTGCAGCGTCTCCATCACGCCCCCCACACCGTGACTTTCCAGGCCGACAGCTTCGATAACCGAGTCCGGTCCATTGCCTTCGGTCATATAGAGCAGGTGCTGCTGAAGGTCCTCATCGTCGTAGCGCAAGGTGGCTGCCCCGGACGCTTCGGCGAGTGCCAGGCGTTCCGGTACAGTATCGATGGCGATGACGCGGCCAGCGCCCAGAAGGAACGCCGATTTGATGGCGAACTGACCGACGGGACCGCAGCCGAACACCGCGACCGTGTCGCCGGGCTGGATGTTGCAGTTTTCTGCTGCCTGATAGCCGGTCGGGAAAATGTCTGAAAGGAACAGGACCTGTTCGTCGCTCAACCCTTCTGGCACCTTGATCGGGCCAATATCGGCAAACGGCACACGCAAGAATTCGGCCTGCCCGCCCGCAAATCCACCGTACATATGGGAATAGCCGAAAAGCCCTGCGGTTGGGTAACCCAGCACCTCAGCCTGCTTGGCGCCTGACGGATTTGAACGCTCGCACAGCGAATACAATTTCCATTTGCACATCCGGCATTCGCCGCAGCTGATCGTGAACGGCACGACGACGCGGTCGCCAATCCGGAATTTCGAATGGCTTTTGCCGACCTCCACGACTTCACCCATGGTCTCGTGACCAAGGACGTCGCCGGCGTGCATTTCGGAAACGAACCCGCCCATGAGATGCAGGTCCGAGCCACAGATCGCGCAGCTGGTCACTTTTATGATGATGTCGCGATCGTCCTCGATGACCGGATCGTCGACCCGTTCACATCGGATGTCGCCTCGGCCGTGCCAGGTCAGCGCCTTCATGCTCAGTCTCCAGCTCTATAGGTGTTGGCCTAATCGAGCGAACTGGCAAAATGTTCCTACGAAACTGGTGGCCAGATGACGGAGTTCATCGCACTGGATGGAAATGGGTATGAGACTGCTCTTGACCGCGACCAATCCGGCACTCTCTTGCGAGTGCCGGAAACGCGCTGTCTTGGGAATTGATCGGTGCAGAGACTTTCATCCAGACAACCGTCCAAATTAAGCGCACTATGAGAGATCGGCGATAACTGACCAGGGCATCGCCGGCTGTGAGCGGCGATCGCGCTTCCGCCCCGAAACGAAGGGAGGGAGCTATGGCAACGGCCTTCTCCTCCACCAGCGGAATTGCCTACCCGGACGATCTCAAGCTTCTCAAAACCATTTACGACGACATCTGCGTCGAAAGAGGCTTTCATTGCGGAAGCCATGCCGCCGAAGACCTGGCCAAAGCGATGATGGATCTGTTCACGCAAGGCGTGGTCGAGGAAAGCGAAGTCCGCGATACGGTAGCCGCCTATCTCGGCCGCAGCTCGCCTGCGGCAAAGCTGTTGCGTGAGCAAAGAAACGAGCCATGATTGCCAGACACAGTAGCTTGCTTCACGCTGAGCTTAACGCACGCGTCGTTGGATTGCTAAAACCAACCGCCTCGCCAAAGGATGACGATCCAGGCCAAAACAACCGTTCCGAAAATTGCGGCCACGGTCAAAAGCGTTCGTGAGTCGCGACGCACTTGCATTTCGTTGTCACCGAGCCTTTTTCGTGCGTTCTTTTTCCAGGCTCGCGCGCAACGCATCGGTGATCGAAATGACGTTGCTGGCTCGTTCTTGCTTGGGTGAGGCCCGCTTGCCCCCTTTCTCGACAGCGGCACTGCGCCTTTTGATCAACCTGCGCAGCCTGTCCTGGAGCTCGTCATGCGAGAATTTCGGGCTCCAGGCTTCCGTGTTCTTCACCATGGCCTTGCGCATCGCCTTCAGCGTCGCGGCGGCGATCTGCTCCTTGTCGATCTCCCCGAAGTAGTCGGCCGCGTCGCGCACCTCATCACCGTATCGAAGCGTCCAAACCACGATGCCATTGTCACGCGGGCGAAGCAGGACCGCACGTTCGCGGTTGGCGATAACCAAACAGGCAATGCCGGCCATGCCTGTTGCCTTCATGGCTTCCCGAATAACCGCAAAGGCTTCTTCGCCGACTTTGTCGTTGGGGGTCAAGAGGTAGGGGCGATCATACCAAATCCAGTCGATCGCCTCGAGTGGGACGAATGTTTCGATGTCAATGGTGCGGGTGCTTTCAAGCGCAACTGCGTCCAGTTCTTTCTCGGTGAAGACGATGAGTTTGCCTTCCTCGACCTCATAGCCCTTGGCCTCATCATCCTCGGCGACGGGTTTACCCGTCTCGGAATCGAAATACTGACTCCGAACGCGGTTGCCGGTCTTGCGGTTGACGGTATGAAAGCGAATCTGCTCGCTTCCGGAAACTGCCGGGGTCATGGCTACAGGACATGTCACGAGCGAGAGCTTAAGATAGCCCTTCCAAAATGTTTGCCGCGCCAAGACTGCCTCCGAGTTTCCAGGTAATCAAAGACGCGCCGAGCTCAGATGTTCCAATTATTCGTCAGCGAAGGGTGCAACACGGTTGCTATGACTTCCGCGCCGCGGATCCAGCTTCGCAGCCGCCGGGCCATGCACAACTGGCAACCGAGATCGAGATCGCGAACGACCAGCCGGACGCTTGGCTGGGTTCAGCGCATTTCCTCGAGATGATCTGCTTCCTGGCGCAGGATTGACGCAACTTCTTCCAGGCTCATATGGGTGGCCATCAGGTTGATAGCGCATTCCAGGAACGTAAGACTCGAACGACGCAGATATTGCGCTGACGCTTTCTGCGCGAGCGTTTCGAGTTCCGGGGCGTTGGCTCGAGATTTGGGCATGCGCTGCGACCGTCCTTTGGTGTTCCTCAAGACAGAAAGGCGCGCCCCCTGAAAGGTTCCGGATTTCAGTGGTGCTACGCCTGAGCCCTGAAGCTTTTCGGAACGGCCACACCCTTCGCAAGTTGCAGTAGAGCTGATGGACCTCTCCGTTGGCGATCCAGGCTCGCTCGGCGCGCCCACACTCCGCGTCGGGCCAGCTCTCGATCCACGCGAAGCCAAAAGGAGCAACGAAAATGGCCGACGATAAATCCAAACAGGACGCTCGCGACCGCGATCGCGTCTCAGCCGAAGACGATTATGAGGTGAGCTACTTCGCAAGCAAGTTCAACCTCTCCACCGATCATGTGCTCGATCTCATAAAGCGCTACGGCAACGACCGAGAAACACTGGAGCGTCATGCGCAGGCGCATAAGGATGAGGTCGAAGCCAGGGCGCGGGAAAGCAAGGGCTAGGGACGCGGGCGCAACCTTCAGTGGCCCGCCGGCAGTTGTTTCTTCGACCATTTCGGGGGGCGAGGGAAAAACACAAGCAATAGGCCTCGCATGGAGCGCAACACGGGTCCGCGACAAGTCATCACGGGCCCGGTTTGCGCTCAATATCCGCCGACGATGGGAAGGATTTCGCCGGTGATGTAGCTGGAGCAATGCGGCGACGAGAGAAAGACATAGGCGGGTGCGATCTCTTCAGGCTGCGCCGGCCGCTTCATCGGCGTATCCGCGCCGAACGTCGACGGTTCCCAAAAACTGAAAACGGGAACCGGCATCCGCCAAAGAAGTTGCTTTGCGAGGAGGACAATCCTTGGACAAGCGATCGGTGACGGAACAAGCCTTGCGCGACGGCGCTGAAGCGGCACGCGCCATGGCGTTGCGCTATGTGGCGGACGCAGAGCCTGGCATATTCCGGCGCCGGGTGGGACGCGGCTTCCGCTATGAAGACGCGAACGGCGGCAAGATCGTCAGGCAGTCGGATCAGGACCGCATTCGCTTGCTGGCGATACCGCCGGCGTGGACACAGGTGTGGATCTGTGGTGACGACAGGGGCCATATCCAGGCTACGGGCAGGGACCTGCGCGGCCGTCGGCAGTATCTGTACCACCCGGACTGGCTGACCATGCGCGGCGAAGCGAAGTTTTCAAGCCTGGTGCCTTTTGCGCGCGCCTTGCCGGCGGTCCGCGCCCAGGTCGATAGCGACCTGCGCCGCCACGGGCTTCCGCGTGAGCGTGTGCTGGCCGTCGTCATCTGGCTGCTCGACAACACTCTGATCAGGATCGGCAATCCAGCCTACGCCAGAGAGAACGGCAGCTTCGGCCTGACCACGCTGCGGGACAAGCATGTCGAGATCATCGGCTCGACCCTGCGCTTCATGTTCAAGGGCAAATCCGGCAAGGAGTGGAAACTGAAACTGGCCGACCGGCGCATAGCCGGCATTGTTCGTCATACACAGGAATTGCCGGGGCAGACCCTGTTTCAATATCTGGACGAAAACGGCGACCGCGCCTCGGTCACGTCCAATGCTGTCAACGCCTATATCGGTGATATCTGCGGCTTCAGTTCGAAGCATTTCCGAACCTGGGGCGCGACAGTGCAGGCCTTGGCCCTGTTTGCCCAGACACCTTTGCCGGGAACGAAGAAAGAGAGTAGCGAAACGCGCAACCGCCTTATAGACAAGGTCGCCGCCTCGCTTGGCAACACGCGTGCAGTCTGTCGCAGCGGCTACATTCACCCTCAGATCATCGCCTCATGGGAACATGGGCAACTGCCAGGCGAATTGAGAGCGGCCGGCCCCCTTCGGAGGAAGGAATTTCTCGATGCCGATGAAGTGCGGGCGCTTGCCTGGCTGAAATTATTGCAGGCGCCTGGTTGATGCGGCTTGCGCCTCGCTCCGGCCGCTATTGCGACTGGTCAAGCGCATGCGGCGCGGGTTGTCCAGGTGATGGCGCATCGTTTGTCTTCACAAACAAATAGACCGCCAACAAAACCAATATGGCCACGACTGCTATGCGAACCACGGCATCATCCTTTCATGCGCTGGGACTTCTTGGGAACCGGCAAGACAACAGAACTGTTCCCTAAATCTCTGTTCGGGGCTCGGCCATGGCTTCACAATCCAGGAAGGTGATCTACGCAGCGCTGGCTGGAAATCTCGGCATCGCGATCGCGAAATTCGCTGCGGCTGCCTGGACCGGAAGCTCGGCCATGCTGAGCGAAGGCGTACATTCGCTGATCGACACCGGCAATCAGGGGCTCCTTTTGTACGGATTGAAACGGTCGGAGCATCCTCCCGATCGCTCCCATCCGCTGGGTTATGGGCGGGAACTGTATTTCTGGGCCTTCATCGTGGCGCTGCTCATCTTTTCGCTGGGAGCCGGCGTCTCGATTTATGAGGGCATCACCCATATCCTTTGGCCGCAGAGGATCGAGAGCCCATACATTACCTATTTCGTGCTGGCGGTGTCGGTCGTGTTCGAGGGCACGTCCTGGGTCATCGCACTGAAGGAATTCCGAAAGGAAAAGGGCCCGGGCAACTATCTCGACGCGGTCCTGGAGAGCAAGGATCCCGCCACCTTCACGGTGCTGTTCGAAGACAGCGCAGCGCTTGTCGGTCTCGTGATCGCTTTTGTGGGGATCTTTTGCGCTCAGTACTTTGACGCGCCGCGGCTGGATGGGGTTGCCTCGGTGGGGATCGGGCTTCTCCTGGCTGTCGTCGCCATCATCCTCGCGCGTGAAAGCAAAGGGCTACTGATCGGGGAGGCGGCAACGCCGCAGTTGCAGCGGTCCATACTGGCAATCGCAGACCGGGATGATACAGTCGATCACGCCAATGGTGTCATCACGGTTCATCTGTCCCCCCGCCAGGTGGTCGCCAACCTCAGCCTGGAATTCGTCGATGAATTGCGTGCTTCCGAGATCGAACTCGCGGTAGAGCGCATCGAAGCCGAGATTAAGAAACATCACCCCGAGGTGACGTCGCTGTTTGTGAAGCCGCAACGTTCCGCCACCTATCGCGCGGCGGCGATCAAGCTGGCGCGCCCATGAATGCGAAGAAGGTTGCCAGCCTGTCAAGGCCGGCAACCTCCTGTCAGGGCAAGTGCGCTTTATTGGGCTGGTGCAGGGGCAGGCGCAGCAGGTGCACCACTACCGGCACCAGTGGCGCCTGAAGCAGCGTCCGCGAGCTTGCTGCGATCAAAGGCTGGAGCCGCGTTCAGCTGGTCCTTGCTAGCCTTCATGATCAGCCAGGTCTTGCCATCGCTGCGAACCGCTGTCTTCAGCTGATCGGGACTGACGGCGACATCCTTTTCGCCGACGCCTAGGAAACCGCCGACACCGACAACGATGGCCTCGATCCTGCCATCGGGGGCAAGCACAAGGTCACTGACCTTGCCGACCGTGGCGGCATCCGCCTTCTCGCTCTCATAAACGGTTTCGCCCACGAATGACGACGCAAGAATCTGACCGTCCTTCGGCTGGATGGATCCGACAGTGCCTGCGTCGGTCCCGGCCGGCGCCGTGAAAAGCTCCTTGGTGGTCGTCGTCGGTTCGGGGGCCGCCGCCGGCGTCGCGGTCTGTGCAAACGCGGAGCCGGCGGTGAGCAGGGAGACTGTGAGCACGGTGGTTGCGAGTTTCATCTGCTTCTGCCTTTTTTGTTGAACACAAAATGAGAACGACCGCCCAACAGCCCGGTTCCAAAAAGAATGCGCTGGCACGAACCAATTTGCCTCGCAATTGTAACGAGTTGCATGGCTGTGTAAGGCATGGCCGTCGATCGCGAGCGTCACCCTGGCTGTTCCAGAAAATTGGAACCGTGCTGGCTTTGAGAGCTTGGTTTCGTGGTGTCCGAAGTCAACGAAGGAGATGACCATGACCACGGTAACAGGCCATACCGAAGCGATCCCGGCCAGCCGGGTGATCGGCACCAACGTCTACAACACCGCCGGCGAACACATCGGCGACATCAAGGATGTGATGCTGGAAAAGACCTCCAATGGCATCATGTTCGCCGTTATCGGTTTTGGCGGTTTCCTCGGCATCGGTGAGAAGTATCACGCCATACCGTGGGCTTCGCTGGAGTATGATAAGGATAAGGACGGCTATGTCGTGCCCTACGACAAGGAACAGCTGAGGGCTGCACCGTCCTATTCTGTCAACGAGCTGACCGAGCAGGATGGCCTGCGCGCCCGCGACGATTCCTACAGCTACTACAAGGTCGACCCTTACTGGCAGTAGGAATTGAGCGCTGGCAGCAGGAGAAAAACGGGCCCCGTCTCGGCCCCCGTTTTTCTTGTCTCAGCTTCCCAGGTCGATGAGGGCGATTCCAAGTTCTTCGCGCTTGGTCCGGCGCAGATAGTCCGGCGTCTCAAAGACGATTGCTTCCAGCGTCGGCCGAACGATGGCATCCATCAGGTGTCCGCCGCGCATGTGTCCTTCGCTCAGGCACGCCGTCAGTGCCTGGATGGCTTCCTCACCCGGGTCCAGGATGACCGCAAAGGTTCGTTGGCCGGACGTTTCGCTAAGTAGTTTCGAGTTCATGTCACCTCCTCGTTAACCTTAGGCGATGCAGATGGCGCATTTCGAAATCTTGGAAAATCGCTCATTGCGCCCCGGCTGCAACCTCCGCATGACGATGGACGAGTTTCCAGTTCCCATCCTCAAGCCGAAAGATCTCCGTGACCCTAAGGGTCATTGGCACGCTTTTGCCGCCGGTCTCGACTTTGGCGTGCTGAAGACCGCACCAGTAAGCGACAGCGCCGTCAGCGTGGCCCTGAATGATTTCGAGCCGACTTTTCCGCCGGGGCCGAAGGCTGATGCTCCCTTGGCGAAAGCCGCCTTGATGCTTTGTGCACCCTGGAGACTTTTTCCGTCAGGTCCGAAAAAGGAAACCAGATAATGTTTCGCAACGAGACTGTTCACTCCGCTCGCATCACCTTCGCAATAGGCGGTGGCCGCGGCATCGCGCCTGCTCATGAAGGTCTGAAAATCCGTCATGGATGGTCTCCGGTTCGCGGTGGTCGATGAAATCGGCAAACCGATCCGACGTCCGTTAATTCCTGCAAATGCGTCAACGACGATGGACACGATGCCGAAACGCGCGAGGACACGATCCAGAAACGCGCGAGTATGTCGCCGCCCATGTGCAGGCAAAAGCAACACGTAAGATTGCTGGAGGAAGCCGCCGGCCCGACGCGGAAGGGACATAGCGCATCGGGCCGACACTGGCGCGCGGATTGGAAGTGGGTGCCAGTCTCACAAAACTTGCAAGACCCACGTCCGTTCCAAAAATTTGAAACCGCTGCCATCCCGCAAACGTTTTTACATAAGGGTTTTTGCGTCCCGGACTTCGCCGCATGGCGGCTTAACCGGCAAAGGAGAAGCGCTATGCCCATACGCCAAAAGCTGGAGGAGGCTGGCGTGTTCAAGCCCGCCGAGATTGAGATGCTTGTCAGGGTGTTCGACGCGACTTGCCCAAAGTTCGAGAATGTCTGTGACAGGGAACAGCGCGCGGCGCGCATCATCGCCCAGCATCTAGCCGGTGTCAGGGATGAGGCTGAATTGACCGAACTGGCGCGAAAGCCACTTGGCAATTAAGGTTCCGGTACCGGCCCGATGGAGTGTGGACAACATCGGACCGGCCCCGATCGCCAACGGAGAGGTCCATCAGCCTTAAATAAACAACCGGCGTTGTCCGCCGTTCCCGAAAGATGCGACTGTTAAAAAGCTCTAGGCAGCGTAGCTCGCAAGCTGGACGACGGTTAAACGCCATCAACCGATGACGAATCCATAGAATCGGGGGCAACAAAAAGATCGACCGGCGCCATAGATGCGGCGGCACAGGCCTAGCGCCGGTTAGGCTCCGGCACCGACCAAGATCCTACTCAAGCCCGCGAGCGGCACATCACCCGTTTGCGGCTGGCCGTTCCAAATATGTTGCGACGGCAGTTCCCAAAGCTATGCCCGGGTCTCAGACCCGGATCGGGAACTTTCATGGATGTGGAGGATTCGCCGCTCGAAAGGACATTCGTCGATCGCACAAAACGCGCCCCGCAGCAGGTCCACGCCGAGCACCGGGCGGAGCACACACGCGCGTCAAGCACCCGACTGTGCAGAATGAAGCGAGCACCGGAGACGCGATGCGACCGTGCTCGTTGAAGAAAAGCAAGCAGAGGACCAAGAGGTGACAGACGATTGGGGCGCCTGACGTAGTGCAGATTTTGGCCGTAAAGCTGAAATGGCGGGGTAGTCCTGAAACTCCCCGCCGTCAAATGATCAGGCGATCATGCCGCCACCACGGCCGGAATTTGGCCCGACCATCCACGGTAGCGGCGCAGAGACCTCTTCGAGGATTCTCGCGGAACGAGCAAAACCTTCGAACGCCGATTTTGCGTAAGAAAGAGGATAATCGCTCTGGAACGCCTGCTGACACGCCCGGACGGCGGTCTGGTAAATTGGCGTTCGGCGCGATCGAGGCCACTCGTAAAGAAATTCCAGAGCGTCCTCGAGGCACGCAATCTCCTGGATCAGGCTGTGTGCGTTTTTGACGAATACAGGACTATCGAACATCCGATCGTTCATCAGATCCTCCAGTTGAACGATAAAGGGGCTTCAGGGCAATCACCACCGACAGCGGCGGCGATCAACAAACGATATGTGAATGGGGTCGACGTGCGTCAAGTGATCGAGGGCATCAGGTGGACGAGCCGGGGCTCAATCGTTTTGCGCTCAGATACATCAGCGCCGAAGCTGCCTTGGTACGTTCCCAACCGGCGGCCTCGGCTTCGTCGAGCAGTCGGTCGACCTGACCGGTCAGAGCGTCACGGCAATCGGCTTCATAGGTGGCCTGATTGGTATGGTATTGTGGTTTCCTGATCTGTGTTTCCTTAGCCATCGCTGTTACCCATGCATGTTCTGGATGCTTGATTGTTTAACGCATTATCAAGCGTGGTCAATGGGTTACGGCAGCCTGCTTCAGCGCGGACGCCCTATGCAGCGTAAACAGCCGGACATTGAAGATTTGCGGTTGGAAGCCAAGTCCTCGGTGGTGGCCGGCTCGAAAACCATCGTCTCCTGACCGGAAAATAGGAACGATCCTTTCAGGGATCGGTTTCCTTTTCGTTGGACCGCCGGCAGATGCCACGCGGTAGCCAGGCACGAGCGATGCTCCCGGCCGACGCCGCCGTTGAGCGCCCGTGCCAGCAGTTCGAAGGATTGAACCGATGGCGCCTCGCGCACTTTGGAAAGGCGATCTGAAGGTCGTCGACATCGAATGCCCTGTAGCCCTTTACGCGGCCGCCTCGACAGCGCAGCGCGTGTCTTTTCATGTCGTGAACCGCAAGACAGGCAACCGGGTTCGTCGTGAATATGTCGACGAGGATACTGGCAAACCGGTGGTCGATGACGATCAGATGAAAGGTTTCGACCTCGGCAACGACACCTTCGTGACGCTTGATCCAGACGACGTCACTGATCTCGTACCGGCCAGTGACAAAACGCTGTCGGTGGCACGCTTCGTCAAATACGCCGATTTTGATCCCCTGTTCTTCGATCGCCCTTACTATCTTGGGCCGGACAAGGGAGCTGATGAAGCGTTCGCGCTGATCCGTGACAGTCTTGCGGCGGAAAAAATCGTCGCGCTGGCGCAGACCGTGCTGTTCCGCAGGCTTCGCACGGTCGCCATCCGCGCCGACGGGAAAGGATTGTCAGCAAATACCTTGCATTTCGACTATGAAATTCGGGAGCCGGAAAAGGCATTCGCCAAGGTCCCGCGTCTCAAAATCAAGAAGGAGATGCTGGACCTCGCCAAGCACATCATGAAATCGAAAGCCGGCAGTTTTGACCCGATGCGGTTTGATGACCGGTATGATGCCGCGTTGGCTGAATTGATCAAGGCCAAGATCGAAGGTCGCAAGATCCAGCCGCCGAAACGCAAGCCTGAAGGCAAGGTCGTCGACCTCATGGACGCTTTGCGCCGGAGCGCTGGGGCGGGACCGGCCGCGAAAGGTGAGGGCGGCTCCAAAAGGCGAAAAGCTGGTTAGAAACGGCTTGTCGTACGAAAATGTAATCGTCATCGATTGTGGGAGGCGGTTATGAACTTCGGTCCCAGCACTCACGAACGGCTACACGAGACTGGCCCGGCGCGGATTGAGGAGCCAACCAGGGCAGTCCGTGATAGCAATGGGGCCATCAGCCGAATGGGAAACAGAACCCGTCGGCCACCCTTCCAACAATTCCCCGACGGGCGTGGCTCTGAACCAGAAGCCGCTTCAAGCAGCTTCCTGCGCGTATCCCCCAGGCGCATCAATCCTTGATGTAAGCGCCAGGTTGTCGGCCGCCTTTAGGGGCTTTGGCGTCCTTGGAACGTTCGGCAATCGCCGGGCCCGCGCCGGACGTTTTTTCCGTGGCAGGGCTTGGTGTCGCCTGAAGACTGCGGTTTCGGTATCCTTCGGCTCCAGCCTCAGGCGCACGAGTTTGAGAAAACTCGGGATGGCTGGTGTACCGATTGTTTTCGAAGGTCTGGGAGCCGGGTGCTTCTGGCTGTACCGGCGGCTGCGCGGGTTCGGGAGAAAATGCCGGATCATCGAATGGCGGAAATTCTTCCCTTGGACGGCGATCTTCTTCGGAACCTGCGGCATCGGCGTCCCGGATACGTCCGTCTTCCTGATCGATGTCGCGCTCAGCCTGATACCAATGATCGTCCCGGTTTCCTTCTGGCTGACCACTTTGCTCCCACAACCGATAGGCCCGGGCACGGATGCGATCCTCCTGTGACGGTGGAGCCTCACTAGTCGTGACAGCGTCCGAAAGATCACTTCGATCCGGATCCGCCAGGTTCTCCCCGGCGGCGTCGCGTTCGATCTCCGGATTGTCATCGGCAGGCAGGTAACCCGCCGGGCGGTTTTCGGGCGGGCCTTCCCAGGTCGGCCTCTGTTCCGTGGTGCCTGGCGCGCCTTTGCTGGACATGGACATGATGTACTCCTCTCGGTCGGTGTTAGGCCAACCTACAAACCGCCCGTCTGTTCCCAAAAACTGGAGACCGCGCTTTCAATCGAAGAGGAGAGAGTGCTGCAGGCCGGACGGGACAAGGTGCTCGTCTGCCATTGCGTTGGCCAGGAAGAGAAACCGGGAAAAAGACTTCCTGTTCACCGTACCGTCATGCCCGGTTGACACAGCCTGCAGCGGGGGAGGAACGCGGCAGTCTCAGGATGGTTCATTTTTCACCTGGCGTCCGCGGGGAACCTTTGATGGGGTGGGCGATTGGAAGATGATCCGCGCCACGCCGAGAGACGCTTTCATGCCGTCGAGCTCGATCCGCAAAATCGAATACGACCGGGACAAGCAGGTGCTGTCAGTCTGGTTTGTTGCGAGTGGAAAGCGGTATGACTACGAAGGCGTATCCGAGCAGACGCACGCCGAATTTCGCAGCGCCTTTTCCAAGGGGCGCTTCTTCATCGCGCGCATTCGCGATCGCTACAGGTATCGTTTGATTTCGGAGGACTAAGGCACACAACCAGCTATTTCGGAACCCAAGCTTTCCTGTCGCATTGCTCATTGGCATTTCCCGCAAATGAGCGAGGTGACGCGTGCCAGCCGACAAACTGTCTACCTACAAGGCGAAACGGGATTTTGAGACCACGCAGGAGCCAAGTGGTCGTCTCGATGTCAAGCCGTCGAACCGTCTGCGCTTTGTCATCCAGAAGCATGATGCAACGCGACTTCACTATGACCTGCGGCTCGAACTCGATGGCGTGTTCAAGTCTTGGGCGGTGACCAAGGGGCCGTCGCTCGATCCGCATGACAAGCGGCTGGCGGTCGAGGTTGAAGATCATCCGCTGGATTATGGTGACTTCGAAGGCACGATCCCCAAAGGCCAGTATGGCGGCGGCACGGTCATGCTGTGGGACCGCGGTTACTGGGAGCCTGAAGGCAAGGGCTCGATCGAACAACAGCTTCGAAAAGGTGACTTGAAATTCCAACTCGACGGCAAACGCCTCAAGGGTAGCTTCGTCCTGGTTCGCATGGACAGCGATCGGTTCAAAGGCAAGCGCAACAACTGGCTGCTGATCAAGCATCGCGATTCGACCGCTGTCGAGAAGAACGGCGACGCGGTGCTGGAGGAAAACGATACCTCTGTGGCCTCCGGGCGCTCGATGGAGGAGATTGCCTCGGGCAAAAGCCGCAAGCCGCGGCCATTCATGCTCGCGGCGCCGGCAGTCAAAGCAGATGCGGTCTGGGACAGCAAGACGGGACTGGCTGCGGAGAGGCGCAACACAGCACGGGCAAAGCGGAGCAGCCGTTCCACGATGCCAGGATTCATCGAACCGCAGCTTTGCCAGACACTGTCGCGCCCGCCGAGCGCCAAAGGCTGGGTCCATGAGATCAAGTTCGACGGGTACCGCATCCAGATGCGCGTTGTCGACGGCCAGGTCTCGCTCAAAACACGAAAGGGATTAGATTGGACGCAGCGCTATCCGGCGATCGCAGCGGCCGCTGACGACCTGCCCGACGTCATCATCGATGGCGAAGTCTGTGCGCTCGATCACAATGGAGCTCCAGATTTTGCGGCTCTTCAAGCAGCGCTCAGCGAGGGCAAGACGGGGGATCTCGTGTATTTTGCCTTCGATCTCCTCTTTGACGGCGAAGAGGATCTGCGATCGCTGCCTTTGACCGAGCGTAAGGCACGCCTGCAGAAACAGCTCTCAACCTTTGATGACGGCGACAACATCCGTTTTGTCGAGCATTTCGAGACCGGTGGTGATGCGGTTCTGCGTTCCGCCTGCCGCCTTTCGCTGGAAGGGATCATCTCGAAGGAGGCGAAGGCTCCCTACTTTTCAGGTCGATCGACAACCTGGGCAAAATCCAAATGCCGGGCAGGGCATGAGGTGGTCATTGGCGGATACGCCACCACCGAGAACCGCTTTCGCTCCCTCCTGGTTGGAGTTCATCGCGGCAAAAGCTTGGTCTACACAGGCCGCGTCGGAACAGGCTTCGGCGGGAAAAAGGCGGAAGCACTGCTCGCGGCTTTAGAGCCGTTGGAAGTGTCGCGGTCGCCATTCACAAGCGGCCTCGTTTCCAAGCGTGGGGACAAGATCGTCTGGGTTAAACCTGACCTGGTGGCCGAGATCGAATTTGCCGGTTGGACCGCTGACGGTCTCGTCAGGCAGGCCGCCTACAAAGGGCTGCGGGAAGATAAGCCCGCGGCCGACGTCGAAGCCGAGAAACCCGCGCAATCCGATACCGAACTCGTCGAGCCGGCACCGGACGCGCGACGTTCGCCACGCCGCACCGGCAGGGCGAACGTCATGGGTGTCCTGATTTCCAACCCCGACAAAGTCCTGTGGCCCCGCACTGAGGATAGCGGGGCGATAACGAAGGAGGAGTTGGCCCGCTACTACGAGGCTGTCGGGCCGTGGATGATCAATCACATCCAGGGGCGACCTTGCTCCATTATTCGCGCTCCCGACGGCATCGGCGGCGAAAAGTTCTTCCAACGCCATGCGATGTCCGGCGCATCCAACCTGCTTGAACAGGTTCAGGTATTCGGCGATCGCAAGCCCTACCTGGAAATCAACAGGGTCGAGGGATTGGTCGCTGCGGCTCAGCTTGGCGCGGTGGAATTGCATCCATGGAACTGCGAACCCCGCCAGCCGGAGGTCCCCGGCCGGCTTGTGTTCGATATCGATCCCGCACCGGAACTGTCATTTGCAAGCGTTGTCGAAGCGGCGCATGAATTGAAGGAGCGGCTTGAGCATCTGGGGCTCGTCACCTTCTGCAAGACAACGGGCGGCAAAGGGCTGCATGTCGTTACTCCGCTCAAGGCGGAAGGGCGTCGAAAACTCACATGGGACGAAGCAAAAGGCTTTGCCCATGCCGTGTGCATGACCATGGCGTCAGAAAGTCCCGACAAGTACCTGACCAAGATGTCGAAGAAACTGCGGGAAGGGCGCATATTCCTGGACTATCTGCGCAACGACCGCATGGCGACCGCGGTCGCACCGCTTTCCCCGCGTGCACGCGATGGAGCGACGGTGTCGATGCCGCTGACCTGGGCTCAGGTGCGGAAAAATCTCGATCCCAAGCGCTTCACGCTACGCACCGTGCCGGCTCTGCTGTCCAGGACGGAAGCCTGGTCTGATTATTGCGACGGCGAGCGCTCGCTCGCGGAGGCGATCTCCAATGCTCAACGAGCGCGAAAGGCCGCGGCCTGATGGCGGCGCAAGGCTATCTTCTGCCGCTTGATATCGCGCCAATGGAGGCAAAGCAGGCTCGAGAGATCCCGCACAATGACGCCGTCGCCTGGCAATACGAACCGAAATGGGATGGGTTTCGATGCCTCGCGTTCAAATCGGACCAGGGGGTCGAGCTTCGGGGCAAATCCGGCAAGGCGCTTGGCAGGTATTTTCCGGAACTCGTTGAGCAACTGCACGACCTGAAGGCATCCCGCTTTGTCGTCGACGGCGAGATTGTCATCGAATTATCCGGCCGATACGCCTTTGATGCGCTGCAGATGCGCTTGCATCCGGCAGCCAGCCGCATCGCGAAACTTTCCAAGGAAACGCCAGCCAAGCTTGTCCTGTTTGACATGCTTGTAGATACCGCCGGCAACGACCTGAGAAAAGCGCCGTTGTCGGTCCGCCGCGACGCGCTGGAGAAATTCGCGGAGCGGGCTCGGGGTATCGAGATGTCACCCGTCACATTCGACGCAAGGGTGGCCAGAGCATGGCTGACGTCAAAGGATACCAGTCGAACCGACGGGATCGTCGCGAAAAGACGAGACGAGGAGTATAAGCCCGGTGTCCGCGCGATGGTGAAGGTCAAACCCTTGCGCAGCGCAGACTGTGTCGTGGGAGGATTTCGGTATCTTGCCGCGCGTAAGGAAGTCGGCTCCCTGCTCCTTGGGCTGTATGACGAGGCGGGAAGACTTGATCATGTCGGGTATAGCTCCACGATCCGCAACGAGGACAGGGCCGAATTGACGAAACGCTTGGAGAAATTGCGGCAAGCTCCAGGATTCACGGGGAAATCTCCCGGTGGTCAAAGTCGGTGGAGCACCGAACGAAGCGCTGCCTGGATACCGCTGAAGCCGCAGCTTGTCGTCGAAGTGCGCTTCGATCAGGTGACAGCAAACCGGTTTCGCCACGGCACGCGGTTGTTGCGCTGGCGGCCCGACAAGGCGCCGCAGCAGTGCACATTCGAGCAATTGGCGTGATGTCTTCGAGCTTTGACGACGAGGCGCGCGCAGCGCTCATGGCCTTCTGGGATCGTGCGCCTGAACGGGTGGCAGCCGAACTCATTGGCGTTGATTTCGTGATGGATGGTGTCGGCGGTATCATTGTCGAGACGGAAGCCTATGCGGCTGACGACCCGGCCTCCCACAGTTTCGCCGGCGAGACCCGGCGTAATGGAGTGATGTTCGGTCCGCCGGGGAGGGTTTACGTCTATCGCTCCTATGGGCTTCACTGGTGCTTGAACTTTGTGTGCCAGCGCGGCAGTGCCGTACTGCTGAGAGCCTTGGAGCCCGTTCATGGCATCGAACGCATGATCGAACGGCGCGGCCTGTCCGTCACCCGGCTTCTATGTTCCGGGCCGGGACGTCTTTCAATGGCGCTTGGTGTTGTTGGAGAGCATAACGGGGTGTCCTTGAGCGATCCGAGATTCGGCTTCGCCCCTGGAACCGCCAGGATAGCCTTGGCGGTTGGTGTTCGCATCGGAATTTCGAAAGCAGCGGATAAGCTCTGGCGCTTCGGGCTTGCGGGCTCACCCTATCTCAGCAGACGTTTCGAGGAATAATCGAGGTTCGGACCAGATTGCTGGTGGTTTTTGCCTGCCGTGTGTTTTGCCGATTTTTTCAGGAAAAGTTATTCTCCTTTCTCGTTCTTACTCTTTTGGACTGGGCGCAGTGGCAGCGCTTTCGGCGCGATTTCGACGACCAGGCTTCGCAGGAAACCCACAATCGTTTCTTTTTGTAGGGCGCTCCAGAGCGGCATGAGGTCTTAGTAGTCCAGCTTTTCGATCTCTGTGGCAGAAGCGAGGATTTGGGCCTCGCCGGCAGCGCGCTCGAACGACTGTCGGGCTTGCGCTGGTGTTGCCTGGCCCAATTTTAGGGCTTCAAGCACATTGATCGCCTGCTGCCAGGCGTGCTTTCGGTTTCCCGGCCACTTCTCACTCTTAAGACAATGCTCCGCCTCGAAAGCGGAGTTGACGCTTCGTGTTCGTCCCGGTTTGCCGAAATAGATCAGAACCGGCCTGTCAAAAGGATGCGGTTGCATCATCGGGCAACGCGGCGAGCAAGCCGACGTTCCCAATTTCGTGCAATCGTTCGGAGAGAGGTCTCGCAATCTTTGGATTGTGGCTCGAAGGCAGCGAGAGTTCGATTTTTGGAACGACGCCAATGCAGTGACGTTCTGATAAAAATCTCCCGTAAAAGGATAGCCGAATGTTGATCAGGCTCGGTTACGAGATCGCTATCGACTGCCCGCAATCTATGCCGGTAATTTCTCTTCTGGATATCCATCCTGAGCGACAGCACGACATCAAGCGGCAGACGAAGGTGCTGACTTCTCCTCGTGTAGCGAGCGATAGCTACCAGGACAGTTTCGGCAACCTGTGTCGACGCTACCTCGCTCCCCAGGGTGGCTTTCAGATCCTCTATGATGCGCTTGTCGAAGACAGCGGCGAATACCAATTGCCCAATCCGCTGGCCAACGAGACGCCCGTTGAAAGCCTGCCACCGGAGGCGATCGTGTTCCTGCTCGGTAGCCGCTACTGCGAGACAGATCACCTCAGCGATCTCGCCTGGCGACTGTTCGGGAATCTGCCGCAGGGCTGGGCCCGGGTTCAGGCAATCACCGACTATGTGAATAACCGGCTGTCGTTCGGCTACGGCTATGCCCGAGCGACGCGCACGGCGGCGCAGGCGCATGAGGAACGCGTCGGCGTTTGTCGCGATTTCGCGCACCTCGCCATCACCTTCTGCCGCTGCATGAACATTCCGGCGCGCTACGTAAACGGCTACCTGGGTGATATCGGCGTGCCCCCGGATCCGGCCCCGATGGACTTTAACGCCTGGTTCGAGGCCTTTCTCGACGGCAGATGGTACACATTCGACGCGCGCCACAACGTGCCGCGCATCGGCCGCGTGGTCGTCGCCCGCGGTCGCGACGCCACCGACGTGCCCCTCCTGCACAGCTTCGGGCCGCATAAACTCACCACCTTCAAGGTTTGGACCTATGAGCAGGAGAGCTATCCCGTCCGGCCACCCTCGCGGGGAACGGACCGGACGCTGACCACGCCGTTGATCAGCTGATCGTTGCCATGGCGCCGACCGATCGCCTTTTAGTTCGGGCGCCGGCTGCATCTCCGCAATTTCTAACGAGGAATCCTTCTCCTGGAGACTGTCATGATCCATGATCCGAGTTATCACGCCGGAAAAGGCAGCGTTGCCGATCGGGCGCAAAGTCCGGCGCTGCCGGCGGCAAACGCACCAACCGAGGGACCGGGTGACGCGAAGCTTCTCGTCGGCTCAAACGTGCAGATCAACGGCATAATCAGCGATGATCTGTTCCGGGCATTCATGAAGCAACTTGGCGAAGTCCGGACGAGGGGAGATGATTTGATCCTCGAATTGATGACGCAGGGTGGCGACGCCGATACGGCAAGGCGTATCGCCCTGGAGTTGCGGATTTTTCGAGACCACAGCGGAAAGAATACGTTCGTCGTCGGCAAGACCGCAGTTATGTCAGCGGGGATCACCATCATGGCGGCGTTCGGGCGTTCAAATCGCTTCCTAACTTCCGACACGACGTTGTTGATCCATGAACGTCACATCACCCGGTCAATCACGCTTGAGGGGCCTATCGAGTCCTGCAAGCAGATAATCCGCGAAGAGGCTTCTGCACTGGACACAGCCGAAAGGGTGGAGCGTGAAGACTTCGAGCAGTTCATAGAGGGCAGCACTCTGTCGGCCGACGACCTTTTCGAGCGCGCCAAAAACAACTGCTATCTGACGGCTCAGGAGGCGCTGGAGCTTCAGCTGATTGAACGCATTATCCGATAGCGGCGAAATCCTGGCAACGCGGATTGCAGCCCGCCAGCAGCCCCCCGAACCACATATGAACCTGTGAACTCCGCTTTTGGGAACGAAGGGACGGATGCGCAGTTCGAGAGGAAGGAAACGAACTGTGCCCTGCCGCGGCCCATTCTTTCTGCCCAACAGGAACGCGGACCTTGGACCCGATTGAAATCAACATTGCCTCCGCTGATGCCGATCCGATCCTCGTCGATCACTATATGGCCATCTGGGATAGCTATGGGACCCCGGCTGCTGCTTACAGCGCCGATGCAGCAAAGACTGTGAAGGCGTTCATCGCTGAGGGGCGGCAGAAGTTTGAACTGGTCGTCGTGGTCGCCAAGGTAGGCGAGCATATCGTTGGGTCTGCGGCCGGGCAGGTCCGGGTTGCACCATTTCCGATCGTGACGCAGCCGGCATATCGCAAAACCGGATACATCTGGAGCGTCTTCGTAGAACCTTCGGCGCGGCGTCGAGGCATCGCAGCGATGTTGGTGGAGCGGTTGGTCGCTGAATTGAGCGCGATCGGCTGCTTCAGAGTTTTGCTGCATCCATCCGAAGCAGCTGAGTCAGTCTACCGGAAGCTCGGATTTCAGAATTCGAATGAGATGCGGCTTGATTTGTGACCTTGGCAGCGCCGGTTTGAGCCGGTGGTGGTTAGCATATTTGTACCGCCTGTGGCTTGATGCGTGTGAGTTGGCTAACCAACCGACAGGCCGTTGACTTTCCCGCGTTGAAACCTGTGACAAGCTTAGCGTTTCATCCGCAGAGTGAGCGCAAATTCCGCAATCAGAAGATTAATCAGTAGAGAAGCGGGGTCCAGATTTCACTTGGCAAAATGTAAGCTTGAAAGCGCCAAAAATAGACTTGGAATCTGACCGAAACGTCTCTCTGGATCTCGGTGAATCCTCGCTGGTAGAAGCCGCTATTCAGAACGGGCGTGCACAATAAATGCACACGACTTCCATTAAGTTATTGAAATAATTCATCATTCTGCCCGATCCATCATAGGTGCGATGGCGAACTGGAACCGATTGTAATCGCTGGGTTTCTTGTTGTCCGATTTCACTTTCAAGGGTGGTAAATCATTCGTCCTTTGGAGATTGTAGGTTTTCTTGAATCTCGCCCGATGTAATTGCCGTCGAAGGCGGCAGCAAGAAATACAATAAAGACTTGGTGACGTCGTGGCCGTCAGCTCACTAAGGCACCACGCAAGAATCTACAACTGGATGTCATCCGACTGCTCGAACTCAGGCATCTGCGTCAGGACGGAGCATTGCAGCAAAGGACCCGCGATGATGCGTCATTTCTCAAAGACACCCGCGGCTGGATTCCCTGAAAGATTTGGCGATCCGCTTGACGATCGGGCCATATTTTGCCTTTTCCTTTGCCGAATAGAAGACATCGAAGCAGTGAAGCTTGTCGGACTTTGTGCACATTCCAAAGAAAATTTCTTTTCCGCCGAAAACGGATCCTGAAACAATGCCTACATTTGGCTTGTCTATCTTATAAGTTACATTGATATTGTCTACGTTTCCGGAGATGTATCGATAGGGTCTCTTGCTGTACTCCATGTAGTATTGGCGCAGCAGGATGAGATAGCCCTCAGGCTGGAAGACAGTGCCATATGGCTCTTCCTCGCCACTTTTGATCAGCCCACGTACTGCTGACTCAGTCATGAACTGGGGTATGTCTATCGTGCTGCCTCCGCAGGTCGAGGTCGTCCATCGGATCGGATCGGCCGTGGCCGAAGTTGTCACCAAAACTGCGATCAATAGGGCGCTGCGCATATGTTTTCACCCGAGAAAAATTGCAATGAGAAGTATATTATAAATTTGCAATATACAACTAAAAATTGCGTCAGTCGCGCAAGATCATACGGTCGCCGCGCACATCGAAGCCCGACAGCGAGCTGATGAAATTCATGCCGAGCAGGCTTTGGCCAAGTGCGCCCGGGGCGGCGATGAGGACTGGCATGTCGCGCCGCACGATGCCGCCGAGCGCCAGTTCGTTGGTACGGACCGCTGCGGCATTGGCGTTGCCGTTGGCTGTCGAGACGCGCACCGTGTAGTTCAGGCCGTTCGGGTCGATGCCGGCTGTGCGCGCGTCCTCGGCCGTGAGCACCGTTGTCGTCGCACCGGTATCGACGACGGCATTGACCGGCTTGTTGTTGACGAGGATTCGCGCCTGGAAATGGCCGTTGTTGCCCTTGTCGAGCGTCACCGTCGCGCGGCCGTCTTCGACGCCGAGCGCCAGCGGACTGCCGGGAATGAGACCGGCGGTGACACGGCTGGCCACGTCCTGCAACTCATAGCGGTATTGATAGCCTGCGATGAGCAACAGCACGATGATGGCCCAGGATCCGAGATTGCGGGCCATGCTGCCGAGTGGCTGGCCGGAGCGCAGAAGGCCGGCAGCGATTACGGAGCCGACGATGCCCAGCCAGACCAGGTTGCCGAAATTGTTGTTCTCGACGCCGAACGTGCTGCCGGCGGAATCGTTGTAGGCAAGCAGGGCAATCGCTGCCCCGATGATCACCAGGATGAGAACAAGCGAACGGTTCATCGGGGCTAGAGCACCTCACCGCGTTCACGCGCCATGCGCGTCCGGCGCGTTTCGCGGCGCGGTTTGCGTTCCACCGTCGCGAGCCGGGCCGGCAGCTCTGCCATGACGGCACGGCGGGTTTCCGGGGTCATGGTCAGCCAGGCTGAGATTTCGTCGCGCGTGCGACCGCAACCGAAGCAATAGCCGGTCTTCATGTCGATCGAGCAGACCAGGATGCAGGGCGATTCGATGGCCGTCATGGGAATATCCTAGGGGCTCGCTCCCACATGGTGCAACGAATATGGCAATGCAAGGCCTTGGCCTTGCGCCACTTCAGGTCGCCATCTGGCGACCCTGTCGTCCGCCGTGCGAATTTCGGCATTACGCAGCTGGGTCGTTTTCGCGGCCATGCGGTTGTGCCGAGCGGGCAGGGCGGCTATTGCCGGCTTCGAACAGGAACCTGCCATGACCAGCGCGCTGCCTTTCGATGATTTTCGCGACCTGATCGCCAACCTGCCGCCGCTGGATGGCGCTGCCGGTGATCGGGTGCGAACGCTGTTTGCCAGGGCCGACAAGCCAAAGAGTTCTCTGGGGCGCATCGAAGACATCGCTGCATGGCTCGCGGCCGCAAGCGGCAAAGCGCCGCCGGCGATCAATCGTCCACTGGTCGCTGTCTTTGCCGGCAACCATGGCGTGACCAGGCAAGGCATTTCGCCACGTGCCGTTGCTGCAACCGCGAATGCCGTTGAACTCTGCGCGGCGGGCGGCGCGGCAGTAAACCAGGCCTGCATCGCTTATGATCTCGGCCTCAAGGTCTTTGATCTCGCTTTGCACATTTCGACGGGTGACATCACCGAGGAGGCAGCCCTCGACGAACGCGGGTGTGCTGCCACCATGGCCTTCGGCATGGAAGCGACGGCAGGCGGAACCGATCTTCTGTGTCTGGGCGATATCGGTGTCGGCAACTCCACGGTTGCCGCCGCACTTCTGGCGGCCGTAGTGGGTGGAAAGGGTGCGGATTGGGTCGGCGCGGGCTCCGGGGCCGATGAGGCGATGCGCAAGCGCAAGGCGGCAGCGGTAGATGCCGCGCTCGCATTCCATGGCGCCAATCTCAAGGATCCGCTGGAAGCGCTGCGGCGCGTCGGCGGACGCGAATTCGCGGCCATTGCAGGAGCGATCCTGGCCGCACGCATGCAGAATGTTCCCGTCATCCTCGACGGATTTGCCACGACGGCCGCCGCAGCGGTGCTTTATGTCGCCAATCCGGCAGCGCTCGACCATTGCCTGCTTGCCGGTCTCTCGTTGGAGCCGGGCCATGCCAGAGCTGCCGCGTCACTGGGACTGAAGCCGCTGTTTGAGCTTGGAATCAGCCATGGCGAAGGATTTGGCGGCGCATTGGCGGCGGGCACCGCCAGAGCCGCGGCCTTGACCAGTTCCGGCATGGCCGCCGCGGTTCGCGTCTAGAGAACAGTTCCGGCTTTCTCAGAAACGGTCTGCCTCTTTGCTTTAGACAATTGCGGACGCAAAACCGCTGCGCAGTTTGCTGGAATTGCGCCGGTTCAGCGGCGGCGGCTTCCGGCGGCAACCTTGGTCGGCAATGCCGGCAGTTGCTCCATCACCCGGGTTGGCGGGAAGATGGCGATCGCCTCGGTGCCCTCGCGCAGTTTCGAATAGAGTTCGAACTCGCCGCCATGCATCGCCATCAGTCCCTGCACGATCGGCAGGCCAAGCCCTGTCCCCTGTTCAGCGCTCTTGATGGCGATCGAACCTTGTCCAAAGGCTGATAGCACGACAGGGATCTCGTCTGCCGGAATGCCAGGGCCGTTGTCCTTGATCGAGACATACTGGCCGCCACCCGCGGTCCAGCCGACGCGTACGCGCACCTCACCGCCGGTCGGGGTGAATTTCACCGCGTTGGACAGAAGATTGAGGGCGATCTGGCGCACAGCCCGTTCATCAGCAAACAGGCGCGGCAACTGGTGCTCGAACTCTTCGACGATGCGGATGTCCTTGTTGCGCGCCCGCAATTCCATCATGTGGCAACAATCCTCGACGATCGCCAGCAATGTCACCGGCTCTTCGTTGAGTTGGTAACGGCCCGCCTCGATACGCGACAGATCGAGGATTTCGTTGATCAGGTCGAGCAGGTGCCGACCGGAATCGTGAACGTCGGAAGCGTAGGCCTTGTAGGTATCGTTCCCCATGGGGCCGAGCACTTCATTGGCCATCACTTCCGAAAAGCCCAGGATGGCGTTGAGCGGTGTGCGCAACTCGTGGCTCATCGAGGCAAGAAACCGCGATTTGGCGAGATTGGCTTCCTCGGCCCGGCGCCGTGCTTCGTCGGACATCGCCTTGGCGGTTTCGAGTTCGGCAATGAGCGAATCCTTCTCGGTGCGGAAGGACAGCAGCATCACCGACGAACGATTGAGGTGATGGGCCACATAGGCGAAGAAAGGCAGCGCCGCGACGAGCAGCGCGACCATGATCGGTTCCGCCGGCATCCATCCCTGGGAGCCGACATAGGCATAAGTCGCGACCGGGATGGCGAAGGTGGCCAGCAACGCTCCGCGCAGAGACGACGCCATGATCGCCGTGGCTGCCATCGCCATCAGAAGGATGACTGCCTTGATCACCGGGAACTGGTCGATCGTGCAGGCACCGCAGCCGAGCGACGCAAAATAGGCCCATCCGAGACCGCTGAGACCGTGTGCCGCCAGAAAGGTGTTGCGGATCGGATCCGGCTTGACAGCGGCGGCTTCGGTGCGGTCGACGCGCCGCGCTATGATGGCAAGCCCTGCATAGCATCCCATCGTGAAAAGCGCCCAGACGAGCGTGTCCGTATTCATTCCGGCCGCAAGGCCGGCAACGGCGATAGTCAGAACCAGCAACGGCACGGCCGCAGCACTGTTCACGATTGCGCGGGCATGCAGCTTCAGCAGTTCGCGGTCGAAATCCGGATTGCCCGCCTGCTGCGAGAGGCGGTCGCGCGTACGCTTCACAGCACGCGCGACATCGCTGTTGCGATGCGGCTTGCTGCGGTCCACAATGTTCTTGTCCGCCGTGTTCGAGCTTAGCAGTGGCATGAAACTTCAGTTATTGCGGGCAGCGGCTCCAGGTTGGACGCTAAGGCGGAATGATTAAGAACTTGTTTGCCATATGAGCCGTTCATGGTCGCAAAGGCCCGGGCGGCGGCCTTATCCGCCGCGTCCGCGCAGCCCGTGGCGCCGGTTCTTCGACTATGCGCTGGCCATTCTTTTCCTGGGATCGATGGCGTTGATCGTGGCCCGCTTCGATCGCGTCTCGACACGCCAGGAAAACGGCACGGCGATTGTCAATGACGGCGATACGATCACGCTAGGCAAGGAGCGCATTCGCCTCCGGGGCATCGACGCCCCGGAATACTCTCAACTGTGCCGCAAGGACGGGGTGGACTATCCCTGCGGGAAGTTGTCGAGACAGGCGTTGGTGAAATTGATCGGCGGCCGCGCGGTATCCTGCCGCGGATGGCAGCACGATCGCTACGACCGGCTTCTTGGCGATTGCAAGGCGGGAGATGTCGATCTCAATGCCGGGCAGGTCAGGGCCGGCTGGGCGATTGCCTTTGGCGATTTTGACCTGGAGGAGGCTGCGGCGCGCGTTGCACGCGCCGGCATCTGGGCGGGCAGTTTTGAAGAGCCGAGGAATTGGCGCCGCTCTCATGATGGGGCCGTGGAGCCGAAGCACGGAGCATTGGCGGGTGTCGGCGATACCTTGCGAGAACTGTTTCGCTTCCGCTGATTGCGGTTTTATGGTGGGCATAGATCAGATCGGGAGCATGTGATGAAGCTTTATGATGGCGGCCGCGCGCCCAACCCGCGCCGGGTCCGCATTTTCCTGGCGGAAAAAGGATTGAGTGTGCCGCTGGAGCCGGTCGACATGGGCGCTCTCGGTCACAGGGAAGAGGCGGTCACCCGCCGCAATCCGCTGCAGCGCCTGCCTGTACTGGAACTGGATGACGGCACCGTGCTCACCGAGACCATCGCCATCTGCCGCTATTTCGAGGAATTGCATCCCGAGCCGGTGCTGTTCGGGACGGGCGCGCTCGAACGCGCGAAGGTCGAGATGTGGCAGCGGCGTATGGAATTCAACCTGTTTACGCCTGTGGCGCAGGCCTTTCGCCATATCCATCCCGCCATGAAGGAATGGGAAGTGCCGCAGGTTCCCGAATGGGGCGAAGCCAACAAGCCCAAGGCCGTGGAGTTTTTACACCTTCTCGACAAGGAACTGGCCGGACGCGAATTCATCGCCGGCGACAGCTATTCGGTGGCTGACATCACCGGTCTGGTCGCCGTCGATTTCATGAAACCCGCCCGCATCCAGGTGCCGGAAGACTGCACGCACGTCCTGCGCTGGTACAAGGCGGTCTCAGCTCGACCGAGTGCCGGTGCCTGAATGGCATGAAAGCTGACCTGGACCAGCTTGTCGCCGAGGTGCGGGCATGCCGCATCTGTGTGGAGACACCGCGCGGCAGGCCGTTGCCGCATGAGCCGCGGCCTGTGCTGCGACCGTCATCGACCGCGCGCATTCTTCTGGCCAGCCAGGCACCGGGGACCAAGGTGCATCTTTCAGGTATGCCATTTACCGACGCTTCCGGCGACCGGCTGCGCGACTGGCTGGGTGTGACGTCGGAAGAGTTCTACGACGCCGAAAAATTCGCCATCGTGCCGATGGGCTTCTGTTTTCCAGGGCAGGACGCCAAGGGTGCGGATTTGCCGCCGCGCAAGGAATGCGCGCCGGCCTGGCGCGCGCCGCTCATGGCATCGATGCCGCAGATCGACCTGGTCCTGACCATCGGTATCTATGCACAGAGCTGGCATATGGGCGCGGCACGGCGCGCTTCGTTGACTGAAACCGTGTATGATTGGCGTGCGATCTGGAACACAGCAGTTGGCCCGAAAGTGCTGCCCTTGCCGCATCCATCCTGGCGCAACACCGGCTGGTTGAAAAAGAATCCGTGGTTCGAAATGGAGTTGCTGCCTTTCCTGAAATCGGAAATCCGCTCTCGCATTGATTGATTTCGGCGCAAATTATCACTCGTTTCGTGGCAATCAGGCAGAATTCCTTTCTTGTCTGTGACAGAGTTTCGAAGGAATATGGGGAAATATTTTCCTCGGGAGCCCAAGATGGATCGTCTTGATAGAAAAATCCTCCGCCTTTTGCAGGAGGATGCGACGCTTGCGGTCGCTGATGTAGCCAAGAAAGTGGGACTGTCGACGACCCCGTGCTGGCGTCGCATCCAGAAGCTGGAGGAAGAGGGCGTCATCAAACGCCGTGTCGCGCTGCTCGATCCTGAAAAGATCAATGCACGCGTGACGGTGTTTGTCTCGATCCGTACCAATTCGCACAGCCATGAATGGCTACGCCGCTTCTCGGAAGTGATCCAGGAGTTCCCGGAAGTGGTCGAGTTCTACCGCATGAGCGGCGATGTCGACTATCTGCTGCGTGTCGTGGTACCCGATATCGCTGCCTATGATGCCTTCTACAAACGCCTGATCGCCAAGATCGAAATCCGCGACGTCTCGTCGGTCTTTGCGATGGAGCAGATCAAGTTCACCACCGAAATGCCGCTGGATTACATGACACTCGATCGCGAAGCCGGCCAAAGCGCGGCCTGATCGTTCAAGCCGCATCAGCCGCGCTGCGCCAGTCTTTCCAGGATCTTCGGATTGGTCAGCTCACGCGCGGCGTCCTTGCCGATCCAGCGCTCGGTCTTGTCGGAGGAGGCAGCCAGTTTTTCCGCCAGGGCAAGTGTAGGGACTTGCAGCGCCATCGAACGCTTGCCGATCTGGCGGAGTGCCCAGTTCACCGCTTTCTTGACGAAGTTGCGGCTGTCCCCCGAGTGTCTTTCAATCAACGGAAGTAAATTCGCGAACGTGGCATCCGGTTCTTTTTTGCGGTGAACGGCGGCCCAGGCAATCATGGCGAAGGCCGCGCGGCGGACGAATTCGCGCTCGTCCTCGGCGAATTCGGCGATGAGCACCTGCCAATGTTCTGTGTCAACGAACAGGTCGCTGACACCATCGACAATGTCCCAGGAATCGAACGTCGCCGCCCAAGCCCTTGCATCACCTATGGAAAAGCGTTTCGGATCAGCTGTTGCCGACGCGATGAACTGCGCCTCAACGATGCCGCTTTCCCAGAGCTTGAAGGCGCGCTCGTGATTGCGTTTGATTTTCCTGGCGATGTCGCGTTGGGGACCATGTGGAATGCCCAGCGCGCGCTCCACCTTGATTCCGAAGCGCTGCATGCCCTCACGGTTCTCCTTCGAGGCGAGGGTGTGCAGATAGGCAACGATTTCAGCGGCGGTTGAGGCAGGAGAGAGGGGAATTGTCATGACTTTCGCTGAGCGGCTTTCAACGAGGCTGGGGTGGTTTGAAAGTGACCATGACCTGTTTCCAGCTGTTGTATGGAGCCAATTTTATCAGTGCCGGAAAGGGTGAACATTCCTGGATGGCTGTTATCGCGCTCTGAACAAACGTCGTCCGCTTTATGTCTGGCTGTATTGCGATGATCCGGGGAGGGCTGGCAAGCTCACCCTTGTCGTCGAGCTCGATACCAATATCGGCCTCATGTCCGCCCAACGCCGGGGTTCCGACGATCCTGCCCCGGCGATCGAGTTTGAATGCAATGGTGACTGCGCCGATTCCAACGGTATCGCGTGGAATATTCCAGCATTGCGCGATTTGACCGTGCAAATAGTCAGTCACGGTCTTGTTCGGCTCTGCATTGGCGGAACCAGATGCAATAAGCAGCGCCGTCAAAAGCAGCAGCACCCTGCGCAACCTATTTCTCCAGTCGCGCGAGCAGCGAGGAGGTATCCCAGCGGCTGCCGCCCATTGCCTGCACGTCCTTGTAGAACTGGTCGACCAGGGCTGTAACCGGCAGTTTTGCGCCGTTGCGGTCGGCTTCCGCCAGGCAGATTCCGAGGTCCTTGCGCATCCAGTCGACCGCGAAGCCGAAATCATACTTGCCAGCGTTCATCGTCTTGTGGCGGTTTTCCATCTGCCACGAACCTGCGGCCCCCTTGGAGATGACGTCCACCACTTTTTCGACGTCGAGCCCAGATTTCTTGCTGAAGTGAATGGCTTCGGCGAGGCCCTGGACAAGGCCTGCGATGCAGATCTGGTTGATCATCTTGGTGAGCTGTCCCGCGCCGACCGGTCCCATCAGGCCGACCATGCGCGCGAAAGCCGAAATGACCGGCTTGGCCGTTTCGAAGGCCTCGTCGGTACCGCCGACCATGACGGTGAGCACGCCGTTCTCGGCTCCGGCCTGTCCGCCGGAGACCGGCGCATCGAGGAAGTAGAAACCACGCCTTGCGGCCTCCGCGGCCAATTCGCGCGCGACCTCGGCCGAAGCGGTGGTGTTGTCGATGAAGATTGCCCCCTTCTTCATCCCGTGGAATGCACCGTCCGGGCCAATGGTGACAGAACGCAGATCGTCGTCGTTGCCGACGCAGGAAAAGACGAAGTCCTTGCCTTCCGCGGCCTGCTTCGGCGTTAGCGCCATGGCGCCGCCATGCTCGGCAACCCATTTCTCGGCCTTGGCGGGGGTCCGATTATAGACGGTCACGTCGTGACCACCTTTGTTCTTGAGATGCCCGGCCATCAGATAACCCATCACGCCGAGGCCAAGATATGCCACCACTGCCATGCCAGAAGTCCCTTTTGATCGCTTTGTGGAAGTCTTAGCCGATCAAAGCGGATTTGGGCAATTTGCAGTTTGGTCCACGGCGTGTCGGGATTCGATCAGCGACGCAGGTGGCGGGTTATGCGCTGTTCTATCCATTCGATGCCGTGACGAAGCACTTCGACCATGATCAGGTAGAAGATTGCCGCCCAGATATAGGCCTGGAAGTCAAAAGTGCGGGAATAGGTGAGGCGCGTGATGCCCATCAGGTCGTAGACCGTGATGATGGCAACGATCGCCGAGCCCTTGATCATCAGGATCACTTCATTGCCATAGGGACGAAGCGCGACGATCAATGCCTGCGGCAGGATGATCTGGCGCAACGTTTGCAGTTTGTGCAGACCGAGCGATGCCGCTCCTTCCCATTGTCCCCTCGGGACGCTTTCGATGGCGCCGCGCAGGATCTCAGCCTGATAGGCCGCCGTGTTGAGGGCGAAGGCGAAGACGGCACAGTTGAAGGCTTCGCGGAAGAACCCCCACAGGCCAACCATCTCGAGTTGCGGCCGGAAAGAGCCTAGGCCGTAGTAAATCAGAAAGGTCTGGGCAAGCAGTGGTGTGCCGCGGAAGAAATAGACATAGGCATAAGCGATGGCGGAGAGGATCGTGTTCTTCGACATGCGCATATAGGCGATCGGGATCGACAGCAGTGCGCCGACCACACACGAAATCGCCACCAGCTTCAAGGTGACGAGAATGCCCGACCAGTACCCCGGGGCATATTTCTGAATAAGTTCGGGGTTCCAGGATGTGGCTAGGAACCACACCAGTCCGAGACCCAGAAGCGCCCAGAGTGCAAGCAGCGCATGGCCGGTCATGCGTGCCTTTGTCCAACCGCGCGGCGGCTCTGGCGGTCTCTCGACTGTGGCGATGTCAGCGGCACTCATCGCGATGCCTCCCGTCGCCCGACTGCGCGTTCGATGGCGTTGATGCCGAAGGAGGAGATGATGGCGAGCACCAGATAGATCAACGCGGCATAACCGAAGAACAGGAATGCGTGTTTGGTTACGCGCGCGGCAACCCCAGTCTCCCGCAAGATATCGTTGAGGCCGACGGCAGAAACGAGTGCTGTGTCCTTGAGCAGGATCAGCCATAGATTGGCGAGGCCTGGCAGGGCGATCCGGATCAACTGCGGCAGGACAACAAGCCTCATGGTTTGGTTCTTTGTGAGGCCGACGGCATAGCCGCCTTCATACTGGCCATGCGGAATGGCACGAAACGCTGACAGGAAAACCTCACTGGCATAGGATGAAAAAACGACGCCGAGCGCAATCATGCCGGATACAAAGGCATTGACCTCGACGGTTGCAGTCGGATTGAAAAACTGCACCAGTTTCTGCAAGGCGATTTGCGCCCCGAAAAACACCAGGAACAGCGTCAACAGTTCAGGCAGACCGCGGAAGATGGTGGTGTAGAGATTGCCGGCGAGCCTGAGTGAAGGTTCCTTTGACTGCTTGGCCAGTGCAATCAGAAAACCGATCGCAAGTCCGACAGGCAGGGTGGCAATCGCAAGGGCGATCGTGACCAAAACGCCGTTGAAGATATTATCCGACCAGCCTTCTGGTCCCCAACTCAGAAGCGTCCAAACGCTTTCCATACGCCCGCCTGTTCCCCTTTTTGAACCCGCCCTGTCATCCCCTCATGACATGGCCGGCCAGGACAAGAAAGGCGGGTGTCCCCGCCTTTCTGTTTCAACAATCAATCGATCAAGAATCGGCGCCGTAGACGTCGAACTTGAAGTATTTCTCGTTGATTTCCTTGTACTTGCCGTTGGCGCGGATGGCCTTGATGGCAGCGTTGAGCTTGTCCTTGAGCTCGGTATCGCCCTTGCGGATGGCAATGCCGGCGCCTTCACCGAAGATATCGACCGGCTGCGGTTCCGGCTGGCCGAGCAGCTTGCAGCAGGCGCCGTCCTGGGTTTCGAGCCACTGGCTGAGCACGACGATATCGTCCTCGACCGCATCGAGACGGCCGTTGGCGAGGTCGAGCTGGTATTCCTGGGCGGTCGGATAAGGCTTGACGGTCGAGTCCGTGAAGGTCTTCGACGCATAATTGAAGTGGGTGGTTGAAGACTGCGTGCCGATGGTCTTGCCCGCAAGGTCCTCCTTCTTCACACCCTTCAGGGCGCTGTCCTTCGGCACGGCGATGGCCGACGGCGTGTTGTAATATTTGTTGGTGAAGTCGACCTTCTGCTTGCGTTCTTCGGTGATCGACATGGACGCCACGATGGCGTCGAACTTGCCGGCCTGCAGGGCCGGGATTATGCCGTCCCAGTCCTGGGCCACGAATTCGCACTTGACCTTCATTTCGTCGCAGAGCGCCTGGGCGATATCGATGTCAAAGCCGACGAGCTTGCCGTCGGCGGTCAGGTTGTTGAAGGGCGGGTAGGCGCCTTCGGTGCCGATCTTGACGACCTTCTCCTGGGCCTGGGCGGCGCCCAACGCCAGCATGATCGCTGACGTGGCGAGCGCGATACGCATTGCAATACGCATGATGATCCTCTCTGTTGGTCCCGGCCGCTGTCCAGGCGGCTCGTTCGGGCGGGGCTGTTGACCGCCCGCTGGTCCAAATACTGGAACTTTTTGCCAAGTGAAAGCAACTGCAAAACCGCCGATAATGTCTTTCAGCGTCGGCAAAAATACGTGGGTTTTGCACATATCGTTGGGGAAGCGTTTGCCTTTCGGCAGCCTGGATCAGCCGCCAAGGCCGACTCGCCGCTCGATGAAGTCGGCTATCGACGCGATGTCATCGAGGTCGAAGACAGGCAGTGTCTCGTTCGCCTGGGGGTGATCTGCCGCGACGGCAACGATGCTGGGGTCGGACGGCGCAAGTGGTGTCCGATCCTTTGCATTGGCGCGCCGGGCCTCGATCTTGAAATGATTCTCGCGCTTGTAGCCTTCGACAATGACGATATCAGCCGGCGCCAGTCTTGCGAGAATGTCAGCGAGTTTCGGCTCTTCTTCGCCCCGCAATTCGTGCATCAGCGCCCAGCGACGGCCAGAGACGATGGCGACTTCGCTCGCGCCGGCCTGGCGGTGACGGAAGGAGTCGGCGCCTTCCTTGTCGATGTCGAAGTCGTGATGGGCATGCTTCACGGTCGAGACGCGCCGCCCCCGCCGCACCAGCTCGGTGACCAGTTTCTCGGTTAGCGTCGTCTTGCCGGAATTCTTCCAGCCGGTGATGCCGAAGACGCGATTGCTCATGCGAAATGCTCTTTGAGGATACGCTCTGCTTCGACAAGGTCGGCGGGCGTGTTGATGTTGAAGAACGGGTCGAGCGTGCCTGAGCGCACCTGCACCAGGGGAAAGTCCACCTCAACGAAACGATGACGCTCGATGAACGACAGGACGCGCCGGTTGCCTTCCTCGACCAGGAAGTGGCGCAGCGGTTCTCTCAGCCCAACTGGCCAGAGCGCGAAAGTCGGATGCAGGCGGCCGGAAGAACGTGCCACGGCGATGGCTTCATCACGCCCATCGATCGCGGTCACCAGCTTGGCAATCAGGTCCAGGGGAAAGAAGGGTGTGTCGGCGGCCACGGTGGCGATCATCGCGGCCTTCGTTTTCGTGCCAGCCCACTCCAGTCCAGCGAGGATACCGGCGAGGGGCCCCGGAAAGCCCGCGACCGTGTCGGCCAGTATCGGATGCTGGAAGGCTGAAAAGCGGGTGGGATCGCCGTTGGCGTTGAGCGCAAGCGAGCCGACTTGTGGCGTGAAGCGAGCCGTCACCCGGTCAAGAACGGATTGGCCGCCCAGCGACAGCAAACCCTTGTCGCCGCCGCCCATGCGGCTCGACAGTCCTCCGGCCAGAATGACCCCGGCAACTTCGACGCTCACGTTCGCCTCCCTGCAGTGGCCTGTGCGTTCGTTATATGCCGTCCGGCTCCATTGTGGGTCCAGTGCTTTCGACGGCATTGCGCGGCCTTCCGACGACACGCTCGCGGTAGAAGGTGTAGAGGCCCGAGGCAACGACGACGGCTGAACCCAGCAACATCGCGGAATCGGGAATGTCCCCGAAGACGATCAACCCAAGCAGCATCGACCACAGGAGTGCGGTGTAACGGTAGGGGGCAACGAAGGAGACGTCGCCGGTGCGCATCGACAGAATGACGAACTGGTAGCCGATCAGGACGAGTACCGCGGCGATGGCAAGCAAGGTCAAGTCGGAGCCCGATATCGTCGTCCATCCGCCCATTGGGGCGAGCAGCAATGCACCGAGGATCGTGATGATCATCGCCGTGCTGGTCGAGACCAGCAAGGTCGGGATCTCCGCAGGAATCTTCTTGGTCACGAGATCCCTGACCATGCAGCAGGCGACACTTGCCAAGGCCAGCAGCGAATAGGGACTGAAACCCTCGAAACCCGGTCGTACGACGATCATCACGCCGAAAAACCCCATGACGATTGCGAGCCAGCGGCGCCAGCCGACGCCCTCGCCGAAAACCAGCGCTGCACCCATGGTGACGGCCAGTGGCAATGCCTGCATGACAGCCGAGACGTTGGCGAGCGGCAGATGCGCAAGCGCGAGCAGGAAACTGAGCGTGCCACCCGATTCAGCGAGCGCTCTCAACGCCACCAGCGGGTGAAAGGCGAGGCGCGGCGATGCCAGTGCTCCCCGTCGCCAGGCAAGCATGGCGATCAAGCTCGAGGCGAAGACGCCGCGTACCAGCATCACCTGCGCCATGTTCATCGAGGCCGAGGAATGTTTGGTGATGGCGTCATTGAAAGCAAAGCCGATCATCGCCACGATCATGTAGACGGCGCCGCGAAGATTGGGCGAAAGAGGCAAGGCTGATCCTGTCGGCCAAAGCAGTTCCAGGAAAAGTGCGTAGCGGTTTCAGTCCGGAATTGCATCAAAACAAAGAGTTAGAGCGTTTTCATGAAAAACGGAAGCGCTCCAGGTTCGGAAACCTCTATCACCGGTGAGGTCACCAGCAATGGCAAAGCGATGGGCCAGGAATGCGTCAACCAATCCCTGGCGAGGTTGAGGGGGCCGCCAAACCGATCAAATCGCGCAGCTCAGCCGGCCGCGTCCTAGCCGCCGGTAACGCTCATGTGGCGCGACACGGATGGACGATTGGTATGGCGATCGATAACGAAGTCGTGCCCTTCGGGCTTACGACCGATCGCTTCATCGATGGCATTCGAAACCAGCTCATTGCCTTCGGAAGCACGCAACGGCGTACGCAGATCGGCGGCATCCTCCTGGCCCAGGCACATATAGAGCGTGCCGGTGCAGGTCAGGCGCACGCGATTGCAGCTTTCGCAGAAATTATGCGTCATCGGCGTGATGAAGCCGAGCCTGCCGCCGGTCTCCGCGACTTCGACATAACGGGCAGGGCCGCCGGTCTTGTAGGGGATGTCCTTCAGCGTGAAGCTGCGCTCCAGTTCGGCGCGCATCAGCGACAGCGGCATATATTGGTCGGTGCGATCGCCGTCGATTTCCCCCATCGGCATTGTTTCGATCAGCGTCAGGTCCATGCCGCGGCCGTTGGCCCAGCGCAGCATGTCGGGGATTTCCCGATCGTTGAATCCCTTCAATGCCACGGCATTGAGTTTCACCTTGATTCCAGCGGCTTGAGCGGCCTCGATGCCAGCCATCACCTTGCCGAGATGGCCCCAACGAGTGATCGCGTGGAACTTGTCGGCGTCAAGAGTATCCAGTGAAACATTGATACGGCGCACGCCGCAATCTGCCAGTTCATCGGCGAAGCGCGCGAGCTGCGAACCGTTGGTCGTCAACGTCAGTTCTTCCAGGGCGCCGCTCTTGAGGTGACGCGACAGCTCGCGCACCAAATGCATGATGTTCTTGCGGACCAGCGGTTCGCCGCCGGTCAATCGCAGCTTGCGAACGCCTTTTTCGATGAAAACGGTGCAGAGTCGATCAAGCTCCTCCAGCGTCAGAAGGTCATTCTTCGGCAGGAAAGCCATGTCTTCGGCCATGCAATAGACGCAGCGGAAATCGCAGCGGTCGGTAACAGACACGCGCAAATAGCTGATCGTGCGACCAAAGGGATCGATCATGGAATTGGCAAATTGCATTCAGTCGCCTTTGGAGCGTTTCCGTTTTTTCACGGAAACGCGGTAACACTCTGGTCTTTGTTTTTCACAATTCCGGACGGAAAACCGTTACACACTTTTCCTGGAATTGCTCTAGTCCGCCGTCACTGCAATCGAAAACCGTTTAATGAATGTCGGGCCTTGATAGCAATCTTTCAAGCCCGGCAGAGGGTGCCATTTGGTATCATTCCCCATCCGTCAGACGCAACCACGGCAATGTCGCGCCTGGGACATCCAGTCGTCGCTCAGCCCAGATTGAGCGGTTCGGTCGGTGTCCGGATGCGCATCGCCGTCATTGTGGCGCCGACCGAGGCGGCAACAATCATGGCGATCGCGCACCATTGCAGCAACGGCAATGCTTCTCCCAGCAGGAACAGTCCCACCATGGCTCCGGCAGCTGGCTCGCCACTGGTCAGCGTGCCGTAGGTCTGTGCCGGCAGATGGCGCAGGGCAAACATTTCGAGCGTATAGGGAAACGCGCTGGAGAGCACGGCCACCACTGTTCCAATCAGCAACACGTCGGGCTGGAAGAGAGCCGTGCCTGCATGTGCAAAGCCAATCGGCACAACCGCAAATGCTGCCACAGCCATTCCAAGCGACGTGGCGAGCGTGCCGTGTTCCTGTCCCGCTCGCTTGCCGGCAATGATGTAGAGCGCCCAGCATCCGCCGGCACCCAGTGCCAGCAGGGCGCCAGTCGGATCGACATTGGCAACGCTGTCGCTCATCGGCAGCAACAGGAGCAGTCCTCCGGCGGCAAGCGTCACCCACAGCAGGTCTATCTTCCTGCGGGATGACAGGATGGCTACGCTCAGCGGACCTGTGAATTCCAGCGCGATGGCTATGCCCAGGGGAAGCGTCTGGATCGACATGTAGAACAGCAGGTTCATACCGCCCATCGCCAGGCCGTAGAAGACGATGGATTGCCATGATGTGGCCGAGAGGCGGACGCGCCAGGGCCGCAGGACTGCAAGCAGGATCAGCGCGCCGATCGACAGACGCAAGGCGGTCGTTCCTTCGGCGCCGACGACGGGGAAGAGCTGTTTGGCGACGGATGCTCCCGAGGTGAAGGACAGCATAGCCACAATCAGCGCACCTACAGGCAAGAGGAGCGTTGTTGGAGTTTCAGTCTGTCTGATTGCCGTTGTCATCGCTGTCCCCGCACATTTTTCCGGACGGGAAATTAGCTTTGTCGTTCGCCAAAGGTGATCGAGTTTTGCTATTTTGTGATAAAAATTATCACAGCGAGATTATCGATGACGCAAAACATCGTGCTTGATCAAGCCGACAGACGGATTCTCGAGCAGCTGCAGATCGACGCAAGGATTCCTGTCCCGGCACTGGCCGAGCGTGTCGGCCTCTCCGCTCCTGCGTGTTACCGGCGTATTCGGCACCTGCGCGAGAACGGCACAATCCAACGCGAGGTGGCGGTCGTCGCCCCCCGTACGCTGGGGTGGCCGCTTTCGATGATCGTTCTGGTGACACTCGAGCGGGAAGGTTCGCGCACCATCCATGAACTGCTGCGCAAGCTCGAGGCCGAGCCGCAGGTGATCGAAGGCTGGCAGATCACCGGGGAATACGACTTTGCGGTGAAGATCGTGGCGCGCGACATGGAGAGTTACGACAATCTGGTGCACCGCCTGTTCGCCAGCGACGAGCGTATACGGACTTTCGTAACGCTCGTGGTGATCCGCAGCACAAAGAAGTCAGGTTTCATACCCATCGGCAAGGAAGGTTTCTGATTTCGAGCACTGGGCCAAAGGGCACCAGAACTGCGGTCTTCCCAACGCCGACGAACAGGCGTAGTCGGATGCCAATCCAAGAGGGACGCCCATGACTGCTCCGAAGGAACTTCGGGTCTCCAAGGACCGGAAACTGCTGACGGTGACATTTCCCGACCACCGGCCATTCGAACTGTCGGCGGAATTGTTGCGCGTGCTCTCACCCTCGGCGGAAGTGCAGGGCCATGCGCCCGAGCAACGCGTAACAATACCCGGCAAGCGCGAGGTCGCCATCCTCAAGATCGAACCGGTGGGCAACTACGCGGTCCGCATAACGTTTGACGATTTCCACGACACCGGTATTTTCACTTGGTCCTACCTGCATACGCTCGGCCACGAAAAAGAAAGCCGCTGGCAGGGCTACCTCGATGAACTGGCGACGAAGGGATTGAGCAGAGATCGTTAGCCGGGCGTGTCGTCAAACTGTCATGCGGTCGCGGTAGCCGCAGGGTTCACGGAGCAAGGGCGATGTCGATCATAGAGACCGTAGAGCAATTGGAGGCACTTTATGGGCTTCCCGGCGAAGCATCGCTGGTCAAGGAGCTCGATCACGTCATCCCCGAATACGCTGCCTTCATCGAAGCTTCGCCCTTCGTGGCTCTCGCCACATCAGGGCCGGAGGGACTGGATTGTTCACCGCGCGGCGACCTGGCGGGCTTTGTGCGCCTTCATGATCCGAAGACGCTGATGATGCCCGATCGCCGCGGCAACAACCGTGCCGACTCGCTGCGGAACATCATCCGAGATCCGCGCGTCGGACTGCTCTTCCTTGTGCCGGGCTCGGGAACAACCTTGCGCGTGAACGGCACAGCTGCCATCACCACCGATGCCGAATTGTGCGCTTCCTTCACCATGGAAGGAAAGCCGGCGCGCTCGGTCACGGTCGTTGCAGTAGAGACAGTCTATTTCCAGTGCGCCCGCGCCATCCATCGCTCCGATCTGTGGAATGCGGACAAGCATGTCGATTCCAGGAGCCTGCCCACGCCCGGGCAGATGCTGGAGATCACGAGCCGCAAGAGCATCGACGGCACCACTTACGACAAGGACTGGCCCGAACGGGCGAAGAAGTCGATGTGGTGAAGGCCGGGCAAGAACTGGTAAATTCAGCCGTGGCGACGGCGGGTGTTATTCGATCTTCATGGCCTCGGTGATGCGAAGCATCATCGCTCCCATGCGATCGCATTCGGCCGGTGTCGACTGCGCCATCACGCGTTCGATCAGCGTTGTATAGACCCGCAACGCCTCCATCAGCAGGCTTTCACCGCTTGCGGTGAGGGTGAGGCGCATCACTCGCTTGTCCTTGGCGTCGTTCTCACGCTTGACCAAGCCACGGGTCTCGAGTTGCGGCAACAGCATCGTGATGTTGGACCGCCCCACCAGCAGCCTGCGGGCGAGATCGTGCTGCGACATGCCGGGATGCCGATAGAGGTTCATCAGCATATCCAACTGCGCGATCTTCAGGTCGAGGGGCTGCAAGGCCTTGCTCAGCGCCGCTACCACGGCCTTTTCGGCGCGCACGAGCGCGATCCAGTTGCGGAATCGCGGATTGTCCCAAGGCAAGTCTTGTTTTTTGTTCATTCTTGAACTAACATGTTCATGGTTGAACTATTCTGTTGGATCGCCACTATGGCATCATTTGGTTTGAAGGTCATCCGCGGCCTGTTTGGCTTCGGTGAGCGCGTCGCGCCCGGTTTGGCGGGCCGCGCAGCGTTCGAAGTGTTCTGTCGCACGCCCAATGTCAACAAGGCGAGTGATGGCGAGCGTCGCGCCATCGAACGCGCTGCCGATTTCATGGCCGGAGCACGTCATCACCGGCTGAAGACAAAGGCGGGGTGCGTGGTCGTGCACGAATTCCGCCCCGATCAGGGCAGGGGATCGCGCGGTACGATTCTCGCCATCCATGGCTGGCGCTCGCGCACGGAATACATGCGCTCGCTGATCCAGGGGTTTCTCGAAGACGGCTACAGGGTGGTGTCGCTCGATCTGCCTGGTCATGGCGCCTCGTCCGGACGCCGCCTCAACATGGTCAACGCGGTCGAGGCCGCGCGACTTGCCGGCGATTGGTTTGGCCCTTTCGTTGCCACCGTCGGCCACTCCTTCGGCGGCGCCGTTGCGACCAACGCTGCTGTCGGGTCGGTCAAAGGTTATCTGCCGGTCAATACAGAGAAGCTGGTTCTGATCGCGGCTCCGAGCTCGATACCGGATCTCTTCGCTGAGTTCAGCCGCCTGCTCAATGTCGGTCCGCGTTCGCAGACTGCGATGGCGGGCAAGGTTGAGCAGCTTTCCGGACGTCCGCTGAAGGAATTTCAGGGGGGTCGCCAGCTCGCCGATGTGCCGGTTCCGACCCTGGTCATCCACGCACCCGACGACAAGGAAGTGTCAGCGCGGCATGCCGATCTCTATGCGAGTGCCGGCGACCACGTTCGCCTGCACTGGGCAAATGGCCTTGGTCACCGCCGCATCCTGGCAGATCCTGGTGTCGTGGAGAGAGCAGTCGCCTTTGCCGCGGAACGCACCCGGCCGGAACTGGTGCACTGATTAAGATCTGTTCGTCTATTTCTTGCCTTCGGGCGCTTCGATTGGCAGGCCTGCATCCTTCCACGCCGTGAAGCCGCCGAGGATATGTTTGACCGGGGTCAGACCCATATCCTGCGCGGTCTTGGTGGCAAGCGCGGAACGCCAACCTCCGGCACAGAAGAAAACGAAGCTCTTTCCCGAAGCAAAATAGGCCTTGTGATACGGGCTGTCCGGATCGATCCAGAATTCCAGCATGCCGCGAGGACAGTGCTTGGCGCCAGGTATGCGTCCGCTCTGCTCGATCTCGCGGGGATCGCGCAGGTCGACAAAGACCGTGCCGTCGTGCTCCAGCAATGCCGCCGCCTCATCGGGCGAAACCGCCTCGATCTCGGCATTGGCCTCGTCCAGCATCTGGCGAAACCCTCTTTTCACGCTGTCCTCCGCAAGACCTTGACGCAGTGGCGCCCTTGCCGGATTTTCATCACACCATCGGGATTTTGTCACGAGCCATGCGATGCGCTGGCCTTGTCCACCAACGGTTGGAAGGCGGCCATGGCTCCACTGGCGACGGCAGCGAGGGCTTCTCGGGAGGCGCCATCGCGCGCGATGATGGACATGCCGTTCTGCGTCGTGGCGTAGAACAGGGCGGCCTCGTCGCAATCGAAGCCGGCAGGCAGGTCGGCCTCTTCCACTCCCCGCCGGAAGCGGCGGCGCAAGGCATCGATGTTTTCCGCGCGTCGACGGCGCAATTCGCTGCAGATGGCGCCGGAACTCGAATCCTGGTGCAGCGAGGCCAGCGCGATCAGACAGCCCTGCGGGGTATCCGTCCTCGAATAGGCGTCGACGGTTGCATCGAGAAACCCCTGCATCGCGGCACGCGCCGTCAGGGCTGTCTCGACCGCGTCCCAGATCTCCCTGCCGACGATGTTGCTGTAATGATCTATGACTTCGAGGAAGAGGCCTTCCTTGCTGCCGAAGGCAGCGTAGAGGCTGGGGCAGCCTATTCCCATCGCCGCTGTCAGGTCGTTCAGCGAGGACCCTTCATAGCCCTTTTTCCAGAACACCTGCATCGCCAGCTCAAGGGCCACCGTACGGTCAAAACTGCGCGGGCGTCCACGATCCGCCATAGGAATTCCATTTCTGTATTGATTGATACATAAATCACTTGACGGCATTGCACAACCTTGCCAGAGATTTCTGTATCGATCGATACAGAAAGGAAAATCGATGACTTCGACGAGATTGCAAGGCAAGGCAGCCCTGGTGACCGGCGGTAGCCGAGGCATCGGCGCGGCTGTCGCAAAACGGCTCGCCGCCGAGGGCGCCGATGTCGCCATCACTTATGTGAACGGCGCGGAAAAGGCCGAAGCGGTCGTGGCGGAGATCAAGGCAAGCGGCCGGCGCGCTGTCGCGATCAAGGCCGACAACCGCGATGCCGATGCCGTCGAGCGGTCGGTCAAGGAGGCGGCCAAGGCTCTCGGGCGACTGGACATCCTGGTCAACAGCGCCGGCATCTGGCGTGCGGAGCCGGTCGACAGCCTTTCGCTTGCCGATTTCGACGAGTCGATCGAGGTCAATCTTCGGGCGCCGTTCGTGGCATCGAAGGCAGCGGCGGCGCTGATGGGTGAGGGTGGTTCGATTATCTCGATCTCCAGCAACCTTGCCGATCGCGTCACCGATCCGGGGCTCGCTGCCTATTCCGCCAGCAAGGCCGGCCTGGTCGGCCTGACCAAGGCTTTGGCACGCGACCTGGGCGCGCGCGGCATCACAGCCAATATCGTCAATCCAGGTTCGACGAACACGGACATGAATCCGGCAGACGGACCGCACGCCGAGCACCAGCGCCAGAAGATGGCGACACCGCGTTTCGGTGACGCGTCGGAAATCGCCAGCCTCGTCGCTTGGCTTGCTGGGCCGGAAAGCCGATTCGTCACCGGTTCCGCCTTCACCATTGACGGCGGCGCCAACACCTGAGCCACCGCTTTTCGATGCTGTGGCGGTGCGGAGCGTCTCCGTGCCGCCACACTGCGTTTGCGGAAGTGATCGGCCAATGCCGGCTTTTTTAACGAAGGCTTAAACAAATGCGCGTGAAACGCTATGATCCTGTCACGGAACCGCCATGCGGATGATCAGAACATCCGCGGTGGAGTTTGGAGCCCGATGACGGGTCGGAGAGGGTGATCCATGAAGTCGTTTGTGAAGAGATCCGCATTGCTGCCGTTTGCGGCTTTGGCTGCGACGTTGCTTGGATCTCCTCACGCCAATGCCGAGGGCCTGTTTGATATGCTCTTTGGCGGCGACGTTCGTCGCGGACCGCCGCCGGTGAGCGACGGCGAATACGGCGATCCCTACAAGCGGCCGGTATCGCGGCGCGGTGAGTTTCCGCCGCCGCCAAACGCGCGCAAGGCGGCCGCCATCGCCAAGATCACGGGGCCGACCTACAACACCTATAAAGCCGACCCGCTGGTGAAGGTTGATTTCTCGGCTTTGTCGGCAGCTCCCCAGAACGCTGCATTTGAACCGGCGAAGGCCGGCGATGCCTTCCATGAGGCGCTTGGCGGATTGGCCGACTATGACTTGCGTGCCGAATCGGCGAACGCCAAGGCACTGACTGCCTACTATGCCGCCAATCCCGATTTCATCTGGGTGACCAGTGCCGAGCCGAACGAGCGGGCCAGGCAGGCGATGCGTGTACTGGGCGATGCCACGACCTACGGGCTGGCGCCGCAGGACTATCTGGTCGATGTGCCTGCTTCCGCTTCAACCGATCCAACGGCACGCGCGAAGGAGATGATCCGCTTCGAAATGGCACTGTCGGCGCGCGTGCTGCGCTACATCGACGACGCCCAGGATGGCCGCATCGATCCGAACCGCATCTCCGGCTACTATGATTTCCCAGCAAAGCCTCTGGATCGGGAGGGCGCCCTCAGGACTCTTGCCCGCACCCAGGAGGTCGGCACCTATCTTGAGTCGCGCCATCCGCAGAATGCCGAATATCAGGCGCTGCGCGTTGAGCTCGAAGCGCTCAAGGCGAGCGAGGAAAACGAGATCGTCGTCGATGCCAAACTGAAGCTAAAGCCGGGTGAAACCAGCCCGGAACTACCCAAGCTGTTGTCGCTGATCGCGCGGGATCTCGATGATGAGATGGGCGGCGACTACGGCGAAGTGCTGTCGCGGCTCGTTACCAGCGAGACCTATGTTCCGGAACTGGTGCCGGTGATCAAGGCGGCGCAGAAGAAGGCTGGGCAGAAGGATGACGGTGTCATTGGACCGCGCACCGTTGCGGCTCTTGCCGGTACGTCGAAGGCGGATCGCGTCGCCAAGGTGCAGTATGCGCTCGAGGAACTGCGCTGGCATCCGTCCGAACTCGGAGACCCGCGGGTCTTCATCAATCAGCCAGCCTTCAGCGCCAGCTACATCGAGGGCGGTCAGGAGAAGCTGAAAACGCGGACTGTCATCGGCAAGGTCGCCAATCAAACCAGTTTTTTCTACGACGAGATCGAGCAGGTCGACTACAATCCCTATTGGGGCGTACCGCAGTCGATCCTGGTGAATGAGATGCTGCCGCGGCTGCGGCGCGATCCCGGCTATCTCGACCGCGCAGGATATGAGGTCTCGGATTCGCGCGGCAAGCGTATCCCGTCCTCCTCCGTCGATTGGGGTGCATACGGTTCAAAGATCCCTTTCAATGTCCGCCAGCAGCCGAGCGAGGCCAATTCGCTGGGCGAACTGAAGATACTGTTCCCCAACAAGCATGCCATCTACATGCACGACACGCCACAGAAGGCGTTTTTCCAGCGCGACAATCGGGCACTGAGCCATGGCTGCGTGCGCCTGCAGGATCCTCGCGGCATGGCCGCCGCCGTACTTGGCACCTCGGTCGACTATGTCGCCGGCAAGCTGGCCAAGGGACATTCGTCCGAAAAGGTGAGCCGCAAGATCCCGGTCTATGTCGCTTATTTCACCGCCTGGCCGGACATGTCTGGAAAGGTCGAGTTTTTCGACGATGTCTACGGCCGCGACGATCGCCTGCGTCAGGCCCTGGAAGCGGTAGCCGCGGTACGCGGGCCGGTTAGCTAGAAAAGGGCCGGGCCTAAATTCAATCTGGTTGCCGTGGCTCGACTAGCCTCGATTTCGCTGGGAAACCGGCCGGATGGAGACTGATGTTTATAGCTGCTAGCAGGCTCCAAAGTGCGCGTTGCATGTTTGTTCGGAGCTCGTCGGCTCGTTTTCGCGGATACCAGAATACCGCGACGACAAGCGCTGCAGAAGAAAAGTAGCAATGACGCCGGAGATATCTTGCCGTCGCAGACTTAGCCAGATTGGTCCGCGTTTCCAAACGGTAATGTGCTTTCCGCTCCTCGCACCCAGATAGCACAGTCGTCGGTCGGTTCGCAGTTGCTCTCCGGCGAGCTAAGCTGTCAGCTCCTGTAGAAATTCATTCGTTCTCTCAGGGCGACGGACGAGAAGAGGCGCTCGGCTGTCTGTCGGGCGTTGTGGCCGACGGTAGCCCGCAAAGCAGGATCTGCTTTTAGTGTGGCCAGGATCTCAATAGCTTCCTGGGGTGTCTCAAATAGAAAGCCATTCTCGCCCTGCCTGATGTGGTCAGCATAGCCGCCATGCCTGTGACAGACCACAGGCAGACCGCACGCCATCGCCTCCAGCACCACACGGCCGAAAGTCTCTACATGCGTGCCGGTGCGGTAATAGAACACATCCAACGTTGGCAAGAATTCCTCGGCGGGAAACTGTCCTTCAGGTAGAAGTACAACCTGTGACCATGCTGCCAACCTGTCTTTGAGAACTGTTCCGCCCTGGATCCGCACTGCCACGTCGTCCGCCAGCAAAGCTTCGTAGACCTGTGTATCGTCCGGGTGATGTTTGGCGGGAGAATCGCGGCTAAGTCTGCCAACCGTGAAGGGGCGATCTGGTCTTTGCGGAGCCGGCGAAAATCTGTCGATATCAATCGGCGACGGATGCACGACGCCGTCAAGCTGCAACATCCGCTTTTGGAATTCTGAAATCAGCACCATCTCGGCCTTTGGCCAGCCGAGCATGCGCGGCATCTGTGTCGTCAGCGCCAAAATCTTGGGGTGAAAGGTATTGAATACATAAATCAATCGGCGCGGCCGCGGTATCAGGTAGGGCCAGAGTTTGCCCCGCCAGTGCGCGCCGAGAAACACGTAAGTACCGCCGTCCGGTACGTCCCACGTAAGCGGAGAGGGACGTCGAATGGGGTATCGGAGCACCAATTCACTCGATGCTCTGGAGGAGGTAGCCCAAAGACGAACCTTCGTATCGACACTCAGGTGTCGATACAGTTCTAGGGTCTCCAGGTCACTGCCCCCGAAAGGGCTCATGAAGCCATTGAATAGGTGGATCATAAGAGACGCGATAAGCAGCCGGGCTGACTGGATGGGAGGCATAAATGCGAGTTAAGCCGCAGCGAGGCTTACTGCGCTCAATCGCATCGTCAGTTTAGATATTTGTCATAAATAGAGATGCGAACGAAAAGCAAGCCACTCAACTAGGCTTCACATATTCTTCCGTAGCTCAAGGCCGCTACCACGAGCCGCCGAAAGAGAAGGAAGGTGAAATAGGCACCATCTTCATGGCGGCGGCATGACGAAGCCCGTTGTGAGAGTCGCGTTACCGGGAACCGGGCGACCATGGTGGGATCTCCTGCTCGAAGCATCCATGGGACTGTCCGTGGGTTTCCACGGATCGCGATGCGATGATCTACCGACGGCCTTGCTGTGTGGACTGTGTGATCCACGGACCGCTGAGGCCAGATCATGTAGGGAAATCAGCTTGGTATCAGGTAAGCGCAATGGTGGGCGATGTAGGGATTGAACCTACGACCCCACCCGTGTGAAGGGTGTGCTCTCCCGCTGAGCTAATCGCCCGCTCCATGCCCGAAGGCCAAGCGCGCCGCGATATAAGGTGGGTGGTAGCTGGAAGTCAACAGTCCGTTCCACGCTTCAATGGTAGGAAAGTGCGGATACGGCAAAAGATTTTTCAGCGTGCCGCCACGATCAGTTTTTCGACAAGGGCAGCGGTCAGTTCGTCGAAGTGCGAGATGACCACGGACGGCTCGAATTCGCTTACATGGCGGTCGGTGTAGCCAAAATCCACCGCCACCACCGGAATGCCGGCCGCCTTGGCCGTGTCGATGTCGGTCTGCGAATCGCCGACCATGACCGCGCGCTCCGGATCTCCACCCGCCAGGGCTATGGTTTCGAGCAGGTGGCGCGGATCCGGCTTGCGGAACGCGAAGGTATCCTGGCCGGCAATCGCTGCGAAGTGCTTTTCCAAACCGAGCGCTTCGATCAAGGCCTTTGAGTTCGCTTCATATTTGTTGGTGCAGACGGCAAGCACATAGCCTGCTTCCTCCAGCCGGCCGATTGCGTCGACGACGCCTGGATAGGGCAGTGACTTGCCGGGAATGTTCTTCGTGTAATGGGTCATGAACAGACCGAGCAGGCGGTCGAGTTCTTCAGTGGTCAAGGCCTTGCGCTGCGCCGCATAGGCACGTTCGATCATGACACGCCCACCCTGGCCGACAAAGCGCTTGAAGCCGACATAGTCGACGCTCTCCAGCGCACCGTCGGTGAGGCTGTGGTTCAGGCTGTCGAGCAGGTCCGGCGCGGTGTCGACGAGCGTTCCGTCAAGGTCGAATACGATAATGGGGCGCGTCATGATCCAGTCCGTGATTGCGGGTTGCATCAGGCGATAGCTGCTCGATCGCTCCGAGACAAGCAGCGTGACCCTGGATCTAATGTGCTGCGACCAGATGACCGTCACCGACGTCCTGCAACGAAAATTTCGCCGGAGGGTCGCCGACCCGACGGACCGGGCTTGCGATCTCGCTGTCCAATCTGGCGAAACGCGCCCGCCGACGAGCGGGATCCGGCACCGGAACCGCTTCGATCAGTCGCTTCGTGTACGGATGGCCCGGATTGGCGAAGATCTGGTCACGCGTCCCCATCTCGACGATCTGGCCGAGATACATCACTGCCACCTTGTCGGAAATGTTCTCGACCACCGCCATATCGTGTGAAATGAAGAGGTAAGCGACGCCAAACTCGCTCTGCAGCTCCTTGAGCAGCTTCAGCACACGCGCCTGCACCGAAACGTCGAGTGCCGAAACGCTCTCGTCGGCGATGATAAGCTTGGGCCGCAGCGCCAAAGCCCGCGCGATGCAGATGCGCTGGCGTTGGCCACCAGAGAATTCATGCGGATAACGCTCCATCTGGTCGGCGGTCAGTCCAACGCGCTCGAACAATGCCGCGACGCGGTCCATCCGTTCTTTCGGGGTACCGATGCCATGAATGAGCAAGGGCTCCGCCACCAGATCGCCGACACGCATGCGCGGGTCGAGTGATGCATACGGATCCTGGAAGATCATCTGGATGTCGCGGCGCACCGCCTTGCGTTCGTCGCGCCCCAAGCCAGCAAGATTACGCCCGCCGACGGCGATGTCGCCGCTGTAAGGCAACAGGCCTGCCAATGCCTTCGCGGTGGTGGATTTGCCGCAGCCGGATTCGCCGACCAACGATAGCGTTTCATTCGGCGCTATCGAAAAATTGACCCCTTCGACGGCGTGAACGCGACGCGTGACACGCCCGAAGAAACCGCCATGCAGGTCGAACCGCACATGAAGGTCGCGGACCTCGGCGACGGCGGCCGGCTTTATCTGCTCCTCGGGTCCGACCGCTGCTGTGGCGCGCCCGGTACCCATCTTGGGCACGGCAGCGAGCAGCTCGCGCGTGTAGTCGACCTGAGGGCGCTCGAAGATATCGATGATGGTTCCTTGTTCGACCATGCGACCGTTGCGCATGATGATCACCCGATCCGCCATTTCGGCAACGACGCCCATGTCGTGGGTGATCAGGATGACGGCAGTGCCTTGCTCACGCTGCAGGTCACGCAGCAGTTCCAGCACTTCGCCCTGCACGGTGACGTCGAGAGCCGTGGTCGGTTCGTCGGCGATCAGCACATCTGGCTTCAAGGCCAGTGCCATGGCGATCATGACACGCTGGCGCATACCACCAGAAAGCTCGTGCGGGAATTGTTTCAGCCGGCTCTCGGCTTCCGGAATACGGACGGCCTTGAGCGCTTCGACGGCACGGGCACGGGCGGCGCTGCCGCTGAGGCTGGTGTGGGCTTCGATCGCCTCGACGAGCTGGCGTCCGACCGACAGCACCGGATTGAGCGATGTCATCGGTTCCTGGAAAATCATCGCGACGCGATTACCGCGAATGGTCTGCATGCGCTTGTCGCTCAAGGTCGCGAGATCGAGTTCGCCAAGCCGGATCGAACCAGCCGAAACACGTGCCTGCGGCTGCGGCAGCAGGCCCATCACCGCCAGCGAAGTCATCGACTTGCCTGAACCGGATTCGCCGGCAATGCACAGCGTTTCGCCGCGAGCGAGCGTGAAGGAGAGATCGGATACCACCTCCCGTTCGCCTTCATCGCCGCGCACGGAAACCGTAAGGCCGGAAATCGTGAGCACCGGCTTGTTTCCTACATCAGGCGCAGCCGCCGCCGCGCCTGATTTTATGTCGCCTGCTGCGATCATTCGAACACGCAGCGCGGGAAGTAGAACGACACCACCCAGTTCGGCATGTCGACGATTTCGCTGATCCTGAGATCGCCGCAGACCGAAACCAGCATATAGGCGTCAACCGGATCGATCTGATAGCGAGATGCGAGCAGATCGACCATCTGGGCGACTGCTTCCTTGGCACCCGTCATCAGGTCGGGTCCGATGCCGGTCGTCACCTCGTAACCCTTGGCGTCGAGATGGCGGGTCACCGGACCGGGTGTGGTGAACCGGGGCATCTTGAGCCGGGCATCCTTGACCAGGTCGAGCGTGAGCACGACATCCATCGGACTCTCGATCGCTGTGCCACAGACCTCGCCGTCGCCCTGGGCTGCGTGCGTGTCTCCCACGGAGAACAGGGCACCGGCCACTTCCACGGGAAGGTACAGCGTGGTGCCGGCGGCTAGGTCACGGATGTCGAGATTGCCGCCAACGCGACGCGGCGGCACCACTGAATGCAGCCCTTTTTCTGCCGGTGCGTTGCCGATGGTGCCGGCGAAGGGCTTGAGCGGCACGCGGCCATTCTTGCCGAACAGCGCCGGTTCCAGCGAGTTGGTATCATACTTCCAGATGGCGAGCGCCGGTTCCTTGAAGTCGTCGGCGAGCAGGCCGAAGCCCGGAATGTTCGCCGTCCAACCGAAGCCGGACGGTTTGAACTGCTCGATGGTGATCTTCAATGCGTCGCCCGGCTCTGCGCCCTCAACATAGATTGGTCCGGTCACCGGATTGATCTTGCCGAAGTCGAGCTTGGCGATGTCCGCGACCGTGCTGTCGGGCTGCAACTGGCCGCCGGATGAATCCAGACAGTTGAACTCGATGGTCGCGCCGGGTTTCACCCGCTCGGCCGGGACGAAAGAATTGTCCCAGCCGAAATGATGATGACGCCCGTGGATCGTGTAGTTGCAGTTATTGCACATCGTTCACATACACATAGTCATAGTTGATCGGGATATGGACCGGGTCGACGTAGAGCTTGTCGTCGCCTGCCATGCGCGGCGAACGCATGGTGAAGCGCTGCTCGTTGAAGACCGGTGCCCAGGGCGCGTCTTCCATGACCTTGCCGTAGATTTCGCCCCACAGCTTGTAGCGTTCGTCAGCTTTGGCCGGATCTACGATGGAATCCGCTTTCGCGGCCTTGGCGTCGAGGTCCTTGTTGCAGTACCAGGCCCAGTTCCACCCGCCCTGGACCGCGCCACCGCAGCCGAGAATCGGGCCGTAGAAGTTGGACGGATCGGGGAAGTCCGCGATCCAGGCCATGCCGCCGGACCAGATCATCGGCGCGCCGGCCTTATCGCCACCGGCCGCGATCACATTGGCCTGCGCCAGCGACTGGATCGATGCCTTGATGCCGATGGCAGCCAGATCCTGCTGGATCGCCTGGGCGATGCGCGGATTGGGATCGGTGTTCATGACGAAGAGCTGCGTCTCGAAGCCATCCGGATGGCCGGCCTCGCCGAGTAGCGCCTTTGCCTTCTCGACATCGTATTTGTAGCCGGCGAAATTCTTGTCGTAGCCGGGCATCGATGGCGGCAGCGGTTGGTTGGCCGGAATTGCGCGATTGTTGATGATCTTGACGATGCGTTCCTTGTTGATGGCCATGTTGACGGCCTGGCGAACCTTTACATTGTCGAACGGCGCCATGGTGGTGTTCATGGTGACGTAACCGGTCTGGAGTTGACCGCCCTCGACAACGCGCGCCTTTTGCGCCGGGTCGGCCATCACTTCCTGGAATTTGGCTGGCGGAATGCCATCACCCGGCACATCGACTTCGCCCTTCTGCAGGCGCAGCAGCGCGACGATCGGCTCCTGGCCGATCTCGAAGGTGATCTTGTCGAGATAGGGCAGGCCCTTGTGCCAGTAGTCGCCGTTGCGCTCGAACACCAGACGCTGGCCGAGTGTCCATTCAGCGAGCTTGTAGGCACCCGTGCCGACCGGATGCTTGCCGAAGTCGGCGCCGTATTTCTCAACCTCTTCCTTCGGCACGACATGGCTGAAATTGATCGCCATCACATGCAGGAAGGTGGCGTCGGGCCGCGACAGTTCGATCTTGACGGTCGCAGGATCGACAACGGTGACACCGGCTAGGCTTTCCGTTTTGCCGCCTGCGACATCTTCATAACCCTTGATCGAAGCGAAGAAGCCGGCGCCGGGGCTTTGTGTCTTCGGGTTGGTGACGCGGTCGAGCGAATATTTGACGTCGTCGGCCGTCATCTCGCGGCCGTTGTGGAATTTCACGCCCTTGCGCAGCTTGAAGGTGAAGGTCGTGCCGTCCTGCGAGATCTCATAACTTTCGGCGAGCTCGGGCCGCAGGTTGGTCGTGCCGGGCTCGTAGTCCATCAGGCCGTCGAACAGGCTCTTGATCATCGACCAGTTCTGCCAGTCGTATCCGATCGCCGGATCAAGCGTCGCGACATCGTCCTTGTAGGTGATGGTGATGGCACCGCCCTGCTTGGCGTTCGGATCAAGCTTTTCTTCTGCCGACGCGGGCATCAGGCCAAGCATCAGCGCCAGCGCCGAGGCTGCTACGGTTGAGGCCAGATATTTCTTCATCTTCTGTTCCCTTCTCTTGTTGTGGTTGCCGTGGTCAGCGCAGCTTGATGCGCGGATCGATGAACGGGGCGACGATGTCGGCGAGCAGGTTGCCGAGTACGATGGCGCAGGCTGATACCAGCGTCACACCCATGATGATTGGAATGTCGACACGCTGGATCGCCTGCCAGGCGAGCTGACCGATGCCCGGCCAGCCGAACACGCTTTCCACCACCACGATGCCGCTCATGAACAGGCCGATGTCGATGCCGATCATGGCAACGACCGGCAGGATGGCGTTGGGCAGGGCGTGGCGGAACAGGATGGCGCCGCGCGCCAGCCCCTTGGCACGTGCGGTGCGGATATAGTCTTGGCGCAGCACGTCGATCATCGACGAGCGCATCATGCGCGAATACCAGCCGGCGCCGAGGATGCCGAGCGTCAGCGAAGGCAACACCGCATGCCTCCATGTGCCGTAGCCCCCGATCGGAAACCAGCCGAGCTGCACGGCGAAGACATAGAGCAGCAGCAGGCCAACAACGAATTGCGGCGCTGAAACACCAATGAAGGAGCCGACCATCAGGGTCTGGTCCGTAGCACTGCCGCGTTTCGCGGCTGCAATCAGTCCCATGGTCAGGCCGATCGCCAGTTCGCACAGGATCGCGCCCACCATCAGGATGAGGCTTGCCGGCAAGCGCGAGACGATCAGCTCGGTGACTTCGGATCGCTGGATATAGGAGCGACCGAGGTTACCTGAGAGCAGGTTGGTGAGATAACGCCAGTACTGCACGATGAAGGGCTGATCGAGACCGAGTTGCTGGCGAATACTCTCGACTGTCTGCGGCGTCGCACTGCGGCCAGCGATCTGGCGCACCGGGTCGGCTGGCAGCAGGTAGAGCAGGGCGAAGGTGATGATCGACACGCCGAGCAGGATCAGCGCCGCCTGGATCAGGCGGCGGGTAAGATAGGCGATCATGCCCGCCCCCTTTGCGTCGGGTCGAGAATGTCGCGCAGCGCATCGCCGACCAGGTTGAAGGCAAGCGCGAGAGCCAGGATGGCGGCACCGGGAAAAAAGACCAGCCAGGGAGCTGCCTGGAAGTAGGTCTGGTTCTCGAAGATGATGTTGCCCCAGGAGGCTGTCGGGGGCTGCACGCCGATGCCCAGATAGGACAGCGTGGCTTCCAGCAGCACCGTTGTCGAGATGCCGAGCGTCCCCCACACGATGATGGTGGGCAGAAGGTGCGGAAGGATATGGCGGAAGAGGATGCGTGGCGTGCCGGCGCCGATGGTGCGCTCGGCATCGATGAACTCGCGCTCGGCCAGTGAACTGGTCTCCGTGAACACCACGCGAGCGGTCTGCACCCAGTTCACCAGTGCGATGACCATGGCCACGATCCACAGGCTTGGCTGGAAGACAGCTGCCAGGCAGATGGCCAGCAGCAGTGCCGGAAAGGCCATCATCAGGTCGGTGAACCGCATCAGCGCGCCGCCGATCCAGCCGCGGAAATAGCCGGCCGTGACGCCCACCAGTGTCCCGATGAGCAGGGCTGCGCCATTGGCAACGACGCCGATGATGAGCGAAGTACGGGCGCCGTAGAGGATACGGGTCAAGAGATCCCGCCCGAGCAGATCCGTCCCGAGCCAGAACGCGGCATTGGGCGGCAGCGGCGCGCCTTCGAGTGTCAGTCCGTCGAACAACTGTTCGTTGGGATCATAGGCCGTCAGCCAGGGAGCGAAGATCGCGCCGAGAACCGTCATGGCGATGATGGTGAGCCCAATGACGGCGAGGGGGCGTTTCACCAGGCGGCCGAACACACCAGGTCGGCGTTTTGCCGGCAAGCGCACTGCGATCGGCGCGTCAGGCGCGATGGGATTGGTCAATGCCGCCCTCCTTTTCGGTCATGGCGACAACGCGGCGGGCAGCTTCTTCCAGATTCACCTGCCAGCTCATCGCCAGCGAACGCAATTGTGCATAGGCGCGCTCGTCGTCGATGCCCTGGCTGGTCAGGGCGGCCACTGCGCGCACGATGGTCTGGCGTTCGGCGACACGCGCCTGCAGCGTTGCAATCTCGTCGGCCAGTTGCCGGCGCGCGGCGAAGCTCTGGCGGGCGATCAACAGTGCGGAATAGACGCCGGAATTGCCGACCGGCTTCAGCAGCTGGGCATCGGCATTGTGCGACAGCGCCCACTCGATACGGCCGGGTGCTTCGGAGCCGATCAATGCAATGATCGGCATCGGCGCTTCGCCTGGCATCCAGGGAAATTGTTCATTGAAGCCGAGATCCACGTCGAAGAAGACGAAGTCCGCACCGAGTGCCTCCGGCGGCAATTCCGGCCAGCAGTCTGTCGCAGAAAGGCCGATCGCCGAAAGCTGGCGCATGATGGCTGTGAGGTTGGCATGCTGGCGATGCAGCACAAAGGCCTTTGCGCCACCGAGTATGGGGATGCGGGCGGCGCGTTTCATGACACCACCTTCAGCTTGCGACGACCGAATACCTTGGTACGATCATAGCGCGACAGGTAAGGATCAGGGTCTACCGCCCTGGTAACGCTGACTTTTTCAAAACCGTCGCCCGCAATACGACCGATCTCGACGGGCAGCGTCGCATGCTGTGTCTGTGGATCGATGCGGATCGTCCCGAACGGTGTGTTGAAGTCGCTGTTTGCAAAGGCCGCGGACAGTTCGCTAGGGCTGGCGTCGCTGTCGGCAGCGAGAATCGAAGCGAGAATTTTCACGGAAGCAAAGGCCGAAGCCTGGAAAGATGAAGGACGTGGCTCGCCGCTTTCGGGCTGGCCAACCAGCCAGACTTCCTTGACGGAAGTATCATGGAAGTACGGTCCGGCGGAAAGGTGGCCATTGCCGGCGGCGCCGATGGCCGGCAGCTCACATTCGGTCAGATTGCAGGAGACGATCGGGCAGTGCTGCGGCGTGAAGTGATCGTCCTGCTGGGCGAGTTCCGCATAGGCCTGGAAGAAAGCGTAGGAAGAGGGGCCGATCAGGTTGTTGAGGATGAAGTTCGGGCGAGTCGCCCGGATCTCGTCGATCAGCCGTGAGACGTCGGTTTCTCCAAGCGGCAGATAGCGTTCGCCGAGCACGCGGCCGCCGGCGTCGGCAATCAGGTCGCGGGCGACGCGATTGGTTTCCCAGCCCCAGATGTAGTTGGAGCCGGTCAGGAAGCCATTGGCACCGTATATGGGGATGACGTGCCCCAGCAGGGGCACAAGGTGCTGATTGGGGCATGCATGCATGTAGACGACATGCTCGTTGGCCTCGAACCCTTCATACGGGCAGGCGTACCAGAGCATGCCACCAGCTTTCTCGAGGGCCGGAATGATCTCCTTGCGGCTCCAGGACGTGACGCCGCCGATGATGTGGCGGGCGCTCGAATTGCGCAGGATATCCTCGGCGAGCGTCGCATAGCGGTCGGCGTTGCCTTGCGGATCGCGCTCGATGGGGATGAATTCGATCGGACAAAAGGGATCGGCATTGATTGCTGCGATGGCCTGCATGGCACCGCGATGACAGGACTCCGAGACAAGACTGTAGTTCCCGGAACGGGAATACAGGATGCCGATCTCGATGCGGCGCTTCACCAGCAATGTCCCCCAAAACGAAAATGCCCCGCAGCCATCGCCGTCGGGCGAGGCATACGAGGCACGCTTGCCGTCCGGCTAACGAGGCCGGTATTTTGTCCTTAAACTATCCGGTGCTGCTCCGCAGTCAAGAGCAGTAGTCTGGTTTTCTGCCTCGTCGGAAAACGAACCGATGGCGATGCGCTAGTCGATCCGTTCGCCATTTTTGACGCGGTATGTTGGTTTGTACATCGTGACAAGCTCTTCCGCGGCTGTCGGGTGCACTGCCATGGTGCGGTCGAAATCATCCTTGGTCAGGCCCGCCTTGATGGGAATGCCCAGAAGCTGAGCCATTTCTCCCGCATCGGGCCCGAGGATATGCGCGCCCAGCACCTTGCGGCTCGCCGCATCCACCACGAGCTTCATCAGCATCTTCTCATCGCGTCCGGAAAGCGTGTGGCGCATCGGCCGGAAGGAGGCGCGATAGACCTCAAGGTCCGCGAAACGCTTGGCAGCATCATCTTCCGAAAGGCCGACGGTGCCGATTTCCGGCTGCGAGAACACGGCGGTAGCAATGGTGTCATGATCCGGGGAAGTCGGGTTGTTCTTGAAGGCCGTTTCCACGAAACACATGGCCTCGTGGATAGCGACCGGCGTCAGCTGCACACGGTTGGTGACATCGCCCACTGCCCAGATGTTGTCGACATTTGTGCGGGAGTGCTGGTCAACGATGACGGCGCCTGCCGGTGACAGTTCGACACCTGCGGCCTCGAGGCCGAGCTTTTCCGTGTTGGGCTGGCGGCCGATGGCGAGCATCATCTGATCGACAGCAAGGACGTTGCCTCCCGTCACTCTTACCTCGAGCCGTCCGTCCAGGCGGCGTGTCACCTCTTCCGAAACCGTGCGGCAGAGGATACGGATACCTTTCTTCTCCATGGTTTCATGCAAGGCGCGGCGCAGATCCATGTCGAAGCGGCTGAGGATTTCGGTGCCGCGGTAGATGAGCGTCGTTTCCACGCCGAGTCCATGGAAGATATTGGCGAACTCGACAGCAATGTAGCCGCCGCCCTCGATGGCGATCGCCTTCGGCAGTTCGGCCAGGTGGAACGCTTCGTTGGAGGTGATGCAGTGTTCATGGCCTGGCAGTGCCGGATGCGCCGCCGGCCGTCCGCCAGTGGCGATCAGGATCTGATCAGCGGTGATGGTGCGGTTTTCCGCTTCGAGCCTGATGGTGTGGCGGTCGAGGAGGGTGGCCCGGCTCTGGAAGGTCTCGCCGCCGGCGCCCTGAACGCCTTTGGCGTAAAGTCCTTCCAGCCGCGCGATCTCGCGGTCCTTGTTGGCGATCAGCGTCTGCCAGTCGAAATGTGCCGGCGGCACGGTCCAGCCGTAACCTGCGGCATCCTCGAAATGCTCCGGGAACTGCGAGGCATAGACGAACAGCTTTTTCGGCACGCAGCCGCGGATCACACAGGTGCCGCCGAAGCGGTATTCTTCAGCGACGCCGACCTTCTTGCCGAGCGCTGCCGACACGCGCGCCGCCCGCACGCCGCCTGAGCCGCCGCCGATAACGAAAAGGTCGTAGTCGTAAGCGCTCATGACAAAATCCTGTTTCTTTGTGCACGCCGGTGAGAGGTAGGCGTCGAATCGTCAAAAGAAAAGCCCGGCAGTGGCCGGGCTTTTGATCCAGTGTGCTGGGATGCCGCGATCAGTTGGCGCTGCCGTCGGCGGGCGCGGCACCTTCGGCGGGAGCCGCTCCATCGGCCGGGGCGGCGCCGTCGGCTGGTGCAGCACCGTCGGCCGGGGCTGGAGCCTTGGCGCCCGCGGCAACCTGCAGCCCTTCGCCAACCTGCTGGGCGAGGTCGCGAGCGACACCGTTCTGCCAGATTTCCGCAGCTTTCACGAGCTCGCGGGTCACGATCGGGCCGCTGTCGAGAAGCTTCTTACCGGTCTCGGACTGGTAGAAGGTGGCGATGTTGTTGAGGTCCTGTTCGGAGAAAACCTTGGCGTAGGCGGTCGCTGCCTCCTTCTCCAGATCGGAGCGGCGCGAAGCCAGCGCGAGAGCCTTGGCGTTGATCGTCTGGCTGATCAGTTCCTGCAGGTCGGGATTCTTCTGGATCAGCTGTGCTTCGAGCGCCGCAGCAGCCTGTGGCAGGATGTTGTCGAACGCGTCGGTCGCATGGATTGCCGCGACTGCCGCGCGGGCCGCCTTGAGGTGCGATTCGGAGATTTCCTGGGCGAAGGAAGGGGCAGCGATGGCAACGACGGCAGCAGTTGCCAGCATCACGGAAAGGCGGCGGACGCGGTTATTCAACATCATGATCGAAAAGACTCCCTGGTTTATCGGGGTGCGTGGACAGTTTCGATGCCATTGGCACCTGCAACGACTGCCGCGGACGCCAGCCCGATGAAAAGACCGTGCTCGACCACGCCGGGGATGGCATGGAGGGCATTCGATAGCGCTCTTGTATTCGGAATGCGGCCAAAAGATGCATCGAGGATGAAATGACCGCCGTCTGTAACAAAAGGCTGGCCCGCCGTCATCCTCAATGTGATCGGCCCGGAAAGGCCAAGTTCGCGTGCAGCCGAGGCAACCGCGATCTCGGTCGCGCGCAGGCCGAACCGGTTGACCTCGATGGGCAATGGGAAACGGCCGAGTGTATCGACGAGCTTGGAACGGTCGGCGATCACGATCATGCGCTGCGAAGCCGCGGCCACGATCTTTTCACGCAGCAGGGCGCCGCCGCCGCCTTTGACCAGCGTGAGCTCTGGATCGATTTCGTCGGCGCCATCGACAGTGAGGTCGAGCTCAGGCGTTTCCTCAAGAGTTGTCAGCGGCACACCGAGTTCCGCACACAGTGCAGCCGTACGTTCAGACGTCGGCACGCCGATGATCGAGAAGCCGGTGGCGACCTTTTCGGCCAGCAGCCGAACGAATTCTTCTGCCGTCGAGCCAGTGCCGATCCCGAGCCTCATGCCATCCGTGACATGGGCGAGGGCTGCCCGCGCGGATTCGATCTTTAGCTGCCTGGCATCCATGGTTGGAATTCGCTTCCCCGCGTCTTCGTTGCGGGGCTCCTAGCATTTTTGTCCGCACGGTCAAAGGGTATGCAGGTGAGCTGGCCAGCTTCTACGCCATTTGTGGCGGCTGACTGCCGGCGGTAAAGGCCCCACCGTTGAGCAGCCAGCCCAGAAATGGCGGCCACAACGTGGTTGCGAAGCGTGAACGGAAAAAGCCGAGATGGCCGATCGGGCCACCGGCGTCTTCCGGCGAAACCCAATGCCTTTCGATTGGTGCGTTTTCATAGTGTTTCATCAGCGCTGCGACAGCACGTTCGGTTCCCCAAGCGTCGTCGCCCATGCGCAGCGACAGGATAGGCGTGCGTACTTCTGCGAAACGTATTGTTTCCCTGAGACCGGGATCGTCGAAGAAATAGTCCGGCATCGAGCACCATCGAGCCCAGTCGCGGAAAACCGTTGCGGGGATCGGTTCGCCCAGGCGCATCCATTTTGGCATGTTGCGGAACAGGTAGGAGAGCGGCACGCCAAGCAGGAACATGCGCGGTCCCGCCCATTTGTCGTCGAGACCACGGTGATAGCCTGACATGACCGCGATCATACCGTAACGGGTGAAGCGGTTCGAAATGCCACTCAAGCCCAGCGCCTGGCCGCCATAGGATTGCCCCACGCCGACCATGAGATGTTTTGGCGCAACCGCATCGAGTGCTTTCGCTGCCGCCGGCATATCAAGCAATCCCCAATCGGCCATGCCGATGCGTTTCGACCAACCGTTCGTAGGCATTGAATCGCCTGTACCGCGATAGTCATAAACAAGCACGCCGCGTGCACCGGCCTTCACAGCTGCCGTTGCGAAGGCCGCATAGAAGCCGCGCGGCACCGCGGTTGCCGAAGAGATCAGCACGAGCGGCTGCTGTCCGTCGCCTTCGAACAGTGTGCCGGTAAGTGGAAAGCCATCCTCAGCTTGGAAGTGGATATCGCGCCGACGCACCTCCTGGCCGGTTGTTGCCTTGTCCCTTTGAAAAGTTTCGGGTCGGATAGGTTGCGCTTGGGGAGATGTCATCGATCCTGCCTTCCATGATCGAAAGCAGAGCGTACCATTGACGTGAACGTCAAAGTCAAGACGGTGATGGGCTGCGCCCGCGCGTCACAGTGGTTGGCGCAAATTTTCAGATCGCGTCAATGCCAATTCACCGGGATGAGCGGGTCTGGGCCGCTTCCGGGCCATGATCGCGAGGATCTGCTACTTCTGCCTGAGCCGCATGCGTGTGATGCGCGCCCAGCCATCCTCCAGTCGTGGTGCCCTGGGGGCAGCAGGCCGTACAGGTGGGTTGGCCAGGATCGTGGTGATCTCGCGCGGCAATGTCGGTACCAGCGGTTTCTTGGTGGCGACGCCATCGGCGATGCTGAGCACGCTGTTGTAGAACTCCTCGCCGTTTGCCGAACGAGGCGGGATCGCTTCGTGCATCACACTGATGACGATGACGTCAGGACAATTGTCTTTGATCGCTTGATGGAATGCCACCTTGCCCTGGGGATCGAGTGCGGCGGTCGCTTCATCGAGGAACAGTAGCCCCGGCTGCTGCAGAAGAATTCTGGCAACGATCAACTTCTGCTTCTGGCCGCCGGAAAGAACCTGGTCCCAGCCATGATTGTCGCGTGTCGCCTCGGACAGATATTCGATGAATTCACCGAGGCCGGCGCGATGCAGGGCGGCCGCCGCCTTGGTGTCGGAATGATCATCGGGTGAATCCGGCAGACAGACCAATTCCTTCAGCGATACCGGCGGTAGTTTCACTTCCTGCGCTGCGTAGAACGTTTTCACCCCTTCCGGGAAGACGACCGTGCCGCGTCCATAAGGCCACAATCCATTGATCGCCTTGATCAGCGAGGTCTTGCCGCTACCGGATTCTCCCTTCAGGAAAGTCCATTCACCGCGCCGGAAGCGAAGCCGTTCAGTCGTCACGAATGGCTCGGCGTCGGCACCTTTCTGCATCAGCTCGAGATGCTGGATCGTCAGGCCGAAAACAGGGTTCTGGTGGGTGTAGCGGAAGTCCGAATGACCGGATTGCCGATAGAACTCGGCCGGTTGCTGGACGTTCTCGATGGCGTCGGCCAGTTCGATGACGCGTCGGCTGTTCGCTCTGAGCGTGGCAATCGCCGGCATTTCCTTGATGATCCACGAGCACTGGCCAATCAACGAATTCACCAGTTCCGCCCCGGTAATGTAGCCCTTGAGGTCGATCTTGTTGTGAATGAAGGGGATCAGACCCGGGCCATAGGCGACAACGCGCGCGCCGATGAAATTATAGACCAGTTCAAAGGACGAATAGCCAGCATTGATGCGGTTCAACCGTCCCCAGGTCAGGTCGATATCGTCGTAGAGGCGATTGTGCATGGCTTTCTGAACGTCCTCCCCGCGTGAAGCGGCAACGTGGAAGGAACGACGTAGAAGGGTGGTCAATTCCCCGCGATAACCACCCTCCGCCTGCTGCATTTTTACGGAGAGGCGCTCCAGTATGCCACCGAGCTTCGTGGCTACCCAGGTGCTGATCGGGACATAGGCCGCGACGGCCACCAGCACCAGCACAACGCTGCCATAGTCACCAAGGAACTCCAGGCCTGCAACCTCCGTAGAGGTGGCGAGAAGTTGCTGGCCAACGAAGAACAGGGACGTAGCAACACCAAGCACGCCCATGGCCAGACCGATAGCGCCGCCAGTCATGCCCTTGATCGATTCCTGCACGCGCTGGTCGATGTTGTCAGGCGCTGTGCCATCGCCGCCATTCTGGGCATGGAAATGGGTGTGGTTGGAATCGAGCAGCGCGTCATTGAAGCGGCCGTTCAGCCAGCCGCGCCATTTGCGATGCAATGTTGCCGAAACCAGCGTGCGCGTGCCGGTAATGCCGACATCCTTGATGATAACGAGCAGAACCAGCCATCCGGCATTGCTCAGCAGAGAAGTGAGGGGGGTAGGGTTCGCGGCATCGTGAAAGAAGGCGATGGAGTTGACCAGTTCGCCCGAGGCGATCGCAAACCACACCCCAGCTTTGCTCGAGAGTGCCGTCAAAAGGGTGATGACAATGGTCAATCCCCATGCTTCTCGCCACCGGTCCGAGAACCAGTATGCCCGCATAAGGCCCCAGAAACCGCGCATCGAAGAAACCGGCGTCCGGGTTGACGGTGTTGCCGTATCGTGGCTCCGCCGTCTCAGCATTGAATGGCTCGGTCTAACGACCCGAATCACTTCCCGCCCAAACCTCTCTAGTTTTGTTACACAGAGTAACACCAATTGATCATTTTCCGTTAACATTCTCACTAAATGGTTAGCAGCGGTCTGTGATTGGCTTCACCCGCGTGACTGATCCGCCACAGTGACGTTGGGGTAAGATCTTGCCGGGGCTGCGGATTTGGCGGCTTCAGCGCAAACGGCGTAGGCCTCCCGAGGCAAGCATAAGTCGTTCGCGTCCCTGCTAAATCCGGGCTAGAATAGGAAACCGGCTTCCTGTATGGAGCCGCATCTCCTTGTTGGGGAGTGAAGGGCTTGGGCGATAGTGCCGAGCCGCGAAAAGCGCGTTGGGTGCGACAAATGACGAAGTGGTCCCCGAATTCCTGGAGAGCGAAGCCAATCCAGCAGGTTCCCGCCTACCCGGACCTTGCTGCGCTGAAGGAGACCGAGGCGCGTCTTGCGAGCTTTCCACCACTGGTTTTCGCTGGTGAGGCTCGCAAGCTGAAGAAACAGCTGGCGGCTGTGGCCAATGGCGAGGCTTTTCTGCTTCAGGGTGGTGACTGCGCCGAAAGCTTTGCGGAACATGGCGCGGACAACATTCGCGACTTCTTCCGCGTGTTCCTGCAGATGGCGGTTGTGCTCACCTTTGCGGGATCGCAACCCGTGGTGAAGATCGGCCGTGTCGCCGGTCAGTTCGCCAAGCCGCGTTCGTCCGACAATGAAACAAAGGGTGAGATCACCCTTCCGAGCTACCGCGGCGACATCATCAACGGCATTGAATTCGACGAGAAGTCGCGCGTGCCTGATCCTGCCCGCCAGGAGATGGCCTATCGCCAATCGGCGGCGACGCTCAACCTTCTGCGTGCTTTCGCTCAGGGCGGTTACGCCAGCCTGGAAAATGTGCACCGCTGGATGCTCGGCTTCGTCGCAGATAGTCCGCAGGCCGAAAAATACGAAGCGCTCGCCAACCGCATCACCGAAACCATCGATTTCATGCGCGCGGTCGGCATCACTTCGGAAACCAACTTTGCGCTGCGCGAGACCGATTTCTACACCAGCCATGAAGCGCTGCTGCTCGGGTACGAAGAAGCGCTGACACGTGTCGACTCGACCTCGGGCGACTGGTACGCCACATCGGGTCACATGATCTGGATCGGCGATCGTACCCGCCAGCCGGATCACGCGCACATCGAATATTGCCGCGGCATCAAGAACCCTCTCGGCCTGAAGTGCGGACCATCGCTCACGCCGGATGGCCTGCTGGAACTGATCGACCTGCTGAATCCGGAAAACGAGCCTGGCCGGCTTACGCTTATCGCGCGCTTCGGCGCCGACAAAGCCGCCGACCATCTGCCGAAGCTGGTGCGTGCGGTGAAGAATGCCGGCCATAGCGTGGTGTGGTCGTGCGACCCGATGCATGGCAACACCGTGACCGCCGCCGGCTACAAGACCCGTCCTTTCGAACGCATTCTCAAAGAGGTGCAGACCTTCTTCGAGGTGCATCAGGCGGAAGGCACGCATGCAGGCGGCATCCATATCGAGATGACAGGCAAGAACGTCACCGAATGCACCGGTGGCGCACGTGCGATCACGGCGGAGGATCTGCAGGATCGCTATCACACCCATTGCGATCCGCGCCTCAATGCCGACCAGTCGATCGAATTGGCTTTCCTCGTGTCGGAATTGCTCAAGAAGAGCCATGTGCGTCAGCCGCATACGCAGGCGGCCGAGTAGAGCACCGGATGGTAGGCAAAAGGCGCCGTAACCGGCGCCTTTTTTATGCGATCAATCCGCCAATGTTTGGCTTTTGACGCCCAGCTGCGGTTTCATCGGACCGGAACGGGTGTTGCCATCCTCGCCAACCCGGGTTCCACCCGTGCCTGGAAACAGGATGTCGAGGACCGCGGGCTCGCGCAGCCGCAGATAGGTTTGCTCGTCAGCGCGCCACAGGCCGATATCCCGCAGTTGCGCGTCGTTCATCCCGGTGAGGGAGCCCGAGCGGTCAAAGCGGCGTACATCGACGATCCCGCGGCGAGAAAAGCCCAGCCCGGCGATAAGTCTTCTTAGCAGCGCTTTCATCTTGGCCTCTGGATTCGGCGGATCGTGCGAAAGCGAAGATGGTGGGTATCGCCCGGTCTGACAAAGCGAAATATCGCAATCTGCCATAAAGAATGCTTATGTATGCGCATGAAGCTGCCGCCTATTGCCGCCATTCGGGCCTTCGAGGCCGCCGCCAGATATCAAAGCTTCACGCGCGCTGCCGAAGAACTCGGCATGACACAGGCGGCAGTCAGCTATCAGATAAAGCTGCTGGAAGATCGCATCGGCGTACCGCTTTTTGTGCGTGAGCCAAGACAGGTGACTTTGACGGCGGCAGGCCGAAAGCTGTCGCCAAAGGTCACCGAGGCGCTGGATCTGCTTGGGTCCGCCTTTGTCGAAGTGGCAAGGAAACCAGATCTTCATCTGATCATATCAACGCTGCCGACAGTTGCCTCGACCTGGCTCGTACCGCGCCTTCCGTCCTTCCAGGCCGCCAATCCGGAGGTGCGGATCAAGCTGCATACGTCGAACGACAGCATTGATTTTGCCAGGGAGGACATCGATGTGATGATCCGGGGCAGTGACAGCGTGCTGCCGGAACACGAGGTTTTCTCGCTATTTCCGATGGAGTATGCACCTGTCTGCACGGCCGAATACCGAGAAAGGCATGCCATTGCGCAACCCGCAGATCTTCTGAAGGTTCGCAGGTTTGGAGCGCTTAGCTGGTGGGCGCACTGGCTCACCGGCGCGGGCGTCGAGAATGGCAACGACGACAGCCGCATGGATCTGGTGATCGGCGTTCAGAGCATTGACGTCGGATTGACCTTGCAGGGGCAGGGCGTCGCTATGGTGATGCCGATTTTCTTCGCTGACGAACTGAGCAGTGGCCGGCTCATACGGCCTTTCCGGCATAGCGGGCGCGACAATCGCAGCTACAGCCTAGTCTATCCAAAGTCGCGCCGGCATTCACGAAAGATCAGGCTTGTCCGCGAATGGATCATCGCCGAAGCAGAGGCGACGCGTTCAGCCTTTGCCACGATCCCAGTTTAATGCGGCAAGTCGCGGGTCGCCGGCAAAGGCGCTACGCCCGAAACCGATGCGGCGCGGCGGAAATTCGCACAACGCCTGCACGCCGGACGCACTGAGGCGCACACGCCAAGTCTGCCATTCCATCGGTTGCGAGTTGTTGAAGGTAGTACAGGTCAGCAAAGCGAGGTTCCTGCCGTCCGGATCCCGTACAGACTGATAGCGGATGGCCTTCAGACCTGCTTCGCGCGCGCTATCTGCAAGAGCTTGAGACGCGACATAGTCGGTTGGATGCGTCCATACGCCTTTGTAGCTGTCCAGGGGTGGTCGGGTAAGGTCAAGCGCCTTGTCGGTACGGTATGCAGCTGAAAACGCGGTGTATTCGGCAGCGTCCCGTGGCCATGGCGTATCGGGTGATTCCGCAAAGAACAGCAGCCGGTAGAACGACATTTCCGCGACTGCGGTGGCGATGGTTTCAGCCGCGTAGTAGACGCCGAGCGTTCGGCCTGCGCGGCGGAACCGTGAGCCGTAAGGATAGACGGAGCCATAGCGAAATGGGGTGGCGAGCAGATAGTGCAGATGCCGGCATTCGAGCGGAATATGCGGCTTGGTGTCTTCTATCAGCTCTTCCAGCAGCGTCTGTTCATCCAGTGTGTCGACGAGCTTCAGTGTGGAGACGTGGTGCTGCGCCTCCACCATGCGCCAGCACTGCCCGTCGAGGCCGATTGCCTCAGACGAGAGCGCGGCGGGCGTCCAGATAGCCGATGACATCGACGAGCCCGGTAACAGTCAGGATCTTCTCCAGCGGCTTGCCGCCCAGCGCAGTATTGGCGTTGCGCAGCCATGTGCGCGCCACGGTCTCGTCACCGCCGGTGATGGCGTCGAGAGATCGGAACAGGCGTATGAACAAGACTGCCAACTCAAATGGCTTGGAACCTCTGTCGAGCAGGAATTCGCTCTTGCGCATGCGCGAAACCGTCGCCTCGGACACACCGATGATCATGGACAAGGCTCGTGCGGTAACGTCCAGCCGTTCGGCGGCCCGTAGCGTTGCCTTGGTAATGACAGCGCTTTCTTCCGCGTGGGGGGCTGCTGCAATCCTGGTCGACATGGTTCTTCCTTTCTGCTGCAAATATAAGGCAGAAAAGTTCATCTTGAAAGGCTTTTGATGAAATTTAGAACAAAGCAAGAACATACAGATGGCGACATTCGCTGTGATTGCGCAACGTTGTCCCGCTACGAATTACGGACTTAGTCTTTCTTGTAGATCAGCCAGTTCTTGCTGGCGCGTCCACCCATGACTGAATGGCGCGTGACGCGATTGCGGCCCTCGACCTTGGAGCGGTAGAGGGCCCGGTCGGCCTTGGAATAGAGATCCTCCGGCCCGATAGCCTCGGAAGCCATGCAGATGCCCATCGAAATCGTCACCGTACCGTAGCTGGCGCCGCTCTGGCTGCTGACGAAGGGGGTTTGCTCGATCAGGATACGGATCCGTTCGGCAATGTCGAAAGTGGCTTCCTCGCTGGCACCTTCGATGATGAGGGCGAATTCCTCGCCACCGGTGCGAGCAACGAACATGCCGCTGGAAACACTGGTCTGGAAGACGTCGGCGATATCCTTGAGGATCTTGTCGCCCACCGGGTGGCCGTAGCGGTCGTTGATTTCCTTGAAGCGGTCGATGTCGGCCAGGATCAGCGCGTTGAACAGGATGCCCTTGTTGCTGTTGTAGATGCGCGCGATCTCCGCATCGAAAGCCCGGCGGTTCCAAACCTGGGTCAAGGGGTCGGTGTCGGCGAGGCGCTTGTATTCCTCGAGCTTCGACTTGACGCTTTCGAGCTCGGCCGTCTTGTCGCCCAACGTGCTTGCAACCTGCTTGCCATGATCGATGGTCGAGGCGGTTGCCGTCGAAACCGCGCCGACGATCTTTTCCAGAAGTTCCTTGGAAATCACGCTGCGGTTGGCAAGTCCATCGGAAGTCTCGTCGAGTATCTTGCCGTACTTTTCGATATGGCTGCGTTCGTTGCGCAGTAGCGAGGCAATATCTTCCAGTTCGCGTGCCAGAACATCACGCACATGGTCGACGATACCGTGCTTGTGGTTTTGAGCGAAGAATCTGCGCCCGATCCGATCCAGGTCATCCTGCGTTGGCCGCTTGCTTAGGTCGAGCACGGCAAGGCTGAGCTCCGGATTTGTTCCGACCAGCGCTTCATAGAAAATCTCGTAATTGCGAGGCATCGCAATGACGCCGAGTTGCCGCATCGTGGCCACGACGGTGGTCGCAATATCGGAACTCCGCTCAGGCGTGACGGCTGCCGGCTGCATTTGGACCCAATTCCCCCATCGGAACCGACGCGAGACAAAGGTCTCTAAGCTGCCGGTTGCAGAACTCATTTCGAAGTCGAATCCACACGAAAGACGTTCCGCCAACGACTTTCGCTCGCAAGACCTTAGATGTGCTAGCGCTAAAGTTTTCTTAACCTGCCGATTTTCCGGCGCATTTTTCTACTTGAGGCTGTGCTTGTTATGCAAGAGCAGGCAAAGATATTTTTGTCGGCTTTCATTCCAGGCGTAGAAGAACCGGATTCGGCGATCTTGGTTGCGGATGAACGGAGGATATTGGATAAGCACGCCACTCCATCGTAAGGCGCAATCGAACAAGCCGATCGTCGGAAAGGGACAGACTTCATGAAGCGGCTGATCGACGCCTTCCACAATTCCGTTCGTGCATTCCGCCGACTCGCGCAAAGCGAAGCGGCTTTCCAGCAGGAGTTGATGCTGCTTGTCCTGGCCATTCCGCTTGGCTGGTTCGTGGCGACAAGCTGGAGCGGTTATGCGCTGCTGATCGGTGCGGTTCTCGTCCTCATCATGGTGGAAGTCCTGAACACTGGTATCGAGGCAACCTGTGATGCCATCAGCCGCGAATTCAACATCGATATCCAGCTCGCCAAGGATTGCGGCTCGCTTGCGGTGCTGATCTCCATTGTCCTTGCTGCGGGCATTTGGCTGTTCGCCATTGTCGAACGCCTTTACGGCGCTCCGATCTGACTTGGCTCGGTAGCCCGGTTTTCGCGGGCTTTTTCACGACGGAGCAGGTGGCGGGCAATGACGATTGCCGCCGTCATGACGATAGCGCCGATCGCGAATGCCACCAGCAGGCGTTCGTGGTGGAGCAGGGCGCGGCCGACGATTTGTTCCGCGCCGAGGCCGAACAGATAGCCGAAGCCGCAGAATAACGTCGCCCAGACCGCAGCGGAAATGGCGTTCAAAACCAGGAACCGTGCCGTCGCAATCCCGGAAAGACCGGCAACCACACCTCCCAGGATGCGCATGCCGTAGATATAACGGTTTGACAGCACGTAGATGTTCGGATGGTCGGTAACGAGCTGGCGGGCACGGTCGAAGCCAGGCCTGCGGCTGATGCGTTGTACAAGCTGGGTCTGGGCAAAACGTCTCCCAAGCGCGAAGAAGGCAGCGTCACCGGCAAACGCGCCAGCAAAGACGGCCAGCAGCGTCTGCCAGACTGCGAAGACATGCTGATGGGCAAAGAAGCCACCAAGCATGGCAACGGTTTCGCCCTCTGCCAGGCAGCCTAGGAAAACGGCCAGCAATCCGTAGTGTTCGATGAATTGATGGAGGGTTTCCGTCATTTGCGCGAACGCGTCGGGCGGGCACGCGCCGACAGCTTTTGTTCGAGTTGCAGCATTTGATCGGCAAGGTGCTTGATGTCGTCGCGCATCGCCATGATCTGGCTGTGTCGTAGCTCGTCCAGCTTTTCGTGCAACGCCATGATTTCGATTTCGGCTTTGAGGTTGACCTCATAGTCGTGCGACGCGGCGGTGCGGTCGCGTTCGGCTTGCCGGTTCTGCGACATCATGATGACCGGCGCCTGGATGGCAGCCAACATCGACAGCACAAGGTTGAGAAAGATGTAGGGGTAGGGATCGAACGCTCCGCTGACCAGAAGGACACTGTTGAGCAATGCCCAGGCGACCAGGAACACCATGAAGGAAATGATGAAGCCCCACGAGCCGCCGATCCTGGCCACCGCATCGGCAACGCGTGCACCGGTGGTGGCGCCCTGTTGTTCGGCATCGCCGGAATAGAAAGACACCGTTTTGCGATCGATTGCGCTCTGCAGCACGCGACGTTCGCTGTCGGTCAGCGCATCGGCGTTGCGCGACAGCCAGCGGCTGGCCAATTCCGCCATGGTCCTGCGTTGCATCTGCTCCTCCTTGCCAGCGCTTGCACGTGCCAGCGATCTATAGAAGATAGCGCGAACACCTCATCGTGGCCCACACCACAACCCGGGAAGGGCGAGACATGCTCGATTTTCAGCAGATTCGCGCCCGCGCCGCAAAGCGCAAGGGTGGTGATGCGATACTCGTATCGCTGTTGGGTGCTGCGCCTGACAATGCGACGCTTGCGAAGGTGCCCGACGATCGTGCGCTTTCGACGATGGCCGAGCGCGTTTTTGCTGCCGGCTTCGTCTGGAGCGTCATCGAACAGAAATGGCCGGGTTTCGAGGAAGCCTTTCTCGGCTTCGAGCCGAAACGACTGCTTTTCCAGCCCGATGATTTCTGGCACGACCTCGCTTCCGACAAACGTATCGTTCGTAATCCGCAGAAAATCCGCTCTGTGCGCGACAACGCTGCCTTCGTCGAGCGGGTTTCCAAGGAACACGGTTCTTTCGGCAAATTCTTGGCGGCATGGCCGGCGGATGATCAGGTTGGGTTGACCGCCTATTTCGCCAGGCATGGCAGCCGGCTCGGCGGCAACACCGGCCAGTATCTTTTGCGCTGGCTGGAGTGGGACAGCTTTATCATCTCGAAGGATATGTCGGCAGCGCTGCGCGATGCCGGACTGGACATCGCCGAAACCCCCACCTCCAAACGTGACCTCGACAAGATCCAGGCACAGATCAACGTCTGGGCGATTGAAACCGGCCTGCCGCGCAAACACATCTCGCGCATCCTGTCGATGTCGATCGGCGAGAACCATGCGCCGGAGACCATTCGCGAATACACCGGTGAATGACATTCGCAGTCACCAGTGTTGGCAGGGGGTATTATGCTCATATTGAGCATTGGTATAAACAGTCTCCCGCCTTGTCCGTTGCAGCCGCAAGGTTGCCACGCTAAACCCCTGTCATGACCAAGACCGCTCCCGACACGCTTCGCATTGCCGTTGCCCAGTTGAACCCGACCGTCGGTGACATCGCCGGCAATCTCGCCAAGGCGCGCGAGGCAAGGGCGGATGCAGCCCGCCAGGGTGCAGACCTTGTCCTGTTCACGGAACTTTTCATTTCCGGCTATCCGCCGGAGGACCTGGTGCTCAAGCCGGCCTTTCTGGAAGCCTGTCTCAAGGCGATTGAAGAGTTGGCGCGCGATACCGCCGATGGTGGTCCTGGCATCATTGTCGGATTTCCGCGGCAAGGCGAAAAGGGCAAGCACAATTCCGTGGCCGTACTCGACGGCGGCAAAATCCTTTCCACGCGCGATAAGGTTGACCTGCCAAACTATGGCGAGTTCGATGAGAAGCGTGTCTTCTCGGAGGGGTCTATTTCCGGTCCGACCAATTTCCGCGGTGTTAGGATCGGTATCCCGATCTGCGAGGAGATCTGGAATGATCTCGGCGTCTGCGAAACGCTGGCCGAGAGCGGAGCGGAGCTGCTCCTGGTGCCGAACGGCTCGCCTTATTATCGCGGCAAGCTCGACGTTCGCCATCAGGTGGCGCTGCGCCAGATCATCGAGAGTGGTCTTCCGCTTCTGTTCGCCAACCAGATCGGCGGGCAGGATGAACTTGTCTTCGACGGTGCGAGTTTCGCCTTCAATGCGGACAAGACGCTCGCCTTCCAGATGAGCCAGTTCGAAGAGACGCTTGCCGTTACCGAATGGAAGCGTACCGCCGACGGCTGGGTGTGCGCCGAAGGGCCGATGTCGAAAATCCCTGAGAAGGAGGAGGCCGACTATCGGGCTTGCATGTTGGGACTGCGCGACTACGTCAACAAGAACGGCTTCAAGAACGTGGTTCTGGGGCTTTCCGGCGGCATCGATTCCGCGATCTGCGCCGCCCTTGCCGTCGATGCTTTGGGCGAGGAAAGGCTGCGTGCGGTGATGATGCCCTATCGCTACACCTCCAAGGATTCCTTGAAGGACGCCGAGGACTGCGCGCGGGCGCTCGGTTGCCGCTATGACATCGTGCCGATCTTCGAGCCGGTCGAAGGATTCTCCCATGCGTTGACGCAACTCTTCGAGGGCACCAAGGAAGGCATCACCGAAGAGAACCTGCAGAGCCGTGCCCGCGGCACGATACTGATGGCGATTTCCAACAAGTTCGGTTCGATGGTCGTCACCACCGGCAACAAGTCGGAGATGTCGGTCGGCTATGCCACCCTTTACGGTGACATGAACGGTGGCTTCAACCCGATCAAGGACCTCTACAAGATGCAGGTCTACGCGCTCTCGCGCTGGCGCAATACGCATGTGCCGCCGGGTGCGCTGGGCCCTTCGGGGGAGGTCATCCCGAAGAACATCATCGACAAGGCGCCGTCCGCTGAGCTGCGCCCGAACCAGACCGACCAGGATTCGCTGCCGCCCTATCCGGTTCTCGACGACATCCTGGAATGCCTTGTCGAGAATGAGATGGGGGTCGATGATATCGTCAAGCGCGGTCATGATCGTGCCATCGTCGAGCGTATCGAGCACCTTCTCTACATTGCCGAATACAAGCGTCGGCAGGCCGCTCCAGGCGTGAAGATCACCAAGAAGAATTTCGGCCGCGATCGCCGCTATCCGATCACCAATCGTTTTCGTGATCGAGCCTGATCGTGGCGGAAGTCGAGATTTCCTTTGATCCCGGGCGGATCGATTTCGCTGCGACGTCCAAGGTCATCAAGCAGAGCTACTGGGGGGCGCAGCGCAGCGACGACATCCACCGGCGCGCCTTCGACAACTCGCTCTGTGTCGCGGCCTTCATGGATGGCGAGCAGGTGGGATTTGCCCGCGTGATCACCGACTATGCCTGTTTTGCCTATTTGTGCGACGTCATTGTGTGGCCGGATCGCCGCGGTGCCGGCATTGGCAAGAAGCTGATCCGCGCGCTGCTCGATCATCCGGATCTTGCCACAGTGGGAGGCTGGAGCCTGCGTACCGCCGATGCGCATACGCTCTATGCCGGATTCGGCTTCGAGGTTTCCGCTGACGGCAAGACGATGCATTTCAGGCGAAGGTGATTTCTGCCACCGGTGCTCCGAGTGTTGCAGCATAGCCTCACCGGTTGTGCCAAGGCAGTTTTGTGACAGCCGCGGGGTTGGCGCGGCAAAACGCCTCTCCTATAAGTCTGCATCCGCGATTCCCTGACCGGGAGGATACGAATGATGGCATTTGAAAAATCTATACGAGGTAACGAGGCTTAGGTCTTCGAGGCTGTTCCTGCTGGAACATGCCGTCGCAGAATAAGCTTTGGAATTCCTCGACCACCACCCCGTATGGGGTTGGTCAGATCCATTTTCGCATCCGCATATACGACGGCTATAGGCCCTCAACGCGGTGTTTTCTTTACACTTTTTTGGGATCAGGCACTATTGTGCCTGCAAACATCATGACTCGTTTCAAGATCGATTTGCGCGCTGGCGCATTCGGCAGCGTTCTTGGCTTCACTCTGGTTCACTGGCGGCGCCAGCCGTTCAGAGTGTTGTTCATCATGCTGATGATTTTGCTGTCGACCATGGCCGACGTGCTGACGCCGCTCTATTCCGGCCGTCTTGTCGATGCCGTGGCTTCGGGTGCCGCATCAAATGACGAGGCATGGAATGCCGCCGTCACCGCATTCGCGGCATTGATCGGACTGGCATTGTCCTCGGTCGTTTTCCGCAACTTCGGCTTCTACGGCATCGTGGAACTGACGCTGAAGATGATGTCGGACATCTGCGCCGACGCTTTCCATCGTGTCCAGCGCTTCTCGACCGACTGGCATGCCAATTCGTTTGCCGGCTCAACAGTGCGCAAGGTCACCCGCGGCATGTGGGCACTCGATCTGTTGAATGACACGATCCTTGTCGCTTTGTTCCCGTCTGTCGTCATGCTCGTGGGTTCGACCGTGCTGCTCGGCTGGTATTGGCCAATGATGGGCCTTGTCGTCGCGATCGGTTCGCTCGTCTTCATCTCTGTGACGGCAATCCTGTCGCTCGCCTATGTCGCGCCCGCTGCAAGGCTCGCCAACTCATGGGACACGCGGCTTGGCGGCTCGCTGGCGGATGCGGTCAGCTGCAATGCGGTGGTGAAAGGCTTCGGCGCGGAGGCACGTGAAGAGCAGCGACTGACCGAGGTTGTCACCAAGTGGCATCACCGCACGGGACGCACGTGGAACCGTGGCACGGTCAACGGCACCACCCAGGGGGTGATGTTGCTGATCCTGCGTGCGGCGGTGATCGGTGTCGTTCTGTTGCTGTGGCAGCGCGGGCAGGCGACCGCTGGCGATGTCGCGTTTGTGCTGACATCCTTCTTCGTGCTGCAGGGATATCTGCGCGATATCGGCATGCATATTCGCAACCTCCAGCGCTCGATCAATGACATGGAGGAACTGGTCGACTTTCAGGCGCAGCCGCTCGGCATCGAGGATGCGCCGGGAGCCGATCCGGCCCGTATCACCGATGGTGGCATCGTGTTCGACCATGTCACCTTCCACTATGGCAACCATCGCGAGCCGCTTTACCGCGACTTCTCGGTGGCGATCGAGCCGGGCGAACGTGTTGGCCTCGTCGGCCACTCGGGATCCGGCAAGACGACCTTCGTCAAGCTGATCCAGAGGCTCTACGATATCAGCGGTGGCCGCATCCTTATCGACGGTGAGGATATCTCGCAGGTCACGCAATCGTCGCTGCGCCAGCAGATCGCCATCGTTCAGCAGGAACCGATCCTGTTCCACCGCTCGCTTGCTGAAAACATCGCCTATGCCAGGCCCGATGCCACCCAGGCGGAGATTGAAGAAGCAGCACGCCTTGCCAGTGCGCACGACTTCATCACCCGGCTGCCCAAAGGCTACGGCACGCTGGTCGGCGAGCGCGGCGTGAAGCTTTCGGGCGGTGAGCGCCAGCGAGTGGCGATTGCCCGTGCTTTCCTGGCGGATGCACCAATCCTGATCCTCGACGAGGCGACCTCAAGTCTCGATTCGGAATCGGAGGTGCTGATCCAGCAGGCAATGGAAAGGCTGATGGTCGGGCGCACCACGCTGGTCATCGCACATCGGCTGTCCACGGTGAGGGCGCTCGACCGCCTGCTGGTCTTCGATCGCGGCAAGATCGTCGAAGAAGGATCGCATGAAGAGCTTATCCGCCTGGGCGGCGGCATCTACCGCCGGCTGTTCGAGCGGCAGGCGCTGGAATTGACCAAAGGGCTGGTCTGATCCGGCAGTCCGCCGAAAATAAACCGGGCCGCTTCGATGGAGGCGGCCCGTTGCTTTTTTCAGTTGATCGGCATTGACCATATTTCCGACCGATCGAGGTTTTAAGGCGCGCCTTGCCAAGGTCCAACTCATCCGGTACGCCCCGTTCATGACAGTTACCGTCCGTTTTGCCCCGTCTCCCACCGGCCGCATCCATATCGGCAACGCGCGCACCGCGCTTTTCAACTGGCTGTTTGCGCAAAAGCACAAAGGCCGCTTCGTTCAGCGTTTCGATGACACCGACACACTGCGCTCGAAACAGGAATATGCCGACTCCATCCTCTATGATCTGCATTGGCTGGGCATCTTCCCGGATGCCACCGACTATCAGTCGCGGCGCGTGCATATCTATGATGCCGCAGTCGAGCGCCTGAAGCAGGCCGGGGTCCTTTATCCTTGCTTTGAAACACCAGAGGAGCTGGATCTGCGACGCAAGATCCGGCGTACACGTGGCTTGCCGCCCGTCTATGGACGCGAGGCACTGACCTTGACCGCCAAGCAGCTCGCCGACCTCGAGGCTGACGGCCGCCGTCCGCACTGGCGTTTCCTGTTGCCCAACTTCAAGAGCGATCCCCAGGAAACGGAACGCACGGATATTCATTGGAACGACCTCGTTCGCGGCGAAGAGACCGTCGATCTGGCCTCCCTGTCGGACCCGGTTCTGGTGCGCGAGGATGGCACTTATCTCTATACGCTGCCGTCAGTGGTAGACGACATCGAGATGGGCATCAGCCATGTCATCCGTGGCGATGACCATGTTACTAATACTGGCGTGCAGATCGCTTTGTTCAAGGCACTGGGAGCTGAGGTGCCGGTCTTCGGCCACCACAATCTCCTGACCACGACAACGGGTGAGGGGCTTTCGAAACGCACCGGCTCGCTCTCGATCGAAGGGCTGCGTTCGGACGGTATCGAGCCGATGGCGGTCGCGTCCCTCGCTGTCCTGATCGGTACCTCGGAAAACGTCCAGCCGATGCCTGATATGAGCGAACTGGCAGCGCATTTCGATCCTGCCGCGACATCCAAATCCGCCGCCAAGTTCGACCCGGAAGAGCTGGTCGTCCTGAACCGGGGCCTGATGCATACGCTTTCTTTTGCCAATGCGCGCGACCGCCTCGCGGTGCTTGGTGTATCCGGCGATCAGGCTGAACAATTCTGGAATATCGTGCGCGGCAATCTCGACCGGTTGAGTGATGCGGTTTCGTGGTGGCGTATCGTTCAGGACGGTCCGCTCGATAAACCTGAATTCGAACCCGAAGAATTGCAGTTCGTCCGCGAAGCGTTCGACCTCTTGCCGGAAGAGCCCTGGACCGCAACGGTATGGAAGGACTGGACCGCTCGGGTCAAGGATGCGAGCGGCCGCAAGGGCAAGGCGTTGTTCCTGCCGCTCAGACTGGCGCTCACCGGACTTGTTTCGGGGCCGGAGCTTGCAGATCTATTGCCCCTTCTGGGGCGGGAAGGAACGTTGGCCCGACGACCCTGATCTTGCGCTGTTCCGGCGGCAAGGCCGAGACGGGAGAGACGTCGGGTTTCTTCACCATCTGACGCATGATCGTGGTGTCGAGTCCTCCCGCCGCATTGGCCAGTGTCTCGGGATCGTCGGCGGGATCTGGCTTGTCTGTCGGTATTGGCAGGAATGGACTGCCGGAACCGGCAATGGCTTCTGGCTGCGCGACCGGCGGGTTGCCGGCGATGATCCTGAAATTCTGTGCTGCGTTGCAGCCGCAACCTTGCGGTAGCGGCTGGTCGGAACGCTTGTAGAGAAAAGCTGACGGAAGTTCGGAATAGGGGCGCCCGGTTCTCGACGACATCATCGCTGCGGGATCGCCTGTCATGCCGCGCGAATAAAAGACCTGCATTTCCGTGCCGGGGCAGCCCGCATTGCACCGGTTCTGGTCGCGCTGGAAGTCGCTGACTGTGGCGGCATTCGACATCGGGAAGAAGTAGCCATCGCAGGTACGCACGCACATCGTGCGGAATTCACCGGATGGCGAAGGGACGAAGGCCGCTCCGAGTGCAGCTTCTTCCGCTCCGGATTCTGTCTCGCCGTCAGGCTCGTCTGCCTGAACCCTTTTTTGCTCCGCCGGTTTGCCGTCGCAATCATTGGTTGCAAGCGCTGCCAGCAGGCGGCCTCGATCGCGACGCGGCGAGCCATTTCCCATTTGCGCGCGCTTGCGCTGAAGTTTGTCGAGATTGGCGTTCATCCGATCGATGGCCGTGTTGAGCGCCGCGCACTGACTGACGCTGCCCCCGAACAATGAAAAGCCGCAGCCGGCGTCACGTGCCTGGGCCCGTGCCTTGGCGAGCTCATTGTTCTGCCGGGCGATGGCACCGTCATAGCGACGCTGTTGGCCGGCACCACCACCTTTTTGCAGAGAAGCAAGCTCTGCTCGCAGCTGACGACAGATGCGAGAGGCGGCCTCGGCGCTGGTCGAGGAACAAAAGGCCAGCGCGATGACGCAAAACAGCGTCCATGCAAGCGCCAGCCTTCGATTCGCCCCGGTCATCACCTTCATCGCCCGCCTGTGTCGGGCAATGAAAATAAGGCTGGGCGGTTAAGCTTCTCTTGAGCTCATCAACCACGCGGCGCGTGAAGCGCTGCCTGTGCCTTGTGCGATGCCTCTACAACGGCCAATGCGGTCATGTTGACGACGCCGCGTGAGGTTACCGAGGGCGTCAGGATGTGCGCCGGCATGTCGGTGCCGAGCAGGATCGGACCGACATGCAGGGCATCCAGCATGGTCCGAAGTGCCGTCAATGTGATGTTGGCTGCATCGAGGCTGGGGAACACCAACAGATTGGCCTCGCCCTTCAGCCGCGAATGTGGATACACGCGCTGACGCAGGTGTTCGGACAAAGCCGAATCCGCATGCATTTCACCGTCGCATTCCAGTTCCGGCGCGATACGCGCCAGGATCTCGGCAGCCTTGCGCATTTTCAGGGCACTTGGCGCATCGCGCGAGCCGAAATCCGACAGCGAGAGCAGGGCGGCCTTCGGCTCGATGCCGAAGCGGCGGATTTCCTCAGCTGCCAGGATGGTCATCTCGGCGATTTCTTCGGCGCTTGGGTCGATCGAGACATAGGTGTCGGTCAGGAACAGGACGCCACGCTGCGAGATCAGCATCGAAAGCGTCGAAAGGTCATGATCGGTGATGCCTGGACGCGGCCCGATGATCAGCGTGACGTTGCGCAGGTGACGTGCGAAACGGCCTTCTAGACCGCAGATCATGGCATCCGCGTCGCCGCGTTTCACCGCAAGGGCCGCAATCACCGTATTGTCTGTGCGCACCATGGTGCGGGCCGCCTCTGGCGTAACGCCGCGGCGGCCGCCCAGCTCGATCAGGAGGTCGACATAGTGGCGGTAGCGCGGGTCTTCCTCGGGATTGATCAGACCGAAGTCGACGCCGGGCTTGATACGCAGGCCATAGCGTTTGAGACGAACCTCGATCACATGCGGACGGCCGATCAGGATCGGCTCGGCGATACCTTCCTCGAGCACCACCTGAGCTGCCCGCAGCACCCGCTCGTCCTCACCATCGGCATAGATGACCCGCTTGGCGCTGGAGCTTCGGGCTGTTGAGAACACCGGCTTCATGACCAGGCCGGAGCGGAAGACGAAGCGGTTCAGCTTGTCGAGATAGACCGCCATATCCGTGATCGGACGTGTAGCCACGCCAGTATCACAGGCCGCCTTTGCCACAGCCGGCGCGATGCGAAGGATGAGACGCGGATCGAACGGCGATGGGATCAGGAAATCCGGCCCAAAGATCGGCGTCTCGCCGGAATAGGCGCGCGCTGCGACGTCCGAAGGCTCTTCGCGTGCCAGTGCTGCGATGGCGCGTACGGCAGCCATCTTCATTTCTTCATTGATGGCGCTGGCACCGCAATCCAGCGCGCCGCGGAAGATATAGGGGAAACAGATGACGTTGTTGACCTGGTTCGGGAAATCCGAACGTCCGGTACAGATCATGGCGTCCGGGCGGGCTGCCCGCGCGACCTCCGGCATGATTTCGGGGGTTGGATTGGCCAGCGCCAGGATCAATGGTTTCTCGGCCATCCCTTGGAGCAATTCAGGTTTCAACACGCCGGCGGCGGACAGGCCGAGGAAAACATCGGCACCGGGAATGACGTCGGCCAGCGTACGGGCTTCTGTGTCCTTGACGTATGGATCCTTCCAGCGATCCATCTCCTCGACGCGGCCTTTGTAGGCAACGCCAAAACGGTCGGTAACCCAGATGTTCTCTATACTGGCACCGAGCGAAACAAGCAGGTTGAGGCAGGCAAGTGCCGCGGCGCCGGCTCCCGACGTCACGATCTTGACGTCTTCTATTTTCTTCCCGGCCAGCTCCAGCCCGTTGAGCACGGCGGCTGCGACAATAATGGCGGTGCCATGCTGATCGTCGTGGAAAACCGGGATGCCCATGCGGGCCTTCAATTGCTCCTCGACCTCGAAGCATTCGGGCGCCTTGATATCCTCGAGATTGATGCCGCCGAAGGTCGGCTCCAGTGCCGCGACCGTCTCGACCATGCGGTCGATCTCAGGTGCCTCGATCTCGATGTCGAAGACGTCGATGCCGGCGAATTTCTTGAACAGGACTGCCTTGCCTTCCATGACCGGCTTGGAGGCCAGCGGGCCGATGTTGCCAAGGCCGAGCACGGCCGAGCCATTCGAGATCACGGCCACCAGATTGGCGCGCGCCGTGTAGTCGGCGGCCGTCGCCGGATCATCCTTGATGGCAAGACATGGCGCAGCGACGCCTGGAGAATAGGCGAGCGCTAGGTCTCGCTGGTTGCCAAGCGGCTTGGTTGCCTGGATCTCCAGCTTTCCAGGGACGGGATGCTTGTGGAAGAAGAGCGCGGCCTCATCCAGATCCGAACGTGCCGTCTTGCTCTTGTCGCCTGCCATGCTTTCCCAGCCTCCTGTTGCGTCACCCCTTTTAGCATGTGCCGCCATTTTTTCGAGACGCGATGTAACGCAGCTCCGTGTTTTTCAAATCAACGAAAAACTACGTTATTTCAGAGTGATGGCGATGGACGTTGCGGGTGCTTCCGCAACTTTCCTTGGCTAGAAGGCGCTGACGTAAAGCCCGCCATCGACCGGAATGTTCTGCCCAGTGAGATAGCCTGCGTGGACCGAACACAGGAAAGCGCAGATCTGGCCGAATTCGTCCGGCGTTCCCAGCCGCTTGGCGGGAATGTCGGCGGCAAGACGAGCCTTGCGTTCCTTGGCGGCGTCCACCGTTTCGATCGAGCCCGGCTCGTGCGGTCCGCGCAGGCGGTCGGTGTCCAGCTTGCCGGGCAGCATGCTGTTGATGGTGACGTTGCGGTCGATGACCGTGCGGGCGACGCCAGCGAGAAAGGATGTCAGCCCGGCGCGCGCGCCGGAGGACAGATCGAGACCAGGGATCGGCACATACACCGAGAGCGAAGTGATGTTGACGATGCGTCCGAAGCCGCGGGCTGCCATACCGTCGATGACAGCCTTCACCAGTTCAATTGGCGTGACCATGTTGTTGGTGACGCCTTCCAGGATCTTTTCGCGGTCCAGTTCGCGGAAGTCGCGATAGGGAGGGCCGCCATTGTTGTTGACGAGGATATCGGGATCCGGACAGGCCGCGATCAGGGCTTTCTGTACATCGGGTTTTGACACATCGCCGATCACCTCGACGACGCGAACCCCAAACCGCTCGCGAATCTCCGCAGCGGTTTTCGCCAGGAGCACGGGATCGCGACCATTGACCACGAGATCGCACCCGGCCTCGGCCAGCGCCATCGCGCACCCGCGCCCCAGTCCCTTGCTCGATGCGCAAACGATCGCCTTCTTGCCGCGAATGCCGAGATCCATGTCAAAAACCTCCGATTGGATACCCAAGGCTAGCGAAAGGACTGGCCTAATCGCAACCGTCATACGGTTGTTGCATGAATCGAGGCATAGCCAGCGCGAAAGGTGAGATCGCGATGTCCAGCGCCAAACCACGCATGTTCCGCTCCATCTTCATCTCGGATGTGCATCTGGGATCGAAAGCGGCCAAGGCAGAGTTTCTGATCGATTTCCTGCGGCATCATGATGCCGATACGATCTTCCTTGTCGGCGACATCGTGGACGGGTGGCGGCTGCGTCGCAGCTGGCATTGGCCTCAGGCTCATAACGACGTGGTGCAGAAACTGCTGCGCAAGGCGCGCAAAGGCAGTTCGATCACCTACATCGCCGGCAATCACGACGAGTTCGCCCGCCAATTCCAGGGCGTGCACTTTGGCGGTATCGTAGTGGCCGATCGCGCCATCCATGAAACGGCCGATGGCCGCCGCATGCTGGTCATCCATGGCGACCAGTTCGACACGGTCGTGCACAACGCGCGCTGGCTCGCCTATTTCGGTGATTATGCCTATGACGCGGCGATGCTGATCAACCGCGGTGTCAGCCGCTTCCGCAAAGTCTTCGGTATGCCGTACTGGTCGTTCTCGTCCTGGGCGAAGGTCAAGGTGAAGAAAGCCGTGAATTTCATCGGTTCCTTCCAGAATGTGCTCACCGAAGAGGCGCGACGGTCGGAGGTCGACGGTGTGATCTGCGGGCACATCCACCACGCCGCAATCGAAACCGTCGACGACGTCCAGTACATCAACACTGGCGACTGGGTGGAAAGCTGCACGGCTGTGGTCGAGCATTTCGACGGCCGTTTCGAGATCCTGCATTGGGCGCATGTCATGCCCGAAGCGCCGTCGGCGGAACCGGTGCTGGTGCCGGTGACTTTTGATGTCCTGCCGACCAAGGTCCGCGCGGCGGAAGCGGCTTGAAGACTGCCGATCCCTGCAAGTCTCACATCGCCACAATATTTGACATAAATCGATTAGGCCAACCAGTTTCTGGCGACTGGCAGGCATGATAGAGCAGGGCGGCTGACCGGCCATTTTGCTGGCAGCAGTTGCCGATTGCCTTTTTTTTATGTCCCTGCCTCCGCTTTCGCCTGAACAGCAGATCAAGCCGCGCAACTATGAACTGCGCATGGCGCTGGTTTTCTTCACCGTTCTGGTGCCGAGCGGCATCTATCTGCCATATTTTCCGCTCTGGCTGGAGGCGCACGGCTTCAGCCCGGAAAAGATAGCCGTCATTCTGTCCGCGCCGATGTTCTTGCGCGTGGCGACGACCCCGCTGTTCACCTCCCTGGCCGACAAGGCAAATGACCGCGTCAACGTCTATCTGGCACTCGCTTTCGCCTCGGTGGTGGTTTCTGCGGGTTATTTCCTGCCGCCCAGCTACGCAATCGTGCTGGCGGTTTCACTGGTTCTGGCGGTGGTCTGGACGCCGCACTCGCCGATTGCCGATTCGCTGGCGCTGTCGGGCGTACGCCGCTTCGGGGCCAATTATCCGCGTATGCGCATCTGGGGATCGATCTCCTATCTCTGCGCGAATCTGGTTGGCGGCTTTATCCTGACTTCGACCGGTGCAGGTGCTGTACCGATCATGCTGTTCGTATCGTTCCTGGCGATTGTCGCGATCGGCTTGATGGCGCCTCGCATGGGAAGGCCAAGGCGTGCGTCGCCGCTCTCTGCGACCGATCTGCAGCAAGCGGTACCCACCCTGCGCAATCCCTATTTCCTTTATTTTGCCACTGGCGCCGGCGTCCTGGTCGGCAGCCATGGCTTTCTCTACGGATTCTCATCCATCTATTGGAAATCGTTGGGAATAAACGATTCCGTGGTGGGCTTTCTTTGGGCTTTCGGCGTTGTCTGCGAAGTCGGCATGTTCATGGCCTTCAATCGGCTGTTCAGCCATGTCCCAGTCGTTCGCGTGATGATGTTGGCCGCCTGCGGTGCCATCGTCAGGTGGATCGCATTTCCGCTGATCTGGCCACTGGGTCTCGGCGTGGCCGGGTTCTTCGGCCTGCAGGCGCTGCACGCCATCTCGACAGCGCTGGTATTGATCGGCCTGCAGAAGATGATCGGCGAAACAGTGGCCGAGGAGCGCACTGGCGCGGCGCAGGGCATCGCATTCTTTGCCAACGGCTTTGCCATGGCCGCTGTCACGCTGGCCTCCGGTCCGCTTTACCAGAGCTTCGGGGCTGAAGGATTCTATGCCATGGTGCCAGTGGCATTGCTGGGCCTTGCGCTCATCCTGCTTGCGGCGCGTTCAGCCCCACAACGCACCATCAGGCGGTGAAACCAGCGACCCATCGTAGACGAGGCCAGGTTCCCGATCGCGCGCCAGCAGCAAGGGGCCATCGAGGTCGACGTAGTCGGCGCCTTGCGCAAGGAGCACTGCCGGCGCCATGGCAAGCGACGTTCCCACCATGCAACCGACCATGACACCGAGACCCGCCTCCCGGGCACGGTCGCGCAGCTTGATTGCCTCGGTCAGGCCGCCGGCCTTGTCCAGCTTGATGTTCACGGCATCGTAAAGGCCGACCAGCGAATCGATATCCTTTGCTGCATGCACGCTCTCATCGGCGCAGATCGGAATCGGACGGGAAATGTGCCGCAGCTTGTCATCACGGCCGGCGGGCAAAGGCTGTTCGATCAGCGCAACACCGAGAGCCGCCGCGGTAGCGATGTTTTCCGCGACATTGTCGTCGGTCCAGCCTTCATTGGCATCCAGGATCAGCCTGCTCCCTGGCGCAGCCTCTCGAACAGCGCGAATACGCGCGGCATCGTTCTCGCCCCCCAGCTTGACCTTGAGCAGCGGCCGAGCCGCATTGGCGCGGGCCTGCGTGGCCATTGCCTCGGGCTCCGCGAGCGACAGAGTGTAGGCAGTTTCGAGTGCAGCCGGGGTGATCCGAAGCATCCGGGCGACCGAAGCTCCCGCCATCTTGGCTTCAAGGTCCCACAAGGCACAGTCGATGGCGTTGCGGGCTGCACCGGCTGGCATCACGGCCTGAAGTTGAGTGCGATCCAGGCCGGCCTCCAATGCGACGCGCACCGCTTCGATTGCCGCCACAACGCCCTCGATGGTCTCGCCGTAACGCCGATAGGGTACGCATTCACCGCGTCCGGCGTGGTTGCCGTCGCGGATGGTGCAGGTGACGACCTCGGCTTCGGTCTTGGAGCCGCGGGCGATGGTGAAGACCCCGGCGATGGGAAAACGCTCGGCATCGACCGAAATGACACGCACCATATTTTTCTGCTCCGGTAATGCCGGCGTAATGCGGCCGGTAAATCGACAGGCCTGTCCCGTCGAGATAAACAGGATGGCATGTTGACGATCCGCAAACGCGACGCAAGCGACAAGGCCGCCACGGCGAGCGTTGAGCCGCGCGTTGTCGTCAGCGAGAGCGACGGAAAACTTGGCTGCGCCTTTCACGGCAATTGGACGACACGCCGTGTCGCGCAAGTGGACGCCGAGATGCGTCAACTGGAAAAACGAAACGATTTCAGTTCCTTGTCGCTCGATTTTTCAAGCATTGCACGCATGGATACAGCCGGTGCCTGGCTGATCGCACGGCTGATCAATGCATGTCAGAAGCGTGGCGTGCAGATCGAGCAAGTCGGACAGAGTGAGACGGTCAAGACGCTGATTGACGCCGTCTTTGAAGCTGTAAGCAGGGCCGAACTCGGCAAGGCGATTCCCCAGCCGAACATCGTCATTCGCGCATTGGAGTTGATCGGGCGTCGTGTCTGCGAGGCCGGGGATGACTTCCTGGCCGGAATGAACATTTTGGGCGCGACGATCCGGGGCGCGCAGATGAAGCTTGGGCGCGGTCATGCGGTCAACCCGGCCGCGATCTTCAACCAGCTGGATCGCATGGGCGTCGGTGCGGTGCCGGTCGTGCTTCTGATGTCGACCATCGTCGGTGCCATTGTGGCGCAGCAGGGTGCGTACCAACTGCGTTACTTCGGTGCTGACATCTTCGTGGTCGATCTGGTTGGCGTTCTGGTGCTGCGGGAGCTCGGCGTGCTGATGACGGCGATCATGATTGCCGGCCGGTCGGGCAGCGCAATCACCGCCGAGATCGGTTCCATGAAGATGCGCGAGGAAGTCGACGCGTTGAAGGTCATCGGCCTCAACCCGATCGGCGTGCTGGTATTCCCGCGTCTCGTCGCCTTGGTCATCGGCCTGCCGTGCCTCACCGTGCTGGCCAATTTTGCGGCACTTGGCGGTGGAATTTTCGCGGCATGGGCTTATTCCGACATTCCCCCGGCAGCCTTCATCGACCGGCTCAAGGTCGCCATCGATCTCAGCACGATCTTTGCTGGTCTGATCAAGGCGCCGTTCATGGCCATCATCATCGGTACCATCGCGTCGGTGGAAGGGCTGAAAGTTGGTGGAAGCGCCGAATCGCTTGGCTTGCACGTCACCCAGTCGGTGGTGAAATCCATCTTCGTCGTCATCATCCTGGATGGGCTCTTCGCCCTTTTCTACGCGTCGATCAGTTTCTGACATGGCAATCGTCGAACAACATGCCGAACATACCGATGGCGGGCAGGACGACGTCGTACTGTCGGCGAGCGGCATCAAGGTGGCGTTTGGCGAGACAGTCATCCTGGACGACCTGTCGCTGGATATCCGACGCGGTGAGATCCTCGGTTTCGTCGGGGCCTCCGGTGCTGGCAAATCCGTGTTGCTTCGCACCGTGCTCGGCCTGGTGAAGAAGCAGGCCGGCACGATCAGACTGTTCGGCGTCGATGTCGATAACGCCAGCGATGCAGAGCGGCTGCGCATCGACATGCGGCTCGGTGTGCTGTTCCAGCAGGGCGCGCTGTTTTCGGCGCTCACGGTGATGGAAAACGTCCAGGTGCCGATGCGCGAGTATCTGGATCTGCCGCGAAAGCTGATGGACGAACTGGCCATGCTGAAGATCGAGCTGGTCGGCCTGCCGCCGGATGCTGCGCGCAAATACCCTTCGGAACTTTCCGGCGGCATGATCAAGCGCGCTGCCCTTGCACGCGCCCTGGCTCTGGATCCGGAAATCGTATTTCTCGACGAGCCGACTTCCGGTCTCGATCCGATCAGCGCAGCCGAGTTCGATGAGCTGGTGGTCAAGCTGCGCGATACGATGGATCTGACCGTCTACATGGTGACGCACGATCTTGATTCGCTGTTCACCGCCTGCGATCGCATCGCAGTGCTGGGCAAGAAGCGAGTGCTGGTGCAAGGCACCGTCGAGGACATGCTGAAGAGCGAAGAACCCTGGGTGAAGTCCTATTTCCGCGGAAAACGAGCACGACAGCTTGATCTTGCAACGCGCGCGCAGCCATAAGTGAAGCAATGGAAACCAGAGCCAACTACGTCATTGTCGGCATTTTCACACTGGTGGCTATCCTGGCTGCGTTCGGTTTTGTCTACTGGACCGCGAACATAGGCGATCGCGGCGAGACGACGACCTTGCGCGTGCGCATCCCCGGCTCGGCCTCGGGCCTGGGCCGCGGCAGTTTCGTGCTGTTCAACGGCGTCAAGGTGGGCGACGTGCGCCGCGTCTATATCGACGTGGATGATCCGACCATTGCGGTCGCTGATACCGAGATCGACCGCATGACGCCGATTACGCAGTCGACACAGGCAGACATCGGCCTAGCCGGCTTGACTGGGCAGGCGAACATCGAGCTGACCGGTGCGAATCCAAAGGAGCCGAAGCTTCTCGATGAAGCGGAAAAAGACGGGCGTGTGGCGGTGATCATTGCCAAGCCTTCCGCTGTGACCAATCTTTTGCAGACCGCACAGGATATCGCCACCCGCGCCGACAAGGTCCTGTCCGAGTTCGAGGGTTTCGCGAAGGATGTGCGTGGACCGCTGACGCAGACAGCCCAGAACGCCGCAAAATTCTCCGATGCTCTGGCCAAGAATTCCGATGGCATCGACAAGTTCCTGTCCAGCGTCAGCGCACTTTCGACAGAATTGCAGGGCGTTTCAGGCAAGCTGGATGGTGCGCTGAAGGCCGCGGAAGGTCTGCTCAACGCTGTCGACCGCGACAAAGTCAGGAACATCGTCGCCAATGTCGACGAATTCACCCGCAATCTGAGCAAGACCAGCGACCAGTTCGATTCCACCATCGCCGAGGTCAAGCAGGCGGTTGGATCGATCAACGATTTCGCCGCGAAGACGCAGGTGACGCTCGACAAGGTGAATGGCGTTCTCGACAGCGTCGACCCCGCCGATGTGCGCACCGCGCTGGCCAACATCAAGGATGCCAGCGTCAATGCAGGCAAGGCCTCGGCAGACATTGCCAAGGTGACGGAAAAGGTCTCCGCACGCTCCGACGACATTCAGCAGACCATCAAGGATGCTCAGCAGCTGGCACAGCGCCTGAACAACGCCTCAGTGCGCATCGACGGCATCCTGGCCAAGGTGGATGGTATGCTTGGTTCCAGCGACACCAAGGGTCTGGTGGCTCAGGCCAGCGAGACGCTGAAGTCGTTCAAGCAGGTGGCCGACACGCTGAACAAGCATGTTGGCGTTATCTCCGACAACCTGCAGCGCTTCTCCGGCCAGGGACTGCAGAACGTGGAGGCGCTGGTTGGCGACACCAGGCGTTCGGTCAATCGTATCGAAGAGGCGGTTACCGACTTCCAGCGCAATCCGCAGCGTATCCTGTCGGGTGGCGACGGCGAGGTACGTCAGTATGATGGAAGGGTACGGCGTTGACGGCGCGGTACGGTTACATTGATAGATACCGCCGGGAAGGGGACCCAGAGCAATTCCAGGAAAGGTGTGCAGCGGTTTTCCATCTGGAATTGCGTAGAAACGAAGAGTTAGAGCGTTTCCGCATTTCCGTTGTAGACGGAAATGCTCCAGGGGCCGTGTTCAGTGGGGACATAGCGTGAAGTCGATCCGAGTGCATGCGGGCGCGTTGCTGCTCGCGACTATCCTTGCGGGATGCGCGGCACTGCCAGGCGGTGGCCCCGCGCCACTCGATACCTTTGATCTGTCGACGCCGAGCGTCCAGACGGGTGGTCAAAGCAAACGCCAGATCCTCGTCACGCAGCCGGTGGCGCTGAAGGCGCTGGACAGTCAGAACATCGTCATCAAGACCGCCCAGCGCTCGATCCAGTATCTCAAAGGCGCGCAATGGGCCGACAGGTTGCCGGTCATCGTGCAGGCAAGGCTGGCTGAAGCGTTCCAGCGCACGGGACGGTTTGCAGGTGTCGGGCGGCCGGGCGAAGGACTGGCGATCGACTATCAGGTCATCACCGAAATCCGAGCCTTCGAAGTGCGCGCCGAGAAAGGCGAGCAGGCACATGTCGAGCTCTATGTCCGCATCCTCAATGACCGCAACGGGGAAGTGCGTGCTTCGCGCAGTTTCCAGGCCAGCGCGCCGGTTACCGGCGGCGGCGGCAACTCGGCCTATGTGGCCGCGCTCGACCGGGCCTTCGGCCAGGCGGTTGGCGAGATCGTACGCTGGTCGGATTCGACGATCTAGGCCGCGTTCTCAAGGTTTTCCCATCATCACCCGCTCTTTTGCGGCAATTTGGCACCTGCTTTCATGGTGCGCTGCATTGTAGTCTCGCAGGATGGGAGGGCGTCAGTATTTCAGGGTGAGCCATGAAGTTCCTTTCAACCGCCGCGGTCATTTCGGCGTTGCTCTTGTCTGATCGTGCAGCCTTTGCTGCATCGACCGTAGCCTTGAATGGCGTACTGATGCAGCCGGCGGGTATCGAGGACAATTTCATTGGCAGCAAACAGGCGCCCGCTACCCTCATTGTCTATTCCTCGCCGACCTGCGGCCACTGTGTCGATTTCGAGAAGAAAGTGCTTCCCGACCTTGAACGGAAATATGTTCAGACCGGCAAGTTGAAGATCTCGATACGCCCATTTGTTCGCAACGTGGTGGACGCCGCAATTTTCCTGATAGCCGAGCAGGCGGGTCAGGAGCGCTACCGCAAGACGCTTGCAGCCTTCACCGATCGCTACGAAGAAATCGTTGCTGCAACAGAGCGCAAGGGTGTGATGGGTGAAATCGCGGCTTCCCAAGGAATCGATCAGCCGCATTTTGAGCAAGCCCTCAAAAACGAGGCCTATCTTCGGAAGCTCGAAAGTCTTCGAGATCAGGCGATGCAACGGCTGGCGATAAAGGGTACGCCGACGTTTTTTCTGAACGGCGAGCGTCTGGCCTATGACGGGACGGTCGCTTCATTCGACAAGATGCTGACGCCCAAATAGCGTTCTTTGATTGATCCCAAACAAAAAAGGCGGGAGTTGAACTCCCGCCTTTTTCCTGTTGTGCGCTACCTCAGCGCAGGCGGCCGCTGGCATGAGCAAGCATGGTGTAGACCTTGCCGGTGTCCGAGGTGAGGTAGGTCTGCGAGATCATGTTGTCGCGATCGTTGCGCGAAACATCCTTGAGCAACTTCTCGAAGTCGTCGCAGTAGCGGTCGACTGCGGCGCGAAACTCGGCCTCCGACTGGTACTTGCGGCGGATGTCGTCGAAGGTCTGCTGACCTTTCAGCGTATAGAGACGGCGCGTGAACACGTCGCGCTCGCCGCGCCGGTAGCGGTTCCACAATTCGATCGAAGCATCGTGGTCGATGGCCCGAGCAATGTCGACGGAGAGGGAGTTCAGCGACTCCACGACATGCAGCGGAGAACGCTGCACCGGCGTGGCACGTGGCTGTAGCGGAGCCGGCCGTGCGCCGTCGTCTTCGGAAGCGCCTGTCAGCAGGTCGCGCACCCAGCCACCCTGCGGCGTGCGGGCGCCGGCATCACCACGTGGCCTGAGTGCCGTCTCGCCGGCGTCCAGAGAACCGCGCAGACCCGTTGGCGCGACCGGTGCTTCAGGCGCGCGCCGCTGCGGTTCCGCAGGACGCCGCGCTTGCGGCTCCGTCGGACGTGGAGCTGGCGTCGGAGCAGGGCGCAGGTTGCGCGGCTCCGCGACGTCGACCGTGCGACCCGACTTGGCGACGATGTCCGACAGTTCCTTGAGTGCATTGATCTGCTCGGAAACCGCACGGCGGATTGCCGTCGTCGATTCCTTTGCTTCCTCAGGCATCTCAATGACACCCTTGCGCAGTTCGGCACGGGTCAGGTCCAGCTCGCTCTTGATCGAGCCGGCGGTACGGCGCATCTCTTCGGTGGCGTCGGAGAACCGCTTGGTGGCGGAATCGACCACTTCCGAAATAGCGACGCGGATCTTGTCGGCCGATTCCAGGGTCCTGCCTTCGGCGCTTTGCAGCGTCTGGCTGACCAGGGTCTCGAAGGAACGCATGACCTTCTCGAGGTCTTCCGACTTTTTGACCAGGCCGACCGCGAGATCGTCGAGCGACGACTGGCGGGCCAGGGTGTGCTCCAGATTGCTCTGTGCAGAGCCGAGCAGATCCGATGCGCTGGCGAGCAGACGGCTGTGCTCGTCGAAGCGGGTGGCAATGGAAGCCACTTCGCGCAGGGTTGCCGAGGACAACTCGGTCAGCCTGGTCGTGTTGGAATCGACCAGACGAGCCGAACTTGCGAAGGTCTGCGACGCCTTCTCGGTGGTCGTCGCAAAGCTCTGCGTCGAGCCGGCGAGACGGGTCTCGACCTCGCCCAGGTTTTCCGAGGCCTTGGCGATCAGCGTGTTGAGCTGGTCGGCCGAGTTCGTCATGCGGCCGATGAGATCGGACACATTGTCTGCCAGGGACGAACGGGCGCCGTCGACTGCAGCAAGCGTTTCGGCCGTACGGCTGGCAAGCGCATCCGCAAGAACTGCGTTTTCGCGGCGCAGCGTTGCTGTGGCGCGCTCGGTTGCCTCCTCCATGCTCTTCTGCAGCTCGATGCCGCCTTCCGAGAACTTGTCGACCAAAGGACGGGCCGTCTCGTCGAGGATCTTGGAAAGCTCCGCGGAACGAGCCGCCAGCATCGAGTTGAGCTCGCGTGTGTTGGCGCCGATGGTCTTGGCCGCTTCATTCGTGCTTTGACCGATATGCTGGCCGACGGCGGCGAAGGTTTCAGCGATGACATTGGCGCGCGACGCCAGTTGACCTTCGGCCTGCGTGATCTGCTGTTCGAGCTTCTGGCCCATCGCGTCGGCCGATGCTGCAAAACGGCTCTCGACACTGGCGACCTGACCTTCGACGCGTGTCGCGGCAGCAGCAGCGCTGGATGCCAGACGCTGGTCGGCGCTGGTCAAGGCACGTTCGATCTCGACGGCATGGCCGGCCAGTTCCTCACCGGTCATGCGGGCGCGATCTGCAACGCGGCGCTCGGTATCCTCGAAGGCCCCGACGATCTGGTCGGCGTGGCTGCCGATTGCCGAAGCGCTGTCGGAGATACGCGACACCATGCGGCTGTCGGCATCGTCGAAGACGCGGCTGATCTCTGCGGCACGAGCCGTCAGGGCGTCCGAGCCTTCCGCGATGCGCACGGCCAGCTGCTGTTCGACCGTTTCGAACACCCGGCCGAGGTCGGTTGCACGAGCCGCGAGCGCGTCGGCGGATTCACTGATGCGAGCACCCATGCGCTGGTCGGCATCTTCGAAGTTGCGCAGGATATCGCCTGCACGGGAAGCCAGGGTCTGCGCCGTCTCGACGGCACGAGCGACCAGTTTCTGGTCCGCACTCTCGAAGGTCTGGGCGATGTCTTCGGCACGAGCGAGCAGGGCGGCCGAGGTCTGTTCAGCGCGCTCGGCGATCTTGCGGTCGGCATCGGTAAAGGCAATGCCTGCTTGTTCGTGCAGCGTGTTGGTGACTTCCAGGACCTTTTCACGCAACTGGCCGGCAACATAGAGTGCGCTCTTTTCCAGAGCTCCGCGAATGTTGTCGACACCTGCGTTGAGCGCGCGTTCCATAGTGCTGGAACGCTCCTCGATGACGCCGGTCTGGCGCGCGAAGGCCTGCTCGACCTTGTCGATATCGGCTGCAATGGCATCCGAGATGCTCGAGGAGGAGGTGGCGATCTGGTCGATATGTCCGGCCAGTGCGCGGTCGATGTCGCGCCGGGCGTCGACCAGCTTGGCGAGGTCTTCCTCCAATGCCCGGGTGAGCGCCGAGCGGTCGGCTGACAGGCGGTCGTTGTGGCCCGAAATCAGGCCCTGAACGTGTTCCAGGCTGCCTTCCAGAGCCTGCGCAAAATCGGCGCGGTTGTCGGCCAGGCGCTGGGCGTGGCCACCAAGTGCGCCGTCGATTGCCGCAAGATCGGTTTCCAGTGCACGCGTCAAGAGATCGCGGCCTTCGGCCAGCTTGCCGACATGGCCGGCGATCACCGCGTCAATGCCGCCGCGGCTTTCATTGAGCTTGGCAAGGTCGGCGTCCAGAGCGCGACGCAGGATATCGCGGCCTTCGGCGAGCTTCTCGACCTGACCGGCGACAAGTCCGTCGATGGACGAGCGGCTCTCAGCCAACTTGGCGAGATCGTCTTCCAGCGCCGAGGTCAGCATCGAACGATCCGCGGCAAGCCGCTGGCTGTGGCCGGCGACGATGTCGTTGACGCGTCGCAGTTCGTCATCGAGCGCCTGCTGGAAGTCGGTGCGGGCATCGACCAGCTTCTGCGATTGACCGGCCATCACGCCGCCGATCGATGACAAATCTGCTTCCAGCGCGCGCTTCAGGACATCGCGGCCTTCGGCGAGCTTCTCGACCTGTGCAGCAACAAGCCCATCAATGGCGGCACGGCTTTCGGCAAGCTTGGCAAGATCGTCTTCCATAGACCTGGCAAGCAGGGCTCTATCGGCTGCCAATCTGTCGCCGTGGCCGGAAACCAGCGTGTTGACGCGGGCGAGGTCGGCATCCAGCGCCTCGGAGAACTGCGCGCGGTTGTCGACCAGCTTCTGCGATTGATCGGCAATGGCCGCAGTGATCGTGTTGAGGTCGGATTCCAGCGCACGCTTCAGAATATCGCGGCCCTCGGCAAGCTTTTCGACCTGACCGGCAACCAGCCCGTCAATGGATTCGCGGCTGTCGGCCAGCTTGGCCAGATCCTCTTCGAGTGCGCGGGTAAGCATGTTGCGACCTTCGGCCAACCTGCCGACATGGCCGGCGATGGCTTCGTCGATACCGCTGCGGCTATCGCCAATCTTGGCGAGGTCGGCCTCCAGCGCGCGCTTGAGAATATCGCGGCCTTCGGCGAGTTTCTCGACCTGGCCGGCGACCAGTCCGTCGATGGACGAGCGGCTGTCGGCGAGCTTGGCAAGATCGTCTTCCAGTGCCTGGGACAGCAAGGAGCGGTCTGCCGCGAGCCTGTCGCTGTGGCCGGCGACAAGGTTGCTGACGCTCGAGAGGTTATCCTCCAGTGCCTTGGAGAGCAGGGAGCGATCCGCAGCAAGACGTTCGCTGTGACCGGCGACAAGATGATTGACGCTGGCAAGATCGGCATCGAGAGCCTGCGCGAACTGGGCACGGCTGTCTGCCAGTTTCTGTGACTGGTCGCCGATCGTTGCTGTGATGGTGTTGAGATCGGCTTCCAGCGCGCGCTTGAGGATATCGCGACCTTCGGCCAGCTTCTCGACCTGGCCGGCGACCAGTCCGTCGATGGACGAACGGCTGTCGGCGAGCTTGGCGAGATCATCTTCCAGAGCCCTTGCAAGCAGGGAGCGATCTGTGGCGAGGCGTTCGCTGTGGCTGGCGATCAGATGATTGACGTTGCCGAGATCGGTTTCCAGCGCCGAAGAGAACAGAGCTCGGTTGTCGGCCAGCTTCTGCGACTGGTCGCCGATGGCTGCCGTGATAGCACCGAGATCGGCCTCCAGGGCGCGCTTGAGGATGTCGCGGCCTTCGGCCAGCTTCTCGACCTGGCCGGTGACCAGGCCATCGATGGACGAGCGGCTGTCAGCCAGCTTGGCAAGATCATCTTCCAGGGCCCGGGCAAGCTGCGAGCGGTCGGACGCGAGCTGATCGGCGTGCCCGCGCACGAGTTCGCTGACGCTGGCCAGATCCTGCTCCAGCAGGCGGGCGAATTGCGCACGATCGTCCGTCAATCTCTGCGACTGGTCGGAAATGACCGAGCTGATCGTGCCGAGATCGGCTTCGAGGGCGCGCTTGAGGATATCGCGGCCTTCGGCGAGCTTCTCGACCTGGCCGGCAACCAATCCGTCGATGGAAGCGCGGCTTTCGGCGAGTTTGGCCAGATCCGACTCCAGGGTCTGCGAGAGCAGGCTGCGTTCGTTGACGAGCTGGCCGGAGTGGTCGGTGACCAGCCGGCGGATGCTGGACAGGTCGGCGTCGAGCGCACGACCGAGCTGGTCGCGATCATCGGCGAGCTGCACCGAGTGGCTTTCCATCAACGCCTTGATGCTGTCGACGTCGGCTTCCAGCGCACGTGCCAGCACAGCGCGGCCTTCGGCGATCTTGGCAACCTGGCCAGCGACCAGATTGTCGATATCCGTACGGCTTTCAGTCAGCTTGTTGAGATCTGCATCGAGAGCGCGGGCGAGGATGGAACGACCTTCGGCCAGCTTGCCGACATGGCCGGAAACCATTTCGTCAATGATTGTGCGGGCATGCACGAGCTTGTCGGCATCTTCATTCAGGGCGTGAGTCAGGCGCGACCGGCCTTCCTCCAGGCGCTCCAGATGGCTGCCGAGCGAAGCGTCGATGGCCGCGCGGGACTCGTTGACCTTGCGCAAATCCTCTTCGAGCGCACGGCTGATGAGATTACGGCCCTCGGACAGCATATGCACCTGTGAGGTGACTGCCTCGTCGATGGCGGCACGGCCCTCCGAGAATTTCTCCAGGTCCGCCTGCATGGCGGCGGCCATGCGCTCGCGGCTTTCCTCCAGCTTGCGGCTGTGGTTTTCGACCGCTTCCTCGATGCCCACGCGGGCGTCCGCGAGACGCGCGATGTCGGCGTCGAATGTACGCGACACAGCGTGGCGTGCCGCCTCCATGCGGCCGGCGAAGTCGCTTGCACGAGCCTCCAGCATCGTCGACGTCGAGGTGACGATGTCGGCCATATCGGCGCCGATTTGTGCCTTGCCCTGGTCGATGAGGGCCGACAGCGTGTCCTTGCCTTCGGTGAAGGCGGTGGCGATGTCGCGGGCGCGATCGACCAGCGTTTCGTTGATCTGGCGGGCACGGGCTTCCAGCGCTGCGTTAAGCTTCTGCGTTCCCGTGTCCAGCGCCTCGGCGCGCGTCTGGAACTCGCTGATCAGTGCCTGGCCACGCTCGGCCAGCGTGCGTTCGATGCCGGAGAGGCTGGACTCGAATTCGGAGCTGAGGGTGCGGGCTGCACCACCGAGCAACGACACCATGCCTTGGGTGCGGTCATCGAGCAGTTCCGTCAGCGAACGCGTCAGACCGTCGGTGCTGTCTGTCAGCTTGGCGATGCGCGTGTCGAGCAGGCTGGCGAATGCCTCGCCGGAGGTGGACAGGCGGTCGGTGATCGTGTCGAGGCGGCTTTCGACGGAATCGAAAATCGACATCGAGCTTTCATTGATGCGGTCGATCAGCTGATCACCGGACGAGGTGATGGTCATCGACAGCTTGCTCGAAGCGCCGAGGATGTTCTCGCGGATGATGTCGCTGGCTGAGTTGATCTCGTCGCGCAGGGTCTCATGTGCGCCCGAGATTGAAGCACGTACACGCTCGGCGTGGCCGATGACGGCTTCGCGTTCGCTGCCCAGCCCGTCGACCAGGTTGCGGATGCGGCTCTCGTTTTCCGTATAGGAGCGTTCGAGCTGGCTGACTTCACTGTGAACCAGGGTCTCCAGTTCGACGGCGCGTGCGAGTGTGCGCTCGATGCCTTCGCCCATGGCCGCGACTTCGCGGCGCACGGCCTGGCCGATCATCATCACCCGGTCCTGCGCGATATTTTCCGGTTCGGTAAGGCGGAAGGCGACTTCCGTCATCGACTGCGCGGCCAGCCGCATGTCCTGTGCGCGGCGGACCATTGCGGCGAAAGCCCAGAACAGGATGATCGGAACAATAGCCGCAACGGTGATACCGATCAATTCGGGTCGCTGCAGCACCTGCGCGATGGAGCGGATGTTCCAGATATCAGGACCGAAGAGGAGATTGGCCAGGGCAGCCGCGCCGACGATCCATGCTATCGAGACGAACGCCACCACCCAATAGATGGTGTTGGAAGCACGGCGATTGAGGCTATGCAGCAGGGAGCGATAGTCCTTCTGGCGATCGTCATTGGCAGGCGAGAATCCGGCCGGCTGTGCTGCACCGTTGCGCGGCTCGACGGGCCGCAGCTCGGCGGGCTTGGCTTCAGCCACGGAGGCTTTGACTGGCTGGGGAGCTGGCGCCGGAGCGACCTTTTCGGCGCGACCTGCGCGCGCAAGCTCGTCTGCTGCCTGGGAGATCTGCGCTTCTAGATCTTCCATGGACGCGGCGATGTCGAGGTCTCCCGACTCTCCGGATAGGTCGAAATCGAGAGCCTGCTCGAGTTCCTTGGCGACCTCGGAATCAAGATTCTTCGTCGTGGTGGTTTTCTTCGCCATGCCTTCGCTACCCTGTACTAGCTGCTGCGAGAGCGGTCGTTATTGTCTTTTTTCGTCCCGCGCCGAGGCCTGATTTTGGACCCTCGTATCGTAATGACACAGGGGGGTAAAGAAAACATGCATTCGCGGACATACGTAAAACTTTAAATATAAGGTTAACGAGAGCGTGAGCCGAACCGGCGTTGCCAAACATTTTTCACAACTCCCTGTTAACCCGCCATCCATCGGAATTCGTTAGTTTGTAAGGCCTCGGGCGGCCGCGGCAATGGAGTTGAGTGGTATGCGTAGCGTAAACGTGGCGTTCTCGATGCCTGGTGGAGAAGCGTCGGGGCGGGCCCGCATCAGGCCTGTGGATATGGAACATCTGTCCCGGCAAACCATGGGCGATCGGGATCTGGAACGCGAGGTGCTTGCATTGTTTGTGCAGCAGGCTCTGTCTGTGGTCGAGAAACTGCCGGGGGCCGACAAAAGCCAGCGTCTCCTTTTGGCACACGCTTTGAAGGGCTCGGCTCGCGGCGTTGGTGCTTCGGCGATAGCCGATTGGGCGACCTCATTCGAGCGTCAGCCGGAGGATGACCGCCTCGTTAAAAAGCTGGGTCCGTTGGTCGAGGACGTCCGCGATTTCATCTCCGCGATCAGCCGCTAGAGAGATTGACGGCTGGATGGATGATCGCTGTTGACTGGCCGAAGTCCGGTTTTTCAAAAAGCGTCACTTTGGGGCGGTTTCGCGCGGCAGTTGACTTGCGCCGCCGAGTGATTATCTCGGCGGTGACTTCTCAGGTGATCAAATGACAAAACTGACCTACATCACCCATGACGGGACGCATTTTGACGTCGATGCCGAAAACGGCTCGACCGTTATGGAGAACGCAATCCGCAACGCGGTCCCTGGCATCGAAGCCGAATGCGGCGGAGCCTGTGCCTGCGCGACCTGCCACGTCTACGTCGACGACGCCTGGACGGGCGTGGTCGGCGAGCCGGAGACGATGGAAGAGGACATGCTCGACTTCGCGTATGAGGTTCAGCCGAACTCGCGCCTGTCCTGCCAGATCAAGGTTCGGGATGAACTGGATGGTCTGGTTGTGCGCATTCCCGAGCGCCAGGGCTGACTTCAGATATTAGAGCATGGTTGTAATATTCTGTTTTTAAACAGTTTATTCCGCGATCATTGGCGCTTCGGCTTCGTCGCGTCCTCGTAACGGCTTTTCCGGCATTGCCGTGAGCGCGGCAAGCGTCGCGACAAGCAGCGCTACGCTGACGAAGAAAATCGCGGCAAATGGAACTGCTGACGAGAACTGCGTCTGTGCCTGTATGCCTTCACCCATCAATGGAAGACCATAGGCGGCACCGACCGCGCCGAGCAATGCGACACCGAGTGCGCCGCCCAGCGAGCGCATGAAGGTGAGCACGCCCGTTGCCACACCGAGATGGCTGCGTTCGACTGCGTTTTGCACGGAAATGGTTGCCACCGGGAAAGTCGTGCCCGCGCCATAACCGACGCAAGTGGTCAGCACCACCACCCAGATCAGTGATGTGCTGCCGGCAACGAAGGCGAGCACGGCCAGGGCAACAATGCCGAAGCAGACCCCGACGAATGCCAGCCGCTTGTAGTGGGTAAAGCGCGGGGTCAGGCGGCCCGCTGTGGTTGCGCCGGCAACCGTGCCGAGCAGGATGCCGAGCATTGCCATGCCGGATTCCGACGCGGTCAGGCCGAGATGAGCCTGCAGGTAAACCGGAAGGTAGACGGAAAGCCCGACATTGGCGGCCTGCAGAAGGAATAGCGACAACGTGCCGGCAAGCACGATCGAATTGCCGAGCACATTCAGCGAGATCAGCGGCTCACGTGCCTTGACCAGCCGAAGCGAAAAGACAGCCCACACGATGGCAGAGGCGGCGAACAGGCCGAGGATTTGGGCAGAATCCCATGGATAGGTGCCGCCGCCCCAGTTCAATGCCAGAAGCAGCAGCGAAGTGGCAACGACGAGCAGTGCAGCTCCGAGCCAGTCGATGCTGTGGCGATGAGCGGCCACGGGGAGCTTTCTCAGCGGCTTGTTGATGATGGCCATTGCCAGGAGGCCGAGCGGCAGATTGATCCAGAAGATCAGCGACCAGTGCAGGTGTTCGGCAAAGGTGCCGCCAAGCAGAGGCCCGGCAATGCTGGCGACAGCCCAGGTGCCGGAAATCCAGGCGGCGTAGCGGGCGCGCTCTTTCGGCGGTACCAGATCACCGATCACCGTCTGGGCCATGGCAAACAAGCCCCCGCCGCCCAGCCCCTGGATGGCACGGCCGATGATGAGAACCAGCATGTTGGGGGCGAGCGCTGCTACCAGCGAGCCGGCCAGGAAGATGAGGATCGCGGCATAAAGCGTCGGCCGACGGCCATGCACATCAGAAATCTTGCCGTAGAGCGGAGCCATGGCGGTTGCGGTGAGCAGATAACCAGTGACAATCCAGGGCAGGTACTGCGCATGGCCGAGCGCTTCCGCTATGGTCGGCATGGCGGGGGCGACGATGGTCTGGTCGAGCGCGGCGAGCAGCATCGACAGGAGCACGCCGCCGATGATCGCGTTCTTTTCGCTTTCAGAAAGCGCGCCATTCTCTGCCGTCGCCGCTTTTGAAACAGTCTGGTCCATAGTCATTCACCTGTCTGCCGTGGCGAACCCGGTAGTGTCCGGGTTTATGCGGCGGCTTTGTTCGCCCGTGCTTGTCGAGAGTTGTATTGGCCGAACTTATGTCGCACCGGCTGTGCGCATTTCGACAGACGGCTGAATTTTTGTTTGCGGACGGAGCGAATGCACTCCGTCGGCAATCTCGTTCCCTATATAGCGCGAGAGGTTCAAGGACCAACGGGTTGCTTCCGTTGATCCTGTTTCGCAAAATCCGATAAAATACCGGAGCTATGGCTCAGCCAGGCAAACGACCGGCTTCGATCTGCTGGATACGGTAGCGCATGAGCCGAATGATACGGCTTTCGAAGTTGACCATTTCGACGCGGTCGAAATCAACCTGCGCCTGATCGTGCTGGCTGAGAATCTTTGCCGTTACGTCGCGGGCTTTCGCGGCGGCGATTTTGCAATTGGCCTCCTTGCCAATGCCTTTCAGCGAACTTTCGAGGCGTTTACCGTAGTCCTTGGCGATTTCGACATGGCGGTCTTCATGCCGCTTGATGTCGGCGGCAAGCGTATTCCAGAATAGCCGCACATCCGGGCCTACCTTGCCGTTCGGCTTCCATCTGGGCAGGATGACATGGGTCTTTACCGTCACAACCGCCGAGACAATGCGGCACGAATCCGGTGCGTCGGCGTAACCGATGCGGCTGGTGAAGGCCATGCGGGTGGCGCCGGGATGGCGCATGCCGGTGGATTTCACCGACGGCCCACGTTTCGACAGTTCCGCCTGGATCTGCTCCAGGGAGCGTCCGCCGATCGAAAAATAACTGTAGTTCTTGACGAGATTCGCCGCATCGGCCGTGGAAACGGCGGAAAGGACGAGTAACGCGGTAAGCAGGGTACGATTCATTTTATTGCCTCTTGCCTCACCTTGCGTTACGGCCGTTGCCGGCGCAACGAAATACGTATCGCCAGCACAGCTTGGCGGGCAAAGATGAACAGACGGTGGCAATTGGCGCACGGACGCCATCTCGACCTCGGCGAGAAGTCCGTCGTCATGGGCATCCTCAACGTGACCCCGGATTCATTTTCGGATGGCGGCCGGTTCGACGCACTGGAACTGGCGGTCGAGCAAACCGGCCGCATGATCCAGGAGGGGGCCGCCATCATCGATGTTGGCGGTGAATCGACCCGGCCCGGGGCTGCGGCCGTTACGGCACAGCAAGAACAGCAGCGTGTGCTGCCGGTGATCGAGCAACTGGCAAGACGCGGCGACGCGCTGATCTCCATCGATACCTACCGCGCCGAAACGGCACGTCTGGCAATTGAAGCCGGTGCTCATATTGTCAATGATGTCTGTGGGTTACAAAGAGATCCTGAAATCGCCAATGAGGTTTCGAGGGCGGGAGCTGGCGTTGTCATCATGCATACCGGCCGGGGTCGCGAGAAATTGACGGATGTCATTGCCGACCAGCGCCTCTTTCTTGGGAAATCGCTCAAGATCGCGCGGGAAGCCGGTATCGGCGATGACCAGATCGTGCTTGACCCTGGCTTCGGCTTCAATAAGGAAACGGCCGACGAAAACCTCGATCTGATGGTGCGTTTCGAAGAGTTGGCCGATCTCGGTTTTCCGCTGATCGTCGGCACATCCCGAAAGCGTTTTGTCGGCACCGTCACCGGCAAGGATGCCTCGAACCGGGCAGCCGGCACTGCGGCCACCAGCGTCATCCTGAGGCTCAAAGGCGCCGATCTGTTTCGCGTCCACGATGTCGCAATCAACGTGGACGCTCTGACCATGACGGATGCTATGCTGGCCCGTAGCAACACCTCGCAGGAACCTCGATAATGTACGTCATCCGGATGAAGAACTGCGCCTTCTTTGCCAGGCACGGCGTGCACGACGAGGAAGAACGACTTGGTCAGCGTTTCTATGTCGATGCGGTGCTGACCGTCGATCCGGCCAAGGAATTGGACGAGGATGCCATCGACAGTACGGTCGACTACGGCGTTGCGTTCACTGTCATCGAAAAGATCATCACCGGCGAACGGCGTTTTCTCATCGAGGCGCTGGCGCTTGATGTCGCCAAGGCGCTGACCCGGCGGTTCCCGCAGATCAAGACGGCTGAAATCACCGTCCGCAAGCCCAATGCGCCGGTGCCCGGCGTGCTCGATCACGTCGAGGTCACCGTTGTCTGGCCGCAATAACACCGTTTTCCTCAGCCTTGGCGGCAATCTCGGCGATCCGGCTCACTCCATCGCCTCGGCATTGCGTATGTTGAACGACGATGACGGGACGCGCGTCGTCGCGGTTTCCTCGCTTTATCGCACGCCCCCTTGGGGCAAGACCGACCAGCCCGATTTCCTGAACATTGCTGCGGAACTGACGACCGAGCTGACGCCGTATGTGCTTCTGGAGCTGTGCCTGGAAACCGAACGCAGGTTGAAACGGGTACGCGAGGAGCGTTGGGGACCGCGCTTGATCGACATCGACATCCTCGTCTTCGGCAATCGTGCCATTCATGAAACCGAACTGGCGGTCCCGCATCCGCGTATGCTGGAGCGTGCTTTCGTCATGGTGCCGCTGGCAGAAATTGCACCGGAACTGGTTCTGGCCGGCAAGACCGTTTCGGAGCGTCTTGCGGCAATGGACATCACCGGCATCGAGCAGTTGCCGTCCGGCCGCGACTGGTGGTCGGCCTGATCCAGCCGACCCGCGATCTATGTTACTTTAGCCGGAGAAGCCACCTCCATCGAGAAACGTCTTTTCCTGCGCGGTGGTCTCGCGGCCGAGCGGCGGATTGCGATGTGGAAAGCGGCCGAAACGCTCGATGATTTCAAGGTGCTCGACTGCGTAACTGAGATAGTCCGGCGCATTCGCTTCCGTCAGTTCGACGCTGCGCCGCTGGTCTTCAAGATTCTCGGAATGCTCGAAGGGCAGGTAGAAGAACACCCGGACCGCGACGTCGACTGCCAGATCGTGTCCCGCAGCCACCGCTTTGACAGCGAAATGACGAGCGAGCGGATCGGTGGCGAACATATGCGCGGTGCCGCGGAAGCAGTTGCGCGGGAACTGGTCGAGCAGGATCATAAGCGCCAGGGCACTCTCGGCATGGTCGACCCAGCCATCCAGTTCCCGCCGCGCTGCTGCATGATGCAAATCCAGGTAACGAGCTCTGAATTCGGTGTCGAAGGCTGCATTCTTCGTGAACCAGGCATCCGTTCCAGCATTGCGCCAGAAGGCCGTCACATCGAGTGCGCGTTCATCAACCATGTGCATTATTTTCCTTTTTATCAAAGAGTTGATCGCGAAAATCTCGAATTCAAGATGAAGCGGATCAAGTCGCGTTTTTCAGCACCTCGGCTGTTTCCTCGCTGAGCGCCTGCGCCGCACGACGCGGTTGTGTCACAGGCGCGGGAGCCGGCGTCGCGAGATTTCCCTTCAGGAAATTGCGCCCGTCGCGGATGTCGCCCGTAAGCTGCAGGTCGAACCGTGCGGCATCGCGCTGGCGGACTTCTTCAATGATCTCCGCGACTTCGTCGGGGTCTTCGCCCAGCGCCTCAAGCGTTGAACCGCCAAAGACCAGTGCCGATTCGAAGGTTTCGCGCAGCTGATAGTCGACACCTGCCTTGACCAGCTGGAGCGAAGTTCCGCGATCGAAGGCTCGGGCAAACACCGTCACCAGCGGAAACTCGGCCTTGACCAGTTCAGCGATGCGCACAGCGGTTTCCGGCTTGTCGACGCAGATGAGCACCGCACGGGCGCGTGCCGCGCCCGCGGCGTGCAGGATATCCAGCCTCGTGCCGTCGCCGTAATAGACCTTGAAGCCGAAATTTGCGGCGGCTTGGATCATCTCGACGTCGTTGTCGATAATCGAAACATCTACACCACGCAGGATAAGCGGTTGGCTGGCGATCTGGCCGAAGCGGCCGAAGCCGATGATGAGTACCGAACCAGACAGGCCCTCCGCGACATCGACGCCGTCAAGCGAAGGTTCGTCACGTGGCGGGTACAGATAGCGAAGCGCTATGATCACCAAGGGTGTCAGCACCATCGAGATGATGATGATGGCGGTGAGGATGGCGTTTGCCCGGCCATCGATGATGCCGGCCTGCGTGGCCGAGGAGTAAAGCACGAATGCGAATTCGCCGCCTTGCGCCATGACCGCGGCACGTTCGATTGCTTCGCGGTTCGATGCCTTCAGAAGGCGCGCTACCCCATAGATGCCGAGCGCCTTGGCCACCATGTAGGCAACGACATAGATCGCGACCAGTTGCCAGTTCTCGGCCACGACGGCGAGGTTGAGCGACATGCCGACGGCGAGGAAGAACAGACCGAGCAGGACGCCGCGAAATGGCTCGATATCGGCCTCAAGCTGGTGGCGGAAGGTTGACTCTGACAAAAGCACGCCGGCCAGGAAAGCGCCCATTGCCATGGAAAGGCCACTCATCTGCATGGCGAGCGCCGATCCAAGCACGACAAGTAGGGCCGCGGCCGTCATCACTTCGCGCGCTCGCGCATCGGCAAGGACCCGAAACAACGGGTTGAGCAGATAACGGCCGGCAACCACCAGGCCGATGATGGCCGCAACGCCGATGCCGATCTCGGTGAAACGCTGCTGCAAGGTGGTGTCGGCGCCACCGGGCGCCAGGAAAGCCACCAGGGCCAACAGCGGCACGATGGCCAGATCCTCAAGCAGCAGGATCGAGACCATGCGCTGGCCTTTCGGGGTGGCGATTTCGCCCTGTTCCTCAAGCAATTGCATGACGATGGCCGTCGATGTCAGCACAAAGCCGGCACCAGCGACAAAAGCCTGGGCGACAGGAAAGCCGCCGGCAAGCCCGCATGCCGTCAGCAAAAGGGCACACAAGCCGACCTGCAGCGCGCCAAGTCCGAAGATGTCGCGACGCAGGCCCCACAGCCGGGACGGCTGCATTTCGAGACCTATGATGAACAGGAACATCACCACGCCAAGCTCTGCCACATGCAGGATTGCGGCAGGATCGGAAAAGATGCCCAGGCCGAACGGGCCGATCGCCAACCCGGCAGCAAGATAGCCGAGGATCGAGCCAAGGCCGGCGCGCTTGAAGATCGGCACTGCGATGACGCCGGCGCCGAGAAGGGCGACCACATTCACCAGTTCGCTGTTCGAAGCCTCAACCGCCATGTCTGTTCCTGTTCTCGCCGCATCGTTGCAGGTGGAGCCCCTGATCAGGATAGGAGGTTCGTCACGCGGCGAACAGCCCCGAATCACCGTGTTTCAGCCCTCGCTGATGAACGCCCCAAAGCCGGTAAATCCAATATTTCCAATAGCTGTACGTTGGTGAGTTGCAGCAAGGCGCAATGGCGCGCTATGGACGGCGAGGCTGGGGCCACAAACGCGGGCGGACGGGATCGCCGCCACTATGGAGAGAGGACTACCATGAAGAAGATTGTGCTGACTGTTGTCGGCGTGGCGGCGCTCGGTCTTTCGGCCTGCTCGAAGGCGCCCGAATGCACCGCAGAGGTAATCGGCAAGAAGACCCAGGAACTGACAACCGCAGTTCAGGAGGCCGTGACCAAGAACCCGGCCAAGGCTACGGAATGGGCCGCCAAGATTCAGGAAATCGCTACCAAGTATTCGGGCTCGAACAACCAGGCCGACGCCTGCAAGGCCTATGACGAGATCATCGCTGAAGTGAAGAAGGGCTGATTGCCCGCTTCCACGCGAGGCGAAGGCCTTGCGCATGTTGAAACGGCGGCCACTGGCCGCCGTTTGTTTTCTGAGAAGGATCGCTCGTCAGTTCCGGGCGATGGCCCCAACGGCTACGCCATCGACACGCTTCAGGTTCATGCCGATCACCGGGACCATCTGCTCGTCGACTTTCACGGATACGGTGACGATCATCGAATTGTCGTTGGGAATACGCGCCTGCATGACGCCGCGCAGCTGATTGCGGTTGATGGCGAAGACAACTTTGCGATTGTCGACGACGTTGCCGGAGATGATATCGAGTCCAGCGCCGGAGGAACCGCCCATAAAGGAACCCTTATAGCCTTCGCGTCCCCTGCGCTCGATGGTTGCGCCCATCTTCTGCGAGAAGACGCCGACGCGACAGTCGCCATCCAGCGTCATGCCGACCTTGCTGCCTTCCGGCGTGGATCCTTTGAAATTACAGTTGAACTTCGTTCCTTTGTATTTGCCGGCGACGATCTCGCCTGGCCCGATCCATTGTCCCTCGACGGACTGGAAGAACTGCTTGTCGCGGTCGGCGCCGAATGCCGAGCTACCCGCCGCGACCGAGGCGGCAGCCGCGAGCGCAAAAGGCATGGCGGCGGACAGGAACACGCTTTTCATGGATGATACCCGGCAACGAGGACGCTGTGTTGGAACGAGGTCAACCATGAAGAAGATTGGTTAATGCTTCGTCACCCGATGGCGATTGGAAGGCGGTAAACCTGACTTAACCGGATCATATCCACCCGCAAGGGGAGATCAGAACGCGGCAAAATGGATCGGACGCTTAACAGCGAGATTGCGCTGGATGCGCCCCAGACGGCATCGAGATGTGCCAACGACTTCGCAAAACGCTGGGCATGCCCCCGCCAAAGGGAGCGCTCTAACGGGCTGGTCTGGCAATCGCCTTTGTGTGATCATTTGACCGGGAGAAGGTTTTAGGAGGAGCAGTTCCATGTGCCGGGCGCTGTATCGGGCCATCGCGCATGCGTGCGGAAGTTGATGGAAACGCCGCAGTTGCCAGCCTTGCGATCCTATCATTCCTGGATCGCCAACGAGACGCTGGAAGATTATTCGCTCCGGTACGCGTCGCGGTCGTTTCGCCGGTGGTCGCCTTTCGTCATTGCCAACACCGCGCTGGGCGGCATTTCATTTCTGGCCCTTGAGGCTATCGGCGGCGCGATTACGCTCAGCTACGGCTTCGCCAACGCCTTTCCCGCGATCCTCGTGACCTGCCTGTTTGTTTTCGCGACAAGCCTGCCGATCGCCTACTATTCCAGCCGTTACAACATCGACATGGACCTGCTGACGCGTGGCGCCGGCTTTGGCTACATCGGATCCACGATCACCTCGCTGATCTACGCAACATTCACCTTCATCTTTTTCGCCCTCGAAGGCGTGATCATGGCGCAGGCGCTCAATCTGTTTGCCGACGTGCCGCTCGTGCTGGGATATGTCATTTCTTCGGTTGTCATCATCCCGATCACCTTCATGGGCGTGACGCTGATCAGCAAGCTGCAGCTTCTGTCGCAGCCGATCTGGATCGCCATGCACCTGGCGCCATTTGCCTACATCCTGTTTGCTCATCCCGACACGCTCGACGAATGGGCTGCTTTCGTTGGCAGTGACATGACAGGCGAGGGGTTCAATTTCCTGGCATTCGGATCGGCGGTCGGTGTTCTGTCCGCGCTGTCCATCCAGATCGGCGAACAGGTCGACTATCTGCGCTTTCTGCCTGACAAGACACCCGAGAACCGTTTCCGCTGGTGGGCGGCCGTGATTGCCGCCGGCCCGGGCTGGATCGTCGTCGGCGGGTTCAAGATCCTCTGTGGCAGCCTGCTGGCAGTACTCGCAATCCAGGCCGGCTTGTCGCGGTCAACGGCGCTCGAACCCATCCACATGTATATCAAGGCATACGAGTATGTGAGCTCCGACCCACGCGTCGTGCTCGCGCTCGCCGCGGCATTCGTGCTGATCTCTCAGATCAAGATCAACGTCACCAATGCCTATGCCGGCTCGTTGGCGTGGTCCAATTTCTTCTCGCGCGTCACCCATTATCATCCCGGTCGGGTCGTGTGGCTGGTATTCAACATCCTGATCTCGCTGCTGTTGATGCTGCTCGGCATTTTTCAGACGCTTGAGCTTGTACTGGCGGTTTACTCGATCATCGCCGCCGCGTGGATCGGCTCGATTTTCGCTGACCTCGCGATCCTCAAGCCGCTTGGGGTCAGCCCCGCTTTCCCCGAATTCAAGCGTGCCTATCTCTACAATTTCAATCCCGTCGGCTGCGGCTCGATGGCCATGGCGTCGTTCGTCGCGTTCCTTTGTTTCTCCGGTATTTTCGGCATCATGGCACAAGCCTATGCCGCGCCGATCGCTTTCGTCACCGCGCTTGGCGGCGCGGTGGCAATTGGTATCGCGACCAGAGGGCGGTACTATCTGGCGCGACAGCCTGTCGAGTTGCCCGCAACGACGCCGGACAGCAATTTGTGCGCCATCTGCGGTGTCACCTATGAAGGCTCCGACATGGTCCACTGCACCTTCTATCAGCAGCCGATCTGCTCGTTGTGCTGCAGTCTGGATTCGCATTGCCACGATGTGTGCAAGTCGCCGGGAGTCGCGCTGGAGACTTCGCGCACGCGGCATCTTGGCCGGGCGCTGCCACATATGCGCGACAAGATCGCTCCTCGAATGGGGCAGCGCCTGCTCAAGGTGGCGGGGGTGCTGTTTGCCCTGGCGGTGGTCGCCGGAGGCGTCTTTCTTCTCACTTACCGATTGATCGAGCCGGGATCGGAACAACCCCATCTGGCGAGCGGCCAGCTGCTTTTGCGGGTCTTCCTCGCTCTGCTGCCGCTGCTGGGAATCGGTGCCTGGTGGATCGTGCTGTCGCAGGAAAGCCGCGAACTTGCCGAAAGAGACCTCGTTGCGTCACTGGAAAAACTGCGCCAGACCCAGAGGGACTTGGCAAGCAACGAACGCCTTGCCGCCATCGGCCAGATCACGGCAACCGTCAGCCACGAGTTGCGCAATCCGCTGGGTACCTTGGTGACATCCGCCGACGTCTTGCTCCGCTCGCTGCGGAACACCGACGAGCCGGTACGTTCCGAATTGCAACGGTTGCAGCGAAATGCCTGGCGCTGCGTACGGATCATCGAAGACCTGCTCGATTTCTCGCGCAAGCACGCCCTGACCGTGACGCCGATCCTGATTGACCGGTGGGTGGCCCAACATGTCGCCGAACAGGACGCCACGCGGCCGATACAGCTCCAGCTCGCCGCCGGATGCAGGATATCGGCCGATGGCGAGCGGCTGCGGCAGGCTTTCTCCAATGTTCTGGCCAATGCCATCCAGGCCTGCGAAGGGCACGCAGTGGAGGACGCGGCGATCGTCGTCTCCACTCGCTGCGAGGGCCAAAATGCCATCATCTGCGTTGCCGACAATGGTTCAGGCATGTCGCGCGAAACGGTGGCGCGGGTGTTCGAACCGCTGTTCAGCACCAAGGCGTTTGGCGTAGGACTGGGGATGCCACTGGTCAAGCGCATCGTAGAGCAGCATGGCGGCTCGGTCCTGATCGACAGCGAACAAGGTGCCGGCACACGCGTATCGATCGTGTTGCCGCGAACGGGCGCTGGTTCGTCATGACCGACCAGACCGACCTGCAGACCGATTTCATCGGCGACGATATCGTCCCGCACGGGGCCGAGGAGGCGGTTGAGAAGAAGCGCGTCCTTATTGTCGACGACGACGAGGATTTTGCCGCTAGTCTTGCCGGATTGCTTGAACTCGAGGGCTATCAGGCGATCATCGCGCATGATGCGTTGTCGGCCCAAGGCGCGTTGGCGCTGCACCAGCCGGCGATTGCCTTGGTCGACGTGCGCTTGGGCGTTGGCAACGGTGTCGAACTGGTCCGGGCGTTTCGCCGGCAAAGCCCCGATCTCATCTGCCTGATGGTGACAGCCTACGCCTCGGTCGAGACAGCTGTGGAGGCGTTGCAGGCCGGTGCGTATGACTATCTGTGCAAGCCATTCCACAGCGCCGACCTGTTGGCGACGCTGGAGCGCTGCTTCGAGCGCATCCGCCTGATGGAGGAAAAGCGCCTAGTCGCCGAGCGGCTCGGGCAGATGCAGCGCATCCAGACGATGGGACAACTGGCCGGTGGCATCGCGCACGACTTCAACAACATCCTGGCTGTCCTGCTCGGCAATCTGCGCTGGCTGCAGGAGCATGTGCGAACCAGGCCGGAGCAGGTACAGATGCTCGATGATGCCCTGGCGGCGGTGAAGGCGGGTACCGATTTGACGACGCGCCTGCTCAATTTCGGCCGCCAGGAAGGGGGCAATGCGGTTCGCGTCGACTTGCACCTGGTGCTGCCGGACCTGATGCGCGTCTTGCGTCGTACGCTGGGCGACGACATCAGCCTCTCGCTCGAGCTTGCGGATGATCTGCATGAGATCGAGGTTCACCCGGCGCAGATGGAAACCAGCCTGCTCAACCTCGCGCTCAACGCGCGCGACGCGATGCCTGACGGCGGCAAGCTCCGGTTCGAGGCTTGCAATTTTGTCGTTCGGCCGGATGATGCCCGGGTCGCGTCGGGCCTGTTGCCCGGTCAGTATGTCGTTATTTCTGTCATCGACACCGGGCATGGGATGCCGGTGACGGTACGCCGCCGGGCATTGGAACCGCTTTTCAGCACCAAACCTGCGGGCAAGGGCAACGGCCTGGGCCTGACGATGGTCGACGGGTTCGTGCGGCAGTCAGGCGGACGCCTTGGCATCTCCAGCAAGCCGGACGAAGGCACCCGGATCAATCTTTATCTGCCGCGCGCCTCAGTCCCGACCTTGAGTGGCGAACATGTAGCCGACACCGCGAATGGTCTTGATGAACTGCGTGTCACGCGCGTTGTCCCGTAACTTGCGACGTATCTTGCCAATCAGCACGTCGATGCTGCGGTCATAGGGCGTCCAGCTGCGATTGGCGACGATGTCAAGGATCTGCTCGCGCGACAGGACGCGGCCGCGCCGTTCGACGAGTGCTGACAGGATCTGGAACTCCTGACTGGTAAGTCGCACATTTTCGCCGTTCGGGGACGACAGCCTGTAACGCGTGGGATCGAGCCGCCAGCCGTCGAAACAGACGGTGGCCGAGCGATCCGCCTCTGCTGCTTCGGGCAGGCTGATGCGCTTGGCAAAACGCCTCATCACGGTGCGGACGCGCGCCAGGAGCTCGCGCGGCTCGAAAGGCTTGGTGATGTAGTCGTCAGCCCCCAGTTCGAGGCAGACGACCTTGTCTATTGTGGTGTTTTTGCCCGACAGCATGATCAGCGGCAGGTCGTATTGCGCCCGCATGCTGCGCGCCAGGGTCACGCCATCCTCGCCGACCGGAAAGCTGAGATCGAGGATGACAAGATCGAACGCCTCATCGGCCAACGCGCGCCGCATTGAACGCCCGTCATGGGTGCTGACGATGGCGTAACCTTCGCTCGTGAGGAATCTTTCCAGAAAGCTGCATAGCCGACGATCGTCGTCGACAATGAGAATGCGTGATCTTTGTTCGGCGACTGACATGGCCGCTACGATAGTCGCAATTCCTGCATACGGTCGAGAAGGGAAGACAGTCATTTGTCTCGGTCGGCGTTGCATGAAGCGAGGAGAGGGCAGTTTGACGTTTTTCGCGCGTGGGAAGATCTGTCCAATACGCTGAAAATTATAGCTAAAATCGTCAGGCTATCCCGCGTTCCGAGCGCTGGCGGCTAGCCGCCTGGTTACAAAAAATTACAAAGCGGGCAGCGTTCCGATGCATGGCGATTACATGCCGCACCTAGCCTGTCGTCGCACGGCGATACCGGGCGCCATCGCGCAGCCCGGTGCAAGGACGAGGACGGCGCGCAAGCCACCCTCTTGCACGCTGGCAATGAGGAGGAACAGCCGCATGCCAAAGACAGTATTTTCAGTCGATCTGAACAAAGCGCCCGAAGATCATGCCATCAAGACGCACAACCGGTGGCATCCGGATATTCCAATGGTGGAGCACCTCAAGCCAGGGCGCACCTACCGCGTGGAATGCCACGACTGGACGGGAGGCCAGATCGGCAACAACGACAGCGCCAATGATGTCCGCGACGTCGACCTGACCCGCGTTCACTACCTTAGCGGCCCATTCGGCGTCGATGGCGCGGAACCCGGCGATCTGCTGGTGGTCGACATCCTGGACCTTGGCGCGAAACCTGACTCCGAGTGGGGTTTCAACGGCTTGTTCGCCAAGGAAAACGGCGGCGGCTTCTTGACCGAGCACTACCCTGAAGCCAGCAAATCCTGCTGGGATTTCCATGGCATCTACACGACGTCGCGCCACATTCCGGGCGTCCGGTATCCCGGCATCATCCATCCTGGCCTGATCGGTTGCCTGCCGGACCACAAGCTGCTCGCCGAAGCCAACAGGCGCGAGGCCGAACTGGTCGCGACCGATCCCGGCCGTGTGCCGCCGCTGGCAGCGCTGCCATATGCCGATACCGCGCTGATGGGGCAGTTGAAGGGCGATGCGGCGAGGAAGGCCGCGGCCGAGGCATGGCGCACGGTTCCGCCGCGCGAGCACGGTGGCAACTGCGACATCAAGAACCTGTCGCGCGGTTCGAAGGTCTACTTCCCTGTCTACGTAAAGGGGGGCGGGCTCTCGATGGGCGATATCCATTTCTCACAGGGCGATGGCGAAATCACTTTCTGCGGCGCCATCGAAATGGCTGGCTGGGTCGATATCAGCGTCGACGTCATCAAGGGTGGCATGGCGAAGTACGGCGTCACCAACCCGATCTTCAAGCCAAGCCCGATCGATCCGCATTTTGACGACTATCTCATTTTCGAGGGCATTTCGGTCGATGAGCACACGGGCGAGCAATACTATCTCGACGCCCACGTCGCCTATCGTCGGGCCTGCCTCAACGCCATCGAGTACCTGAAGAAGTTCGGTTACTCCGGCGAACAGGCCTACATGATCCTGGGTACTGCCCCTGTCGAAGGACGCATTGCCGGCATTGTCGATATCCCCAACGTTTGCGCCACTTTGGCCATACCGACGGCGATCTTCGACTTCGACATCAATCCCAACGCCCACGGACCGAAGAAGCAGGCCTTCAAGGCCGACGTCGCCAAGACGAGCTGATCAGGCTGCACAACGATGAAGCGACGGTCAGGCTCAGTACTGGCCGGCGCTCTTTTGGGGAGGGAAATCATGCTGCTCGGATTTGCTTTGCTTTATGTCGGTGCCGTCCTGTTCCTGAATGGGCTATGGCTTCTTGGGAAAATCGAGGACCTGGAAATCATCGTTATCAACGTGGTTTCCGGTATCGTGACGTTCTGCGTGTCGCTCGCCTGGGCGTTCGGACCCAGCGCTGATGCTGCGTCCATCAAGGGCGCGGCGCTGACGATCCTGTTTACGGCGACCTATTTTTGGGTGGCCTATAACAGGGTGATGAAGGTGGATGGACGAGGCCTCGGCTGGTTCAGCCTGTTCGTCGCCATCACCACCATTCCGGTGGCGGTACGGGGGTTTTCAGACGGCCAAACGTCGATCGACTTCTGGATGGCATCCAACTGGGTCATCTGGGGCGTGGTGTGGTTCCTGTATTTCCTGCTTTTGGCGCTGCAGCGCCCGGTCCTGCGAGTGACCGCGATTGCAACACTGCTTGCAGGCATCGTCACCGGCTGGCTGCCGGGCTTCCTGCTGCTGGACGGCAGGCTGTGATGCAGTTCTCGCCTGGCTTGGCAACTTGAGCGGGCGGGAGCTTCTTCGCCTGCCACACTGTTTTTGATGCTTTTGGGAGGCTGGCGATGCCGCTTTACAATTATGTCTGCGACGGTTGCGGACCGTTTGAAGAATGGGTGCCGATGCAAGACGCGCTGAGGGCGTGTGCGTGCCCACAATGCAAGGAGCAGAGCAACAGGGATGTGGCTGCACCACGGCTGAGCCTGATGAACGATAAGCTGCGTCGTGCACTGGCGCGTTCAGAGCGAAGCGGTACCGAACCGAAAGTGGTCAAGAAGGCGCATCTCAGCGGCTGTGGTTGTGCGCTGTGCAAGATCGGTAACAAGCCGACGTCAATGCGCAAGAAATGGATGATCGGCCACTGATGCTGACCAGGGTGGGCGCACTCTCGGCATGAATCTGTAAACCTGACCCGGGAGAATCAGGAAGTCGTGCCGTTGCCGCGATCCTTTCCTCCGGCGAAAGAGGTCAAGGCGGCAAGGAAATCGCCCATCCCGGGTCGCTTCACGGCAGTGAAAGGCAAGGGGCGGGCAGTTTCCATGGCGGCGATGCCGATTCGTGCCGTCATCATGCCGTTGACCACGCCTTCACCCAGCTTTGCCGACAGCCGCGCCGCAAGGCCGTGACCAACGATCTGCTGGACAAAGCTGTCGCCGACGGCGATCGAGCCTGTGACGGCGAGATGGGCAAGTACACTTCTGGCAAGCCGGATGAAGCCGAGCGTGCCGGGACGACCGCCATAAAGTTCTGAAAGGCGCCGGATCAGTCGCCCCGCCTCGAACACGACGTAGGCGACGTCGACCAGCGCGCGCGGGCTGACGGCGGTAACCAGCGATACGCGCTTGGCCGCATCCAGGATCATTGTCTTGGCCTGGGCGTCGAGGGGACCGAGGATTTCGGTTTCTGCCAGTCTCACGAGATTGCCGCCGTCGATGATCTCGCCGCGCAATTCGGCCAGCGCACGGCGACCGGATGCGGTCTGTGGCCGCGCCGCGACAAAGGCAGACAGTTCGTCCACGACGGCCCGCGCGGCGCTGGGATCGTCCCGGGCAATGGCATCCAGCGCTTTGCCTTGCAGCTTCTCCACCTTGGCAAGCCGCGCAATCGCGAGGAATTCGCGGGCCAGGATGACAAGCAGTGCCAGCAGCGCGATTGCCGCCACGCCGGCGGCCAGCCAGCCGAGCCAATCGGCACGCGTGAAGAGGTCGCGGATCAACTGGTCCGTCCACAAACCTATGGCCAGCGAGACCAGAACACCGATGGCACCAAAGAAGATGTTGGCGAGGAACGAGCGTTTTCGTGGCGCGGGTGCTGCAGGTGGTTCGGCTGCGATCAGGTCCGGCTCGTCGAAAACATCGACTGCGTCGGGCACGACGATGGCCGCCTCGGTCTTCATCGCGCGCGGCCTGCGTGTCGTTTCCGGAGATTTTTCGACAGCCGTAACCTTCGGGTGGGACGCGGTGTCCGGCTCGATACGGAACGCCGCCGGCTTGCGGGACGTGGTCATGCGAGGCGGTCTCCGATCAGGAACTGCAAGGCACGGTCGAGGCGGATATGCGGCAGCGACAATGTCACACCCTCGGCAGTGCGTTCGAGTTTCGGCGGCCGGAACCGCACGAAGCGTATGGCGGGATTGTCTGTACGATCCTGCGGGTGTTCCTCGAAAACGGCATCAGCGCTTTTCGGCAAGTCACCGGGGAATATGGCCGTTTCGGTGTTGCCGTCGAAAGTCTCGCTCCCGATCCGTTCGCCTTCAAGCGGCGTGCCTATGATGACCGGCAAGATCTCGGTGCCCTGCTTTACCGTGCCTTCGCGGGTGGCACGCACCGCCGCCATGGCGACAACGTCGACGGCTGTACCGGTGAAGCTCGCCTTCGCGATGGCTCGATCGGCAAGCCGCCGCACGATCGCCTGCAGCCGGTCGTGGCTTTCGTGGTGCAAATGATCGGCCTTGGTGGCGGCGATCAGGATGCGGTCGATGCGGCGTGTGAACCAGTCGGTCAGGAAGTTGCCGCGCCCAGGCCGGAAGCAGGCAAGGATTTCCGTGACGGCACGTTCAAGGTCGGCCATTGCCGCAGGCCCTGCGTTCAGGGCTTGCATGGCATCGATGAGCACGATCTGGCGATCGAGGCGCGCAATGTGCTCGCGAAAGAACGGCTTCACCACATGCGTTTTGTAGGCCTCGTAGCGACGCTCCATCATGGCATGGAGCGAACCGGGCCTTGCCCGTTTCCCTGTTATTCCGGGCAGTGGCGCGAAAGTCAGTGCCGGCGAGCCATCGAGATCGCCCGGCATCAGGAAACGGCCGGGCGGCAAGGTGGAAAGCGCGCGCTCGTCGCGTTTGCACGCCTTCAGGTAGGCAGAAAAACTCTCGGCCAGCCGGCGCGCGGTCAGTTCGTCTGCATCCGCTTCGGCAGCTGCGGTCATTGAAAGAGCTCGCCACTCGCGAGCGAGGTCGGCGCGTACCGGCAAGGCTGCCAGCTCGAAAGCCTCGTTGGAGAAATCGGTGAAGGATTTGCCGAGCAGCGGCAGGTCGAGCAGCCACTCACCGGGATAGTCCACGATGTCGACCGACAGTCTCCCTGCCGAAAACATACGGTTCCAGCCAGAAGCGGATTCAAACTCGATGGTTAGCCGCAGTTCCGAAATGGCACGGGTGGAGTCCGGCCATATACGCTGGTCGACCAAAGCTGCGATATGGTCCTCATACTGGAAGCGCGGCACGACATCGTCGGGCTGCTCCTCCAGGAAAGCGCGCGCAATCCGCCCTGACTTTTGTGCTTCGAACAGCGGCAGGCGACCGCCATGTATGAGGTTATGGACGAGAGATGAGATGAACACCGTCTTGCCGGCACGCGAGAGACCCGTGACGCCAAGCCTGATCGAAGGTCGAAACAATCCCGCAGCACGGCCGGTCACGGTGTCCAGCGCGATGCGAGCCTCATCGGAAATGGTGGTCAGCGATGAAGCCAAATCGGGTCTCTAGTGCTCCGCTCGTCCAGTCGCCCGCGGTGCGGGTATCTCGATATAGGCTGCCGGAGGCGGCTTTTGAATGGCTGCTGCGCGTCAGGCGGTTATGGGCGTGAGGAAATCTTCCAGATAGCCTTTGCCCGGTGCGGCGCCTGTCAGGCTTCCGTCGAAGCGCACCACTGCAAGCCCCGATGTTGGAAACCCGTGTTCCAGCGACTCGCGCGCGCCTTCCTCCCCGTCGCCGGATATGGCCATGACAAGATCTTCCATCATGGGATTGTGGCCAATGACCAGAAGGGAGCCGTAACCGCCATGGTCCCGGATGATTTCCAGATAACCGGCGGCATCCTCACTGTAGAGTTTATCGAAGTAGAATACGCGGCCGGTGTCGGTATGGGCGGCTATCCCGCCGAGGGTCTCGCGGGCCCGCAGCGCACCGGAACACAGTGTCAGGTCCGGAACATAGCCGTGGGTCCGCATGGCGGTTCCAATCATCTCGGCATCGGTAACACCGGAAGGGTCGAGCGCGCGGTCGAAGTCGCGTGTACCCGGCAGAGCCCATCCAGCCTTCGCGTGCCTGAGAAGATAGAGTTTCGCCACGCAGATCCCTCTTTCCGATCGGCGCCGTCCGCTGATCCGTCAACTAAGAATTAGCCAGCCGGGAGCTTCGACGCAACGGCCGGGCTGTTGGCAGATATGCCGAGAGCCTTGCAGCTGGAGTGTTGACCGGAAATGCGGCGGGCAGGGCAGGGCTTGTATTAACAAATGCGTGACGGCACGACGGATTGCGCTTGTTAAGCAATTGCACCGCGAATATATAGGCGCCAAATTTGGGGCAGTCGGGTGAGTCGAATGAGCGAAATAGTAGCTTCCGATTACATACCCTCCGAAGACGAGCCGTTCATGAATGAACGGCAAAAATCATACTTTCGGCAGAAGTTGATTACCTGGAAGAATGATATTCTGCGCGAGGCGCGTGAAACTCTCGAAATCCTTCAACAAGAAAACGCCAACCATCCGGATCTCGCCGACCGAGCGTCGTCGGAGACGGACCGTGCAATCGAGCTGAGAGCCCGGGATCGTCAGCGCAAGCTGATCTCGAAGATCGACTCTGCTTTGCAGCGTATCGATGAGGGTACTTATGGCTATTGCGAGGAAACGGGTGAACCTATCTCGCTGAAGCGCCTCGATGCACGCCCGATCGCCACATTGTCGATCGAAGCGCAGGAACGTCACGAGCGGCGGGAAAAAGTCTACCGCGACGATTGATGTTCGTCGACGCTAGTTTGTCTTTGGAGATGGCCGGCTTTGCCCGGCCATTTTCTTTGGTGTCGCGCGCCTGTCGCCGATTACCGCTTGTGGCTGGACAACTCGCCGAGAAGCTTCGCCATTTCATCGTCAAGAGTGGGCTGCGCCTTTGCATTGGTTTTTGCTGGCGGCATGTCGTCCTGCTCCAGCGAAACTTCTAGCTCGTGCATCAATGCGTCGTCGAGCGGATCTTCCAGCGGCTCCGGTGGCGCACGGAATGGCGGTTCGGCCCGAACGGGTTCCTGGCGCACCACGGCTTGCGTTGCGGGCTGTTGAACTCGTGGTGGTGAAGACAGCGGCAGGGTCGGCTCGCGATGCGGCGTCGGATTGCTCGGCGCAGCCTGCTGGCGCAGTGGTTCAGGCCGTCGTGCCGGAGCAGGTTGTTGTTGGCGCTGTTGTTCGACGGCTGGGCGCGCTGCTGATTGTTGCTGCTGGCCATCTCCGGTGAGAACCGGGCGGCGCGAAGGCACCATGCGGATGTCACGCTCGACAACCACGTCCGTTGGTCCGCCGATCAGGATCAAATGCTCGATGTCGTCCCGGCGCACAAGGACCAGACGGCGATGGCTGTCGACCGCGGTTGCATCCATGACCGCAAGACGCGTCTTGCGATTCTTGCCGCCGGCAACATAGGTGCCGAAGGTCAGGCCGCGGATCAGCCTCACGATAACCAGCAGGATGACAAGCAGGACCAGTGCCGCGAAGGTCCACAGGATGGCAGGCGCATAATTCGGCCCTGCCATGCTTTCTAGCCAACTCAGCATAGACATCCCCAACAATGATCCGGCCCCAGCGTGGGCGACACTAAAGGCGGTGTCAGGATGTCGCAAGGCGCGTTTGGCGCTTTGTGAACAGGGCATATCGGAACAGCTTGCGGCAAAGCCCCACGATAGCGCTGTTTTTGGCGCACATTTGCCAGCAGGGTCTTTTCCGGGCAGGGAGAATATGATTCAACCGGGCGAGTCGGGGCGCCGGCGGCTGGAATTGGTGAGCAGGGGGCACATGGCCAAGGAAACGGGCGGCGAGTTTTATCCGATGCCGATCGTCGACCAGGGTACAAGGCCGGGCGCAGTGACGCGGCTTATCGTCTTCATGGTGGTCCTGGCTGCGGCCGCCGTTGTCTTCGGCATTTTCCGTGAGCGTTTCGGCGATCCGTTCCTGCTTGGCATGCTGGGTGTGCTGGCAATGATCGGCGTTGGCTTCCTGTTTGCAACTGCGATCGGTTTCGTGCAGATCGCGCCGCGCTCGACCAGTGACGAACTCTCGAAGGCCTTTGTCGACTCCATGTCGCAGGGCCTTCTGGTGACCGATGCCAAGGATCGCGTGGTCTACGCCAACCGCGCCTATGCCGACATGACTGGCGCTACATCCGCAGCCGACGTCAAGACCGTGGAAGGATTGCTGTCGGATGTTCCCGAAGCAACCAGCACGATTTACCGCCTTTCCGCCGGCCTGCGTGATGGACAGGCCGGCGACGGCGAGTTCCGGCTGACGCAATCGGTTCGCCCGGGTGCCGAACCTGGTGGGCGTTGGTATCGCACGCGGGCACGCACTTTTTCCGTTCCGGGCCTTCGGCAGCCGCTGTCGGCTTGGCAACTTGCCGACATTTCGGTCGAACGCGCCGAGCAGGAACGCTTCTTCCTGGATCTCCAGCAGGCAATTGATCATCTCGATCATGCACCGGCGGGATTCTTCGCTGCCGATCAGGATGGCCGCGTCACATATATCAACGCGACCCTGGCCGAGTGGCTGGGCATCGATCTGGCATCCTTCACGCCAGGCGCGGTTACACTGCCCGATATTGTCGCCGGTGACGGCATGGCGCTCATCCGCTCGGTGAGGGCGGATCCCGGAACAACGCGCAACGCGGTAATCGATCTTGATCTGACCACCATGGCCGGCAAGGCGCTGCCGGTGCGCTTCATGCATCGTGTTTCGGCGAGCCGCGAGGGGCTGAACGGTCCCAGCCGTACCATCGTGCTGAACAGGACCCAGGGTGAAGACGCCTCCGCCGACTTGCGGGCTTCCGAAATCCGCTTCACCCGTTTCTTCAATTCGACGCCGATGGCGATTGCCGGCGTCGATCACGACGGCCGCATCCTGCGCACCAATGCGCCGTTCCTGTCGCTGTTCTCGCCAGCGGTCGACCGGGATGCGCTCGACCGCAAGGTGCGCCTGGACACGGTCATCCATGAACGGGACCGGCCAGCTTTTGCGACGGCACTCGAAAAGGCGCATCAGCGCCAGGCCGATATCGCGCCGATCGACACGGTGCTCCCGGACAATGAAGAGCGTCATGTCCGCTTCTACGTCAACGCGGTCGCCGACGGCACCGATGGCGAGGGCGCCGAAGAGGCGGCCATCGTCTATGCGGTGGAAACCACCGAGCAGAAGGCGCTGGAAGGCCAGATGGCGCAGAGCCAGAAGATGCAGGCCGTGGGCCAGCTTGCTGGCGGCATAGCGCACGACTTCAACAATGTGCTTACAGCCATCATCATGGCATCCGACCTGCTGCTGGCGAACCACCGTCCGTCGGATCCGTCCTTCCCCGACATCATGAACATCAAGCAGAATGCGAACCGGGCGGCGTCGCTGGTGCGCCAGCTTCTCGCCTTCTCGCGCAAGCAGACGTTGCGTCCGGAAGTGCTCAACCTCACCGACGTGCTTGCCGACCTGCGCATGCTGCTTGCGCGTCTTGTCGGCAACAACATCAAGCTCAAGGTCGACCACGGCCGTGACCTTTGGCCAGTCAAGGTCGATATCGGCCAGTTCGAGCAGGTGGTGGTCAATCTTGCCGTCAATGCCCGCGACGCCATGCCATCGGGTGGTGATCTCACAGTGCGCACAAAAAACGTTACGGCCGACGAATGCGCCGCGTTTTCCTATCGCGAGCTGCCAGCCGCCGATTATGTCGTCGTCGAGGTTGAGGACACCGGGTCGGGCATCGCACCGGATGTGCTGAAGAAGATCTTCGAACCCTTCTTCACCACCAAGGAAGTGGGCAAGGGCACCGGCCTCGGCTTGTCGATGGTCTATGGCATCATCAAGCAGACGGGCGGCTTCATCTTCTGCGATTCCGAAGTCGGCAAAGGCACGACCTTCCGTATCTTCCTGCCGCGCCATGTCGCAGAGGCGGCAAAGCTTCCGGCGGAAGGAAAGCCAGGTGATACCAAGGCGGCCGGAGCGGAGAACTCGGCTGCGGCTGAGCCTGCAAAGAATGGCGATGCAGCCAAGTCCGGCGATGGCAAGGACCTGTCCGGTTCTGCCATCGTTCTTCTGGTCGAGGATGAGGATGCCGTGCGCATGGGCGGCGTGCGTGCACTCAAGTCGCGTGGCTACACCGTGCATGAGGCGACATCGGGCGTCGAGGCGCTGGAGGTGTTCGATGAACTCGAAGGCAAGATCGATATCGTCGTATCCGACGTCGTCATGCCAGAAATGGATGGCCCGACGCTGCTCGGTGAATTGCGAAAGCGCCAGCCGACCATCAAGTTCGTTTTCGTGTCGGGCTATGCCGAGGACGCCTTCGCCAAGAACCTGCCTGCCGACGCCCAGTTCGGGTTCCTGCCGAAGCCGTTTTCGCTGAAACAGCTGGCCACCGTCGTGAAGGACGTTCTCGAAGGCAAATCCTGAACGGCTTGCTCTATGGACCGTCAGGCTGCCTGACGTCGCAGCGCCTCGATGTCTTCCGCGCAGGGGCGATGGCCGCGTAGATAGAGCGCACAGGTTGTGCGCAGCATCGACGCGAAGTTCGGTATTTCACCATTGATCTCAATGGCTTCGTCGTAAAGTTTCGAGATGAATTTCGGCGTCGTCAGGCCCTGGCTTTCGGCGATTTCATCCAGCAGTTCCCAGAAGGTGGCTTCGAGCTGGATGCTTGTCGAATGACCGGCAATGCGGATCGACCGGTTGATCTGGCGATACCCTTCCGGGTCCTGTCCGGCAAACACCCTGCACATCGATAAATCTCCCGTCCTTATGGCTTTGGCCGGCACGCCCCGTGCCAGCCAGCTTTCAGTATATCTTCCGCCGAAACAACCGAGCCGGCAATCGGACTTTCGTCCGCGACGCAATGGCAGAATCGCCAAAACCATAAGCGGGAGCATGGATTTGCGCGTGGTAACGGGCTGCCACCAAACTGTTTTCGCCAGGCCCATAATCCTCCCCATCAGAAAGATGCGGACGGAGTTCCCTTGGCCAAGGCAATCCACACGATGATACGGGTTCTGGACGAGAGCCGGTCGGTCGAATTCTACAAACAGGCCTTTGGCCTCGATATTGCCGAACGCCTGGATTTCGAGACCTTCAGGCTCGTTTACCTCAGCAATGCGGAAAGCGATTTCGAGGTGGAGCTGACCGTCAACAAGGGACGGGCGGAGCCTTACGCTCTAGGAGACGGCTATGGTCACCTGGCGGTGTCCGTGTCTGATCTCGATGCGGAACATGACCGTTTTGGCGCGCTCGGCCTTAACCCGAAGAAGATTGTCGAGTTCAATCGCGACGGTGCGCTCCTGGCGCGTTTCTTCTTCGTCGAGGATCCCGACGGCTACAAGATCGAGGTTCTGCAGCGTCACGGTCGTTTCAAATAGGAGGAAAATGCTGTCGCACCCGGGGAGGGGATGCGACGCCAGCCACAGCGCCGGGAGGCGCAACAGCAAGCAAGGGAGGAAAAGTTGGTCACAATCCATGAAGGCAGGCCCGGCCTGTCGCGCCGCGAGCTTCTGAAACGCGGCAGCATCGGCGCGTTGCTGGTCATCGCCGGTAACGCGGTCATCAGTCCTGAAAACGCCTGGGGTCTGGAAACCTCGGCGTTGAAACCGGAGACGATGGCGACGCTCATTCAGATGGCGCGCGACATCTACCCGCACGATCAACTGGCCGACAAATTCTATGCGGTGGCGGTGAAAAGCCATGACGAACAGGCGGGCAAGGATGCCAAGCACAAGGAACTGATCGAGGTCGGTATCGCAGATCTCGACAAGCGTGCCGGCGAGGGTGGTTATCGCGCCCTCGGCTGGGAGGAGGAACGGGTTGCGGCGCTCAAGGCCATTGAGACGACACCGTTTTTCCAGGCAGTGCGCGGCGGGCTGGTCGTCAGTCTCTACAACCAGAAAGAGATCTGGCCTGTGTTCGGTTACGAGGGCGAGTCCTACTCGAAGGGCGGCTACATCAGCCGAGGCTTCGACGACATCGAGTGGCTCTGAAACACACTCGTCATCAGCAGGAATCTCATGGGAGGAAACCATGGCAGCACCATTCGACCTGAAGAATGATGGCGTGGTCGTCATCATCGGCTCGGGCGCCGGCGGCGGCACGCTCGGCAATGAACTCGCCCAGAAGGGCATCGACGTCGTCATCCTCGAGGCGGGAAGCCGTTTCGAATATGACGACTTCATCAATGATGAGTGGGACAGTTTCGCCCAGCTCGCCTGGAAGGATATGCGCACGACTTCGGGCGACTGGCGTGTGGCGAAGGACTTTCCCAATCTACCGGCCTGGATCGTCAAGGCGGTAGGCGGAACCACTACGCATTGGGCCGGTGCCTCGCTGCGCCTGCAGGAACACGAATTCAGGACGCTCACAACCTATGGCAAGGTCGAGGGCGCCAACCTGCTCGACTGGCCTGTCAGCCTGGCCGAACTGGAACCTTATTATGCCAAGGCCGAAGACAAGATGGGGGTGACACGTACCAATGACATCCCCGGCCTGCCCGGCAACAACAACTTCAAGGTGCTGAAAGCCGGAGCCGACAAACTCGGCTACAAGGAATGTCATACCGGTCGCATGGCGATCAATTCGCAGCCACGCGACGACCGCAACTCCTGCCAGCAGACCGGCTTCTGTTTCCAGGGCTGCAAGTGGGGCGCCAAATGGTCGACGCTCTACACTGAAATTCCCAAGGGCGAGGCGACCGGGCACCTTGAGGTGCGTCCAGATGCGATGGTCATCAAGATCAATCACGACGCATCGGGCAAGGTGACCGGCGTCGTCTATGCCGACAAGGACGGAAAACTCCAGGAACAGAAGGCGCGCATCGTCGCCGTTGCCGGCAATTCGATCGAAAGTCCCCGCCTGCTGCTCAATTCGGAATCGTCAAAGTTCGCCCATGGGCTTGCCAATTCCTCGGGGCAGGTGGGACGGAATTACATGCGCCACACCACTGGTTCGGTCTACGCCATCTTCGACAAGCCGGTGCACATGTATCGCGGCACCACAATGGCCGGCATCGTGCGCGACGAAGCACGCAACGATCCTTCGCGCGGTTTCGTTGGCGGTTACGAGCTGGAGACGCTGTCGCTTGGATTGCCGTTCATGGCGGCCTTCCTCAATCCTGGCGGCTGGGGGAGGTCTTTCACCACAGCACTCGACCACTACGATCACATGGCCGGCCTTTGGATCGTCGGGGAAGACATGCCGCGGGCCGAAAACCGGGTGACGCTGCATTCTTCCGAGAAGGACACGCATGGCATGCCCGTGGCCAACGTGAATTTCGACGACCACCCCAACGACACGGCGATGCGCAACCATGCCTACAAGCAGGGCGCGGCGATCTATGATGCGGTCGGCGCGACGCGCGTTTTTCCGACGCCGCCTTATCCGTCCACCCACAATCTCGGCACCAACCGGATGAGCGAGAAGCCGGAGGACGGCGTCGTCAACAAGCATGGCCAGACGCATGACATCAAGAATCTGTTCGTCTCGGACGGCAGCCAGTTCACCACCGGAGGTGCCGAGAACCCGACGCTGACCATCGTCACGCTGGCGATCCGGCAGGCCGACTACATTGCCAAGCAGATGGCCGCCAGGACAATCTGAAAGCCTCCCAGCCATTCGCGCGGAACGCCCACGGTGTTCCGCGTTTTTCGTTCAGGGTTTGCGGATCGTGCAGGTCGCCGCGCTGAAGGCGCCATCCGGCTGGCGCATCACGATGTCGAAGGAAGCGTCGGTGGGACCGTCGGACGTCACCTGGGTAAGCGATATGCCATTGCCGCCGCTGGTGAAGCCACCGACAGGGCCAAGCCAGCTGATCTCGCCGTTGTTGTCCATCTCGTAGTTGTAGCCTTGCATCACGGGGCCGTAGGTCGGGCCGCTATAAACGCGTCCCCTGATCTTGATATCGCCCAAGTTGACGAAGGCGCCGAGCAGGTAGACCTCGCAGCGGTAGCTGCCGTCGGGCAAGGTGCCATCGACAATGGCAGCATGTGCGCTGCCGCCCGCAAGTCCCGCAGCCATGATGGAAAACAAAAAGGTCAGGCAACGCGTCATCGATTGATCCGAATGCGGTCGGCGCATGCTTTGCACCATTTTTTCGACAAGACCGCAACATCGCTGAACGCAGCCCTTGCGCAAATCTCACCGCTGAAATCATATATTCTGGACAACTAATATTGCTGCACTTTGGTCCACCCATGTTACCCTTTGGTTGGCCTTGGTGAGTCGGCCATATTTTCCGCGTCAAACTTGATTTGGGGGCAGATCGAGGAAGATCTCGTCGGCGTGGGGACATTTCCACGCAGGTGATCAGCTTGGCGTTTCTTCCGTGATCTCGGCGTTACTGGGCACATCGGGCAAGGGACGGGCCGGTGGAGACTTTTTTTGAAGACTACCAGAAGCGACGCCTCGTCGAGCGCGTCGATATCCTGACGGCCATCAACATCCTGAAATCGCAGGGTTACGACGACGACGAGATCATTACCGAGATCACCCGCGTCTTCTACGTCGATCTCGATGAATACAATGATCTGGTAAGAGCAGCCTGAGTTTCAGGATACGTCTTTCGACGTACACCGGAAGATCCAAGAAAGCCTTCTGGACATTGTGCTACCGTAGCCTGTCCAGCGAGGGCACGCGGCATGAAACACCTCATCCTCGTTCACGGCAGAGATATCAAGCCGGCAGGTTCGGCGCTGGCCGCGCTCGCCAGGCGCGCCATCGTCAGGGGATTGCAGCGGGCGGGCAGGGACGATGTCGCAGACGACATCCAAGGCGGGGCCATCAAATTCACCAGTGCGTATTACGGCGATGTCACCAATCGCATCGAGGCGTCCTACGATCCCAGGACCGCAGCATTGCTGACCGCGCAGAACGATCCGGTCTACGATTTCAAGCCGTGTTTTCCGGCTGAAGTCCTGGATGACGCCTTCAACCTTACCGACGCGTTGCGAACTTTCAACAAGGCGAGCTATCGCCATGTCCTCGACATCGCCAAAGATTGGCGCTTTCTTGACGAGGCGATACACGCTGCTTCCATGTTCGGCGAGCTGTTCACTTTCGGCCTCGTCAACTCGCTGGTCGAAGTCTCCATCAAGTGGGATCTTGCCGTCTATCTCACATCGCAGCGTGTCGGCTCGGATATCCGCGCGCGGCTTCAGGACATCCTGAAGCAATCGTTGGCTGACGGCGATGACGTTTGCCTTGTCACCCACAGCATGGGCTGCATGGTCGCCCATGACGTATTCTGGAAATACTCGTTCCGTTCCGAGTACGAGGAACGGCGCGACGCGGCCGCGACCCCGGTCAGGATCTGGCTCACACTGGGTTGTCCGCTCGGCGAAATCGGGATCCAGCGCAATCTGCTCGACGCTGTGGCGCTGGATGATGAAAAGTATCCGCGCAACCAGTTCGTGGACTGGATCAATGTCCACGCGGAGGACGATTTCATCGCGCATGTGCAGAGCATGCGCACGGCCTTCTCAACCATGCGTGCCAAACACTATTGCCGCTCGATTGCCGACAGGAAGATCTACAATTGCTGGCATTATCGCGATGCGTCCGGCGGGCAGCTCGTCTCCAACCCGCATGATCTCTATGGCTATCTGATGAACCAGGACACAGCCAGGATCATTGCCGGCTGGGCGGAGTGAACCGATGGTTTCGAAGAAACCCCAAAGCCCTCCGATCTCGCTTGCCGAGCTGCGCAAACGCTGTCGCGACGCATCGCTCAGCGAGCTGGAACTCACCGAATACTTCCTGCCTGATGAAGAACACAGCAAGCCCTTCGCTCCCGCCTTGAAACTCAACGAGGCGCTGGTGGACGTCGGTCGCGCCAGACCAAGCCCTGACGCGATCTCCAAACTTTACGCCGAGGCAACGCGAGCACAAGCACCGCTTCCGAAGAAGCCAAGGGTGCTGACGCAAACACTTCGCAAGGCGGCCAGGACCAAGTTGTTGGCGGAAGGCGACTCCTGGTTCAACCTGCCGGACTACATCTATCCAAAGACGGCAATCGACTTTCTGGGCAGCGACCACGATTTCGACGTCAGCAACATTGCGCTCTGGGGCGATGAGCTGGAAGCAATGGTTACAGCCAAGCAATATCGCCAGCCGCTACGCTCCGGTCTGTTCGGGCATTTTCTGTTCTCGGGCGGCGGCAATGACGTGCTGGGGTCCATCCCGGCCTATGTGAAGCCTCGAAAGTCAGGCGATACAGATCCGGCGCACGCGGCCGACTACGTCAAAGCGACATTCCCGCAGAAGATCAGCCAGATGATGGAGTTCTACCGCATGCTGGCCAACGATGCGCGCGACGCCACCGCAGGCCATGTCGTGCTTTATGTGCACGGCTATGCCAATGCTATTCCGAAGAAGGGTGGCCACTATCTCGGTGGCCCGCTCGAAACGCTCGGCTTCGATCCGGTCGCTCATGCGCAACTGTGCCGGGCAATCGTTGCCCAAATGGTCACGCTGTTCAACGATGCCCTGCAGTCCTTTGCGCAGAGCACCGCGCATGTCGTCTACAACGACCTCAGGCCGGCGATGACCGAGCGCGATTGGTACCGCGACGAAATCCATCCGAATGAAAACGGTGCAAGAAAGATCGCCAGGATTTTTGCGGAATCCGTCCGCGCCAACACGCCGAGCGTATGATGGCTCCGTTCCGCCCTAAAGCGGAATGTTGTCGTGTTTCTTCCAGGGGTTCTGCAGGTCCTTGTTGCGCAACATCCTCAGCGCCCGCGCGATGCGGCGGCGCGTCGAGTGCGGCATGATCACCTCGTCGACATAGCCGCGTTCCGCGGCCACGAAAGGTGACAGGAAGCGGTCCTCGTAGTGTTTGGTGTGAGCCGCGATCTTTTCGGCATCGCCGATATCCTTGCGATAGATGATCTCGACCGCGCCCTTGGCACCCATCACCGCGATCTGCGCAGTCGGCCAGGCATAGTTCATGTCGCCGCGCAGATGTTTCGAGGCCATCACGTCATAGGCGCCGCCAAAGGCCTTGCGGGTGATGACAGTCACTTTCGGCACCGTCGCTTCAGCATAAGCGAACAACAGCTTGGCGCCGTGCTTGATCAGTCCGCCATACTCCTGAGCCGTGCCGGGCAGGAAACCGGGCACGTCGACGAAGGTTACGAGCGGAATGTTGAAACAATCGCAGAAGCGCACGAAACGCGCCGCCTTGCGAGAGGCGTCACTGTCCAGAACGCCAGCCAGCACCATCGGTTGGTTGGCGACGAAGCCCACGGTGCGCCCTTCGACACGGCCCAGGCCAGTGACGATGTTCCTGGCGAAAGAAGCCTGGATCTCGAAGAAGTCGCCTTCGTCGACGGTCTTCAGGATCAGCTCCTTGATGTCGTAGGGCTTGTTGGCGTTGTCGGGGATGAGGCGGTCGAGCGACATGTCATGCTCGGTCACCGACTGGTAGCATTCGACTTCCGGGATTTCGGCGGTGTTGGAGGCAGGCAGCAGGTCGACCAGCCGTCGCATCTGCAACAAAGCCTCGACATCGTTGTCATAGGCCCCGTCGGCGATCGAAGACTTTGTCGTGTGTACGGATGCGCCGCCAAGCTGTTCGGCCGTAACCGTTTCGTTGGTCACCGTCTTCACGACGTCGGGGCCGGTCACGAACATGTAGGAAGTGTCTCGTACCATGAAGATGAAGTCGGTCATGGCCGGCGAATAGACGTCGCCGCCGGCGCAGGGGCCCATGATCAAGGAGATCTGCGGAATGACCCCGGAAGCCAGCACATTGCGCTGGAAGATTTCGGCGTAGCCGCCCAGCGCTGCCACGCCTTCCTGGATGCGTGCACCGCCGGCATCATAAAGCCCGATGATCGGCGCGCGGTTGCGCAGCGCCATGTCCTGAACCTTCATCACCTTCTCGGCGTGCGCCTCCGAAAGCGAACCGCCGAAAACGGTGAAATCCTTCGCGAACAGATAGACCGGACGGCCGTTGACCGTGCCCCAGCCGGTGACGACGCCGTCGCCGGCGACCTTCGATTTTTCCATGCCGAAATCGGTGGAGCGATGTTCGACATACATGTCGAACTCCTCGAACGAACCTTCATCGAGGAAGATTTCAATACGCTCGCGTGCTGTCAGCTTGCCCTTGGCGTGCTGGGCGTCGATGCGTGCCTGACCGCCACCCAGACGGGCGATGTCGCGCCGGCGCTCGAGTTCCTTCAGCACTTCCTTCATTGGGCGGCCTCCCTCAGATCTTTAGTCCGCTTTTGGTATCGGCGTGGCGCAGGGAGCGCAAGCGTGGCTTTGATTTCACGATGCAAACCCGTATTTCGCACGCCTCGCGCAGTCATCGATGGCTGCAGTTTGTCTCTGGGGTGCGATTGGACGCCCCTGTACAATGCTGCAATGCAACATGACGCTCTTGCATTTCTTCGCGAACTACTCCATATGCGGCTTCATAGGCGCTCGGGCCGGGTCTTTCCGGCTTTCTCCCTGATTGAGACTGGTTGCGTCTGTTCCCCTTGCATTGCGCAAGGCGGTGTAAGTCCCGCGGCAAGAGGCTGGCGGGCACGACAGCGCAGCCGAGCGGGCTTTCTGCCCGCCCGCCTTGTCGTCCCATTCCTGTTTTTGACGGCGGGTTGCGCTCCGCCGCCATTGCTGTTTGCGGCAAGCGCCGCATGAAAGAAGATTGTTTTGACTGAAGAAATCAATGTGGAACCGACAGGTTTCGCCAAACTTGGAATTTCCGGCCAACTCCTGAAGGCCACCACCATGGCGGGCTTCACCGAACCGAAGCCAATTCAGGAACAGGCCATCCCCGCACAGCTGGCTGGCCGTGACATCCTGGGCATCGCCCAGACTGGTTCCGGCAAGACGGCTGCTTTCGCACTGCCGATCCTGTCAAAGATCATCGCGCTCGGCACCAAACGCCGGCCGAAGACGGCGCGTGCCCTGATCCTGGCGCCGACCCGCGAACTGGCTGTTCAGATCGAGGAGACGATCAAGGTGCTCGCCAAAGGCGCGCACATCTCCACGGCATTGGTACTGGGCGGCGTCTCGCGCTTCAGCCAGGTCAAGAAGATCGGCCCCGGCGTTGACTTCGTTATCGCTACCCCGGGCCGCTTGATGGACCTTGTGCGTGAGAAAGACATCAACCTGTCGGAGACCACATGGCTGGTACTCGACGAGGCCGACCGTATGCTCGACATGGGCTTCATCAACGACGTCAAGCGCATCGCCAAGGCCACGCATCCGGCCAGGCAGACCGCGCTGTTCTCAGCCACCATGCCCACCGAGATCGAGCAGCTGACGCAGAGCCTGCTGCGTGACCCTGTGCGCGTGGAAGTGGCGCCGCAGGGCACCACCGCCGCCGAGATCGTGCAGAGTGTCGTGCTCGCCCGGACCAAGCAGAAGCGCAAGGTTCTGTCCGACATGCTGGCCGACAAGGCGATGAGCTCGGTGATCGTGTTCGCGCGCACCAAGCACGGCGCCGATCGCGTCACCAAGGATCTCGAGCGCGATGGCTTCGAAGCTGCGGTCATCCATGGCAACAAGAGCCAGAATGCCCGTCAGAAGGCACTAAACGGCTTCCGCGACGGTTCGGTGCGCATTCTGGTCGCCACCGACATCGCCGCGCGCGGCATCGATGTCCCCGGCATCAGCCATGTCGTGAACTTCGACCTGCCGGACGAGGCCGAAAGCTATGTGCACCGTATCGGCCGCACCGGCCGTAACGGTTGCGACGGCATTGCCATCACGCTCGTCGATCCGTCGGAAAACAGCAAGTTGCGTCAGGTCGAGCGCATCATTCGCATGAAGCTGCCGGTGCTGGCCGACCATCTCGGTCAGCCCGATCCGGCACGCGAGCCGCGTCCGCAGGGCGAGCGCAGTTTCGAACCGGCCAACGATGGCGCGCGTGAGGACCGTGGGCAGCGCCGTGACGGCAGGCCGCGCAATGACGGCTTCGGCAAGAAGCGCTTTGGCGGTAAGCCGCAGGGTGGACGTCCGTTCTCAGGTAAGCCGGATGGTGAGCGCGGCGCGCAAGGCGAACGCAGCCAGGGCGGCGACCGTCCGTTCTCGGGCAAGCCGAGCGGCGAGCGCCATTTCCACGGCAAGCCCAAGGGCGACCGGCCGTTTGGTGACAAGCCGCATGGCGAACGCAAGCCGGAGGGCGGCAAGCCGTTCCGCAACAAGCGTCGCTTCAACCGCAAGCCAGCTGCGCGGGCTGCTTGACCAACAGAATGGGGCCGTCCGGGTGGATCGGCCCCATTGTCTTGTCTTCATGGATCACTCCATTGTCAGGCTCGTCTGATCCATGACCGTTTCCCTGTGCCAGCTGGGTCTGCAAGACATGGCGCGTGTCGCTGTGGTGTTGCGGCAGGCGTTTGACGACCGGCTGCCGTGGCTAGCAGGAATTCACACTCCACAGGAAGACCGCCGTTTCTTCGAAAATCATGTCTATGCCACCTGCGAAATCTGGGGTGCCGTTGACGGTGAAATCGTCGGCTTCATCGCTTTTCGCGAAGGGTGGGTGGATCAGCTCTATGTGCTGCCAGGCCAACAGAAGCGAGGCATCGGTGCGGCACTGCTCGGTGTGGCGAAGGCGGCCTGGCCGGCATTGCAGCTCTGGACGTTCCAGAAAAATATGGCTGCGCGCCGCTTCTATGAGAAGCATGGCTTCACGCCCATCCGAGAGACCGACGGTCGCGACAATGAAGAACGCGAGCCAGACATCCTCTATCGGTGGCAGCAACAACCCAGGTTGGAAAGCTGACGTTCAACCCTGCGATGGTGCAAAACGCGCGACCAGCTCGTGGCTTTCGGCAGCATAGACGAAGCGTACCTGCGTGACCGGGCGTTCCGCATTCCAGGTTCGTCGTTCCACGACAAGGCAGGGTGAACCGACCGTGATATCGAGCGCCGAAGCAACGTCTTCGTCGGCGGCCATTGCGCGGATACGGTGTTCGGCCGCATTCCACGGAACATGGCCGACCAGCCAGGGGTTCGGACTGATCTCCAGGAACTCTTCGTCTTCCGCCTCCGGAACGGCGCTCAAGTTGATGAGTCGTTTTTCCTGGCAGAATGGCCGTTTGCCGGCGAAGTGCCGGCATTCCACAGCCAGAACCGGTCCCGCGGCATCAAGGCCGAGCAGTTCTCGATCCTCGCTGCCGGAACGGCGCTTGAGACGCGAGACGCGTTCGAAATGATAGGGAAGGCCGGTCGCCTCGACTTCGGTGCGGATATCGTGGATTTCGAGGATCGCGGCCTGGGAATGCGGCTGGCGCACGAAACTGCCCGAACGCCGGCGGCGTTCGATCAGGCCGGCCTTTGCAAGCTGCGACAATGCCTTGTTTACGGTCATGCGCGAGCAGTTGTACTCGGCGGTCAGTTCGTGTTCGAAAGGAATGCGATGACCTGGCGCCCACACGCCTGACAGGATCTTCTCACTGATGTCGGACAGGATGCGCTGATGAAGCGATGCCGGTTCCGCTGTCGTGCTCATCAGCCTGCCATTCTCCGCTTTTCGAATCCCGGCGGCCCTTAGCCGGCCGACAACCGCATCATCACATTCCGGAAGCGTTCGGCAATGGCCTCGCGCGCGAAATGGCCGCCATTTTCCACCAGCTTGCGGCCGTGGACCCACGCGCAGTCGACGCGGGTGCCGCCGGCGAAGACCCAGGTGTCGAGGATCGCATTGCCGGATTTTCCGGCCAGCGAGGGGTGGTTGGCGTCCAGCGAAACGAAGTCGGCCGGTGCGCCGGCCGCAAGACCTGGTGTTTCAACCCCGAGAGCCACGTTTCCACCCATCAGGGACTGCGTGAACAGATTTTCGCCGTTGGACTGGGCGGGCGCCGCCAATACGTTACGGGCACGGTGGAAAATGCGCTGGGAATATTCGAGCTGACGCAACTCATCTGCAACCGAGATCAAGACGTTGGAGTCGGAACCGATACCGTAACGGCCACCGTGGCTTGAGAATAATGGCGCCGAGAAGGTGCCGTCCCCAAGATTGGCTTCGGTGATAGGGCACAAGCCTGCAATCGCGCCGGACTTTGCCATGGCGATCGTCTCGGCGTCCGTCATATGGGTGGCGTGGATCAGGCACCAGCGGCCGTCGACGGGCTGGTTCTCCACCAGCCATTCCACCGGCCGTTTGCCGGACCAGGCAACACAATCCTCCACTTCCTTGACCTGTTCGGCGATATGGATGTGGATCGGCGCCTTTGGTTCGAGCCTGGCGACAACGGACAATTCTTCCGGTGTGGCCGCGCGCAGGCTGTGCGGCGCGACACCGACGACTGCCCGATCGAGGCCGGCTACTGCTTCTTTCGATTTTTCGAGAAGTCTGGAGAACCCATTCAGATCATTGATGAAGCGGCGCTGCCCCTCATTCGGTGCACCACCGCCGAAACCCGAATGTGCATAGAATACCGGCAGCAACGTGAGCCCGATGCCGGTCGCCTTGGCCGCTGCCGCGATGCGCTCGGCCATTTCGGCGATGTTGGCATAAGGCCTGCCGTCGCGATCGTGATGCAGATAGTGGAACTCGCCAACCCGTGAAAATCCGGCCTCCACCATCTCTACATAAAGCTGGGCGGCGACTGCTTCGACATCTTCCGGCGTCATCGACAGGGCGAAGCGATACATCACCTCGCGCCAGCTCCAGAATGAATCAGCACCGGGGCCACGCGTTTCCGCGAGACCCGCCATGCCGCGCTGGAAGGCATGGCTGTGCAGATTAGGCATGCCGGGAACAACGATGGCGTGTCGTTCGTCGCCTGCTTGAATCACAGCGTCGGCTTCAATGGAGATCAGCGCGCCATCGGCGATCGAGAGACGCACATTCTTGCGCCAACCGTCGCTCAGAAAAGCCTGTTCCGCAAAAATCACCGTCACGCCTCCGTCCTCCGCTTGCCGTAACCTGCACGACATTAACACTTGCGTCGCTTCTTAATATGTATATACATAATTTTGACGGAGTGAAGCGGAAAAAGGCTATGGCTGAGGAGGAGAAGGGCCGGGCAGGGGCTAGCCGCATCTGGCGCAATGCGCGCCTGGCGACGCTGGCTGAGAATGCCGCGGGTCTCGGTGAAATCGAACACGGTGCCATCGTGGCGAGCGGCGGCCGCATTGTCTATGCCGGTCCCGAAAAGGACATGCCGGCCGCGCCGGCAGGGGCCGAGGTCGTCGACTGCGACGGTCGCTGGATCACCCCTGGCCTGATCGACTGCCACACGCATCTGATTCATGCCGGCAATCGCGCCAACGAGTTCGAGATGCGCCTGGCTGGCGCCACTTATGAAGAGGTGGCGCGAGCCGGTGGCGGCATCGTCTCCTCGGTGAAGGCACTGCGCACGGCGAGCGAAGATGAACTCGTTGCCCAGACGCTGCCGCGCCTCGATGCGCTGATGGCCGAAGGCGTCACCACGATCGAAGTGAAATCGGGTTATGGTCTCGATCTCGACAATGAGAAAAAGTCCTTGAAGGCTGCGCGTCGCCTCGGTGTCGAGCGCCCGGTCACAGTGCGCACAACCTTCCTCGGCGCCCATGCCCTGCCGCCGGAAGCCAATGGCGACAAGGACGCCTATATCGACCTGGTGGCAAAGACGATGCTGCCGGCCATTGCCGCAGAAGGGTTGGCCGATGCGGTCGATGGCTTCTGTGAGGGCATCGCCTTCTCACCCGAGCAGATTGCCCGTGTCTTCGATGCGGCGAAGAAAGCTGGCCTGCCGGTAAAGCTGCACGCAGACCAGCTTTCCAATCTCAACGGCGCTGCACTTGCGGCAAGCTATGGTGCGCTGTCGACCGATCATCTCGAATACACCGACGAGGCTGGCGCGGCAGCTATGGCGAAGGCTGGCACCGTCGCCGGTATCCTGCCCGGGGCCTATTACTTCATTCGCGAGACCCGGAAGCCGCCGATCGCGCTGTTTCGTCAGCACGGCGTGAAGATGGCTATCGCCACGGACAACAATCCCGGCACTTCACCGCTGACCTCGCTACTGCTCACCATGAACATGGCCGCGACTTTGTTTGCCATGACGGTGCAGGAATGCATCGCCGGCACGACCCGCGAGGCTGCGCGTGCGCTCGGCCTGCTTGACGAGACCGGTACGCTGGAAGCCGGGAAATCGGCCGACCTCGCCATCTGGGACATCGAGCGGCCGGCAGAACTCGTTTATCGCATGGGCTTCAATCCGCTCCATGCCCGTATCTGGAGGGGACTATGACTGAACTCGTATTGAAGCCCGGCAACACGACTCTGGCCGACTGGCGCGCCATCTATCGCGGCGCCACTCCGGTGCTCGATCCTGCTTGCAAGGCGGCCATCGAAGCCAGCGCCAAAGCCGTCGAACGCATCGTCGCCAAGGGTGAACCGGTCTACGGCATCAACACCGGCTTCGGCAAACTCGCCAGCGTGCGCATTCCCGCTGCAGATCTCGAAACGCTCCAGCGCAACATCGTGCTGTCGCATGCCGCCGGCGTTGGTGAACCGATCCCGGTTGCAGTGGCGCGCCTGATGATGGCGCTCAAGATGGCGAGCCTGGCGCAGGGCGCTTCAGGCGTGCGGCAGCAGACCATCGACCTTTTGCAGAAGATGTTGGCAAATGACGTCATTCCGGTCGTGCCGGCACAAGGCTCCGTTGGCGCTTCCGGCGATCTTGCCCCGCTTTCGCACATGACCGCGGTTATGATCGGTGTCGGCGAGTGCTTCACCCCGCATGGCCGCGTGCCGGCGAGGGTCGCCTTTGCATCGCACGGGCTGGAGCCGGTGACACTGGGCGCCAAGGAAGGGCTGGCCCTGCTCAACGGCACGCAATTCTCGACAGCCTATGCTCTGGCCGGCCTGTTCGAAGCCGAAGTGCTCTATCAATCGGCGCTGGTCGCCGGCGCGTTGTCGACCGACGCTGCCAAGGGCTCCGATGCCCCGTTCGACCCGCGTATCCATCTGCTGCGCAAGCATCGCGGCCAGATCGAAACGGCCGACGCCTTGCGCAATCTGATGGCGGGCAGCGCCATCCGCGAATCCCATCGCGTCGGCGATGAACGTGTTCAGGATCCGTATTGCCTGCGCTGCCAGCCGCAGGTGATGGGTGCCGCGCTGGACGTGCTGCGCAAGGCCGCCGATACGCTGCAGACCGAAGCCAACGGCGTCACCGACAATCCGCTGATTTTCGCCGAGGATGACACTGCACTCTCGGGTGGAAATTTCCATGCCGAGCCGGTGGCATTCGCCGCCGACATGATCGCGCTCGCCGTCTGCGAGATCGGCTCGCTATCGGAACGGCGCATTGCCATGCTGGTCGACCCGGCACTTTCAGGCATGCCGGCTTTCCTCACGCCGAAGCCGGGGCTCAATTCCGGCTTCATGATCCCGCAGGTGACGGCAGCCGCGCTCGTTTCGGAAAACAAGCAGAAAGCCTATCCGGCTTCGGTCGACTCCATCCCGACCTCGGCCAACCAGGAAGATCACGTTTCGATGGCGGCACACGGCGCGCGCCGCCTCATCGGCATGATCGAGAATGCCACCGCCGTCATCGGCATCGAGTTGCTCGCAGCGGCGCAGGGCTGCGACTTCCATCAGCCACTGGCATCGAGCCAGCCGCTCGAGGCCGTGCGCAAGGTGCTGCGGGCGCAGGTGCCGCATCTCGACGATGACCGTCATTTTCATCCCGACATGGAAAAGGCGATCGCCCTGGTGCGTGACGGTTCGCTCGCAAAGGCGGCAGAGGCGGTCGATCTGCCGGCTGTCAGCGGAGCTGCCGCATGACCCAGCCTTCATGGCTTGAGGTCCAGCGCGGCGAAGCGCCGCTGCTGGTCAGCATTCCGCATACCGGTCTCGACCTGGCGGGATTGGAAGATGGTTTCGTTTCACCCTGGCTGGCTCGCCGCGACGCCGACTGGTGGATAGAAAAGCTCTATGATTTCGCCACCGATCTCGGTGCGACCGTCGTGCGCACCGGCATCTCGCGTTCCGTCATCGACGTGAACAGAGATCCCTCGGGTATTTCGTTGTATCCGGGACAGGCGACGACCGAGCTTTGCCCGACGACCACCTTTGATGGCGAGCCACTCTACAGGTCTGGGCACGAGCCGAACGCCGACGATGTGGCCGAGCGTCGGAGGGCCTATTTCGAACCTTACCACGCAGCGCTGGAATCTGAGATCACCCGGTTGCGCGGCCTGCACGGCAAGATTGTGCTCTATGATTGCCACTCGATCCGTTCGGTCATTCCCCGGCTGTTCGAGGGCAGGCTACCGCTGTTCAACCTCGGCACCAATTCCGGCAAGAGCACAGACCCTCTACTGGAAAAGCAGGTTGCCGACATCATGGCCGCGACCGGGCGACCCTTTGTGGTCAACGGCCGCTTCAAGGGCGGCTGGATCACGCGTCATCACGGCAATCCGGAAGATGGCGTCCACGCTCTGCAGATGGAGCTTTCCTGCCGTGGCTACATGCTGGAGCCGGAGGGCAGGGTGGACCAGGCGAACTGGCCGAGCCGCTATGATCCGGACTTCGCCGCGCCGATGCGCAAGACACTGACTGAAATCCTGACGACCGCACTTACCTGGGCGAAGGCCTGATTTTCGAGGGAGCATTCGCATGACCCAACATACCCGTATCGATAATTCCCGCACCATTCGCGCCGCCACCGGCACCGAGCTGACGGCCAAGAGCTGGCTGACCGAAGCGCCGCTGCGCATGCTGATGAACAATCTCGACCCGATCGTCGCCGAAAAGCCGGGCGAGCTGGTGGTCTATGGCGGTATCGGCCGCGCGGCGCGCGACTGGCAGAGCTTCGACCGCATCGTCAGCGCGCTGCGTAATCTGGAGGCCGACGAGACGCTGCTGGTGCAGTCGGGCAAACCGGTTGGCGTGTTCAGGACGCACAAGGATGCCCCCCGCGTCCTGCTCGCCAACTCCAACCTGGTGCCGCATTGGGCCACCTGGGACCACTTCAACGAGCTCGATAAGAAGGGTCTGATGATGTACGGCCAGATGACGGCCGGCTCATGGATCTATATCGGCTCGCAGGGCATCGTTCAGGGCACCTACGAGACCTTCGTCGAAATGGGTCGGCAGCACTACAATGGCGATCTGTCCGGCCGTTGGATCCTGACCGCGGGCCTGGGCGGCATGGGTGGCGCACAGCCGCTGGCCGCGACCATGGCGGGCGCTGCCTGTCTCGCCGTCGAATGCCAGGCCTCCCGCATCGAGATGCGCCTGAAGACCGGCTATGTCGATGTGCAGGCCAAGGATCTCGACGACGCGCTGGCCATCATCGACAAGGCCTGCCAAGAAAAGAAGGCCATCTCGGTCGCACTGCTCGGCAACGCCGCCGATGTGTTCCCCGAACTGGTGCGCCGCGGCGTGAAGCCGGATGCCGTCACCGATCAGACCTCGGCCCATGACCCGGTCAATGGCTATCTGCCCCTGGGCTGGACCGTCGCTGAATGGGAAGAAAAGCGTGAACGCGATCCCAAAACCGTTGCCAGGGAAGCGAAGAAGTCCATGGCCGTTCAGGTCCGGGCGATGCTCGATTTCCACAAGATGGGCGTCCCGACAGTCGACTACGGCAACAACATTCGCCAGATGGCACTGGAAGAGGGTGTCGAGAACGCCTTCGACTTCCCTGGTTTCGTGCCGGCTTATATCCGTCCGCTGTTCTGCCGCGGCATCGGTCCGTTCCGCTGGGCGGCGCTCTCGGGCGACCCGGAAGACATCTACAAGACCGACGCCAAGGTGAAGGAGCTGCTGCCCGACAACAAGCATCTGCACAACTGGCTCGACATGGCGCAGAAGCGCATCAAGCTCCAGGGTCTGCCGGCGCGCATCTGCTGGGTCGGTCTCGGCGATCGCCACCGCCTCGGTCTCGCCTTCAATGAAATGGTCGCCAAGGGCGAACTGAAGGCGCCTGTCGTCATCGGTCGTGACCATCTCGATTCCGGCTCGGTCGCTTCGCCGAATCGTGAAACCGAAGCGATGAAGGACGGGTCGGACGCCGTGTCCGACTGGCCGCTGCTCAACGCCCTGCTCAACACGGCCTCGGGTGCGACCTGGGTGTCGCTGCACCATGGCGGCGGCGTCGGCATGGGCTTCTCGCAGCATTCCGGCATGGTCATCGTTTGCGATGGCACCGAGGATGCGGCACGCCGTCTCGAGCGCGTGTTGTGGAATGATCCGGCAACCGGCGTGATGCGCCATGCCGATGCCGGCTACGACATCGCCATCGAGTGCGCAAAGGAACATCAACTCAACCTGCCGGGCATTCTCGGCTAAGCTGATGCGTATCCTCCGCGCCGGCGACTATCGATCCATGCCGTGGAAGAACGGCGGCGGGACCACGACCGAGATCGTTGTCTCGCCGGCCGGCGCTGGGCTGGATGGTTTTGACTGGCGCATCTCCATGGCGCGCGTCGAGACCGGCGGACCTTTTTCCGTTTTTGCCGGCATCGACCGCACGCTTTCTATCCTCGAAGGCGAGGGCATGGTGCTCTCCATCGCCGGTCACGGGACCATCGAGCTGACGCGTGCCAGCGAGCCCTTGGCCTTTCCTGCCGATGCTGCGACCGAAGCGACATTGCCGGCGGGACCCATCACCGACCTCAATGTGATGACCCGCCGTGGCCGCGTGCATCACACGGTGCGCCGACTGTCGCTCTCGGAACCACTGGACCTCGTCACGCAGGCCGCTGTCACGCTCGTCTTCTGCGACGAAGGCGCCATTCAGATCGGCGAATCGGCTGCACTTGCGCTTGGCGCTCGTGATACATTGTGGCTCGATGGGGCGGGACAGACCTTGTCGCTTCGCCCCCTGGCGCAGGCCACGCTTTTCCTGATCTCCATCCAAAACGATTAAAAGCTGTCTCCAAGCGTTATCGAACCTGACCCGAAATATCAGGTCGGGCGGTTGCGCCATCACGAAATTGCCGGAATCCTTGCCCTTCGCTTCTTCCCATTGTGAGCATGAGCGCGAGTATCACGGTTGTCGGCAAGGCAACGTCCGCTAATCTTGACGGGAAGACAGAACAAGCTCGTTCGACCCGCTTTGCTATGCAATCAATCACCTGTAAATCGATATTGAACACCGGGGACGACACGGACGCGCCGCGACCGGTCCCCACTGCACGGATTGCTTGATGAATATTCAGACCAGCCCCGCCGAGATCCGGACAGCCACCGCACGTTTCCCTGCTACAGCGGAAGAGCCGATCCGGTCACAGTTTCTGCCTGAGGACAGATTGCGGGCGCTGGGTGAAAGCCTCGCCCGAGGCGATGTCTCCGATCTCGCCGGCTTGCAGCCGTTCGACTTCCAGAAGCGCATCCGCGAAAGCGCCAAGAAGATCCTCGAGGTCTACAAGCTGACCAATGCCGCCCAGGCAAGGGGCGAGACGGTTACGCCGGCGGCACAGTGGCTGCTCGACAACAACTATCTGGTCGAGGAGACCATCTATCAGATCAAGCGCGATCTGCCGCGCCGTTTCTATAAGCAGCTGCCTACGCTGAAACTCTCCGAAAGCGTCAGCGTGCCACGCGCCTTGGCGTTGGCATGGGCTTATGTCGCGCATTCGGACAGTTCTGTCTCGGCGCAGATGTTCAAGGCGATCGTCGAGGGATTCCAGTCCGTCGAGCCGATGAAGATCGGCGAGATCTGGGCCTTGCCGTCGCTGCTGCGTTTCGTGCTGATCGAGAACCTTCGACGGCTTGCGGTTCGGGTCAACCGTTCACGGGACCTGCGTCTCATCGCCAACGACGTGGCCGACCGCGTGCTCGCTGCCGGTGACAGTGCCGACCGGCAGGCGATCCTGGACAAATATCAGGCCCAGGCCGCCGACACCTCATTCGCCACCCAGCTTCTCTACCGCCTGCGCGACGGTTCGCAAAATGCCGGCAGGGCACTCGAATGGCTGGAAGCCGAGCTGGAGAAGTCCGGCACGGATGCCGAAAAGATCACCATTGCCGAGCATCAGACCCTGTCGAGCGGCAACGTCACCACGGGCAACATCATTCGTGGCCTGCGTCTTATCAACGACGTCGACTGGACGATCTGGTTCGAAGGCGTCAGCCGCATCGATGCGCTGTTGCGCGAGCGCACCAATTTCAGCGAACTCGATTTCCCTTCCAGGGACCAATACCGCACGGAGATCGAGGACCTCGCCAAACGTTCGAAGCAGTCGGAATATCGCGTCGCTGAGCAGGCAACCGACATGGCGGCTGCGACGAGACAAGCCGCCGGCGAAGCTCCGGATGCTGCCGACACCACCGATATCGGCTTCTTCCTCGTTGGTTCGCGCCGGCCTGAACTCGAAAAGGCGATCGGCTATTCGCCGAGCCTGGCGCGCAGTTTCCTGCGAGCTTTCCGCAAGACCGGTTGGCTGGGTATCGTGCTGCCTGTCTTCCTGCTTACAGCGCTTCTGCTCTGGTTGTCCGGCAGCGCATTGGCCGCGCTGGGACTGCCGCTCTGGGGCATAACGCTGATGCTGGTGCTGTTCGCGGTGCCGGCGAGCGAAGGTGCGCTTGCATTTTTCAACACCGTCTTCCTCCTGTTCCTGAAGCCGACACGTCTTGTCGGCTATGAGTACAAGGACGGCATCCCGGCTGAAGCGCGAACCCTTGTCGTCGTGCCGTCGCTGATCGGCTCGCGCGACGATGTCGAGGAGAATGTCCGCAACATCGAAGTGCACCACCTCGCCAACATGTCGGGGGAACTTCATTTCGCGCTGCTGTCGGACTGGCCCGACAGCAAATCGGAGATCAGCGCCAACGATACTGAAATTCTGGAATTTGCCCGTAGCCAGATCGCGGAACTCAACCAGCGTTACCCGACCGATGGCGCACCGCGTTTCTACCTGCTGCACCGCCGCCGCCTTTACAACCCTGCGCAGGGTCGCTGGATGGGCTGGGAGCGCAAGCGCGGCAAGCTGCACGAATTGAACCTTTTGCTGCGTGGCGACAAGGACACCACCTTCCTGCCGCTGGAAACGCCGCTGCCCGAAAACGTCGTGCACGTCATGACGCTGGACGCCGACACCCGCACGACGCGCGATGCTGTTTCGAAACTGATCGGCAAGATGTGCCATCCAATGAACAAGCCGCATTTCGATGCGGAGAAGCGCAGGGTTACCGCCGGTTACGCGATCATGCAGCCGCGCATCACGCCTTCGCTCACCACTGGTGACGAGGCGTCGTTCTTCCAGCGCGTGTTCTCAGCCAATCGCGGTCTCGATCCATATGTCTTCGCCGTTTCTGATCTCTATCAGGATGTGTTCGGCGACGGTTCCTTCACCGGCAAGGGCCTCTACCATGTCGACGCCTTCGAGGCGGCCCTCAAGGGGCGCATCGAGGACAATACCGTGCTCAGCCACGATCTGCTCGAGGGCGCCCTGGCGCGCTCGGCACTTGTCACCGATGTGGAACTGGTCGAGGACTATCCGACCCGCTACTGGGTCGATGCCTCGCGTACCCATCGCTGGGCGCGTGGTGACTGGCAACTGCTGAGCTTCATCTTCGATCCGCGCTCGGGTGTTCCGGCGCTGTCACGCTGGAAGATGATCGACAATCTGCGTCGCTCGCTGACCCCGATCTTCTGGGTGATGGCGGCGATCGCCGGCTGGACGTTGCTCCCTTTCACCCAGGCCGCTCAGTGGCAGGGTTTGCTGATCCTGACATTGTTCATGGCGCCCACCTTTGACATCGTCAACGCGATCATCCCGAAGAACAGCGACGCCACTCCGCGCGGCCATTTCTCTGCGCTCGTTCATGACATCGCTTTCGGTACGGCGATGGTGGCGCTGAAGATCGTGCTGATGGCGCATCAGGCCTGGATGATGGGCGATGCCATCATCCGTACGCTCTATCGTCTTTTCGTCAGCCGCAAGAACATGCTCGAATGGCGCACCGCTTCGCAGGCGCATCAGGGCAGCGGCAACGACATCGGCTCCTACTACTCGATGATGTATGGCGCCGTGATCATCGGCGCCGTTGGCCTCGCCATTCCGGTTCTTGACGATTCCACCGGCGCTTTCGTCGCCTTTGCCTTTGCGCTGTTCTGGATCGGATCGCCGGCATTCGCGTGGCTGGTCAGCCGCTCGGCCGAAACGGAAGACAGGCTGCACCTGTTGCCGCAGGATGTACATGCGCTGCGTATCGCCGCCCGCCGCACCTGGCATTACTTCGAGAATTTCGTCACGGCTGAACAGAACCATCTTCCGCCGGACAACTTCCAGGAAAACCCGAAGCCGGTCATTGCCTCGCGCACCTCACCCACCAACATCGGCGTTTATCTGCTGTCGGTCGTTTCGGCACGCGACTTCGGCTGGATCAGTCTTTCGGAGGCAATCGCGCGCATCGATGCCACCATGTCGACCATCGAGCGCATGGAACGCAGCCGTGGCCATCTCTACAACTGGTATGAGACGACGACGCTCAATCCGTTGCGCCCGACCTACATCTCCGCAGTCGACAGCGGCAATCTGGCCGGCCATCTGGTGACTGTGGCCGCGACCTGCACCGAATGGGCCGAGGCAACCTCCGTGCACCTGCACGGCGACGTCGAAGGCGTGCTGGACACCGTCGCAATCCTGGACGAAAGCCTGGACGAATTGCCAGATGACCGCCGTCAGCTCAGGCCGTTGCGTCAACGTCTGGCCGATCGCCTGGACGGCATGCGCCGTGCCGTGCGCACGATCAAGGCACAGCCGGAGATGGCCCTGGCTCGCACCGTCAACCTGACGGTACTCGCAGGAGAAATACGCAAGCTCGCTGCCGCCATCCACGCCGAGGCCAAGTCGACCGCCAGCGACATCATCGTCGACTGGGCCGCGCGGCTGGAAGCCACCTGCGAGGCGCACGTGCAGGACGCCCAGGCCGATGAAAAGTCGGTCCAGGCCATGCGAGCCAAGCTGCTCGAACTGCACGAACGAACCCGCCGCTACGCCTTCGAGATGGAATTCGGCTTCCTGCTGCGGCAGGACCGCAAGCTGCTGTCGATCGGCTACCGTGTCGAGGAACGCCAGCTTGACGAGGCCTGCTACGATCTGCTCGCCTCCGAATGCCGTCTGACCAGCCTGTTCGCCATCGCCAAGGGCGACCTGCCGACCGAGCACTGGTTCCGCCTGGGACGCCCAATCGTCGAGATTGGCTTCCGGGGTGCGCTGATGTCCTGGTCCGGCTCGATGTTCGAATATCTGATGCCGCCATTGGTGATGAAGGAGCCGCAAGGCTCGATCCTCAACCAGACCAGCCAGCTCATCATCAAGCGACAGATCCAGTATGGCCGCTCGAAGGGGGTGCCGTGGGGCATTTCCGAAGCCGCATACAATGCCCGCGACCGTGAGATGAACTACCAGTACACCAACTTTGGTGTGCCGGGCCTCGGTCTCAAGCGCGGTCTCGGCCAGAACACGGTCATCGCTCCTTATGCCACAATCCTCAGCGCGCAGTTCCTGCCGCGCGAGGCCGTTGCCAACCTGAAACGCCTCAAGGAGATCGGCGCACTCGGCCGCCACGGTTACTACGATGCTGTCGACTTCACGCCGCAGCGTGTGCCGGAAGGCGCGACCTGCGCTGTGGTGCAGAACTACTTTGCACACCATTCCGGCATGTCGATCGCGGCGATCGCCGACGCCGTGTTCGAAGGACGCCTGCGTGATCGCTTCCACAGCGACCCGGTGATCGAATCCGCCGAATTGCTGCTACAGGAGAAGGCGCCGCGCGAGATTCCAGCCGACACGGTGCGTACAGACGCCGAGGAGCAGGCTGTCGCCGACGAGACCGAGGCGCAGACCCCCGACATGCGTGTGGTGCTCGATCCGGCATGGGCGCTGCGCGCCACCAACCTGATGTCGAATGGTCGCTATTCCGTCATGGTGACGGCGACCGGTTCGGGTTACTCGCGTTGGGGCGACTTTGCGGTCACCCGCTGGCAGCCGGATCCGGTCGAGGATCGGCTCGGCTCCTATATCTTCCTGCGTGACGCCGACACTGGTGACTGGTGGTCGGCGACCGTCGAGCCGAAGCGTGCGCCGGGTGAAACCGCACAGGCACAGTTCTCGGACGACAAGGCAACCTTCATCAAGACCGTGCACTCGTTGCGCTCGGAGGTTGAATGCATCGTCATTTCGGAAGGCAATGGCGAAGGCAGGCGGGTCACCCTCTACAACGACGGTGCCACCGACCGGCATATCGAGGTGACCTCGTTCGCCGAACTGGTGCTCGGTCAGGAGGCCGCGGACTACGCCCATCCTGCCTTCTCCAAGATGTTCATCGAAACCGAGATCGCGCCGAACAACAACGCCATCTTCGCTACGCGCCGCAAACGCGATGCCGGCGAGCCGGACATCGCTGCCGCTCATTTCGTAACTGACCCGTCCGCGCTTGCCCGCGATGGTGAGGCCGAGACCGATCGCCGTGCCTTCATTGGCCGCGGCCGCACCATCGCCGATGCTGCTGCCTTCGATCCAGGTGCTCGACTGGAAGGACATGCCGGGTTCACGCTGGATCCCGTTGCCGCACTGCGGCGTCGGGTGCGGGTGCCGGCGAACAAGAAGATATCGCTCACCTTCTGGACGGTAACCGGTGCCAACCGTACGGAGCTGGACGAGGCGATTGCGCGGCTTGACCATGCCGAGAGTTTCGCCCGCCAGTCGATGCTGGCCTGGACCCGTTCGCAGGTGCAGACCCGCCATATGGGCTTGAGCCTGACAGATGCATCCAACGTGCAGAAACTCGCGCGTTATCTGATCTATCCGGATCCATTCCTGCGTCTGCCTTCGGACGCCATCGCTCCGGGGCTTGGTCGCCAGTCCAGCTTGTGGCCGACCAGCATTTCGGGTGACTTCCCCATCTTTGCCGTACGTATCGGCGACGTTGCCGATCTGGAGATCGTTGCCGAGGCGCTGCGCTTCCAGGAATATATGCGTGCACGCGGCATGACGGCGGATCTTGTCATCGTCAACGAGCAGGCGTCGTCCTACGTGCAGGACCTGCAGCAGGCGATCGATGCGCTGTGCGAGAACAGCCGCCTGCGCGGCAACGAGTTCGGTTCGCGCCAGCACATCTTCGCGGTACGCCGCGATCTGATGGATGAGACCACCTACAAGACGCTGCTGGCTGTCGCGCGCGTGGTGCTGCACACCCGCAACGGCACGATCTTCGATCAGATCGAGCGTGCCGAGACCGCGGCAATCCAGGCCCGCGATGCCTTGCACCCAGGTGGTGCCGTGGCGCTTCGCGAAACGTCTGCGCCGGCCTTGCGCAAGCCGACCAAGAAGGATGGTGCGACAGCTGCAGATGGCAGCGGCCTCGACTACTGGAATGGCTATGGTGGCTTTGACGGTGACGGCCGCCACTACGTCGTCCGCCTGGCGGGCGAACGCTCGACGCCGCAGCCCTGGATCAATGTGGTCTCCAACGAAGCTTTCGGCTTCCATACCTCGGCGGAGGGCGCGGGGTTCACCTGGAGCCGCAACAGCCGCGACTATCAGTTGACGCCGTGGTCGAATGACCCGGTCACGAACCGTCCGGGCGAAGGCATCTACATCCACGATCTCGGTAGCGGTGAATCCTATTCGCCGACGGCAGCAATGCTGCGCGACCCGGCCATGGTCTACGAAGCCTGGCACGGGCAGGGCTTCTCGACTTTCCGTACCAAGCGCGGCGCGCTGTCGATGGATCTGACCCACGTGGTCGATCCTGCCGACCCGGTACGCATTTCGCGCCTGCGCATCCAGAATGCCGGATCGGCGCCGGTCAGGTTGCGCATCTACGCTTATGCTGAATGGGTGCTGGGCAGCCATCGTTCGAAAACGGCGGCCACCATCCTCTCGCAGCGCGACGAGGCCACGGGAGCCCTGCTGGCGCAGAACCCGTATGGGCTCGACTTCAGCGACCGCGTGGCATTCCTGGCCAGCGATCGCGAGCCGCAGTCGTTCACGGCCGACCGGCAGGAGTTCCTCGGTCGCGACGGAAGCACGACCATACCGCAGTCCGTCGTCACCGGTGCAGCCTTGTCTGGCCGCGTTCAGGCGGGCGACGACCCTTGTGCCGCGCTGGCGCGCGATGTCGATATTCCGGCAGGCGGCGACGTGACTTTGCTCTGGCTGATGGGGGACGCGGGTTCCGCCGAAGAAGCAAGCGCTTTGGTCAAGACGCATCGCGCCAAGGACTTCGACAAAAGGCTGGCCGACAACGAACACAGCTGGCGCGGCTTCCTCGATACGATCCAGGTCGAGACGCCGGACAAGGCACTCAACGCCATGGTCAACCACTGGCTGCCATATCAGGCGCTGGCCTGCCGCATTCGGGCACGTTCAGCCTTCTATCAGGCGAGCGGAGCCTTCGGTTTCCGCGACCAGCTGCAGGATACGCTGGCCTTGCTGGCCCATGACCCGTCATTGGCACGCGAGCAGATCCTGAACGCGGCCCGGCGGCAGTTCCCGGAAGGCGACGTGCAGCATTGGTGGCTGCCTCGTACCGGTGCCGGTGTGCGCACCATGATCTCCGATGACGTCGTCTGGTTGGCTCATGCCGTCTCACGCTACATCCTCGTGACCGGGGACAAGGCAATCCTGAAGGAAGCGCTGCCGTTCATCGAGGGCAAGCCGCTGGCCGAGGGTGAGCACGACTCCTTCTTCGAGCCGCAGGTCTCGAAGACGAGTGTCCCGCTTTATGAACACTGCGCCCGGGCCCTGGATCTCGCCGTCCAGAGAACCGGCACCGACGGTCTGCCGCTGATCCTTGGCGGCGACTGGAACGACGGCATGAACCGCGTGGGTATCGGCGGCAAGGGCGAGAGCGTCTGGCTGGGCTGGTTCCTGCTGAGGACGCTCACGGACTTTGCTCCCGTGGCCAAGTCGCAAAGCGATGCCAGGCGTGCCAAGGCCTGGGAAACGCATGCGGCCAGCCTGAAGCGGGCACTGGAGAATGCGGCATGGGACGGCGAGTGGTACCGCCGCGGCAGTTTTGACGACGGTTCGCCGCTCGGCTCGCGCCGGTCCGACGAATGCAAGATCGACTCGATCGCGCAATCGTGGAGCGTGCTATCGGGCGAGGGCGACCCGGCCCGCTCGCAGACAGCGATGGATCAGGCCGTCAAACATCTGGTCGACGATGAGCTCAAGATCGTGAAGCTGTTCACACCGCCTTTCTCCAAGACGGAGAAGGATCCCGGTTACATCAAAAGCTATCCACCGGGCGTGCGCGAAAACGGCGGCCAGTATACGCATGCCGCGACATGGTTCGTCATCGCACTGGCCGAGATGGGCCGGACCGACGAGGCCTATCGCTGCTTCTCGATGCTCAATCCGGTCAATCACGCCCTGGATGATACGGCAGCCGAACACTACCGTGTCGAACCCTACGTTGTTGCAGCCGACATCTATGCCGGCGAAGGCAAGGGCGGCCGCGGCGGCTGGACCTGGTATACCGGTTCGGCGGGATGGCTCTATCGTGCCGCCGTGGAAGGGATCCTCGGCATAGAGCGGCGCGGCAACCGCATCGAGATCACGCCGAAGCTGCCCAAGGAATGGGAAGGTTATTCGGCCAAGCTCAAGATCGCCGGCACCGAGCACGCCGTCCGTGTGGTGCGAGCCAAGGGCACCAAGACCATTTCGCTGGAGGTTGATGGGGCCAAGGTGAAAGGTAACGCTTTCGACCTGAAGGGTAGCGGTTCCAGCGAGATTATTGTCAAGATTCCAGCCTGATAGAGGCGGAAATGGTTCTGGAGGCCTCTGGAAATGCCTCCAGTTGCTCAAAAATGCGGCAGCAATGGGTATCTGCCGCAATTTTGCCGCAGGGTTGGGATTTCACCTTTTATCTCAAACCGTTACGCGATCACGGCAGATTTCTGCCCGTTGTCATGTTTTGTTCGTCGGAACGGAGCAGAAGGCATAGGCGGGCATTGTTTTGCCACCCATCTAGGGCTAGGTGTTCACCGCAATAATGCGGCGCACTATGGATCGTTACGCGGGAGTAATTGGGTTGTCCCTGCTGCAAATCTACTGGAGAGCGCTCGGCTACCTCACCGCCGACAAGAAGCGTCTCGTCCTGATCTGCATGGCGAACGTCATGCTCGCGATGGTCGCGGTTTACGAACCGATGCTGTTGGGTAAGGTCATCGGCGCGATCGCCGAACGGACCAACCCGTTCAGCGAACTGGTCATGTGGGCTGGCCTCGGCGCCTTCAACATCATCGCAGTCGTCCTGGTCGCTCGTGGTGCTGACCGCTTCGCTCACAAGCGTCGCTCGGAAGTGCTGTGTGAATCCTTCGAACGCGTCATCACGATGCCGCTCGCCTGGCACCAGCAGCGCGGCACCTCAAACTCGCTGCAGACGCTGCTGCGCGCGGTCGAGTCGCTGTTCACGCTCTGGCTGGAATTCATGCGCCAGCATCTGTCGACCGTTGTCGCACTGGTGTTCCTGGTGCCGACGGCAATCAGCCTCGACGCGCGTATGTCCGCAGTTCTCCTGGTGCTTGGCGTGTTCTATTTCGCCATCGGCCGTCTGGTCATGCGCAAAACCAAGCAGGGTCAGGCGAACGTCGAGCGTCATTATCACACCGTATTCGCTCACGTGACGGATTCCGTCAGCAACGTCGCCGTGTTGCAGAGCTATAACCGCATCGGCCATGAAGCCGACGCGCTGAAGCGGTACATCAAGGATCTGCTCAACGCCCAGAACCCGGTTCTCGACTGGTGGGCTCTCGCCAGCGCCATGAACCGGCTGTCTTCAACTGTCTCGATGATGGTCGTTCTGATGATCGGTTCCTATCTGGTCATGCATGGTGAGTTGCGCATCAGTGATGTCGTCGCCTTCACCGGTTTTGCCACGCTGCTGATCGGCCGTCTCGACCTGGTTTCGAACTTCGTGACGCAGATTTCCGAAGCCCGTGCCAAGCTCGAGGAGTTCTACAAACTCGAAGAGGATTCCGCCGAAGCCGCCGAGCCGGAAGGTCTGCGCGATCTCGGCAAGGTCAGCGGCCATATCCAGTTCGAAAATGTCAGCTTCAACTTCGCCAACTCCACACAGGGCGTTGAAGACGTTTCCTTCGAGGTGAAAGCCGGCCAGACGGTTGCTATCGTCGGACCGACAGGCGCCGGCAAGACCACGCTCATCAACCTTCTGCAGCGGGTTCATACGCCGAGCGAAGGCCGCATCCTCATCGACGGCGTCGACACGCGTACGGTAACCCGCAAGTCGCTGCGTCATTCGATCGCCACGGTCTTCCAGGATGCCGGCCTGCTCAATCGGTCGATCGAGGACAACATCCGCGTCGGTCGTGAAGGCGCGACCAACGAAGAAGTGCACGCGGCTGCCAACGCCGCCGTGGCGCAGGACTTCATCCTGGCCAAGAGCGACGGTTACGACACTGTCGTTGGCGAGCGTGGTGGTCAGCTGTCCGGTGGCGAGCGCCAGCGCATCGCTATTGCCCGCGCCGTGCTCAAGGATGCGCCGATCCTCGTCCTCGACGAGGCGACCAGCGCGCTCGACGTCGAAACCGAGGGCCGCGTCAAGGAAGCGCTCGACGACCTGCGCCGCGGCCGTACCACCTTCGTCATCGCGCACCGCCTGACGACGGTGCGTGACGCCGACCAGGTCATCTTCATGGACAAGGGTAGTGTCGTCGAGATGGGTGGGTTCCAGGAACTGTCGATGCGCAACGGCCGTTTCGCGGCACTGTTGCGTGCCGGTGGTCTGCTTGCCGACGAAGAGGGGCCTCGGCTCAGCATCGTGTCGGTTAACGGTGAAGCCGCCTGATCTTCGACGATCCTGGCTGGCCTCTCATGATTGAATCAACACCGCGTGTCCTCAGGGCAATTCCAGCAAAAGTGCGCAGCGCTTTTGCGTCCGGAATTGCGTAATGGCAAAGAGCTGGAGCGTTTCCGCGTTTCCGTGAAAAACGGAAACGCTCTGGTGTGCGCGGTGTTGTCCTTTCGTCATGGCTTCAAAGCTTGATCGAAAGGTTCTAAGAACACCTCATGAGCGATACGAGTACACGCCCCTCGAGCTGGGCAGACTTGGCTAACCCAACGCGGTTCATGGCATTGGCCGACAGGCTGGTGCCTTGGTTGACGGGCATTGCGGTGCTTGTGCTGGCGGTCGGGCTTTACATGAGCTTCGCTGCGCCGGAGGATTTCCAGCAAGGCATAACCGTTCGCATCATGTACATCCATGTGCCGTTCGCCTGGCTCTCCATGATGTGCTACTCGCTGATGGCCGTATCGGCGATAGGAACGCTGGTGTGGCGCCATCCGCTGGCCGATGTGTCATTGAAGGCAGCTGCGCCCATCGGTGCGGTGTTCACCGCATTGGCGCTGATCACCGGCTCGATCTGGGGCAAGCCGATGTGGGGTACCTGGTGGGTGTGGGACGCCCGCCTGACGTCGGTGTTTGTGCTGTTCCTGATGTATCTCGGCATTATCGCGCTGACCCGCGCACTGGATGATGTCGCGCGCGCGGCCTGGGCTGCCGCGATCATCACGCTCGTCGGCTTCATCAACATCCCGATAATCAAGTTTTCGGTGGAATGGTGGAATACGTTGCACCAGCCAGCCTCGGTGTTCCGGCTGGACGGACCGACGATCGATCCCAGCCTTCTTTGGCCGCTTCTGGTGATGGCGATCGGATTCACGGTTCTGTTCTTTGCGCTGCACATGATCGCAATGCGTACGGAGATTCGTCGCCGTCGTGTGATTGCCATGCGTCGCATGGCGGCACGGCGCGCCGACGCCTGACGAGCGCATCGACAGCGGACAGACGTTGCGATATGCGGAACGCTTAAGCAGGTTCTGCAAAAGTGTCCCGCGGTTTGCGACGAGAACCTGCCCAAGGAAATTGCTTTCACAGGATCGTCCTCATGAAACGTTCGACCGTCAACGCCATCCTTCGCGAGGGCGATGCCTTCATCCGCTCCTTCGGTTACGTCATGCCACCTTTCGCCTATTGGACGCCTGAGGACATGAAGGCGCGTCGCGGTACATCCGCAGGCGTGTTCGACTCCCGGCTCGGTTGGGACATCACCGATTACGGCCAGGGCAAGTTCGACGAGCTCGGCCTCTTCCTGTTCACGGTGCGCAATGGCCGCTTCGAGGACATGAAGAAGGGCGCCGGCATGCTGTATGCCGAGAAGATCATGATCACGCGCAAGGACCAGCTCTCGCCGATGCACCGGCACGTGATCAAGGCGGAAGACATCATCAATCGCGGCGGCGGCAAGCTGGTGCTAGAGCTGTTCATGCCTGATGCGGAAGGCGGTATCGACCCGAAGGCCGAAGTATCGGTTCCGGTCGATGGCACCATCCGCAAGCTGCCGGCCGGCGGTCTGCTCAAGCTTGATCCAGGTGAGAGCGTCACGCTGCTGCCCGGCGTCTGGCACGCCTTCTGGGCAGAGGGCAAGGATGTGCTGATCGGTGAGGTCTCGACCGTCAACGACGATCTCACCGATAATATATTCCGCGACCCGATCGGCCGCTTCTCCGATATCGAAGGAGATGAGGCACCGCTGCACCTGCTGGTCTCCGACTACGAACGCTGGGTCGGCTGATCCGTTTCTTGCGTGCCATACGCGTCGGGAGAAATTCGGCGCGTATCATCGCTTTGAACCTTTGGCAGCGAGATCGTTCGTTTGAATCGAATGATTCGACACGAACAATGCGTTGGATAGATGGAAGTAGGAATGGCATTCCAATTCTGTTTGGAATTGGAGAATGCCGTGTCTGCCGTATCGTTTGATCGCCCGATCGCACCGCCCGCCGAGATGGGCAAGCCGGCGTCCGCCAACAAAACCACGATCTGGCCTGGCGTGGTGCTGGCGGCGATCGTCGCAGCATCGGCCTTTTCGATGCGCGAATTGCCGGGACTCGGCATTTTCAGCCCGATGATCCTGGCCGTCATCGTCGGCATCGTCTTTGCAAATCTGGTCGGCCTGCCGGCCAACACACGCGCCGGCATCGCGTTCTGCCAACGGACGCTGCTCCGGTTTGCCATCGTTCTGCTGGGCTTCCAGTTGACGGTCACGCAGCTGGGCGCGATCGGGCTGGGCGGTGTCGCCATCGTTGCGGCGTCGCTTCTGACGACCTTCTGCTTCACACTCGGTCTGGGACGATTGCTCGGCGTCGAGCGCAAGCTCACAGAGTTGATCGCCGCCGGAACCTCGATCTGCGGCGCTTCCGCCATCGTCGCAACCAATGCGGTGACCGATGCCAGCGATGAGGATGTTGCCTATGCGGTGGCTTCAGTCACGCTGTTTGGCACCATTGCGATGCTCGGCTATCCGCTGTTGGCCAGCACGGCAGGGCTCGATCAGCATGGTTTCGGCCTCTGGGCAGGTGCTTCCATCCACGAGATCGCCCAGGTGATCGGCGCCGGCTTCCAGGTCGGTCCGCAGGCTGGCGAGATCAGCACCATCGCCAAGCTGGCACGGGTAGCACTGCTGGCGCCGATGGTAATAGCGCTCGGCATCATGGCCGCACACGGCAGAGCCGCTGAAAAGACCGCGAAGCCGCCCATGCCCTGGTTTGTCTTCGCCTTTGTCGCCGTGGTCGCATTGAACAGCGCTGTCGAAGTGCCGGCCGAAGCCAAGTCGCTGATCGTTTTCTCCACCACCTTCATGTTGTCGGTCGGCCTGGCGGCGATGGGCCTGCAGACGCATATCGGCAAGATACGCTCGCGCGGTCTTCGCCCCTTGCTGCTTGCGCTTTCGGCATTTGTCTTTATCGCTTGCTTCAGCCTGCTTCTGATCAAACTGGTGGGCTAGCGCATCGGCCGGGTTCGGTTCCTGGCAGGAACGATGCGTAGCGTGTTCCGTGAAAAGCGGAAACGCTCTGGGGAGCCCGCATGACGCTGGAGCAGTTGCGCATTTTCGTTGCCGTCGCCGAGCGCGAGCACGTCACCAATGCGGCACGCGATCTCAATCTGACGCAGTCGGCGACGAGTGCTGCCGTGGCGGCTCTCGAGGCGCGCTATGCAACGAAGCTGTTCGACCGTGTTGGCCGCCGCATCGCGCTCACCGATGCCGGACGCCTTTTCCTGATCGAAGCGAGAGCGGTTTTGGCGCGGGCGACAGCTGCTGAACTGGTGCTCGCGGATCTTGCCGGGTTGAAAGTCGGCTCGCTCGGTCTCGCTGCCAGCCAGACGGTTGGCAACTATTGGCTGCCGCCTTTTATTCATGCTTTCCGTTCGCAGCATGCCGGCATCACAGTTTCGCTCACCATGGGCAACACCGAGACGGTCGCGGGCCAGGTGCGCGACGGTGAGGCCAATCTCGGCTTTGTGGAAGGTGAAGTCGACGAGCCGACCCTGGCCGTCACCACGGTGGCTGAGGACGAGATGGTGCTGTTGGCGCCGGCCGGCCATCCTTGGGGCCAGCTTGGCAAGGGCTCAAAACCCTCGCTCGCAATGGTAAGCTGGATTTTGCGTGAAAGCGGTTCCGGAACGCGTTCGACCCTTGCGGCCATGCTGCGCCAGGAAGGTATTTCAGAAGCCGAAATCGATATTGGCCTCGTGCTGCCGACCAATGAAGCGGTACGGACGGCTGTTGCGGCCGGGGCAGGCGTCACCGTGATGTCTCGTCTCGTTGCGGCCAATGCACTTGCCGCCGGCAATTTGATCGCGATCGACTATCCGGTGCCGCGCCGCAAGTTTTTCATGTTGCGCCACAAGGAGCGCTACGTCACCGCCGCCGAGACCGAGTTCATGCGGCTGATCGGCGAAGGACATCCCGGACAGTAGTGGGTGTTGCCTTGCGCTCTCAGGTCACCAGCCTGAGCATCTTCAGCACGCGCTCGAACATGGCGCCGTACGGAGGATGCAGCAGTGCTCCGCCATTGAAGCGCGATTGCAGGAAAACGGGCTTTTCCTTGCTGAAGGTACGGAATCCCCATTCGCCATGATAGGCACCGGTACCGCTGGCGCCAACACCACCGAAGGGCTGGCGCTCCTGCGCGATATGCAGCAGGCAATCGTTGATGGTCACGCCACCGGCGATCGTTTCGTGCAACACCCGTTCGCGCGCCGCGGAATCGGTGCCGAACCAATAGAGCGCAAGCGGCCGATCATGCCGGTTGACGTGACTGATCGCATCATCCAGCGACGCATATTCGAGGATCGGCAATACCGGGCCGAAGATCTCCTCGCGCATCAGGCGGCTGTCTTCCGGTGCTTTCTCCACCAGAGTCGGTGCGAATTTGCGACCTTCGGCGGGAAGTGTCTCGCTGGCCGGATTGATCTCGGTCACGACTGCGCCGCCAGCGGCCGCCTCCTCGACGAGGCTCTTCAGTCGCTGATAGTGACGATCGGAGACGATCGAGCTGTAGTCGGCGTTGGCCTTCAAACTCGGATAGAGTTTCCTCACAATCTCGGCAAAACGCTTTTTCAGAGCTGTAGCCTGGCCCCGCGGCACCATCACATAGTCCGGTGCGATGCAGGTCTGGCCGGCGTTGAGCAGCTTGCCGAAGGCAATGCTACGCACGGCAGCATCCATGTCGCAGGACGGATCGAGGATCGCCGGCGACTTGCCACCCAGTTCCAACGTCACAGGTGTCAGGTTGGCGGCGGCGGCAAGCGCCACCTGGCGACCGACCGCCGTCGATCCGGTGAAGATGAGATGATCGAAGGGCAGCGACACGAAAGCCTTGCCGGTCTCGGCGTCGCCGGTGACGACGTCGACTTCCTCGGGCGCAAAATGTTCAGCCACCAGATCGGCCAGCAGGGCCGAGAAGCGCGGGGTCAACTCCGAAGGTTTCATCAGCACCCGGTTGCCGGCCGCGAGTGCTGCCGTGGCCGGGGCAACGGCGAGCTGAAACGGATAATTCCACGGCGAAACAACGCCGACCACGCCGAGAGGCTGCGGCACGAGGCGATTTTTCCCCGGCAGGAAGGGCAGGCTGGTGCCGACGCTGCGTGCACGCATCCACGAACCGACATGTGAGAGCGCATGATTGATGCCGGCGCGCACCACGAAGAGTTCGGCAAAACGCGTTTCATGCGCGGATCGGCTACCGAAATCGCCGTCAATTGCCTCACAGATCGCCTGTTCGTGATCTTCGGTTAGAGCCTGCAGGCGTTTCAGGCGATCCTTGCGCACAGCAAGGGACGGGAATGGTTCCACAGCGAAGGCGCGTCGCTGCATGTCGAAGCGCTCGCGTAGCAAATCGGGTTTGACATGCAACATGATCAGCTCCACCCCTGCTTGATCGTTCAGCCGCAAAGCATTGAAAACGCATAAAGCACGCTGGCGCACAGGAGTACTCCGTACGCATACGGGAATGGAACGCCTGATTTGGTCAAGCGTCAACAGCTTTATGACAGAACTGGAGCTGCCGAAACGGAAGGTTTGTGCCCGTCCATGGGTGTGCCGAGGGGCGGGCCAGGGTTGCTGCCAGCTACCCATGCCTACATCTCGACACACCGTAGATAGAAGATCAGGTCGTCGTCAGAATGAAGTCGGCACACCGGTCCGCGATCATGATCGTCGGCGCGTTGGTGTTGCCACTGACCAGGCGCGGCATGATCGAGGCGTCGCAAATGCGCAAGCGTGGCACCCCACGCACGCGAAGCTGGGTGTCAACGACAGCCGCATCGTCTGTGCCCATCCGGCAGGTGCCGACCGGGTGGTAGACGGTCTTGGCTGTCTGCATGATGTGGTCGACTAGCTTCTCTTCCGGCAGGTCCGGCTCCCCGCCGGGCCTCAGTTCTTGCCGGATCACCGCCTGCAGGGCGGGCTGGCGCAATATGTTGCGCGCCACCTTCACGCCCTCGACAAGCAGTTTCAGGTCATCGGGCTCTGAAAGGAAGCCTGTGGTGAAGCGGATCGGATCGTTCGGATCGCGTGAGCGCAATTCCACCTTGCCGCGCGACTTGGGTCGCAACACGCAAGGGTTCAGCTCCATGCCATGCTCGGCCACCGAGCCGTGCACCGCATTCTCGATCATCACCGGCAGTACGTGGAACTGGATATCCGGTCGTCCATCACCATCGGTGTCGAAGAAGCCGCCGCTCTCAACGACATTCGAGGTCAGCAGGCCGGTGCCGAACAGCATGTATTGCAATCCGTGCCGCAGCGCCTTCAGCCCCTTGTCCTGGCCGAGCAGCGAGATCGGCTCGCGCGTCGCTGCATAGACTGGTGTCGCGACATGATCCTGCAGGTTCCTGCCGACACCTGCCATGTCGCGGATGACCGGAACTTCCAATTCTGCAAGGTGTGTCGCAGGACCCAGCCCTGACAGCATCATGATCTTCGGCGTCGCCAGTGCGCCCGCAGCCAGGATCACCTCGTCCTTGGCAGAGGCTTGCACCACCCGCCCATCGGCGGTCGTATAGGAAAGTCCGCTCGCCGCGCCGTTCTCCAGCGTGAGCGTATTCACCCGTGCATCGGTGACGACAGTCAGGTTGGGATTGCCGGCGAGCGGTTTCAGGAAGACTGTCGCGGCCGACTGGCGGACACCATCGAGCGTGGTGAGCTGGTAGAAGCCGACACCTTCCTGGCGCTCACCATTGAAGTCGTCATTGTAGCGATATCCGGCTTGCTGCGCGGCTTTCACATAGGCAAGTGAAAGCGGATGCCTGTGGCGCGCATCCGACACGGGCAATGGGCCATTGGTGCCGTGATAGGTGCCGTCCAGTCGCTCGTTGCGCTCCAGCCGCCTGAAAGTCGGCAGCACGTCGTCCCAGCCCCAGCCAGGACAGCCGAGGTCACGCCAGGTGTCGTAGTCCTCGTGCTGGCCTCGTATGTAGAGCATTGCGTTGATCGATGAGCCGCCACCCAGAGTGCGCCCCTGCGGAATCGGCAGCCGCCGTCCGCCGACATTCGTCTCCTGTTCGGACTCGTAGATGAAGCTGCGATCGGTGCCGATGACCTTGGCAAAGGTCGCCGGCATATGGATGAACTTGTCGTTGTCGCGCGGTCCCGCCTCCAGCAACAGGACCCGTTTGCCGGCCGTCACCAGACGGTTGGCAACGGTGCAGCCAGCTGATCCCGCGCCGGCAACGATGTAATCGAAGATTTCCGTCATCGGCTCAGGCATACCGCATGATGACGGTTTTCGTCTCAAGATAGCTCTCCAGCGCAGCCTTGCCGTGCTCGCGGCCAATGCCGGATTGTTTGAAACCGCCAAACGGGGCGGCGGGATCCAGCGTGTTGTGCGAGTTAACCCACACCGTTCCGGCTTTCAGGCCATGGGCGGCTTTCATTGCCTTGCCGAGATCGCGTGTCCAGACAGACGCGGAAAGGCCGTAGCGCGTATCGTTGGCAAGCCGGATCGCCTCGTCGAGATCTGCAACTGGCATCGCCGCGACGACGGGCCCGAACACCTCTTCGCGCACGATTTCGTCGTCGAGCTTCACATTGTGCAGGATGGTCGGAGCGATGTAGTGGCCCCTGGCCGGCACGGCGCGGTCGCCGCTGACACGTTCGCCACCGGCCGCCAAGGCACGATCGAGATAGCCGAGCACGCTTTGTTTGTGCTTTGCGGAGACGACCGGGTTGATCTGCGCGCCTTCGTCGCGTCCCGCGCCAAGTGTCATGCCATCGGCGATTTCAGCCAGCCTTGCCAGCGTCCGGTCATAAATCGACTTTTCGATCAGGATGCGGGCAGCCGACGTGCAGACCTGGCCCTGGTTGAAGAACATGCCGAGACCAGCAAGCAGGGGTTCGATACCGTCTTCCATGTCCGACAGCAGGATCATCGGCGACTTGGAGCCCAGCTCCAGCGTGAAGCGGGCAACACGATCCACGGCTGCATGGCCGACACGCTTGCCGACCTCGGTTGAGCCGGTGAAGGTCAACTTGTCGACGCCTGGATGCTTGATCAGCGCTTCGCCGGTCACGGCGCCCGAGCCGGTAACGACGTTGACCACGCCGGCCGGGAAGCCGACGGCCTCGATCAGTTCGGCAAGCCTCAGCAGGCCGAGTGGGGTCTCCTGCGGCGGTTTGATGACGATGGTGCACCCGGCGGCGAGTGCCGGGGCGATCTTCCACACGCCGATCATCAGCGGGAAATTCCAAGGCACGATGGCGCCGACGACGCCGACCGGCTCCATGATGGTCATGGCCTGGTGCTTCGCTCCGGGCGGTACCGGAATGGACACATTGATCGTCGCGCCCTCGATCTTGGTTGCCCAGCCGGCATAATAGCGCAACCAGTTCGCTGAGCCGCCTGCCGACAGCATCTTGGCGACGCCGAGCGACTTGCCGTTCTCGATGCTTTCGATTTCGGCAAGCAGATCCATGTCCGCTTCGACGGCGTCGGCGAGTTTCAGCATCAGCCGCTCGCGCTCGACCGGCGGCATCAAGCCCCATGGCCCCTCGAGTGCGGCGCGCGCGGCCTTTACCGCCTGGTCGACGACATCAGGCCCGCTTTCTGGCACGCGGGCAACGATTTCGCCTGTCGCGGAGTCGTCTACCGGCAATGCGCCGCCCTGGTCGACGTCGATAAAGCTTCCTCCGATGAACGGACGGTGCGTGCGGGCAAGGAATGCCGAGGCCGCGGCGCTGATCGGGGGGGCAACTCTCTCGTTCATCAAATCCTCCTGCCGGCCACTTGGCCGTTGTTTGAGCGGTAGGAGGACGGCGTACGCGCTTCAAGGCAGAGACCGGGCAAGTGCACGTTCAGTCAAAACAAAGTTCCCGCTCGGACAAGACGCTGCACCCTGCGGCATCGCACTATCGATGCACACGAACGGGCCGGACTCGGCGGTCCGTCAACATGGGGCGATGATGAGATTTTCCGGAAAGACCGCATTCATTACCGGCGGCGGCACAGGTATCGGTGCAGCCGTCGCCAGGCGCATGGCCAGGGAGGGTGCCAACATCGTTCTGATGGGCCGCCGTCGCGAACCGCTAGAGGCGGTGGCAAACGACACCAATGCGCTGATCGTGCAGGGTGACGCGGCTGACGCCGACGCCGTACGCGCCGCGCTGAAGGAAGTTCACGCCAGGTTCGGTCTTGTCGACATCCTGATCGCGAATGCAGGCGGGCACGGCGTCGGACCAACGATCTCGATGAGCGACGAGACATGGGCGCTTTCGACCCGAACCAATCTCGACACCACCTTTGTCTGTGCTCGCGAAATCCTGCCCGACCTGATCTCGCAGCGCGGTAACATCGTCGTCGTTGCGTCGATTGCCGGTCTGTTCGCCGGCCCCGCCGCCGCAGGCTATGTGACCATGAAACACGCCTGTGTCGGGCTCGGCAAATCGCTGGCGCGCGACTACGGCCGCCGTGGTGTACGCACCAACACCATCTGCCCAGGCTGGGTGGCCACTACGATGGCCGACGAGCAGATGCAGGTCATTGTCGAGAAACATGGTCTGGCTACCGTCGACGAGGCCTACAGGCTGGTCACCAAGGACGTGCCGCTCGGCCGTCCCGCCACGCCGGAAGAGGTCTCCAACGTCATCTGCTTTGTCGCCTCCGAAGAGGCCGCGATGATGAACGGCTCGATCCTGACTGTCGATGGCGGTGCCACCGTGGTCGACCTGCCGACCCTAGCCTTTGTTGATTGAGCGTTCGAGGACCCTGCGATGAATGACGTGAACAGACCGGCCGACTGGAAGCATTTCGACGATTTTGCCGCCGGCATTGCCACCAACCGGCTGCCGACGACCAAGGCCCTGGCTGGCCAGACTTTCAAGATCACGCTGAATGGCGGACGCCAGATCGATCTGGCTTTCACATCGGCGGATACCGTCGCGTGGGGCGAGGGCAAGGATGCCGGCGTCGATTGGTACGAGGCGCTCGAAGTCGCGGCCGACACCGTCTTTATCAACATGACGTTCGCCGCGCGTCCGACCGAAGACGAAGCCCTCATCGTCAACACCCGCACCAGGCGCGTGCTTTCGGTGCGCGAGCGGGTGAGGGAAGCAGATGAAGCACCGGGCGAGCCGCGTGTCGCCCAGACATGGCTGGCGGGCGTGCTCGGCGATCCCTCAGTTAGGCCGGAAGGTGCTGAACCCGCACCGTCGCGCGATCTGGTCGGCCTCACCGCACACTATGAATACAGCCCTAACCACGTCTACGAGCACATCTATCTGTCCTCGCAGCGCTATGCCTGGCAAAACCTGGTCGGCGTACAGCGCGGCCATGGCGATGTCGATCTGGCCACGACCTGGAAGTTTGCCGAGGGGCAATACGTCTTTGGATTCCGCGAGTTCATCATCCCGGTGGCATCGCTGTTCTTCTACAACTGGGCTGACATGCGCTCGACAGGGAAGTTCCTCGGCGTGATCTCGACCGGCGCCATCGAAAACAAGCCAGCCGGTGCGTTCATCACCAAGAAATCGACAACCGACTACGGAAAGGGACCAGCGCCGGTTTGAGCGCGGGCAAAGCCATGAGCAAGAACTACGAAGCGATCAAGGCGCACTACGCCGGTTCCGACAGCAAGGACCTGTCGGCTATGATGGCGCCGATCACCGACCGCACGGCCTGGACCGAGATGGCCGGTTTTCCCTACGCCGGTACCTATGTCGGCACTGTCGCCATCATCGAAGGTGTGTTCAAGCGCATCGGCGACGAGTGGGAGGGGTACACATTCACGCTGGAAAGGCTGGTCGACGGCGGCTCGACCATCCTCGGCATAGGGACCTATTCAGGCACCTACAAACGCACCGGCAAGCCGATGAAGGCGCGTGTCGTTCACGTCTGGGACGTCGAGGACGGCAAGGTTCTGCGGTTCGAGCAGTTCACCGACACCAAGCTGGTAGCGCAGGCGACCGGCTGACGATCTGGGGCATGCCCGACCGGCATCCGGCGGGAGTGGAATTGGGAGGAGAGAACATGGAAATGAGCCTGAAAGGAATGCTGGCGGCGCTCGCGCTGTCCACTGTGCTGACGACCGGTGCAACAGTCATTGCCAACGCCGCTGGCGACGAGATCGTCATCGGTGCGCCGGTCTCGCTGACCGGTCCGTTCGCCGGCGATGGCAAGGAACAGGAATGGGCCTACAAGCAGGCAGTCGCCGATATCAACAAGGCTGGCGGCATCATGGTCAAGGAAGCCGGCAAGAAGCTTCCCGTCAGGCTGGTCATCGCAGACGATGAAAGCACGGAAGCCAAGGTCGCTTCGGCAATCGAGAACCTGGTGAAGGTCCAGAAGGTCGACATCCTGCTTTCGACCCACTCCGGCCCGCTCAATGTCGCCGGTGCGATCGTCGCCGAGAAATACAAGAAATTCTACATGATCACGGCGGCTTTTCCGTTCGAGTGGCAGCCGCTCAAGATGAAATATTCGGCGCTGTTCTTCTTCCATCCCGGCCCCGGTGCCGAGGTGCCGTTCGAAATCTGGCAGAAGCTGCCGGAGAATGAACGTCCAAAGCGTCCGGCTCTCGTCACAGAAGATTCGCCAGACGGCAAAGGCTTCGGCGGCGCTTTCGAGGCCGCAGCCAAGAAGTACGGCTACACCTTCGCCTTCAACGATCCGTGGGCAACCGGCTCGACCGACTATTCGGCGATGATCACCAAGCTGAAGGCTGCCGATGCGGATGCCATGCTGGTGTTCGGCTCTCCGGCAGACACCGTCACGCTGATCCGCCAGATGAAGGAACTCGGCTTCAGCGTCCCGTATTTCCATGGCTGGAAGGGCACCTGGACCGGCGAGTTTCATGACGCGCTCGGCAAAGACTCCAACTACGTGCTGACCGACGGCTTCTGGTCGGCCAGCTACCCGTACAACGGCGCCAAGGAACTGGGTGAGCGTTACGAGACCGAATACAAGAAGGACTCGGTTACGGTCGGTGCCTTCTACGCCAACGCCCAAGTTCTGTTCCAGGCCATCGAGCGCGCCGGATCGACCGATGCCGCGGCAGTGCATGACGCTATCTTCAACCAGGAATTCAAGGATACCGTGGTCGGCCCGCTAAAGTTCGACGAGACGGGCTTTGCCCTGATCCCGTCGGTTGCGACGCAGTGGTGGGAAGGCAAACACCAGTTGCTCTTCCCGAATGGAACCTGGACCTACAAGCCGGCTCCCGCCTGGGACAAGCGCTAGACGTTGGGGGTGCCGTCGGGACGACGCCACCGCAATTCCAGCAAAACTGCGTAGCAGTTTTGCATCCGGAATTGCGTAGAAGCAAAGAGTTAGAGCGTTTCCGCAAAATCGGAACCGCTCTAGTCTTATGCCGGCGCCGTCCCGCCGTGCACGCAGCCTGCGGCACCACTGTTTGTGCTCATTCAAAATCCACGCAGTCTTTCCTCTGAAGCCAGCGGCAAAGGAATCTAGCAAGCATGCAGCCGGACGAAACCGTGCTCAGCCTCGAGGCGGTGACCAAACGCTTCGGTGGCCTTGTGGTGCTCGACGGCATCGACCTGGTCGTCGGCCCGGGTGAGCTGGTTGGGCTGATCGGCCCGAACGGTGCGGGAAAGTCGACGCTTTTTAATGTCATGACGGCGATCTACGCCCCGACACGCGGCAAAGTCCGCTTCAAGGGCAAGGACATTACCGGCGCAGCGCCGCACCTGATCTGCCGCTACGGTATCGCGCGAACGTTCCAGCTTGTGCGCACCTTTCTCACCATGACAGCTTTTGAGAACGTCATGGTTGGTGCCGTCTACGGTTCCGGCGGGCGCGTGAGACATGCCAGGGAAGCAGCGGAAGCGGCACTTGAGCTGGTCGGTCTCAGCGCAAAGCGCAATGTGACGACGGCACACATGACGTTGTCCGATCGCAGATTGCTGGAGATAGCGCGCGCGGTGGCGTCCGAACCGTCGCTGCTGCTGCTCGACGAGCCTATGGCCGGTCTCAATCCGACGGAGATCCGGCAGATGGTCGAGGTCATCCGTCGCACGCGATCGGAAAAGGGAATCTCCATCCTGTGGGTGGAACACAAAGTGGATGCCATCATGAAGGTTTGCAGCCGCGTCGTCGTGCTCGATCACGGCGTCAAGATCGCCGACGGCACACCCACCGAAATCGTCGCCAACCGCAAAGTCATCGAGGCCTATCTTGGCGAACCGACTGCTTGAAGTAACAGATCTCGAAGTCGCTTACGGCGATGTGCGCGCACTTTGGGGCGTGTCGATTCATGTCGATGCGGGCTCGGTGGTCGCCATTGTGGGTGCCAACGGTGCAGGCAAGACCACACTGCTGAAGGCCATATCCGGGCTCGTTCCTGCGAAACGCGGCGATATCAGGCTTTCGGGCACCTCGCTGCTCGGCCACCTTCCAGAAGACATCGCCCGCATGGGCATCGCCCACGTGCCGGAGGGGCGAGGGCTGTTTCGCCAGATGACGGTGCTGGAGAACCTCGAGCTCGGTGCCTTCCAGCCCAAGGCGCGATCGAACATCAAACACGCCCTGGAAAAGGCCTACGACCTGTTTCCACGCCTGAAGGAGAGAACTGGCCAGAAGGCAGGCTCTTTGTCGGGCGGCGAACAGCAGATGCTGGCGATTGCGCGCGCCACGATGTCCGAACCGTCGCTGCTCATTCTAGACGAGCCCTCGATTGGGCTGTCGCCACTGGTGGTGCAGCAGATGTTCCAGCTGATCGAGACCCTGCACAAGCAAGGTGTCACCATCCTGCTGGTCGAGCAGAACATCCATCAGGCGCTGAAGATCGCTGACTACGCATTCGTGCTGAAGACCGGCGAGCTTGCCATGCAAGGCACCGGCGCTGAGCTCATCGCCGATCCCGAAGTCCAGAAAGCCTATATGGGCGTATTGGAGCTGTAATGACCTTGCCATCGCCGGAGATACTCCTGCAGCTTTCCATCAACGGCGCGCTCGGCGGTGCCATGTATGGCGTCGCCGCAGTCGGCCTGAGCCTGATTTTCGGTACAATGCGGCTGATCTTCCTGGCGCAGGGCGCCATGATCATCCTTGCCGCTTATCTGGTGCGCGCGCTGTTCCAGCACCTCGGCATCGACCCATTCCTGTCACTGATCATCATGGTGCCGGTTGGGCTGGCGGCCGGGTGGCTGATCTATCAAGGCCTTTTTCGCAAGGCCGCCGCCGAGGAGGACCGCAACATCTCGTTGCTGATCGCTGTCGGCGTCATGTTCCTGGTGCAGAACCTGATGACCGTCATATGGGGAGGCAACACCGCTGCAGTGGTCACCAGCTACACGGCGAGCGGCATCGAATTGCTCGGTGTGCGTGCCTCTTTCACACGTTCCATGGGATTCCTGATCGCACTGGCGGGAACGGCACTGGTCGTGCTTTTCCTGCGCAAGACCTTGGTCGGCAAGGCGGTGAGGGCGGCCTCGGAAGACATGACAGCGGCAACGCTGATGGGCATCAGCCCGCATAAGGTCAACGCGATCGCCTTTGCGATCGGCATCGCGCTGGCGGGTGCGGCAGGTGTGGCTGTGGCGACCACATTCCCCTTCAATCCCTTCGCCGGCTTCATCTTCAGCCTCAAGGCGCTGGTGGCGCTTGCGCTCGGCGGCATCGGTAACGTTACGGGAGCTCTGGCAGGCGGGATTATTCTCGGTCTCATCGAGGCTTACGTGCAGTTTTTCATCTCAGGCGGCTGGACCAACGCCATCGCCTACGGCGTCTTCCTGGCTGTCTTGATGTTCAAGCCGGAAGGGCTGTTCAGCCGGCCGTACAAGAAGGCATGACCCCCATGACCACTATCTCCTGGAAATGGGCGGCAGCGCTCCTGACCGTCATTCTCGCCCTGGTGCCATTCTGGCCCGGCGCGATCGACAGCTACCTGTTTTCGTTCCTGTTCTTTGTCTTCATCTATGCGGTGATGGCCCAGGGCTGGAATCTCGTTGCCGGCTTCGGCGGACAGATCAGCCTCGGTTCGCATGCCTTCTTCGGACTGGGTGCCTACACCACGGCGATCCTGTGGAGCGGCAACTACCTGTGGGGCTCTCTATATGAGACCTTCCCGCGCATCTATTACTTCGATCCTGTCACCATGGTGCTGAGCGGTCTGGTCGCGGCACTGGCGGCAGCACTGATCGGCCTGCCGCTGCTTTCCAAATTACGCGGCGACTATTTTGCTCTCGGCACTCTGGGTTTTGGCGAGATCCTGAAAGTCATTTTTGTCAATGGCGGTGATTTCACCGGCAGCGCATTTGGTCTCGTGACGCCCTCCAGCACCTTCGAGACGCTGATGCCGCATTACTATGTTGGGCTCGGGCTTACCGTTGGAACTGCGCTCGCGATCGGTTGGCTGATGCGTTCCCGTTACGGCCTCGCACTCATCGCAGTGCGCGACGACGAGATGGCGGCATCGGCTAATGGCATCAACACGCTGAAGGTGAAGGTTGCAGCCTTCGCAGGCAGCGCCTTCATCGCCGGCATCGCCGGAAGCCTCTACAGCTACTACATCTTCCACGTCGGCCCGGACTCCGTCTTCAACCTCGACTGGATGCTTCTGCCGCTGATGATGACTGTGGTGGGCGGGACGGGCACCGTACTCGGGCCGATCCTCGGTGCCTTCATCATGTATGCCGTATTCGACATCGCCCGCATTTTCGTGCCGGATTATCACCCCATCATCTCAGGGCTGACCATCATCCTGGCGATGCTGTTCCTGCCGAAAGGGCTGGTGCGGAAGATCCTGCCGATGTCGATGGCGCGGAATTGATATCGCGCAACGCAAGCTGCGAACGATCTCTGTTCAGTTCAGCGCCGGTTCGTTGTGCCAAGAGCTGGCACTGACGAACCTCGCGATTCCAAATTCGACGGGTCTTGTGGTGCTGCCTTCCCTAAAACGGGAAGGCAAAGCCGTCAGTGCAGCCGGTCAAGCACGGCGTCGCGCAATTCGCGCGGCGAGACTTCGTACTTTGCCTTGAATGCGCGCGAGAAGTGGGCGCTGGAATTGAAGCCGCAGGCAAAGGCGATCTCGGAGATCGAGGCGCCGTTTCCCGCCATAAGCGCCTCGCGGCTGCGCTCCAGCCTGCGATCCCACACAAACCGCTCCAGCGTGATGTCCTCGCCTTCGAAGGCACGATGCAGATAGCGGCGTGAGCAGCCCATGTGGCGGGCAATCTCGTCAGCGGAGAGATCGCTGCGCGACAGATTGGCGTCGATATAGGCGACGATGCGCTCGCGCAGCGCTTCCAAAGGTGAGCGACGCTGGTCGACGAGCTGTGGCTTGGAGCAGATCAGCCCGTTCACGAGCTGGATCAGGCTTTCGCCAACGCGCCGGCAATTGGCTTCGTCCAGCCTGCGGCCATCGTCGATGGCCATGCGCATCAGCCCGGACACGATGTGCGTCAGACTGTCATCATCGCCGGGCAGGGGCAGGGGAGCTGCCAGCCGCGCCAGCGTGTCGTCGCTGAAGGTGGAACGCGGTACCTGCAGGATAAGCTGGTCGACACCGGTCAGATTCTGCAGGGAATAGCTGCGCACCGGGTCGTAGATGATCGCCGAGCGTGGGTTGAGGTCGACGGCGACCGATTGCTGTTCGAAATGGCTGCGGCCGGCGACCTGCACAAGGATCTTGATGGCATCGGGATCAAAGCTGCGCCAATGCGCACGGTCGTTGACCACCATATGCGCCTTGGCCCTGATCTCGGAAAGCCGGCAGGGACCCAGATTGACCGAAAGCAGCTTGGGGATCGATTCGACCGAACCGCGCGCGAAACGCTGGGTAATCGGGCCAAACAGGATACGGGACGTGGACAGGAAAGCTTCGCCGTCGGCGATGCTGACATGTCGGGCGGCATGCTGCATGGGTTCCTCCTCGGTGGTGCTTCCCGTCTTGGTGCGGGTTTTCATGACGACGCCAAGAAAGTGGCGTGACATATTTTGAAACGGAACTTAACACGCTAATCATTCTTTTCGCAACGTTCATGCAAGCCGTCACAAGCAAGTCGGTCAAGCGAAATCAGCGCTTGCTTCTGACCTTGCTCTCATCAGTCTTCGAGCTTGGGAGGAATGGTTCGGATGTCGGCGGTGAAGCTTGCTTGAGCGGTCAGCCCTGCATCTGTTTCGCCGGTTCGACTGCCTCGCCAATCAGCCGTAATGTGATCAGTCGCGTCGCTTCCCTTACCACTGCACCCTGGACTGCAGCCACGGAATCATCCGCGCGCGAAACCGGCGATGCGATCGCGACTGTACCAATCGGATAGCCATCGGAACCAAGGATCGGCGCGGCCACCGAGTGCACGCCTTCTTCATAACCTTGCGCGCTGCGCGAATAGCCACGCTCGGCAGCCAGTTGCACGGCCTGCCATACCTTATCCGCGTCGGTCATGGTATGCGGCGTGAAGGCAGTGAGCGGTGCTTCCATATAAGCGCGGCGCACGTCGTCGCGTGCGAAGGCGAGCAGCGCGATGCCTGACGCTGTACCGTGCAATGGCAGGATCTGGCCGACATTGACGTTGACGCGATTGGCTTTCGCCGAGAGTTCGACATGGATGGTGAGCAGAGCGCCGGCACTGTATTCCGAAAGATGGACGGTCTCGCCTGTCTGCTGTGACAGCTCACGCAGGATAGGCACGGCGACGCGCGTCAGCGGCAGTTGCGCGTCACGGATGCGCGCGAGGCGGGTCAGGCCGGCTCCGAGGCGATAGCGGCGGCTTGCCGGCTCCTGTTCTATCAGCCGATGTTCGGCCAGCGCCACCAGCAGGCGTCGTGCTGTCGCTTTGTCAAGATCGGCCTTTCTGGCCAGATCGGAAAGGCCGATTTCTGGCTCCTCCAGCGTGAACAGTTCCAGCAGCGACACAGCCTTGCGTACGGTACTCATGATCAGCTTCTAAAACGATACTTAGCGTGTGAATTAACTTGACAGCAGGCAATCGAGCCGGCAGTTTGCATACAACAAATAAAACGCTGGTTCAAATAATGAACCGAGGAAAATTGTAGCCGTGCCTGTGGGGGCATGTACAGGGAGATTTCACAGCTTGACGCTTGCTGCACGATCAGACCGCAATAGCGCGACCATCGCGGAATTGCTCGACCAGGAGCAGGAGCGCTTCCGGCTTACCCATCCCCGTTCGGCCGAAGCCTGGGAAGAAGGGCAGCGGCACTTCCTCTATGGCGGGCCGTCGCACTGGATGCGGCGCTGGGCAGGTGGTTTTCCGGTCTATGCGGCGCAGGCCAAGGGCGCGCATATCCGCGACATCGATGGTCGGGACTATGTCGACTTTGCGCTCGGCGATACCGGCGGCATGTGCGGTCATGCGCCCGAAGCGGTAACACGCGCAGCACTTCGCCAGTTGCAGAATGGCACCACGATGATGCTGCCGACTGAAGACAGCCTCTGGGTCGGCGCCGAACTGACCCGCCGCTTCTGCCTGCCTTACTGGACGCTGACCACGTCGGCCACCGACGCCAATCGCGGTGCTATCCGCATCGCCCGGATGATTACGGGGCGGCCAAAAGTCCTTGTCTTCTCCGGCTGTTACCACGGTGGCGTCGAGGAAGCGCATGTCGAGATACGCGACGGCCGCGTCGGTCTGCGCAACATGATCCATCCCAATGGCGTCGACCATTCGACTGTGTCGCGGGTGGTCGAATTCAACGATGTCGAGGCGTTGGAGCAGGCCCTGTCGACCGGCGACGTTGCCTGCGTGCTCACCGAGCCGTTGATGACCAATTTCGGCATGATCCCGGTAGCCGAGGGGTTCCACAAGGCGCTCCGCGAGATCACGCGGCGCACCGGCACGGTGCTGATCATCGACGAGACGCATACCATTTCCAGCGGCCCTGGCGGCTACACCAGCCAGCATGGGCTGGAGCCGGATATCCTTGTGGCCGGCAAGGCCATCGCTGGCGGTATTCCAGCCGGTATCTTCGGCGTTTCTCAGGAAATCGCCGAGCGACTGTGGTCGATCGTGCCTAAGGTCAATCCGCGCGAACGCCAGTCCGCCCATCTCGGCATTGGCGGAACATTGGCCGGCAACGCACTGACGGTGGCCACCATGCGCGCGGTGCTGGAGGAGGTGCTGACACCTGCGAATTTCGAGCTGATGGCCGGCAATGCGACGCGGCTTGCCGAAGGCGCACGTGATATCATCAATGAGCGTGAACTGCCTTGGCACGTCACCCAGATCGGCGCCCGCGCCGAGATCATGTTCATGCCCAAGCCGCCACGCAACGGCGCCGACGTCATCGCCAACCGGCGTGGCGACCTCGAGACGTTGCTGCACGCCTTTTACATGAACGAAGGCATATTGGTGACGCCGTTCCACACCATGTTCCTGATGTGCCCGGCGACGACAGCTGAACAGGTTGATCGCCACACGGAAGTGTTCGGACGTTTCGTCGATCTTCTCGCCGACGCCGGAGTATCGTGAGCAATGGCCACGCCGGGCTTCGATCTGACCGGACGGATTGCCCTGGTTACCGGCGGCGGACGCGGCATCGGGGCTGCGATCGCCACGCGTTTCGCCGAGGCGGGAGCCTCCGTGGTCATCGCCAACCGTACCCTTGATGTTGCGGAAGCGCTCGCGACAGAGCTTGCCGCCCGCAACCTGTCGGCCCGCGCCGTGCCGCTGCCCGGTCTCGGGCGCTCCGAGTTGCATGAGATCGTCGGCAACGCCGCTTCGGGAGCGGGGCGGCTCGACATCGTCGTACACAATGCGGGAGGCTGCCCCTGGGCTTCGATCGATGATCTCGATGAAGACAAGCTCGAACAGGCGCTGTCGTTGAACCTCAAGGCGTGCTTCTGGCTGGCACAGGCGGCGGCACCCATCATGCGCAAGCAGAGCTTCGGCCGCATCCTGGTGACGTCGTCGGTCTCGGCGCGGGTCGCGATGGCCGGCGGGGCGCATTATTCGGCGGCCAAGGCCGGCGTGAACGCCTTCATCCGGGGCGCTGCCTTCGAATATGCGCGCGACGGCATCACCGTGAATGGCGTCGAACCCGGTTTCATCGCCAAGGATCGCGGCTCGATGAGCAAGCCGGAAGTAGCAGACAGGCTTGGTCGGTTCATTCCTGCCGGGCGTTACGGCGAGGCCGACGATATTGCCTACGCCATGCTCTATCTGGCGTCCGCCGAGGCCAAATACACCACGGGCCAGACGATCGTCGTCGACGGCGGCTCGACGCTGCCGGAAACCGGCTACGCGGTCGAAAAGCATTGGGGGCTGTCGTGAGTGGGCGTTTGCAGGGGCGCAAGGCGCTGATCACAGGTGCCGCCACCGGAATGGGACGGGCGACGGCGGAACTCTTCAGCAGGCAGGGCGCTGAAATCATACTGTTTGGTCTTGGAGGCGAGGCTCTCGACGATGCCGCCAGGGCTAGCCGTGGCGAGGCCGTGCATGGCGACATCACCGACAGGGTGGATGTGGCGCGCGCGATCGATGCCTGTGACGGCCGGATCGACATTCTCGTCAACGCGGCCGGGTTGCTGATCCCGGACGAACCGGAAACCGTGTCCAACGAAGTTTGGGAAAAGACCTTCGCCGTCAACGTCACCGGCACGATGATGGTCTGCCGCGCGGCGCTACCGCTCCTGAAGAAGAAGGGCGGTTCTGTCGTCAACATCGCCTCGGTCGGTGCCTTCAATGCCAGCGCTCAGAATGCTGCCTATTCGGCGAGCAAGGCTGCGCTGGTCTCCTACACACGCTCGATTGCCTACGCCCATGGGCCGGACGGTATCCGCGCCAATGCGCTGGCGCCCGGCTGGGTGCGCACGCCGATGAGCGAAGAGGAGATGGATGTCGCCGCTGCCGCCCACGGCTCGACGCCGGAGCAGGAATTCGCGGCGCTGACCAGCCGTATTGCTCTGCGACGGATCGCCGACCCCACCGAGATTGCATCGTGCTGCCTGTTTCTGGCTTCCGATGAGGCATCCTTCGTGACGGGTGCAGTTCTGGTCGCCGACGGTGGAGGGCGGGCACCGACCCAGAACCGGGCGGTGTGAGGAGAATACGGCCGCAGCGGCGGCCGGGTGAATTGGGTGGAGGAAATAGAATGCCTGACAAAAGTGCCGAACTGGTTCTTGGCAACGGCCGCATCTACACGATGAACCGCAAGCAGCCCTGGGCATCGCATCTGGCAGTGAAGGGCGGCCGCATCGTGGCGGTCGGCGATGCGGCAAGCGTCGCACCTTTTACCGGAGGCAGCACGCGCTCCGTCGACTTGAAGGGCGCGATGCTGATGCCGGGCGTCGTCGACGTCCACGCCCATCTGATGATGGGTGGCCAGGCGGAATTGTTCGAGCTGCGTTACGCCTCGACCTCAAGCTTCGAGACCATTATCGAGAAGGTGCGCGAAAAGGCAGCTTCGACGAAGCCAGGCAGCTGGATCATCGGCGGCCAGTGGGGCAGCGACCTGCACGCCAAGTTGAACAGCCTGGAAGCGCTCGCCAAACTGGACGCTGCCGCGCAGGGCCGTCCGGTGATGCTGCGTGACGACAGCTATCACAACCGCTGGGTCAACTCGGAAGCGATGCGGCTGGCTGGTATCAGCAAGGACACGCCTGATCCCGATCAGGGTTCCATCGGCCGAGACCCGACAACCGGTGCACCGACCGGCCTGATGATCGAATCCGCGTCGGGTCTGGTTGAAAGTGTGATCGCCAATTCCGGCTACTACACCGAGGAAATGGACAGGGCGGCGATGGCGCAGTCCATCTCGACGCTGAATTCCTACGGCGTGACGGCGTTCCTCGACGCGGCCGCCATGCAGCCGATCCTGGCGGCCCTCAAAGGGCTGGACGACCGTGGTGAACTGACGGCCTGGTCGGTCTCCGCCATGCCGGCGGTCGAACCTTCCTTCATGTTTGGCATTGCCGGCGACGAACTGATCGCGCTGAAGGAACAATATCGCAGCGCTCACGCCAAGCCGGATTTCGTCAAGGTCTTCCTGGATGGCGTTCCGGGTGCCAGGACCGCCGCGTTTCATGAGCCCTATGTCGCCGATCCGATCCTCGGTTGCTGCTTCCGCGGCTCGACGATCGTCACGGTGCCGGATCTCATTCGCTGGGTTGGCAAATGCGAAAAGCTCGGGCTCGCGGTGAAGATCCACTGCGCCGGCGACGCGGCCGTCTCACAGGCGCTCGATGCCATCGACGTTGTGCGCTCCTTCAACGGCCCCACCAGGCTGATCCACCATATCGCGCATGCCAGCTATATCACACCCGGCGACATTCCGCGTTTTGCCGAACTCGGCGTCGCCGCCGACCTTTCGCCGTTCCTCTGGTATCCGACCAGCTTCCTGGAAGGCCACAAGCAGGCGATGGGCGTGGAGCGCGCCTTGCGCTTCTGGCCGAACAAGCAGTTGCTCGCCGCCGGCGCGCTGCTGGCAGGTGGCTCCGACTGGCCGGTCATGCCGAATCCCGATCCATGGAACGGCATCGAGGGTCTGGTCACTCGACAGAACCCCAGCGGTGAATTCGCCGGCGAGGCGCTGTGGCCGGAAGAGGCGATCGACGTCGCCACCGCGCTGGAGATCTTCACCATCAATTCCGCCCGCGCCATCGGCCTCGGCGAGACGATCGGCTCGATCGAGATCGGCAAGTCGGCCGACTTCATCGAACTCGACCGCAACGTACTTGAAATCCCAGCCGACGAGATCGCTGACATCAAGGTCATGACGACCTGGTTCGAGGGAAGGGTGGTGTATGAGCGGACCTGACCCTGCCGGGAGGCTTGTCCCGGTCACCATCCTCACTGGCTTCCTTGGTTCCGGCAAGACGACGCTGCTCAACCGGCTGCTCAAGGAGCCGTCAATGGCGAGGGCCGCCGTCATCGTCAACGAATTCGGCGAGATCGGGCTTGATCATCTGTTGATCGAAGCCAGCGAAGAGCAGTTCCAGTTGCTCGACAATGGCTGTGTGTGCTGCACGGTGCGCGGTGATCTGGTCGAGACGCTGAAGGCCTTGCATCGGCGCACTGCAGACGGCGAGTTGCCGGAACTCAACCGCGTCGTGATCGAAACGACCGGTTTGGCCGATCCTGCACCGATCCTGCATACGCTGATTGCGGAGCAGGACCTCGCCAGCCGTTACCGCATTGCCGGCGTTGTCACCACGGTCGATGCCGTCAACGGTCCGGCGACGCTAGAACGTCACGCCGAAGCCGCCAAGCAGGTGGCGGTGGCGGATCGACTGATCATTACCAAGGCCGATCTTGTCGATGGCTGGAAGGTGGATGCACTGCAGCACAGGCTGGCGGCACTCGCACCAGCCGCCGAACGCTGCCTCGTGGCGGACGCCGCGCTGGAAACCTTGCTCGACGCTGAAACGCTGGGTGGTGAGGCGCGCGCGGACAGGATCGCCGCCTGGTTCGACAAGGCGATCCAGGCGGTTCACGACCATGAGCACGCATGCGGTGCGCACTGTGATCACCATGATCATCACCACCACGATCATAGCCATCATCATGGCATCCAGTCCTACAGCTTCGTCATCGACGAGCCGGTGGAATGGGGGACATTTGCAACATGGCTGGACTACATCGCGGCGCTGAAGGGAGAGGACCTTCTTCGCCTCAAGGGGCTCGTGTGCGTGGCCGACGACATTGAGCGGCCGTTGGTGCTGCACGGCGTACAGCACGTGTTTCACCCGCCAACGAGACTGGATTCATGGCCGTCGCCGGATCGCCGAACCCGGCTCGTCTTCATCGTGCGCGACATCGCCCGCGAAACCATCGAACGGACGCTTGCGAAATTCGCCGGAGTTCGGCCGGCCCAGGCGTCCGAAAGGCATGCGGCATAGCAATCAATCAAGGCGTGTAGACACGCCTGAAACAAGGGGAGAGAGAAAATGCATTGGAAATCAGCTTTGCTTTCTGGCGTCTTTGCCGCGATCGGCATCGGCGCCGTGACGGGAGGCGCCGCTGCTGCCGGTCCGACCTGCGCCAACGGCACCATCAAGGTCGGTGCGGTTTCGACCATCACCGGCCCAGCCGACTTCAGCGAGGTGCCGAAGGCGACGCAAGCTGCGTTTGATGCCGTCAACGCCGCCGGCGGCATCAATGGCTGCAAGATCGAGTACACCATCGCCGACGACAAGGCCGACCCTGCCGTTGCCGCCCAGGCTGCGCGTGACCTGATCGACAACAAGGAAGCTGTCGCCTTGGTAGGCTCAGGCAGCCTGCTCGACTGCGCTGTCAACGCCGTCAACTACAACCGCAAGAAGATCTCTTCGGTTCAGGGACTTGGCGTCGATGCTGCATGTTTCTCCTCACCCAGCGTCGCACCTGTCAATGTCGGTCCGTTCACCCTGTCGACCGCCATGGGCTATTACGCCACCAATGTGCTGAAGAGCCAGAAGTTCTGCGCCTTCTTCATCATCATCGGCGGCACCCAGGAGGCCTATAAGAAGGGCATCGAGGACTGGGAGAAGATCAGCGGCCAGAAGGTGCATCTGCTTGACCTCACCCTGCCTTTCCAGGGCGATCTCACGCCATATGTCATCAAGGCGCGGGACGCTGGATGCGACACGGTGCTGACCAACCAGGTCGAGCCGCAGGTGGTGCAGCTCATCAAGACCGTCGACGCGCAGAAGATCACCGGCATCAACTGGTTGTTCCTGGCTCCAGGCTATACCGTGCAGGTGGCGAAGGCACTCGCTGACACCAAGCAGCCGATCTATGTCGGCACCGAGTGGGAGCCGTTCACAGAGACCGGATCTGCCGCCAACGCGCAGTGGATGGCCGACATGAACAAGGCCGGCCGGCCGCTCACCGCCTTCTCGCAAGGCGGTTACCTGGCCGCCAAGATGTTCCTCAAGGTCGTCGAGGGCATCGACGGTGAAGTGACGCGCGAAAGCGTGACCAAGGCGCTTCTGGAAATGAAGCCGATCTCGGATCCGCTCGCCGGCTCGCCTTACGTATTCGGTGAAGCAAGGACCCATTCGCCGATGCGCGCTACCAAGGTCATGAAGCTCGAAAGCGGGGCTTGGAAGGTGGAAACACCGGAGTGGGTCGTGCTTCCTGACGCAAAGTAGCCGCTGACTGAAGGACGGCAGACATGTTCTGCCGTCCTCTTTTTTCACTCGGGATCATCGATGAATTCGTTTCTCACACCCGCCATTGCGGGGCTGGCGGCAGGCGGCACCTATGCGCTGCTCGGCGTCTGCGCCGTCTTCACCTATCGGCTTGTCGCCGTTGTCAATTTCACCGGCGCCGCGATCGGTTCGGCCGGCACCTTCGCCCTGATTGCCTTGACCGAATCCGGTTATCCGACCTTTCCGTCGGTGATTGCCGGCATTCTGGTTGGTGCGGCTGTCGGAGTGTTGATCGGTTTCATCATGACCCGGTGGTTCGCGGAAGCCAATTCGTCGACCAAGGCGGCAGTGACGGCGGCCCTCCTGGTCGGCCTGATCGCGATTGGTCTTCGACTGACCGGTGGCCAGCATCCGCGCGTCATGCCCGACCTGTTTCCAGGTTCGGCCTTCCGCATGGCCGGCGTCGAGGTGACCATCGCCTCCGTGCTTACCATCGGCCTTGCCGTACTTTTCACGGTGCTTTCCGATCTTTTCCTCAACCGCACCCGCATAGGCCTGCATCTGCGCGCGCTGTCCGACAGGCCGCTCGCTGCAGAACTGATCGGCGTGAAGGTCAGGCTGCTGTCTCTGCTGGTGTGGGGCGCAACCGGAGCTTTCACCACTTTCGCACTGATGATCATCGCGCCGCAGCGTTCGCCGAATTTCATGACGCTCAGCCTGCTCGTCGTGCCGGCATTGGCTGCTGCACTGGTCGGCCTGTTCCGCAGCTTCTGGCTGACACTGGCTGGCGGTATCCTGCTCGGTGTCGTCGAAGGCCTGGCGAGCTCGGTCGATTCGATCAGCCAGTATCGCAGCGCCATTCCGTTCCTGGTCATCCTGGCCGTGCTTCTGTGGTCGCAAAGGGAGGCTCGCTGGGATGACGCGCGCTAGTGTCCGAACCTCGCTCACAATCATCATTGCTGCCGTCGTTCTTGGCGGCGTCGTCGCCGGGCTGCTGCCGTCCTATTGGGTGTTCCTGGCGACGTCCGTCCTGATTACCGGCGTGGCCCTGCAAAGTCTCGGGCTGGTGGCTGGCCGAACCGGCATGATCGCGCTTTGCCAGATGTCATTCGCTGGCGTCGGCGCCTGGACGGTGGGGTATCTGAACCTCGCCGAAGCGCCGGGCGGACTTGCGACCTGGATACTGCTCGGCGGTCTTGCCGCCGTGCCGCTTGGTGTCGCCATCGGCCTGCCGGCGCTGAGGCTGCGTGGCATCAATCTCGCCATCATCACGCTGTCCTTTGCTGCCGCCTTCGACGTCATCCTGGCAACGATGACATTTCCCGGCCAGACCGCCTTCATCCAGGTGCCGAGACCGGCGCTGTTCGACAGCGACGAAGGCTACTTCGTCTTTGCGCTGATCTTCTATGTCGCCATCGCCGTGACACTCGAGTTCCTGGCACGCTCAAGGCTCGGCGCCTCCTGGCTTGCGGTTCGCCACTCCGAACGCGCTGCCGCGGCACACGGCGTCAGCGTCGCCAAGGCGAAGTTGTCCGCTTTCGCCATCAGCGCCTTCATCGCCGGCATCTCGGGTGGTCTGCTCGCCGGCTATCTCGGCACGCTGGTTGCCGAGAATTTCTCGATGATGCAGTCGCTCAGCCTCTATGCGGTTGCGGTGATGACCGGCGCGCACTTCGCCGAAGGTGCCATCATCGGCGGCATCCTCGTCGTCATGTTCCCGGAGATCCTGCGCCGGTTCGAACTGCCGCAGGACATCGGCAACGTGCTGTTCGCGCTCGGCGCCACGCAGGCGCTGTCGACCGGAGAGACGATGAGCGAGACTTACCGTCGCCTGTTGCGCAAGTTGGCGCCACGGCGCCATGCAGCCGGCCGTGCTTCGTCCGAAGGCGATCTTCCGGCGCGCGTTGAACACACCAGAGGGGCAGCGCTCACCGTCGACAAGCTCACCGTGCGCTATGGCGCGGTGTTGGCGCTCGATGGCGTCGATCTGACCATTCCCGCCGGTTCGGTTGCCGGTCTGATCGGGCCTAACGGCGCCGGCAAGTCGACCTTCATTGACGCGGTGTCGGGTTTCCTCGCTGCCTATGAAGGCTCGATCAAACTCGGCACGACGCCACTGGAAGGGCAAGCGGCGCATCTCAGGGCGCGGGCAGGGGTGCGCCGCACCTGGCAGACCAACCGCATCGCGCCCGAATTGACGGTTGGCGGTTATCTGCGTCTTGCCGCCGGCAACCTGAGCGAGGCAGAGGTTGGCGCCATGCTGGACTGGCTGGATTGTCCGAACCCTGAAACGCCGGTGGTGGCAGTCGATGCCGGTACACGACGCTTGCTCGATGTTGCCGGCGTGGTTGCGGCAAGACCTGCCGTCATCTTGCTCGACGAGCCGGCAGCCGGCCAGTCGCATGAAGAGACACTTAGGCTCGGCAAGCGCATCGCGGAGATTCCGGGACGTTTCGGATCTTCCGTATTGCTGGTCGAACACGACATGGATCTGGTGCGCGCCGCCTGCACCCAGGTCACGGTGCTCGACTTCGGCCGCGTCATCGCGTCTGGACCGCCTGCCGTGGTGCTAGATCAGGGCCCCGTCAAGCGAGCCTATCTCGGTATCGAGGAGAGTGTCGCCGCATGAGTGAACTTGTCATTTCCTCGCTGTCGATCAGTCGCTCCGAACTGCCGGTTGTCACTGGGATCGATGCGCGTGTCGAAAGCGGCTCGATCAGTGTCGTGCTGGGAGCCAACGGCGCCGGCAAGACGACGCTGCTGGAAGGGCTTTCGGGCATCATTCCGGTGGCGAGCGGAACCATTGCCATCGACGGCCACGAGATCCAGAAAGCCCGGCCCGGCCAGCGGTCGCGCGAAGGTTTGGCACATGTCGAGCAGGGTCGCACCATCTTCAGCCAACTGACCACCGAAGAGAACATGAAGGTGGCGTTGCGCGACGGCAGCGATCTTGCCGAAGCATACGGCCTGTTTCCGGAGTTGCTGCAGCGTCGCACTGTACGTGCAGGGCTGCTGTCGGGTGGTGAACAGCAGATGCTGGTCATCGCGCGGGCGCTTTTGACCCGACCGAAGGTGTTGATGATCGACGAGATGTCGGCGGGACTCGCCCCGGTCATCGTTTCGCGTTTGATGGCGGCTGTGCGCAAGCTGGCTGATGCCGGTCTCGCGGTGCTCCTGGTCGAGCAGTTCGCCGCTCTAGCGCTCGGCATAGGCAATCGCGCCTATGTTTTGCGCCGAGGCCGTGTTGTCTACGACGGCGATTGCAAGACGCTGCTGCGTTCGCCGGACGAACTGCACAAGCTGTATCTAGGGGGATAGCGCTTGGCCGAGGAAATCCGGCCCGGTTGACCCGGGCCGGATATGTTATTGCGACTTACTGTGCAGGCGGCGAAGCTGTGCCGCCTCCGGCCGGAGCCGTTGTGCCGCTGTCGGATGCACCCGGAGCTGCCACGCCTTCGGCGAGCTTGTTCCTGTCGAAAGCCGGTGCGCTGTTGAGCTGATCCTTGCTGGCCTTCATGACCAGCCAGGTCTTGCCGTCGCTGCGGGTCGCCATCTGCAATTGGTCAGGGCTGACCGCGACGTCTTTCTCGCCGACGCCGAGGAACCCGCCGACGCCGACCACAGCGGCTTCGATCTTACCTTCAGGCGTGAAGATAAGGTCATTGACCTTGCCGACGGTAGCCGCATCGGCCTTGTCGCTTTCATAAACGCTCTGGCCAATGAAGTTTGTCGCCAGAACCTGTCCGTCCTTCGGCTGGATCGAGCCAACCGTATTGGCGTCCGTACCGGGCGGCGCCGTAAAGACGTCCTTAGTCGAAACCGACATTTCGGTTTCAGTCGAACCACCGGTGCTTGGCGTTGCGGTTTGCGCGAGCGCAGAGCCACCAATCAGCAGCGCGCATGTCGCGCCCAAAAGTGCCGTTTTCATCATGCCTGATCTCCTTTTCTGCAACGGATGCACAAAGACCCAACGACACGTTGGAGGGATCGTTCCGAAAAGTTGAGGGCACGGATAGAGATTAAGTCAGGCCGTGACGGACGAGATGACGCACGATCGGCGAGAACAGGTTCTGGCCGACATAGTTTCCAATGTTGGTCTTTTCAAAGAGATCCTGGGCCAATGCAGCATCCTGCACGATGGGGATGCCGGCTGACCGGGATTGGGCGATCATATCGAGTGCGGCGCGGCCCTGTCCCTTGGCCACGATTGTCGGGACCGGCGTTTCGCCCTTGATGTAGCGCAACCCCACCGCCAGTTCGTCGCCGGCAAACACGATGATTGCGTTCTGGATACCCAGCCGTGCCGGCTGCTGGACGGCTTCCCGCCGCTGGCGTCGCTGCTCCTGGCGGATAAGCGGGTCACCTTCCATATCCTTGTGCTCGCGCTTGTACTCCGTCGTGGTCATGCGCATGTCGCGCAGGAACAGCCAGCGCTGCAGTGGTACGTCGAAGATCCCGATCGCAAGGAAGGCAAGAGCGGCTGAAACGCCGACAGGTACCATCACGCCCCACAGCATCGGTGTCATGCAGGACATGCCGCATCCCGGTGCATCGAAAAGCGGTTGCAACCACTGCACCAGGATCACCACGAACAAGGTGGACAGAAAGATCAGCTTGACCAGGCCTTTCACGAACTCCACGACATTACGCAGAGACATGATCTTCTGCAGGCCTTTGGCCGGGTTGATGTGGTCGAATTGCGGTTTGATGGTCTCGAAGGAAAAGACCGGACCGAATGTTGCCAGCATGCCGAAGACGAGAGTGACCGCGACGACGATCGCGACCATCGGCACCGTGATGTACATCAGCAGGAAAAATGCGTGACGGCCGCTGCGCAGTAAAATCTCGCCGAAAGGGACGTTGTAGTCGGTGATCGTGTCGACCAGTCCGGAAAAATGCGCCAATGCGGTCGGCCAGACCAGATAGACATAGGCAAGCACCGCGCACAGGCCGAAGCCCGAAACAAAGTCGCGGCTTTGCGAAACCTGACCCTTGCGCTTGGCATCGCGAAGCTTCTTGTCGGATGCCGGTAGTCTTTTTTCCTCGGCTTCTTCGGCCATGTTGCCCCCAGGGGCTTTCCTTCGTTAACCGAGAACGGAACCGAGGGCCTGGGCCTTGGCTTGTGTGCTGCCTTTGGCGCGGATGGATTGCGCCTGCGACAGAAGCTTGTTGATCTCCTGCGTTGGCAGGCCGACAGGAGGCGTCGCCCTGACCTGATCGCCCTGGCCCAGCAGCCCGTAGACGATGACGGCGTTGCGCTTGTGATGCAGTTGCGCGTTGGAAGCTCCAACCAGCTTTTGCGCCAACGGCAACGCCACGCCGGCATTGCCTTCAAGCCCTGCAGCCAGAGCCATATTGGTCTCGATGTCGAGGTCTCCGGGCGCCATCTTGAGCGCCTGCCCGAAGGTAACCTGCGCTTCCTGGGTGTGGCCGGAAAGCGTCTGCGCTACACCGAGGCGATTGTAGGAACTGCTGGTGTTGACCAGTGGCGCCGCCTGGGCGAGTGCCCGCATTCCGGCGTTGTAGTCGCCGGCATCCATCATCGCTGACCCCAGGCCAAGCATCGCTTCGCCATTGTTCGGCGATTTGGCGAGCGCCGCTTCATAAGCCTTGGCGGCCTGGTCCGGATCGCCGGCTCGCATGTAGGCATCACCCGTTTTGACATAGGCGCTCGGACGCGCTTCGGGCAGGGCCGCCGCCTTCTGGTACAGCGCAATTGCCGTATCGCTGTCGCCGCGCTTCGCAATGTCATCGGCGAGCTTGATCAATCGCTCTGAGGGCGAGGCTGTGGCCGCACTCTTCGGATTGACGGCGCTGTGAGTGCCGGTCTGGCAACCTGCCAGCGTCAAGATCGCCAAAGCCGGCAGGAAAACGACACGCATATCCATCTCTTCCCCCTCTGTCGTATTTCAAATCGTTCCGACCCCCTGGCCGGAAGTGAACCCTGTGGCTAATTCGTCGTCAGGCTGGGCGTCTCGGCGGCCGGTTCCGGCTGTTCGCCGTCAAGATAACGCCGCGCTGCGCGCGCTGTCGGGCCTGCTGCGGCCGGTCCCATTCGACGGCCCTCGACGAGGTCACGCTGGCTCTCGACCATGCGCTGCAGATTGTAGGCGTTGGCGCAGCCCGGCGGCAGGTGCTGACCAACACCGGATATCTGTGTCAGGCTCGCCGACGAGTTTGCCGGTGGATTGTCATCATCGACCGGATCGTTCAGGCAGGCATTGGGTGCCAGAACGGAACCGGACGTGCTCTTGTCCGAGCCGCCCGGGCCTGTCGCGACATAACTGTAGCCGGGCGAATAGTCCTGTTCCGGCTTGGTGCTGCCGACACAGCCACACAGCAGGATGGTCGCAATGGCGGCGAAAAAGGTGTTCGACACTCTCATTGCTATTCTCCTACTTGACGATCAGGCCGACGGACGATCCGCCTTTTTTGCGCTTGGCGCGTTTCGCCGGTCTGTCTTGTGGGGTGGCGAGACTGTCGCGCACCGGCTCAACCAGATAGGGCGTGATCAGGATGACCAGTTCAGTTTCCTCGCGCTGGAAACGTTGCGACTGGAACAGTGGTCCGAGCACGGGAACATCGCCAAGCACCGGGAATTTCTCGACATTGCGAGACGTGCGCTGCTGGAACAGCCCGGCGATGGCGAAAGTCTGACCGCTTGCGACTTCGACGGTGGTGTCGGCCCGGCGTACGACGAAACTCGGTAGGGAAAAGCCGTTGGCTCCAATTACTGCGCCGCTGTCGGACAGTGAGCTGACTTCCGGCTGCACGTTGAGAGCGATCCGGTTGCGGCCGATCAATGTCGGCGTGAAACCCAGCGAAACGCCGAACTGCTTGTACTGGACAGTGACGACATCGTTTCCTTGCGGGATGGGTATCGGGATTTCGCCGCCGGCAAGGAATTTCGCCGTCTGGCCGGTCACGGCCGTCAGATTCGGTTCAGCCAGGATCTTGACGATGCCGTTGCGCTGCAGCGCCTCGATCAGGATATCGAAGTTGATGCCATGGTCCTGGCCCAGGTTGAGACCGAAATTTCCAGTGTTGCCGCTCGGTACACCGTTGTTTTGAAACATGTTGAATTCGAAGCCGGCACTCTTGTAGCCGACGTTCCAGTCGACACCGTAGGACTGCAGCTCCGTGCGCGAGACTTCGGCGAAGCGTACCCGTATGTTGACCTGCTGCGAGCCTTTCACCGTCATATTGTTGATCGGCGGTTGCTCAGACGGAGAGAAGGTCCGGGCGATATTGTCCATGTCGGTCGCCTCATCCACGCCACGGGCTTCCCCGGTCGTCACGATGCGGTTGCCGAAGATGGCAAGGTTCGTTGCCGAATTCGGTCTCATGGCCTTTTTCGCCTGATTGGCCGAAGAGATGTCGGCTGTCACACGAAACTGGGCTGTCGCCTTGATGCGTTCATCAGACGTGATCGCAATCAGATTGGTCAGGCCGGGCTTCAGGCCGAAGACATAGACCACACCGGGTGAGACGACCTGCAGGTCAGCGATCGTCGTGTCTGCGATCAGCACGGATTCGACCGGTTCGTTGAAGCGCAGCAGACGCCCCTGGCCAACGGGCAGGTCGACCGTTGGCTGCGCCGGCATTCCTGAAATCTCCTGCGCCTTGAGGTCCGTCAGAGACGAAACAAGACCTGTCAGGAAAACGGCAAGAGCGAGCACCAGCCAGGATATCTTCATTCCGGCCGGAAAGGTGCGCCGTCTTTCGGCTCTCGCAGTATGGCGGCTAGGCATGCAGTCCCTCTCTCAAGCATTCCCGGCATTCGTTGGTCCCCGATGCCGTTGCTGTCAGTTCATCCGGCGGTGTTTTGTCCCCCCAACACCCCGGCAGACGGCAGCGATGGGGTTCTGGATCGTCCTGAATTCCCCGTTATCGTTGCCAATGGCTGGACGTTGAATTCAGGGGCAAGCTCAGGAAAGGAAAGAACCGGCAGCTCGATGCCGTTCTGCACCAGAAGCGCACGCATATGACGGCGCACATCGGCGGCCGTCACGATCACCGGCAAGACACTGGCGGCGGCGCGCGAAAGGTGACGTTCGATCTCGGCAGCCAGCCCCTGGACACCTGGATCCGCCGTGTTGAGAAAAGCTCCGGTCGATGTCTTCTGCACCGCTTCGCGCAGAAGATCCTCTGCCGAACGCTGCAGCACATAAGCGGAGATGATGTTGTTGCGGTCGGCAACGCGGAAGCTGATCTGGCGCCTCAGTGCCGTCCGAACATGCTCGGTGAGTGGGACGACATCCTGCTCGTGCTGTCCAGCCTCGACCAGCGCTTCCAGCACGAGGCGCAGATTGCGGATAGGCACGTTTTCGGCCACCAACCGTCTAAGCACGTCGGCGATCTTCTGCAATGGCACGATCTCGGCGGTCTGTCGCACCAGGTCGGCATAGTCCGTCTCCATCTCAGAGAGCAGCTTGCGTGTTTCCTGGATGCCGACGAAATGGCCGCAATAGAGCTGGAGCGCATGCGCGGTCCATTTGGAAGCGATATCAAGCGGCTCCGAATAGGGCAGTTGTGCCTCTTCCAGCGCCGGAACGCCATCCCGATCGACCCAGGAGAATTTGCGTTGACCGACAAGGGCCGCACCTTCCTCGTAGGTGAGGCTGAGCAGTTCCAGATGGCTTGCCTCTGTTTCGACCAGCACCCGGTCGGCCGGGATCTCGGCCTCCAGGATCGGCACACCTTCGAGATCGATGCGGATGTTGCGGGGTGAAATCGTCTCGCTGACATCAACCGCGACGGCCGGGATCTCGACACCGAGATCCTCGAAGATCTTTCGACCCATCGCCTCGGTACGCTGGCGAAATTGCGGCTCAGCCACTTCGGTGGCGAGTGCCTTGCCGAGCCTGACGATGATACGGCTGGAGCCGAGCAACGGCCTCGCGCTACCATTGAGTGCGGGTACACCTTCAGATTCTTGTACAGTCGCTGCGGGTAGGGCCTCCGCCGGTTCATCTTCGCGACGGTTGTTGCGATGGATCATGAAAGCACCGGCGCCAAAGGCGATGCCAAGTGCGACGAAGACAAGGCTGGGGAAACCCGGCACGAGCGCCAGTCCCATCATGATCAGCGCGGCAAGGCCGAGCGCACGTGGATCGCGCAGCAACTGGAAGCTGATCTGCCTGCCGAGATCTTCCGTACCGTCGACACCGCCGACACGCGTCACCATCGTGCCTGCCGCGATGGCGACGAGCAGGGCAGGGATCTGCGCCACGAGCCCATCGCCAACAGTAAGGAGGGAGTAGGTGGATGCGGCTTCTCCGATCGACATGCCGTGCTGCAATGTGCCGACGGTGAAGCCGCCGATGAGGTTCACCAGGATGATGACGATGCCTGCGATGACGTCGCCCTTGACGAATTTCATGGCGCCATCCATCGCGCCGAAGAGTTGACTTTCCCGCTCCAATTGCCGGCGCAGATGCCTAGCTTCGGCCTGGTCGATATCGCCGTTCCGGAGTTCCGCGTCGATGCTCATCTGCTTGCCGGGCAGTGCGTCGAGCGTGAAGCGGGCAGCCACTTCGGCGACACGCTCGGCGCCACGTGCGATGACGATGAACTGTGCCACGGTGATGATGAGAAAGACCACCAATCCCACCGCGATGCTGCCACCGACGACGAAATTGCCGAAGGCGGTGATGATCTCGCCCGCATCGGCCTGCAACAGGATCAGGCGGGTGGTCGTTATGGTGATTGCCAGCCGAAACAGTGTGGCGATCAGGATAACGGATGGCATCGATGAGAATTCGAGCGGATGCGAGACGTAGAAAGCGACCAGCAGGATCAGCACGCTGAGCGCGATGTTTGCGGTGATCAGTGCATCGACCAGGAAAGTCGGAAGCGGGATCAGCATCATCACCACGGCCACCAGCATCAGCACGGCAATGACCAGGTCACCGCGCTGGGACGCCTTGCCGAGCAAGTGCAGCAGCCGTTGGGAAAGGGTCATTGCACCTGCCTTTTCGCCAGAAAACGCTGGAATGCCTCGCGCGCTTCCGGCTTGCGCCCCGCGACAAGCAGGGCGCGGCTTTTCAGGAGGTGAAGGGTGGGATGTTGCATTCCTTCCAGTGTCTCCAGCCTGGCGATCGTAGCGAGCGCCTTGTCCGCTTCTCCGTCCAGGATGAGCAGGTGTGCCAATGTTCTCAGTACGCCGGGGTCTTCCGGGGAAAGCTGTGCTGCAATCAACAGATAGACCGCACCTCGCCTGGCCTGGCCGTGACATCCGTAGAGATGGCCAAGGACATGCAGCAGATGTGCAGCCTCGTGTGGCCCGGTCAGGTTCCAGTCCCTCCTTGCAGACGCCCAAGCAATTCCCGGTGACGCTCGATCTCGTCTTGCATCAGCGTTCTGGCGAGCGCTCTCAGCGGCTCTCCACCCTCCAGATCGGGAACGACCTCCGTGATGAAATGGTGCAGAATGGGCACTGAACGCCGCAGGATCGCCGGTTCGGGGATTTCCGGCATGACGAACTCGGCGAGAATCTCGTCGAGCGATTTGCCGGTGGTGCTTGCTGACGGCCCGCCGAAGGTTTCCGTTTCCAGTTCATCGGTGCCAGAAGCGGAGTTTGCACCTTTTGTTTTAGTTCGGTTGACGCCATTCAGGCGCCGGCGTTCGATCGGTTGCGGATGGGAAGCATTTGCGTGCCCATCCCTGCCGATCGAATCCGGCCTTGCGTCGAAACGTGGCCCGTCGACGCGGCGATTCACTGGTATTTCAGCGCGACGGTGGCGCCGCCCTTTGTCAGTACGAGCGACGTCTGTCCGATTTCCTTGATCGTCCAGCCATCATTCGTGAAAGCGCCTTCATGATAGCGTGTGCCGTCGCCGGCGATCACATAAGGGCGCTCGCCATACCAGATCGCCTGCAGGGTGAGGCGCGGTGGCTGCGCAGCATCGCCAACCGCGATGTTCGACACCAGTGGTACCTGTCCGAACTTCTGATCGAACCATGAGCGTACCTCGGTCCAGGTGCCCGATTGTGCATTTGGTATCGTGCCGGAAACGACCAGGCGTTCGGCCGAACGTCCGACCGCGACGGTCCCCAGTCCCGATTGCCCGAGCCGCTCGGTCAATGCCGTTTGTGCGGCAGCCAGATGTTCGGCGTCGGCGCCAGGAATACTTCCCGTCACCTCGCCGTCGGCGGGCGCGAGCTTGACGGCTTTATCGTCAGTCTTTGCGATGGACAGGCCGTTGGCGGCAATGGAAATGGCAAAAACCGCAGCGATGAAAACGCCCGCGGCAAGCAATGGACGTTGCGAAAGCGACCAGCGGCTTTTGAGCGGTTCAGGTCCTGTGAGTTGCAACTGCGCGTCGCCCAACGAAATGCTGAGCGGCAGCCGGCGCCGGCAGCCTTGGCCCTTGCGAATGGTTTCGCCACCGTCAAGCTCGAGGTCCCCGCCGACGGCTTCGATTTCAACCATGTTGCCCTTACGGTGAAGCCTGGCGTGGAATGATGCGATGCCAGGATCCCTGAGGACGATATCCGAACCATTGTCCGAACCGATCACATAGGATGGCTCGGTCAACTCCAGGCTGGCACCGCTATGAAAGCCACCGGTGACGGCCAGCGTCGTGGGTTTGTAAGGGATCAGGCCTGCAGCGCCGCTCGCAAGGGCACGCAGCGCAAGCTTGCCTGCACCACCTTCAAGCTTCTGGGTCGAGTGAGCGCTCATGCCTTTCAACCTCCCGCCAAAACGATTTCAAACGCCTGTCGGCAACGTTCATGCACCGAGATAAGGCTCGCCGCCGGCAACCTCCGGCGGCGCAGAATGATTGATAACCCTGCGCCTCAGGCTTTTTCGGCCGACTGGCCAAGCGTCCTGGCGGTGCTCATCAGCATATCGTGCTGAGATTTCGCGATCTCTTTGTTGATCTCCAGGCCGAACATCCGCTCCTGGTGCTTGATCATCTTGTCCAGGTTCTGCTCCGGACTTCCGCCGTTAACGGGAGGGGTAGTGGTCATGACTGTCTCCTTGAGGAACCATTCCACGCAATCGTGACAGCCCGGCGTAATGGACTCCCTTTAGATTGCTGTTCGAACTTAGTGCAGTGCCGCGGAAATGAAAAGTCCATTTGGAATATCGAAAACATGAAAATTCCAACTGTTGCATTGTTTGCGAGCAGCAGGTAAATTCGAACCGGGCAAATTGGGGTTTAGGAAGATGGAAAAAGGTCCTTTGTCGGAACTGCTCGTGGAGCGATTCGAAACGATGCCGCCGCAGTTGCAAGTCGCTGCGCGATTCGTGCTCGACCATCCTCAGGACGTCGCCCTGATGTCCATGCGCGAGCAGGCCAACCAGGCGGGCGTGTCCCACAGCACCATGATGCGGCTGGCGCGCTGGCTTGGCCTCGATGGCTATGAGGACATGCGCAGCCTGTACGCGCGTGCATTGCGCGAGCGCGGTGTAGGCGAGGTGGGTCGATCCGGTTCGTTGCCGCAACAGGATCCAGACTATCCCGCGGCCGGTATCGCAGCGGACACGCTCGCCGCTCAGATTGCCAGCCTCGGCGAATATGGCAGCGCCATGCAGTTTCTGGCGGCAGCCAAGCTGATCGCTGGGTCAAAGACCATTTTTGGTCTGGGATTCGGAGGCTCTCGTTCGGTCGTCAGCCATTTCGTGCAGACGGTTTCGCCTCTCGTTGATGAAGGCCGCCGAGCCATATTCGTAGCGGATTCGCATGGCGCCGGGGCCGAAGCGTTGCTGGATGCCGGGGCTGGCGATGTTGTGCTTGTTGTCGGGTTCGCACCCTACGAACGTGCCACCATCGATTTCGCCCGTCAGTGCGCAAGCCAGGGGGCGGCGATAATTGCAATCACCGACAGCAGCGTTTCGCCGCTGGCGCGCATGGCTCGCGAAACGATCGTGGTGACATCGAACTCGAGTTCATTTTTTCCAAGCATGGTACCGGCATTTGCCGCGGTCGAAATCCTTGTCGCTTTGGCCGCGCCGCTCACCGATGTCGATGCCGCCGAAAAACTAAAACAGTCGCAAGAGCAGCGCGCTGCCTTCGGCGTCTATTGGAAGGCCGCTCGCTAGCACCCTTCCGGGGTGCCTATCGGACGACCTTCGGCCAGCCCCTCGGGGCGGAGCACATTGCGGAGGTCGTTCACGTGGTTCGTCCGATATTGCCGAAGCTGAATCCTACGCCCAAGGTCGACCCTAAAGCCAATGCGGCGCAGATTGCGCAACTGGAAGCCCAGGCCGCGCAGCTCAGGGAACAGATTCGGCTTGCCAACAAGATGGGTGAGCGTGAGTGGGCAGCGACTGCGCGCCAGGAGCTTACTCAGGTCACCGGCAAGCTTGACGCCCTCCAGCAGCCCGCTGCGACGCCCGTCAACGCAAGCGTTCCAACGAACGCTGGAGCGCCGGCCAATGGCACGGGCGTTCAGCCGGCGCTCTACACTCAACCAACGACCTTGGCCTTTGCTCCGGTCAAGCTGAACACCGGCACACCAGAAAAAGACCCCGCTGCAGACGCGACGGCCCATAGCATCATCGATGATGTGAAGAAGGGCAAAAGCATCGAAAAGATCGCCTCGGAACGAGGGATGACAAACGAACAGGTGCTCGCGGCGATCAGGGCGGGCAAGAGCCTGGAGGTCACCGTCACCGATCCGACGAGCAACAACGGCGATGTCCGGACGACCGTTATCAAGGACACCAGCGACCCGAAAAACCAGAAGACCGTCACGCTCTACTATGACTATCAGCATGACACCTACTATGCGGCCGTGCAGGACGGGTCCGCTGCTCCAACCGAAACACCTCTTCGAGATGGCCTCGGGCGCAAGCAGACCAGCGGCCACGATTCCGAGACGGGAGCCATCACCACCCGCTACGAGGACGATCTTGGCTCGGGCACCATAACCGAGCGGACGTCGATGCCGAACGGGGCGTCGGTTGAAACGGTGACGCCGAAGGGCGGACCGGCGCTACCGGTCACCACCGTGACCGGACCGGACGGGAAGAAAACCGTGCTTGCGCCAACCCAGGATCCGGGCGGGGCCACAACGAAGGGCATTCAGGATGATCTTGCCGCTGGCAAGAGCATCGACCAGATCGCCAAGGAGCGGGTCCTTACCAAAGAGCAGGTGATCGCTGAGCTGCAAGGAGCCGGTTACCAGGTCAAGACCGGGGACCCGAAGAGTGACAATGGCGACGTGCAGTCAGTCGAACTGGTCGATCCGCATTCCGGCGCCAAAACGTCCTATTATTACGACTACCAGCACGACACACGCACGGTCGTCACCACGAAGGGCGATACCGAAACCACGGCATCTGTGGACGGCAACGGCAAGACAAGCAACACCGACCGCAACACCAAGACAGGCGAGGCCACCACGACCATCGTCGATCCGAAGGCCGGCACCGAGATAAAGATCGTCACCGACAAGGATGGTCGCGTTACCAAGACGACCACCGAAAAGATAAATGATGGCAAACCGATAGATTATGAAGTTAAACCTGGAGACAACCTCACTCTCATCGCGCAACAGCACGGCGTGACGCTGGATGAGCTGAGGAAGACCAATCCGGAGCTTTTCGACAACCCTCGCGATCCGAACCTTATTCATCCTGGCGAAAAGGTCAGAATCGAGAATGGGACCCGCACGACCGTCGAGGTCACAGCCAACGGCTACACACTGACCACCAAGCCTGATGGCAAGATAACGCTGCACAACAACGCCACGGGTACCGATCTCGATATCAAGGCTGGTACGGCCCAAGAGGCGCTGGCCACGCTGCTCCTGTCGATCAACCCGACAAGCAAGGATCCGGAGACTGCCAAGGCGGACACGGTTCTCAAAACCACCTTGGAAGGCATCCTGGGCGGAGCAAGCCCCGAACTGCTTCAGGACGTCACGAACAAGCAGCAGGCAGTAAAGGACGCGATCACGACATATGGCGGGGGAAAACCCGCAACGCCCCAGCTCGATGGCTCCACCACGACGGTTGGCCCATTCGGCGCGCCACCGAAGGAACCCACCAAATCCGGCGGCAAATGGGTGCCGCTCATGGTCGACGGCAGTTGGCAATGGTTCGATCCGGAAGTGGCCAAGGCAATCGCCGCGGAGAATACGGCCGTTGCGCGTCTCGGTGAGGCCCAGGCCAAGCCCGTGCAAAGCCAGGCACAGCTGGATGTCTACGCGCTCGATCCCGCTTACAAGCAAGCGATGAATAGCGCCAAGTCGACGCTCGACAAGGCGTTGGCGCCTTACGGACTGGAATGGAAAGCACCGACCCCGAAAGGCACGCTTGCCGAGGCACAAGAGCGATTGACCCTCGCCAACGACGTGCTTGAAAAGGCCACGACTGCCAGGATCGAATATGCGCAAGGCGAGAAGGATTTTCTTGCCGCGATTGGCAAACAGGCAACTCTGCCGGCCATCAACGATCCGAGCAAGCCCGCGGCTGGCCAGTCCGGCGGGCCGAGCAATATGGAGATCAATCTAGACGCCAAAGCCAAGCACTCGGAAGTCTCCAACCTTTTCATACAGTCAAGCTTGCATACCGCCAACGGCAACAAGGCGACCGTCGACCAGATGGTCAGTGCGACCGAACTGGAGCTGAAACTAACAGATGCCAAACCGGGAAGCCCGGAGCATAAGGCGCTTACGGACCGGCTCGAAGGTTTGAAAACGCTGCAAAAGGCGGCCGGCAACCAGGTCGCGTTGGCCGAAGCCTATGCCCAGTACGGCGTTGCACAAAAGGACGCCATGGATCTGGCCGTTCGTGTCGAGCCGATCAAGCAGCAGATCATCGCGCAGGCCAGGCAGAGGAATCCGCATCATTTTGATGAGAAGGGTTACACCAACGGCGAGGGTGATTACACCGGCAAGCTCCTGAAACAGGAATTCATCGAGGAAAATGGCCAGCTCTATATGGTCAACACCTACGAGAACGACAATTTCCTGGATGAGAACAACAACGACACCAATGTTCTGAAGGTTCAGCTCACTTACGATCTGAACAACAAGGACATCAGGGACGACTTCCGCAACAATTCCCTGAACAAGCAGTGGCAGGACGTGATGTCGTCGACGCGGAGCACGCCGACCTCCGCGCCGGTTTGCACACCGGGGGGCACGGGTTCGATATCGGCGTTGGAAGCCGCCAAATCGAAGATCATTGGCACACAGGTCGGGCAACTCGATGCCGGGTTGAAAGACGCGAAAACCAAACTCATCACCGCAGATACGGCTCTCGAAAAAGCAATCACCGACCATGGTGGCGGTACGATCGAAGCACCAGCAGGCACGCTTAAGCCGGGCGAGCAGCCGGTGAAGATCACGGTCAACGGCCGTGACGTTTGGGTCGCGCCGGAGGTTGCCGCTGCCTATGGAAAGCAGGGACCGAGTGCGATCGGCGACAGTGGCAAGGCTGTCCAGATCGAGATGAATGGCCAGAAGCTTTGGGTCCATCCGGAGGTCGCCGCCGCTGAAATCGATCGCGGCAGAGCCGAGGATGAAAAGAACCAGCTGGAGAAATGGGAGACTGAGGCACGGCCCGCCATGGTGGCGGCACGCGACTGGTACAGCTTCTCAGCCGGCCACCCTAAGCTTCTTGACGACAGCGGCATGGGGGAGCGTGAATCGAAACTCAAGAACGAATATTTCCAGGAGCATAGAGACAAGGCACTCGCCGGATATCAGGTCCAGTTCGAAAACCTCTACGACAAGGGTTTCACCGGCGAATACAAGCAATACAAAGGCGGCGAGCTGACTGATGCCGTTGCCAAGACGCTCGGCCTCGATCCTTCGAGCGAGGGGGTCGAAAACGTTACCGATGAAATTCGTGACCGTGCCGGCGACAACGCCCAGGTGAAGATCGTGCCGATCTTCTCGCTGGATGGCGGCATGGAGTCGATGACGGCGCTGTTTGCCATCAAGGATGGTGGTGGCAAGGAGGTCGGCTACGTCGATAGTTCCGGAAAATATTACGGCAGCTTCGACGAATTCCAGCACGAGAACCGCATCTTCAGCGACAAGGGCAAGCTGGTCATGGCCAAGGGCGGCGACATGTCGCTCGGCGCCGACGGAAAGTTCACGCTCGACGAGCTGGAGGTTGCCGACGGGCGCAAGGTCGACTTCTGGGACAAGGCCACCGACATAGGCCTTGGTATCGTGGCAGGCGCCGCGACCATCGTGTCCTTCATTCCTGGCGGGCAGTGGGCAATTCCGATCGCACTCGCTTCCGGCGCCGCCCTTGGCGGCAAGACCTTGTACAAGGAAGGCGAACACTTGCTGCAGGGTGGCGAATTCGACAGCCAGTCTGCCTGGAACATCGCGACCGGCGTCGTTTCATTCCTGCCGGTCGGCGCAGGCTCATTAAGAACAATCGGCCTGGCAAAGTCGGGCGCATCTTTGTCCACGTTCCAGGCTTTCAAGGGTGGCTTTGGCATGACGCGCATGGCCGACGCCAGCTGGGGCATCGGCAAATTCAAGGTGAATGTATCCCAGTCGTCCTACGCCGGCGAGGTAAGCAGCGTCGTGCAGAGCGGCGGCAGGCTCAACACTGCCGCGTGGGGGCTCGATGCAGCCGGTCTTGCCACCGGCGTACCGATCCTGATGCGGTCTGCTGAGGATCTGGCGCTGCACGGTGGCGAAATGTCGTTTGCAGAGCTCGCCAATGCCATCATGGGCATAGGGACGGGTGCCGTCGGCACAGGCCTCGGTGGCCGCGGGCTGGTGCACAACATGCCGGGAGCATCCGGCCCCCGTGGCAGTGACGGCCCCTCGTCGCACGATGGACCGCCAACCGATACTCCGCCTCCGCCGCCGGCGGGTGAGGCAGGCTCCGAGCCCCGGCCGCGCCACGTCTATGAGGCGGGTGCCGATGGTGCTTACAGGCCGACAGGCCGATATGTCATGCCGAGCCCGGATGAAATCGTCATACAAGGCGAAGTGGTCAGTGAAGATCCCGGCGGACCGGGGACCAATTTCGGCACTCGAAATGGTCCTGAAGGCACGCCGGAAGGTACCAATCCGACCGGCCAGCGCGCGCTACCGGCCGGCACAGGACATGGACCAGAGCAAACACCGCCGACCGGTGGCAAGGGAGATCCGTCGGGCAATGGGGAATCTCCCGGCGCGACGCCCACACGCGCAGGTGGCAACCCCACCAAGGTGAATGTTGGCAGGCCGGGCGACAGCGACCCCATCATCGTGCCGGACAAGCCGGTTACGGCAGACGATCCGGTGCGTCTCGTTTGGGATCCGACGACGCGCACCTTCAGTGGCATCCCGGAAAGGGACAGCAGCAGCTATACCTACACCAGCGGTAAGGACGAGCGCACGCCCTCGGCTTATCTGGACGGCCTGACCAACGAGCAGTTGCTGCAGCGCTATGAGACGGAGAAGAGCTACTATTCGAGCCGCGAATTGGCAGAGCGTTACGGACCGGATGGCGTCCAGTTGGCACGTACGCCACTGCGCGAGAGCCTGCCGGACCTGCGTGTCGGCGTGACGTTCCGGGTGCGCCTCAACACCGGGCAGGCCTTCGACATCGGCTCTCCGACCATTGCCGCGGTCGGTTTCGGGGTTGGTACCAAGACCGATTTCGGCGCCATCGGGTGGTCGATCGTCGACAGCTTCAGCCAACACAGCGTCACGCCGTTCAAGGAAGCCTTGAGCACGCAGGGCGTTGTTTCCTATCGCGCTCGCGAATACAGGAACATCACGGCGCTTCAGGCAGGGGTGTGGCCGGTTTCCGAGCAGACGGCTCTGCCGGTCCGCGCCAGCGATCTGTCGGGCAAGGCGAGCGAAGGCATCTTCAATGATACGGCTGGCTATGATGCCAGGCCGCTCAATGCCGCCATCGTTGGCAAGACACCGGATGGAGACGGCACGGTCATCGAGATGACCTATTCCCCTTCACTCAAGGGAACAGAGGTTACGCTCGCGCCGGGTCAGCATGATTTCTTTGGCGTGCCTGCCGAAAACAAGGCCGGCCACGTCAGGTTGGAAGGTGCGTTGCCTTTCGATCGCGTCATGACGGAGACCAAGGCTGGTCTGCGGCTGCCCATCGTCGCAAACCATGTCGGCGCGGTCGACGCACTTCCACGCGTGGGCGTGGAGATGCGCCCGGAGTTGCCTGTCAAGGACACGCTCAAGCCAGGCGACATCGTCTCCAGACAGACCTACGACCAGATACAGTCCGGTCTCGGCTCGACTGTCCTGAAGGTCCAGTTCGTGGTCAAGGATCCTGTGAAAGCCGCGGACCTGGTTGTGGCCGTTGGGGAGGGGAACGGCATCCAGTCGATCCGTGACCTTGCCAAGGCCGGCCAGATAGATCCTGCCAACACCGTTTCATACGCTGACGAACCGACGGTCAGCGGATTGCGGCTCTCGGCTGTTCCGGGCAAGACGCCAAGCGCCGACATCGTTCTTCTGACGGGAGAGAAGGTGCGCGTCCTCAATCCCGAAGCACTGCTGGTCGATATCATTTTCAACGACCGCAACGGATTGCCTGGAGTGCTCGGCACGACCCCAGACAAGATCGCGACATCGCTGACCTACAAAGTGAAGTCGACGATCAAATCATGGCTGCCGGCCCGCCTCCAGCCCGATGGCGCGCCGCAGCCACGCTACATGCCGAGCGCCGGCAACATCTACAAGAACCTCTATGGGGCGGATGGCACGCCGGCAACACGGTACACCGCATCACTTTCGACACCGCCATTGCCTGGAGGAGCGTTCGCATACAGCGCTGAAGTCAGGTTCCAGTACAAGTCGAAGGCACCCAGCGCCGCTCGCTCCATCGCGAAGAACGAAACCGCCCAGGTAACATTCAAAACCGCGGACGGGCAAAGCGAAGAGCTGTCGGTTCCGGCCTGGATCGCACGCGCCGTTGAGCCTTCGCGCGACGGCGCCGCTACTGGCATTCCGAAGGGTGGAAAGAAGTCCCTCGAGCAGTTCCTCGATAAGCTGGAAACGACGGCTCGGCCCGATCAACTGGCCGCAATAGCGCAGTTCCGCAGCGAGTTCGGTGCCTCGATCGTTGACGGCGGCTTCATGCGCCAGAACGTTGCCGACGGCCTCATGACACTGCTTTCCTCGCAGGTCGGTCGCCGCAACAGCGGACCGATGCAGATCAGGGACGAGAACGGCCACTTTATCACGGCAACCCGCTTCGGGCCGCTGCCGAAGAGCGCCGAGAGCGTCTACGTCCCCCCGGCGGACGGCCCGCAGGCACGCGGCGACGAACCCGACTTGATGCACAAGTCGCACATCTTCTTCCGCGATCCGGAAACCGGCGAAGCCTATGTTCTGCCATGGACGCGTGGCGCTTCGGAGGACCATGTTCCGGGGAGCTTGGGAAAACCGGACGACGGGGCTCTACCCCCGGGCGAAAAGGAAGTAGAGGAAGCGCCTGCCAGAAAGGCGTTGGAGGCCGCGCCTACGACCACATTCTCGTTGCAGCAGGTCCGCAACATGCGGCAGCCGGAGAAATGGAAAGCCGGTGAGGTCTATACGCGCGAACTCAACGGTTCGCTGGGCGAGGCCCATTTCCCCGTTGCCGCCAATCCAAACGGACCGCACCCCGTTACCGGCGAAGGTGGGCGCTATGTGGACGCGCCTGTCTTCAAGAGCCAGGGCGAGATCGAGGCGATCGAAGTCAAAACCTATCATCGTTGGATCACCGTCGACGGTGTGGCGCAGGCACGCGAAGTGCCTTTGTCGACAAAGCTGCAGGAACAGATCAACAAGGACGTGGCATTGCGCAACGAGAATCCGGGCTATCAGCCGCGCTGGGTTTTCCTCGATGCGCCGCCATCCGCGGAACTCCAAGGGGCCTTGGATCAAGCCGGCATCATCGGCAACATTTTCGGACACAACAAACCGGTGGTGGTCGAGTCGCCTCGAACCATCGAACTCAGGGACAAGGACGGCGAGGTTATCGTCGCGGCGATGCTGGGCACTGAACCGAGAAGCCCGGAACAGGTCTACATACCGCCGGTCGACGGACCACGCCTGGCGGCGGATGCACCTGAAACTGCCACCAAGACGCATATCCTGGTTCGCGACCCCGACAGCGGCGAACCTGTTGTCCTGCCCTGGATCCGCGGCGCTTCCGAAGACCACGTACCGGGCAGCCTCGGCCAACCGGAGGAGAGGGGCCAGCCGGCAGGAGGTGCGGGCGATCCGACACACGCCATGCGCGGTAATGTCGGCCCATATGTATTCCGGGCCGATACGCGCACGCCGTCGCAAATCCAGGACGCGCAAGGTTTTTCACCGCAGGCACCAACCGGCATCTGGGTGGGTAACACGCAAGGCATCACGCTCAGCAACTATGTGCTTGGCAACACCCATGGCCGTTTCGTCGGCACCAGCCGGTCGATCTCCGGGGCCAAGACTTTTGTTGCTGAAGAGTCCAGGGCCGCGCGCGAGCAGGGCTTCACCTATCTCTACGTGCTCAATCCCAACAATCCGCGCCTGCATGTGCCGACCGAATTCGAGGCGACGGGACGTCCTGTCGGAAACCGCATGGCTGCGGTCGACGAGACAGCCATCGACGGCAGCGTGCCGTGGAGTGAGGTCTATGGCTGGCGGATGATGGACCCCGACGGCAATTTCGTCGGCGAGTTCACACTCAATCCGGATTTTGTCGATCCCAGCACAATAGCGCCCAAGCGTCCGCAGATCATTCTCCGCACCGCCGACGAGTTCTGGGATGTCAGTGCACCGGCGGAAAACTCGACCCCTCCAGTGAAGGAGGTCGCTGTCAGCGAACCCGCAGTCGTGACGAGCGAGATGCTCGTGGTGGCCCCAGTGGTGGCCAATGTCGACACGCCTCCATCCGCCACTTGGCCACCGGCGCCCGATCGCGGCAGGGCGATTGTCGATCCGGCAAGTGGCCGGGTTGTCAGCCTGGAGCTTCCACCAAGATTCGCGGCCGAGCCGGGACATACGCAACCGGTGCGGGCACCGACAGGAAAGGAAGTAAATGCGCTGTCGCCCGACCAGATATCGGGTCTGACTGGTGCGCAATTGCACGCGATCAAGCCGGAACACATCGCCAAGCTCACCCCTGAGCAGATAGCTGCGCTCACGCCGGAGCAGGTTGGGCAATTGACCTTCGATCAGCTGGCAGCATTAAAACCAAAGCAGTTGCGGGCCTTGAGCATGGAGCAATTGCAGGCAATCCGGCCAAGCAAGCTGGAAGCTATTGCGCCCGGCCGCATCACGGCTTTCTCCCCGGAACAACTGGCTGCTTTCTCGCCCGAGCAACTCGCCGCCCTCACCAGGGAGCAGGTACGCAAGCTGACACCGGACCAGATCGCCGCCCTCAGCAACGAGCAGCGCAACGCATTCACGGCTGAACAGTTCGAAGCGTTCAGACCTGCCCAGTTTGCCAAGCTTGAGCCGGCAGAGGTTGCGGCGTTCAAACCGGACCTTGTTGCAGCCCGCAATCCGGCCACAACCGCCAGGATGTCACCGGATCACATCGCCGCACTGACGCGTGAGCAGCTTGGAGCGCTGACCATCGAACAGATCGAGGCTCTCACGAAACAACAGGTCCAGGCGCTGACACCGAAACAGCTCGGTGAATTGAGCCCAGGCCAGTTGCGCAAGTTCAAGCCCGAGCAATTTAGCTGGATGACGACGGAACAGACCAACGCATTGTCGGTGGTGCAACTCACGACCTATCGCGCGACGCACAAGGGCGCGATGACGCCTGATCAGGCAGCTGCTGTCGATGCGGCACTCACCCACGCCCGCATAGTGGAAAATACGCAGCTGGTTGCAACCTTCGGTCCGATGGCGGGGTCAACCTACACGGTCTGGCAGATGCTGCCGCCGCACATGGCAACGACCGCTTCCGGCATCGCCTTTACCATCCGCGGTGTCGTCTTCACGACGCAGTCGCTGTTCCCGAATGCTACGGCAAATCATAAGCCATTTGGCCGTGTGCTGAACGCAGCAAGCGGAGCGTCACAGATCCTTTCCATGCCTGGGGGAGCCGCAGCAACCTTCCAGCTTACCGGCCCCGCAACGAACTTTGTTGCGAACAGCACATATACCCTGGGCAATGCGATCTTCGGTCCCAAATCGCTTCTGCAGGCGTTCACGGGCAGGCCTGTCTTCCGCACCGCAGCGGATCATGTCGGAAACGCCGCTTTCATGTTCGGGTCGGGGGCGTACACCTGGTACGCCTGGGACTCTCCGCTCGCGGCCGGTGCAGGCGTGCTCTTCACGGTTGGCAGTGCGGAATTCTGGGCATCGGCAGTTCGTGCCGATCGGCTCAACCGCAAATCCGTGCCGAGAACGGAAGACGACATCAAAGCTCGCGAAAAGTCTGACAAACGTTGGGGAACGGCCGATCGCCTCGCGCTCGGCATAACCTTCGGCGTCGGCATGCTGATGTTCGCGTGGGATACGCTGGACGAACAGCTGCTAGGCACTGACAAGGGGCCGAGCACCGACCCTGTCAAGCCGGACGACGAGTCCGGCGTAGACGGCACCCCGCCCAATGACGGTACCGACAAGCCGGATCCGGGGATCAAGGAACAGCCCGAAACCTTCCAGCAGCTTGTCGTTCTTGCCGATGACGGCTTGAACCTGCGCACCGATCCAGGCGGCAACTCAACCGTCGTCACGGTTCTTCAGCCTGGTACCTTTGTCGAGCAGACGGACAAGCCGTCGATTGACGCGGCAGGAAAGAGCTGGCTGCCCGTCGAAGGTTACGGGCCAGACGGCAAGGTGCATAGCGGCTGGGTTTCCTCCGATCTCGTGAAGCCTCATCCTGATGGCGCCAGCAGCCAGGATGGCCGCACCAACCCCAGGCTGGAGCAGAGCGGCTACCGCTGGGTGGAAGTTAAAAACGGCGACAGCATCCGGCTTATTGCCACGACCAATTCGGCCGACGTTGCCGATACGGTGGTGCTCAACATGGACCACATCGTGAGCCCGGATCTGATCTTTGCCGGCGATCGGATCTATCTGCCAAGTGCGGCGGTTGGTTGACCGGGGTCGTCCGTCATTGGGTCCGCGCTCTGCTGGCGCGAACCGAATAGGAGTGTGCGGTGCATGCCGCCAGTTGCGCTGCCTGCTCGGCCAGTGGATTGGATGGTTCTGACGAATAGGACGCGGTGAACTCCAGATCGGATGGATGCCAATCGCAGTCGACGATGCGTAAGGTCCCGGCCATCGTATGCTCCGTGACGACATCGCGAGGCAGCGAGGCAATACCTATTCCCGTCATTGCCATCTTCAGTGCCGCAGCGATCGAATTGGCTGGAAAAATGCGTGGCATTTCGTCGAGATCACGGCTGAATTTTCGGTAGAGCTCGGTATAGGGACGCGTGGTGCGGGCATAACTGATGACGGGAAAACGCGTCAGCTCTTGCAAGCTCAATTTCCGGCCCTTCGGCAACTCCAGATCAGGACTGCAGACCCACACGAGCGGGAAGGGCGGCATGTCGATGTTCTCGATCGCATATTCCGAGACAGGTCCCATCAGGAATGCCAGGTCGATGCGGTGCGTCATCAATTCGCTGCGCAGCGTTGCAGATGAATCGACGAGAATATCAGCGTCCACCAACGGACAATGCGCCTGCAATTGCTTGAGGAAGTCCGGCAGCCAGGTGTGGACGATGGTTTCAGAGACGCCGAGCCGCAATACACCTGCAGTTTCCGAAAGCGATTTGGCCGTAAGCTGTAACCGCTCCGCTACCTTGAGCACGCTCTGGGCTGAGGGGAGCAGCTGCTGGCCCTGCGCAGTCAGTCGCACGGTACTGGCCTGGCGCTCGAAAAGTTTTGCCCCGAGCGCTTCCTCCAGGCCGGCAATGCGGGTGGAGACAGCAGGCTGCGTGGTGTTCAGGCGCTCGGCGGCTTTACGGAAGGAGCCGAAGGCTGCCACCAGAAGGAATGTCTCTAATTGCTTGATATTGAATGGGATCATTGGGATCTTTAAACGTTCTTTGCTGCTGAAAATTGCTTTTTGTCGTGATCTTATTGCCTCACGATAACGTGTGCTCCGACCTGCACACGAGCATAAAGATCGATGACATCTTCGTTGGTCAGGCGAATGCACCCGGAGGAGTTTGCCTTACCGACCGTCCAGGGTTGGTTCGTACCATGGATACGGTAGAGCGTGTTGCCGATGTAGAGTGCTCTTGCACCGAGCGGATTGTTCGGCCCGCCGGCGACATGGACTGGTAGCGACTTGCCATTCGCTGCAACGCGGCTGCGCATCTCCTGTGGTGGGCGCCAGTCCGGCCATTCCTTCTTGTCCGAGATCTTGTCGCGGCCGGCCCATTCAAAGCCTTCCTTGCCCACCCCTATGGCGTAACGCAGGGCCTTTCCATTGCCGAGCATATAATAGAGCCGCCGCTCGCCTGTGCTGACAATGATCGTTCCAATGGGCTGCGCATCGCGGAAGCTCACGACCTGCCTGGGAATGGGCGACCAGGAAAGAGGCGGACCTTCGTTCTCGTCAGCTTGATCGATCTCACCCGCCGCGGAAGGCGGGATCACTGCATCGGTGGCTTCATCATAAGTCCAACTGCGCGGGTCATAGCCAGAATTGGTTTGAGCGCCTGCGGAGACGACCGTGAAGATCAGGCTTACAAGAAATAGCGGCAAGCGCAGTCGTCTCGTCATCGCCATGTCCCCTCTGCGCGCGATCACCATCCTGTGATCCTCGACTGGAGCGCAACATATCGTTTTCAAGAGTGCGTGCAACATTTGGAACTGATTTTACATTCGCAATCCAATTGGACTTCCCATTTCAACATGTGCGCGATAGAGTGAATCGGCGGGTGAATGTTGCGTGGGCCGGATGGGCAAAAGCCGGCTTTTCTCGGTAGGATCAATGTTGACGGGACTTGCTTCCTGCACTTCGGATCGACTGTCTTCTTTCACCTTCGCCTCATCGAGATTGGCGGGGGTCGTCGGCCTTTTCATATTCGGTTTCTCCACATTTTCCGTGCAGGCGGCCGAGCCACGCTGGCCGGATGGCCCCTACAGATACATCACCGTCGACCAGTCGGTGCGCGATGCGCTGATCGAGCTGGGACGCAATATGGGCCTGACCGTGAGGGTCAGCGATCAGGTGAAGGGACGTTTGAGCGGCAGCATGCCAGCCGGCACTGCCAAGACATTTCTCGACGAGCTCTGCAGCCGCTACGGCCTGGTCTGGCACTTTGACGGTCTCGTTCTCAACGTGGCGACCGAAGCTGAAGTTCGCAACGAGACCATCCCGCTCGATGCGAACACTGCGGCCGGAGCCGAAGAAAAGCTGAACAGGCTTGGTGTCATCGATCCGCGCTTCTCGCTCAAGGTCTCGCAGCAGGACGATGTAGTCCAGGTGGCCGGTCCGCCATCCTACGTCGACCTCATCAGGAAGACGCTCGGCGTCTCCGCGAAACAAAGCGCGCAGAAAGCTGTTTCGGTTCGGGTTTTCCGGGGCAGGCAGGCGGAGGCCCAGATCGTTCCCGCCGAGAAACCGAAACAAGGGCAGGAGGCACGCTGATGCAAGTTGCACCGATTGGAGCGCTCGAGGTTGCATTGTCGAACATGTCCAGCGGCATGGCGCTGCAGCAACAGATGGCAGTCGGTTCGGCAACACAGCCGGGCAGCGGCACGAATGCAGCCGACCCGAAGTCACAGGTCCTGAAGGCTAAGAAACCTGAGCAGGGTGGAGTGGCGACTGGTGCCGGCCAACAGGTGGCACAGGATACGCCGCAGACCGCGGCATCGACCAAGGCGCAGCGACAAACCCTGGAACCTGTCGAAGCGACCAGTGAGCACAAACTCTTCGAATATCTGACCCAGGTTGAAAAATCCGGAGGCGGGCAGGTTTCGGACACTTCCGCCCTGCTGGGTTCGGCGGTGAAGTCGCTGGAGGGGACGATGCAAAAAGTGCAGGCCGCCCTCAAGGAAGCCGGCGTTCAGCCAGACGCCAGGCCGAATGACACACATGGCGGGACAGGAGCGGCGGAAGCGGAAGAAGCCGTTTCGCCGGCGCAGAACGCAGAACAGCTTCTCGATCGTTCAATATCGGTCATGTGGGCCGCAGCCAACCTTGAAGTGGTAACCAGCAGCGTAACCGCCGTCACGTCATCGACGAGCACCCTCATCAAGCAGCAATAGGCACCGGCCGTGGTGGGGAAGTTGATGTCATCACTGTTGCGCGCGCTCACACCGCTCCGTTTCCGAAGATGGCTGCGCGCGGCTCTGGCCGTATCGGTCATGCTCGTTCTGCAAGCCTGTTCGGTCGAGCTCTATTCCGGTCTCAACCAGCAGCAGGCGAACGAGATCGTCGCCACCCTGATCCGTCACGGCATTCCGGCTCAGCGCGAGGTCGCCAAGGACGGAAAGATGACCGTCTTCGTCGACAAGGACCGTTTTGCCGAGGCGATGGCGATCCTCGACGAAAGCGGTTTGCCGAAGCAGGAATTCCAGACGCTTGGTGATGTCTTCAAGCGCAGCGGCATCGTCTCGTCGCCGGCCGAGGAACGGGCGACGATGATTTATGGCCTGAGCCAGGAGCTGTCGCGCACGATATCCGAAATCGACGGCGTGCTGTCGGCGCGGGTTCATCTGGTGCTGCCCGAGAACGACCCACTGAAACAGGGGCTGGTACCGTCATCGGCGTCGGTCTTCATCCGTCACCGTGCATCCGTTCCGATGAACGAACTGATCCCGCAGGTGAAGATGCTTGTAGCCAAGGGCGTTGCAGGGCTGACCTATGACAATGTGTCGGTGACGCTGTTGCCGGTCGCGGCGACTGCCGAACCGCTGACAGGCGAGGTTGGTTTTACATCGTTCCTGGGTCTTTGGCTTCACCCCGACAGCGTCGCGACGGCACAATGGCTGTTCTACGGGATGATCGCCGTCATCGCTGCTCTTACGGGGTGGCTGGCCTACATGAGGTGGTACCGGCGCCCCAGCGTCTATGCGCTCGAGGTGCCGGCGGTGCCGGCCAAGAAGGCATGACGCAGTTGGCCGGGCGTGAGGAAGCTGTTGGTCCGGACTGGCAGGAATTCTGGTCAAATCCCGCCAGCTACGCCGATGCCGGCTGGCTCACCGATTGTTTCGATGGCCAGATCGGCTTCGACGCTTGCGAGCGAATGCTGGAAACGCCGCGCTTGCAGGCGCGGCTTTCGAAACTCCTGGCGGAGCGTCATGGATTGGCGGCTCGGGGGCTTGCCCGGCTGCCTGAGCAGGTCGATCAACAGATCGCACTTTCATCGGGCGATGAGCTCGAAAGATTGGCCTTGCGCGCTGGTGCCATCTATTGGGGAAACAGCCTCGCTGCAATCATCGACGGACGTCAGGCCGGCGCTATCCAGACTGCTCTTGGTCCTGAGCTTTGCGCTTTTGCCGTAGCGAACCGGGACATTTCCGGTCCGGCCAAGCCGCTGGAGCCGCTGGACAGTTTGAGCGGCAGGATATTTGCTGACGGATTGAGTTGCCTTGAGTCATGGCTGCAAGACGTGCCGCCACAGCTTGCCAGTCGGGTGCGTTTGAAGCTCGCAAACGGTTTGCCGGGTTTGGGCGATGCCAAGCAGGTTGCGGAGCTTGGTGCGCGCATCCTGCGTCGCGCTGTGGAGTAGCCGGATGTCGAGTGACGACGTTACCCGGACAACACTGCCCCGGCCGCGTGCGCGCATATTGCGCGCAGACGAGGTAGGCGCCTGGCAGGATGGCTATGCGTTCATCGAACAGGCCAAGGCCGAGGCGCAGAAGCTGAACGATGCCGCCAAGCGCGCCTACGCCGCCGAATACGCGCAGGGTTACAAGGACGGCAGGACGCAGGGTGAAACCGACGCTGCCCGTCTGGTTGTCGACACGTCGGTCAAAGTCGACCGCTACCTGGCCGGTCTTGAGACGGAGGTTGCAGGCCTGGCGCTTGACGTGGTGCGCCGCGTGCTTGGACAATTCGACGTCGGCACGCTGGTCGCCAAGGCTGCCCGGCAAGCGATTTCAGAAGTCCGCCGCGCCAAATATCTGAAGTTTCGAGTGCATCCCCAAAGTGTCGGCAGGATGCGCGACGAACTGAGCGCCATCCTGGCGGACGGCGATCTTGGCATGTCGTTGGAAATCGATGCCGACGACACGCTGGCGCCCGGAGCATGCATTCTTTCGACAGACATGGCCGTGATCGACGCGGGTATCGAAGCACAGCTCGAAGCAATCGGCGCTGCAATAGCCTCGAGATCGCAGGAGGCTTTGTGACCGGAGAGCGTGCAGCCGTCGAAAACCGCCTGGCTTCGATCATGCCTGGCCTCCGCTCCGGGCTGAGCGAAGATGCGAGCCGGCCGAAAAAGGGACGCGTTCAGCGTGTTGTTGGTACCGTCATTCACGCCAGCGTCGAAGAAGCGAGGATCGGCGAGATCTGCGAGCTGATCGACAGAAGAACCGGTCGAACCATGAAAGCAGAGGTGGTCGGGCTTCTGGAAGAAGCCGCCATTCTCGTACCGCTCGGAGACTTGGCCGGCTTGTCAGGCTTGACGGAAGTCGTACCCACCCGGCGGGACCAACAGGTCCCGGTGGGGCCGGACTTGCTTGGCAGGGTCATCGATGCGTTCGGAGAGCCGCTAGACGGTAAACCCCTTTCACTGGATGGCGCCTATCCCATTCACGCCTATCCGCCATCGCCGCTGCAGCGCGGGCTTATATCGGAGCCTATCCAGCTCGGCATTCGTGCCATCGATGGGATGCTGACCTGCGCCAGGGGACAGCGCGTTGGTATCTTCGGTGAGCCGGGCGTCGGCAAATCGCTCCTCTTGTCCAATATCGTTACCGCTACCGATGCCGACGTAACGGTTGTCGCCCTCGTCGGCGAGCGCGGACGAGAGGTTCGCGAATTTGTCGAACGACAGCTCGGAGCGGAAGGACTGGCACGCTCGATCGTCGTGGTGGCGACTTCCGATCGCCCAGCCATCGAGCGCGTCAAGGCAGCCTATGTCGCCACGACGATCGCCGAATATTTCCGCGACCAGGGCAAGCACGTACTGCTCGCCATGGACAACATAACCCGCTTTGCACGTGCACAGCGCGAGATCGGATTGGCGTCGGGTGAACCACCGACGCGCCGCGGCTTTCCGTCGTCGCTGTTTGCCGCCTTGCCGCGCCTGCTCGAGCGGTCCGGCCCTGGGAAGATCGGCTCGATTACCGGTCTCTACAGTGTTCTTCTCGAAGGCGATGGAACTTTCGATCCCGTCGCCGAGGAAGTGCAAGCCTTGCTGGACGGCCATATCTTCCTGTCCAGCGAACTGGCGCAGCGAAATCATTTTCCGGCGGTCGACGTGCTGCGCAGCCGCAGCCGCCTCATGGAAACGGTCGCGCCCAGCCAGCACCGGGCGGACGCGGCGCGGCTGAGGCAGCTTATGGCCCGCTACGCCGATATCGAACTGCTGATACGGGTCGGTGAATACAAGGCCGGTGGTGACACGTTGGCCGACGAGGCCGTGAGCAAGATCGATACCATCAACGCCTTCCTGCAGCAGGCATCGGTGCAACGCGAAAGCATGGAGGGGACCCGCCAGCGTATGAGGAAGATCGTCGATGGATAACAACCAGATGATCGTCCAGCTGCGAAAACTCAGGCAGCGGCGGGAGGACCATGCGCGCGGGGTCGTTGCGGTGCATCAAGCCAGGGTCAGCGAAGCGAGACAGAATGTTGAGGCAGCGTCACAGATGCTCACTGAACATTTGCAGCGCGCCATCGACGAACAGAACGCGGCGGTTTCCGGGCTGGCCAACCGGGTCGTGAAAGCCACCGAATTTCATATGGCGCAGAGTCGCTACGAAGCATCCATCACCAAGGCCGGGCAGATCCAGGCTCAGGGCGAGGCTGCAGTGCTTGTCCAGGAGCAGCGCGAAGTCGGACTGGCAGAAGCGCAGCGCCGGCACGTGCAGAGCCGGAAAGCTCTGCTGAAATTGGAGAAGTTGGCGGATCAGATCGAGAAACGAGCGGCGCCGCGCCATGCCGCGGCGGCAGAACTCCTCGACGATGAGGGGCGGCTGCCGCATGCTTCGCAAAAACAATGATGTTCGATGACCGAGCAGGGGATAGTTCGATGCCTCGAGCCCTGACGTCAGCGAAGGTCGCAACAGGGCGCAAACCTGCCCGTCGAACTTCAAAGAGTGCGCCGGCCTTTGATCGGCTGGAACTAGAAACAGTTCCGGAAGACCATGTCGCGGCCTTGAACGCTTTTTACAAACACCGCCGCGCCATCGACGTAACGCTGGCTGGGCAGCCAGCCAACATCGCGACAGCCTGGCCGGTTGCACAGGCCGATGGCCAGGCATCATGTAAGCTGGGTCTGAAAGTCGGAGACCATTTCGCCGAGCTTTATATGCCGCTCGCGCTCGCTGAACAGCTGCTGGCGACGGTGGACAGGACAGCAAGGCTGGAGAACCTTTTGCCTCAGCACGCGGCTCTCCTTCTGGAAACTGCCGTCGCCGATGAGCTCGACGATCTCGAAGCCAGGCTGCAGGCGACGATAGAATTCGCGATAGTCGAAAAGCCAGCGTCATCGCCCGAAACACCGCCATTCGGCTTCAATCTGTCCGTCGGCGACCAACCGATGACATGCGCACTGCGACTGAATGACGGTGCGCTGCTTTCAAGGCTGAGCAAGCTCCTGGATGAAGCGGACCGCAGTGTCGCGCAGTTTCCGGCCGCGTTGCCTTTGCCGGTTCGCCTGTGGTGCGACGTTCTCGCCAGTAGCCTTGGTGAGGTGAGGGGACTGAAGCCCGGAGATGTCGTGTTGTTTGCCGAACACGCGACGACAGTGCTCGTTATCGGTGATCGGTTGATCGCACCTGCCAGCACAAGCACGTCAGGGACGCTGGTGACCGCCGCACCAGTCGTTATCACCGGATCGAAATGGGAGTGGATGATGGGTCAGGACACAGGGGCAGCAAGCCATGCGCTGGACGATGCGACACTCGAGGATCTGCCGGTTGCGCTGGCTTTCGAGGTTGGACGCAAGGCAATGCCGCTTGGCGACATCAGAAAACTGAGTGCCGGCGCGGTCGTCCAGCTGGATAGAACCGGCCAGGCCGTGGATATCGTCGCCAATGGCAAGCGCGTCGGGCAAGGTGAAATGGTCAGGATCGGCGAGAGCCTTGGCGTGCGGATCATCCGTATGTTCGACAATGCTTGACGCTTCTCCCAATCTCCTCGGCATTCTGATTGCGGTCGGTTTTGTCGGACTGTTGCCGCTTGCCGTGGTCACGATGACCGGGTTCCTCAAGATCTCGGTGGTTCTGTTTCTTATCCGCAATGCTCTTGGCGTGCAGCAGATGCCGCCAAACCTCGTGCTTTATGGCATTGCGCTGGTTTTGACGGTTTACGTCACCACGCCGCTGATCAGCGAGATGGGCACAAGACTGCAGGAAGGGCAGGTGCAATTCCAGACCACGGACGACCTTGCCCGCGCCGCGCAAATCGTGAAACAGCCACTGCAGCAGCATCTGATCAAGTTTACGCACCCGCGCGAGCGTCAGTTCTTCCTTGATGGAACCACCCGCCTGTGGCCCGAGCAGGCGCGCCAGAACGTCAAGGATGACGATCTTTCCATTCTCGTTCCCGCCTTCGTTGCTTCCGAACTCACGCGCGCCTTCGAGATCGGATTCCTGCTTTATATTCCCTTCCTGATCATCGACATCGTCGTTGCCAACATCCTGATGACACTCGGCATGATCATGGTTTCGCCGGTGTTGATCTCGATCCCGCTGAAACTTCTGCTCTTCGTCGCCATAGACGGCTGGTCGCGCCTGATGCACGGCCTCATCCTCAGTTACAGCTGAAGCAGGCGGTGGCATGAACAGCGATTTCATCCTCGCGAAAGTCCAGAATGCGCTGATAACGATACTGCTGGCCTCGAGCCCGGCCATCATCGCGGCGCTGGCGGTCGGGCTTCTGGTCGGGCTCGCCCAGGCTTTGACGCAGATCCAGGATCAGTCTCTGCCCCAGACGATCAAGCTGGTCGTGATCCTTGTCGTCATCATCATCGTCGGCCCACTGATCGCCCAGCAGATCGCCGAACAGGCCTCGGCGGTGTTTGACGAATTTCCGTCGGCGACCCGCTGAGGTTGCGCCATGCCGGTAGAACCGCTCTTCGCATCGCTCAGGGACCTGCAGCTCTACCTTCTTGCCGGAGCCTTCGTGCTGGCGCGCCTGGGTGGCTTCATGCTGATGATGCCGCTTTTCTCACGCGTTCCACTGTCGGGACTGCTGCGCAACGGCGTTGCACTGGCACTGGCGGTGCCTATCCTGCCAATGCTCATGCACACGCTAGCTGGACAGCAGATCGCCGGCGCGATGATCGTAATCTATATCCTGAAAGAGCTTCTGGTCGGCATCGCGCTGGGTCTGGCGATGGGCGTTCCCTTCTGGGCGGCTGAAGCCGCAGGCGATATCCTCGACCTGCAGCGTGGTTCGTCCATGGGAACCCTGATCGACCCGATGATGACGCATGAGACCAGCGCCACCGGCACATTGCTCGCCATCGTCATGATCGCAGTCTACCTCGCGGCAGGCGGGCTGGAATTGTCTCTGAACGCCGTCTACGACAGCTATGGGCTTTGGCCTGTGGAAAGACTGATGCCGGTGTTCAGCAGAGATGCTGCCGGGATCTTCCTCGAGCTGCTGAATCAGCTGCTGAAAATGGCGCTGACCCTGGTCTTTCCGCTGATCGTCAGCATGTTGCTGTCCGACATCGTGCTGGCATTCGTGGCACGCGCCTCCCCGCATTTCAATGTCTTCAGCCTGTCGCTGATCGTGAAGACACTCGTATTCAGTTTTGTCTTCGTTCTCTATGCGGCATTTCTTCTGTCCTACATGAGACGCGATCTAGGCTTCCTGCACGAAGCGATACGGCAGATCAAACTGCTCAGTTGTGCGGAATGTTCATGAAATGAAAATTTGCCGGCTAATAAACGCAATTTATTGTCAGGAGAAAATTCTGGTGATTTGACAGCGATAGCGCCAACTCTGATTTTAGCACCTCCTGAAGAGTCTAAGCAGCGCGGACCACCTCGAAGCATGGGACGTCAGACCAGTTCAATCGTCGAAGATTTGCGGCTGGTCGAGCCTGACCAGCTGCGCCGAATGGTCAGGGCCGGCGCCTACAGAGGCGCCACCAGTGGTTTGGCTCGCGGCAAGCTGCAGGCAAATGTGGTTATCGTGCCGCAGCGTTTCGCTGCCGATTTTCACAAATTCTGTCTCGCCAACTCCAAGGCATGCCCGCTCGTCGGGCTCGGCCGCGCTGGTAGCCCTTTTGTTCCGGCGTTGGGCAATATCGATATCCGTACCGATGCGCCCCAGTACAGCGTCTTCTGCTACGGCGCGTTCGTGCATCACACCAACCATATCGTTGATCTGTGGCGTGAGGATTTTTCTGCCTTTGCCTTGGGCAGCTCGTTGAGTTTCGAGCCGACACTGGTGGAGAAGGGGGTACAGCTACGCCATGGCGGCATCAGCGGGCCAATACCGAAATACCGCACCGGGATCAGAAGTCGTGCGGCCGGCCCGTTTGGCGGCAATCTGGTCGTCGCCATGCGCGCCATCAGACGCTACGACGTCGACAGGGTTCGAGCGATAACCGCACGTTTTCCACACGCTCATGGTTCGCCGTTTCATGTTGGTGATCCTTCAATCCTGGGCATAACAGATCTCGATTCGCCCGATTGGGGGGATGCCATCGACCTGCGGGACAATGAGGTTCCGGTATTCTGGGCAAGCAGCGTGACGGCACAGGAGGCCCTGATGCATGCAGAGCTGGCGATCGCCATCACCGCTTCTCCCGGTCATTTGCTCATCACCGATGTTGACGCAATGGTTCGAGAGGACACCGCAAGGGTCGCCTAGGGCGACGTGCCCTCAGGCAAATACTATCTTCCGGCAACACGCAGGTCGTTGACAAACCACCCTGGAGCAGGAACCTCCTCTCCATGGCAATCAATCAGCTTCTCTCTATTGCCGTCATCATTCTGATGATGGTTGCCTTTGTCTGGGGGCGGTTGCGCTACGATCTAGTCGCTTGCCTGGCACTGATCCTCGCGCTTGCCGTCGGCGTTGTACCCTATGACCAGGCATTCTCGGGTTTCAGCGACGACATTGTCATCATTGTGGGAAGTGCCTTGCTGGTCAGCGCTGGCGTGGCACGCTCAGGCATCATGGAATTCGCAATACAGCGCATCGCACCCAATGTGACAGGTGTCCGCGCGCAATTGGTGCTGTTGGTCGCTGTCGTCACCGTCCTGTCGGCTTTCGTCAAGAACATCGGTGCACTGGCAATCATGATCCCGATTGCCTTTCAGTTCGCACGCAGATCCAACAGTTCACCCTCTGTCTTTCTGATGCCGATGGCTTTCGGTTCGCTGCTTGGCGGGCTGATGACCCAAATCGGCACGTCGCCGAACGTTGTCGTGTCACGCATTCGCGAGGAGCTGACCGGCACCTCCTTCACCATGTTCGATTTCACCCCGGTTGGAGCAGCGCTCGCCGTCACCGGCATCGTCTTCCTGTCGCTTTTCTACTGGCTGGTGCCAGTGCGTGTTCGCGAAACCGGCTCGGTTCAGGACGCATTGGACGTCAACAGCTACGTCACCGAGGCATTGGTCGTTTCGAGTTCAGCGGTGAATGGAAAAACAGTCGGCGAGTTGATGAACTACGCGGGTGGCGAGGTGGTGGTCACGTCCATTCTACGCTCGCGTACGTTCCATGTTGCACCCCTGCCGGACGCCAGGCTGCGGGAAGGCGACATCGTTCTGCTCGAAGGCTCGCCCGAAGCTCTCGACCGCGTCGTTGCCCAGGCCAAGCTCGACCTGACCGACGGTCGCCAGGATTCCGGGGAAGGCAGCAGCGAATCTTATGTGACGGTCGAAGCGGTCCTGGGTGAAAGCTCGCCTTTGATCGGCTGGTCCGCCCAGCGCCTGGCGCTCTACGACCGCTACAAGATCAATCTTCTGGCCGTCAGCCGCAAAGGCGAACGCATCAGCGAGCGTCTTGGGGCACTGACCTTACGGCTGGGCGACGTGCTTTTGCTGCAGGGCAAGCGGACTCGGCTGCCCGACATCCTGCGTGAGTTCGGTGCATTGCCGCTCGCCGAACGGCCAATTCTGCTCGGCAGCGTGCGGGGTGGCAGTATCCCGATCCTGATTCTGGCTGCCGCCATGATCGCCACGACCAGCGGAGTGATCCCCATACCGGTCGCTTTTTTCACGGCGGCGGTTGCGATGGTGCTTTTTCGCGTGGTTCCGATCCGCGACATCTACAACGCCATCGACGGTCCGATCCTGGTCATGCTCGCCGCGCTCATTCCCGTGTCGGACTCGCTGCGCCGCAGCGGTGCGACGGACGTGATCGCCATGTGGCTGGCTGAAATAGGCTCGAAGTTGCCGCCGGCCGGTGCGTTGGCGCTCATTCTCGTTGTTGCCATGGCAGTCACGCCATTTCTCAACAATGCCGCGACTGTGTTGGTGGTGGCGCCGGTGGCCGCAGGGTTTGCATCGACGCTTGGCTATCATCCGGAAGCCTTCCTGATGGCTGTTGCCATTGGCGCCGGCTGCGACTTCCTGACCCCGATCGGCCATCAGTGCAACACGCTGGTTATGGGGCCGGGCGGCTACCGGTTCAGCGATTATCCGCGTCTCGGGCTGCCGCTCTCCATCTTGGTGATAGCTGTCGCGGTTCCCATGCTGATGCTGGTTTGGCCGCTGCGATAGATGGAGCGAACTTCGCCAAGCAGCATCTCCGATGGACGAGGCGGCTTTGTGAAAAGGACCTGCAATTGAGAACGGCATTTCGTCCTTGACAGGCTGAGCCCTTGGCTCAGGTTAGCACGGCGTTGTCGCTGCCGGAGGGGCACATGACTGTCGCACTTGGACAGTTCTCGGAGCTTGTTTCCAACATTCACGAGGCCGCCCTCGATGAGGTCAGGTGGGACTTCACCTTGCGGAGGATTGCAGGAGCCTTCGACGCTTTCGGTGTTGCGCTGCTGGCTGTCGACCCGAAATCGCGCGAAATGAAGGTGGCGTCTTCCGGGACCGATCCGGCGGCGATGCAAACATACAACGCCTATTATGGCCGCATGGATCCCGTTGCGGCTGCCATTCGCCATTCTCCCGTAGGCGCAATTCTGACGGGGAATCAGATTACGTCGAGATCGCAATTGCTGCGCAGCGAGTTCTTTGTCGACTGGGCGCTGCCCAACGAAGTAGGAGACGGCCTTTTTGCCAAGCTGAATACGGATGCGATGGTCGACGCGTGGCTTTGCATCGCTGCGCCGTTGCGGTCGGCATCCTATGGCACACAAGAGCGACAGGATCTGATGCGGCTTCTGATGCCGCACCTTCGGCAAGCCCTGCGGACGCAGTCGCTGCTTGGGCAGCATACAACCATCGGCAGGGATATTTTCGATGCCTGGGAGGCAGTTCGCCACGGCGTGATCTTTGTGTCCGCGCACGGCAAGGTAATGCATGCCAATTCGGCAGCGCTCGACCATATCCGTAAAGGCCTCGATCTCAAGATCGGCATCGGCGGTTGTCTGCAAGCCGTCCGGCCAGCCGATGATGCCGCGCTCCAGAGACTGATCGCAAGTTCTATCCAGGCTCCGGCCGATGGCACACCCAGTGGTGGGAGCTATGCGTTGCATTCGTCGAATTCGCCTCATCCAATTCTGTTGCAGGTCGTGCCTCTTGGCCGCAGCAACGGTGATGGCAAGTTGTCCTCGGCGCTCATCCTTTTGGTCAATCCGCAAGCTCAGGCCGAATTTCCATCCTCGGTGCTGCGGCAGACATACCGCTTGACCAGGGCTGAGACCGACGTGGCGCTGGCCGTGGCCCGCTGCCCGGGCTTGCAGGCCGTTGCCGACGAGCTTTCTGTTTCCCTGTCGACCGTTCGTGTGCACCTGCAACGTGTCTTCGAGAAAACGGGCACAAACCGCCAAGCTGACTTGATACGGCTGATGATGATGCTTGACGGCGCGCTGCACCAGACTGAGCACCGATCATAGACCATCCAACCGCCTGCAGATTTGTTCCGTGACATCGGCTGCCGTGCCCGACGGCTCCCCATGTCTGATCTACCCGCGGCCCTGAATCGGTCGGGCAGAACAAAATTTCAGAAAAATTTCAGAAATCTCCCGGTGCAAGATCAGGACGCCTGCGACGGCTAGGTGGCAATGAGAATGTTCAAGTTACCGAGGGGCAGGGGACGGTGCGGGAGGAGTTCCGTGCCGCGAATTGGGATTGTCAGCACATGACCGCCCGCGTCGGAGCGAAGCGGCCCGTCGACTGCATGCTCAAGCGTGCGGCGCACTGGTGCACACCAATTTTTTCAACAAAATCAGCCGCTTGACTTTTCTTGGGTGGATCAGCTGCGGGGCTCGCGTCGCCTCGAAAGTTGGTGTCTACGCCCACTGTCGGCGTGAGGGGAATCGAACGTGAGTGCAGGGGCGGCTTCAGGAATCCGGGCAAGTTGGGCCGCGCGCCTTTCAGCGGGTACGGCTTTGGCTGGCATCGTCTTGTCCCCAATGCCTGCGTGGGCTGCAACCTACATCGCGAACGATACGGCTAGCCTTCAGGCCGCGATCGCCAGCGTCAACGCCGGCAGCGGCGGCGACACAATCAGTATCGCTGGCAACATCACCCTGAATGCAGAGCTCACCGCTCTCACGAAGGGCGTGACAATTGCCGGCAACGACCACACGATCAGCGGCAACAACCAATATCGCATCTTCTTCGTAGCCGCGGGCAGCGGCAGCAGCGTCAATATCTCGAATGTGACGCTCGCCAACGGCTATGCCAAGGGCGGTGACGGTGGCGCAGGCGGAGGCGGAGGCGGGCTTGGCGCTGGTGGCGCTATGTTCGCCATGTCGGGCGATGTGATCCTGACCAACGTCGACTTTTCCAGCAATGCCGCCAAAGGCGGCAACGGCGCAGGCGGTGGTATTTCTGGCGGCGGCGGCGGCCTGGGTGGCGATGGCGGTGGCAGCGGTGGTGCAGGGGCGGGCGGCGGCGGCGGCGTTGGTGTGAATGCCGACGGTGGCAATTACAACAGCGGTGGATCAGGTGGAATTCTGCCCGGCGGCAATGCCGGCGCGGGTGGGACAAGCGGTGGCGCCAACAGCGGCGGTGGTGGCTTCGGTGGCAATGGCGGCGGTGGTGGTGGTACGAATGGCGGCGCCGGCAACGCCGGTGGCAACGGCGGCGCTGGCGGCTTCGGTGGCGGTGGCGGTGGCGGCATTGTTGGAGCGAATGGTGGATTCGGCGGCGGCGGTGGTGGTGGCGTCGGTACGAGCGGGCGTGGGGGCAGTGGCGGATTCGGCGGCGGCGGCGGTGGTGCCGGCTTTGGCGGCGGCGGCGCATCTGGAGGTTACGGCGGCGGCGGCGGTGCGGGTGGCGCGTCCAGCGGATGGGGCGGCGGCGGCGCTGGCATGGGCGGCAGCCTGTTCGTTTGTACCGCAGCGATTGATGCCAAATGTGGTGCCACACTGACGATCAACAACACACGGGACGCGACGATCGGGGGCACGGCTGCTGGCGGATCGGGCAGTGGCGGGGGATCGCAGAACGGCGTCGGACTCGGTGGCGCGCTCTTCACGACCACCGACGCTGTGACAAACGTCACGATCGCATCCGGGGCAACGACCACGGTTTCCGGTTCCGTTGAGGGTGTCAGCGACAAGGGCATCTCCCTTTCGGGCGGCGGTACGCTGAAGCTGCTGAACGATGCCAACAACTTCAACGGGCTCTTCGTCAGCGGTCCGGGTACGACGGTAAGCGCGGGCGCGGGTGCTTCGCCCGGCAAAAACGGCGCGCTGGGGTATGGAAAAGTCTCGCTGGGTGACCGTACAGCCGTCCAGTTCACCACCAACGGCACCTTCAACAACGGCTTCGCGCTCACCGCCACGCCCACCATCGACACCGCCGGCAGCACGATCACCTTGGCCGGCAAGATCGAGGACGGCGCCAGCGCGGGCGTGGTCGATGTCATCGGTGGCGGCACCTTGATCCTGACCAACAACACCAACAGCTATTCGGGCGACACGATCGTTCGAGGTAACAGCAAACTGAGCATCAGCAACAACGGTCAGCTCGGCAGCCTCACGACGGGTATCACGCTCGGCGACGCCACGACCGACGGGACATTGCTGGCGAGCGAAACGTTCTCCTCCGCGCGCGCCATCACACTCGCCGCAGGCGGCGGAACAATCTCTGCCTCCAGCGGAAAGACCCTCACGCTGTCGGGTGTGATCGGCGGCGATGACCTGACGATCGGCGGCGGCGGAACCGTCACGCTCACCGGCACCAACACCTACACGGGCGGCACCAAAATCGACGGCGGCGCACTGCAGATCGGCAACGCTGGCACAACCGGCAAGATTCTTGGCGGCGTGAACGTCGGCGCGATTGGTACGTTCATCATCACCAATGCAGACACAAGCAGCATCACAAGCATTTCCAACAGAGGCACCACGTATTTCGACGGCACATCAAGCGCTGGAACCGCTGGAATCACGAACGACGGTACCGCGATTTTCCTGAGCACCAGCACGGCCGGCAACGCCACCGTCACCAACAACGGCACATTGGCGTTCAATAGCTCCAGCACGGCTGGCAGCGCCGGGATCGGCAACAACGGCACGCTGAATTTCAACAACACCAGCAAGGCCGGAAGCGCTGCCACCATAAACAACCGTGGCACCGTGAACTTCGATGACAACAGCACTGCCGAAAATGCCACCATCGTCAACGAGAGCGGCATTGGGCACCGTGTGGTTTTTTCCGCCAGCAGCAAAGCCGGAACTGCCCGCATCACCAACAATTCCGATCTGGCCTTCTCGGGTACCAGCTCTGCCGACAATGCTGAAATCACCAACAATTCCGGCCTGTCCTTCCTTGAGGGTAGCAGCGCCGGCAACGCCGTCATCACCAACAATGGCGACCTGTCCTTCAACGAAAGGGTCCTGATCGGGGCTGCCAGCACGGCCGGCAGCGCAACCATCATCACCAACAGCGGCGGAATTGTCAGATTTTTTGGCAATGCCAGCGGCGGCAACGCGCGCTTCATCACCAATGCCGGCGGCACTTTCGATATATCCAACGCCTCAAGCGGAACGGGGACCGGCTCGATCGAAGGCGCCGGCACGCATCTTCTCGGCGCAAAGACGCTCACTGTCGGTGGCAACAACAATTCGACCGAAGTCAGCGGAGGGATCGAGGGCATTGGTGGTTCGCTGGTCAAGGTCGGCAGCGGCGCGCTAACGCTGTCCGGCACCAGCATCTATACGGGAGCCACAACGGTTTCGAACGGTGAGCTGAAGGGCGGCGCAGCCAACAGCTTTGCAGCGCGCAGCGCCTTCAGCGTGGCTGGCGGCGCGACGATCGATCTTGGTGGAGCCAGCCAGGAAGTCGGTTCGCTGACCGGAGGCGGTACCGTCACCAACAGCGGCATGGCCGACGCAAGATTGACGGCAGGGGGCGACAACAGCTCGACCGCGTTCAGTGGCGTCATCAAAAATGGCGCCACCAACAAGACAGCGCTCACCAAGGTCGGCACCGGGACACTCACGCTGACGGGGGCCAACACCTATACAGGCGGCACCACGATCAATGCCGGCACCCTTGCCGGCAACACGACGAGCTTGCGCGGCGACATCCTCAACAACGCAACGCTCACCTTCAACGAAGTGGCGGCCGGAACCTATGGCGGCGTCATCTCCGGCTCCGGTGCGCTGATCAAGACAGGTGCCAGCAACCTGACGCTGACCGGCACCAACACCTATGCCGGCGGCACAACGATCAACGCAGGCGGGCTCACCCTCGGCAACCTGGTTCGATCACAGGTAGGGTAACTGTCAACAACAACACCAGTTTCACCGTGGATGGCGCCGATGTCAGCGGCATCACGGGCATCACCGGCAATGGTGGCAACATAAGTTTCCGCGGTGATACGGCCGCGGGTCCCATGGACATCGACAACTATGGCAGTGTGAATTTCTACAACAGCACGAGCGCCGGCTCAGCCAACATCACCAACATCGCTGGCAGCGTCTATTTCACCGACGACGCGAGTGCAGGCAGTTCGACGATTACCGCCAAGTCCACGGGCGCTGTGACGTTTCGCGGAAACAGCACCGGCGGCAACGCGCGACTGGTCACGGATGCGAGCAGTTGGGTCGAAATATCCGGACTGACATCGGCCGGAATGACAGCCGGTTCGATCGAGGGAGGCGGCTACTATTATCTGGGGTCCAAGACTTTCACGGTCGGAAGCAATGACGGCTCGACCATGGTCAGCGGTTCTATCGTCGGCACGGGCGGCTCGCTCGTCAAGACCGGTAGCGGCACACTGACGCTGTCCGGCACCTTCAGCAACTACAACGGCGGAACCACGGTCGAAAACGGCACGTTGCGGGCTGGCTCCAGCAAAGGTTTCGTTGGCAATACAAAATACACCGTCAACGGTGGCACGCTTGATCTGGCCGGGTTCGGCCTGACGATGTCCGAGTTGGCAGGCAATGGCGGCACGGTTGAACTCGGTGGAGCAATCCTTCAGGTCTACCAGACAACCACCTCGGTGTTCTCAGGCGTGACTAAGGGCTCCGGTTCGGTCGTCAAGCAGGGCACCGGTACGCTCACGCTCAATGGCACGAACACGCATTCCGGCGGTACGGCCATTTCAGGCGGCACACTCGTCGTTTCACGCGATGCAAGCCTTGGCGACACATCCGGCGGCCTGACCCTGGATGGCGGCACGCTCCAGTTGGGCGCGACATTCGACTTTGCGTCCACGCGCAATCTGATGCTCACCGCCAATGGTGGTGTCATCGACACGAACACGTTCTCCTCATCCATCGGCGGCAATATCAGCGGCGCTGGCGGCCTTCTCAAGACCGGAGCCGGCACGCTGACAATGGCCGGCAACAGCGGCTATGGCGGCAGCACGACGGTAGATGGCGGAACGCTGAAGATCACGGGGACCGTCGCCAACGGCGACGGCTATGCAGGCAAGGCTGCGGGCACTGAAGGCGAGGTTCTGGTTGCAGGCAACACTGCAAGCTGGACGAACAACGGCCAATTGAACGTCGGTTATGAAGGAACCGGCAAGCTGACAATCACCAACGGCGCTACCGTCGGCGGCACCACTACATATGCAGGCTATCATTACGGTTCCTCTGGCACAGTGACGGTCACGGGCGACGGGTCACACTTGACCAACAGCGGTGCGCTTTATGTCGGTTACCTTGGCACCGGCAAGTTGACGATTGCCGATGGCGGCACCGTCAGCAATTCGTTCGCGGGCATAGGATATCAGGTTGGTTCATCCGGCACTGCTCTGGTGACCGGTCACGGCTCGACCTGGACCAACCGCGAGGAGTTGTATGTCGGCGGTCTTCGCAGCGGCGTGTTGACGATCGCCGATGGCGGGACCGTCAGCAACACGTTTGCGCGCATAGGAGACCAACCCACCGGGGCAGGTACCGTCATGGTGACGGGCGAAGGTTCGGCCTGGACCAACAGCAGCATATTGTTTCTTGGCAGCGCCGGCAGTGGCAAATTGACGATCCAGGACGGCGGTGCCGTCTCGACCACTTACCTGCGGATTGCACAGGACACGGGCTCGACAGGAACTCTCAACATCGGTGCGGCTGCAGGCGACACGGCAGCCCGCGCCGGCAAACTCAACGCGCCAGTGGTGAATTTCGGATCCGGCACCGGCAAGATTGTTTTCAACCACACCGAGACGAACTACCAGTTTACCCCCGACATCTCGGGCAACGGCAGCGTCGAGCAGATTGCCGGCACCACGGTCCTCACCGGTACCAGCACTTACACTGGCACGACGACGGTGAGCGGCGGCAAGCTGCTGGTGAACGGCTCGATCGCGTCGTCGTCGGGCATTGCAGTCGATGCTGGCGCCACGATCGGCGGCAATGGCACGCTCGGCAATACCATCGTCAACGGCACGCTGTCGGCCGGCAACAGTCCGGGCAAGCTGACCGTTGCTGGCGACCTGACGCTGGGCGCGGGCTCGACCAGCCTGTTCGAGCTCGGCGCACCGGGCACCGTCGGCGGTCCGCTGAATGATCTCGTCTACGTCACAGGCAATCTGACGCTTGGCGGCACCTTGCTGACGCCGGGCGCAGTCTCCGGTTATTACCGGCTGTTCAATGTCGATGGCTCCGTTTCCGGCAGCTATTCGAGCCTGCCGGCCAGTGCCACCATCCAGACCGCCATCCCGCATCAGGTCAACCTGTTCATCCAGAACGGCGACCAGATCGTGCAGTTCTGGGATGGCGCCGACAGCATCGGCAACGGCACCGTCGACGGCGGCGCCGGCATCTGGAGTGCCGGCGGAACCAACTGGACCGGTGCTCCGGGCGCTGCCGATTTCAACGACCAGTGGCGTGGTTCGGTGGCCGTGTTCACCGGCACCGGCGGGCTGGTGAAGGTCAATGGGCCGGTCGGCTTCGAAGGCATCCAGTTCGCCAGCGACGGCTACAGGCTCGAAGGCGATGACCTGACGCTCACCGGCGACAGCGCCAACAACAGCTCGGCGAGCTTCGTCAACGTCAACGCCGGGGCCACGGCCGAGATCGCCTCGGTACTCACCGGTGCTGCCGGCATCGGTCTGGACAAGTTCGGCAGCGGAAAGCTGGTGCTGAGCGGAACCAACACCTACACGGGCGCCACGACGATCAAGGGTGGCACATTGGCGCTGTCGGACGGCGGCAGCATCGCAGATTCCAGTGTCGTCACGGTCGAGAGCGGAACCTTCGACATTTCCGGAGTAAGCACCTCCGGTCTCACCTGGATCAACAGTCTTGCCGGAACCTCCGCTGGAGCCGTGCAACTTGGCAACAAAGGGTTGGGGATCACCAATGGTTCGACCGATTTCGCGGGCGTGATCACGGGCGATGGCCAGATCGACGTTGGCGGCACGCAGACACTGTCAGGGGTCAACACCTATACCGGCACAACGGGGATTTCAGGGACACTGGCGCTTAAGGGTAGCGGTTCCATCTCCGCGTCGTCCTTCGTCATGGTCAGCGGCACTTTCGACATCTCGCAAACGACCAATGGAACCAGTGTCCGCCAGCTTTTCGGGCCATCGGGCTATGGCGTGGTGGCGCTCGGCTCAAAGACGCTCACCATCACCGATGCCGGCAGTTTCTCAAATCCGTTCATCGGTTCGATCCAGGATGGCGGCCTCGGCGGGGGAACGGGTGGCGGTGTGACGATCGCACGTGGTGCATCGCAATATCTTTCCGGGGTCAGTACCTACACCGGAACGACCACGATCGAGCAGGGCGGCGGCCTCTGGCTCGTCAATAATGGCGGCCTGTCGTCATCCAGCAGCCTTGTTGTGAATGGCCTGTTCGATATCGCGGGGAGTGGGGCGCCTTCGAGATTCAAGTCGCTGAGCGGCAGCGGTGAGATCCGTCTCGGCGATCACGATCTGCAGATCACCGCCGCGAATGGCACGTTTTCCGGCTCGATCAGCGAGTGCGGTATCGGCTGCAGCCCAAGTTCCTTCGGCAAACTGACGCTGGAAGGGGGAACCCTGACATTGTCGGGAGCAAACGCATACGGTGGCGGTACGACGATAGGCCGTTTCGGAGGGACTGCGACAACCCTCATCGTGACGAACAACAGTTCTGTCGGCAGTGGCCGTGTGTTGCTGAACGATGCCGGCGTGTTCCAGGCTGGAGCGGATGGCCTGAGCTTCGCCAACCGTTTCGAGGTCAGCCCGAGCTATGGCA